>Ga0100380_10000672_pt1 | contig 38008 bp, 31 predicted proteins | sample CryGeymeta201504_FD_80417 | JGI IMG/M metagenome (GOLD analysis project Ga0100380, IMG submission 80417) | Groundwater microbial communities from Crystal Geyser aquifers in Utah, USA - Crystal Geyser metaG 2015-04 | ecosystem: Environmental > Aquatic > Deep subsurface > Groundwater | place... | reverse complement strand
GTTCACGGTAAGGACGAGCCTTTCGCCCCCCTCGGGCGCAGGCGCAGCTCGATGGAATTCGAGCTGCCGGTGGGTGGCGCCGAGGGCTACGTGATGCGCGGTCGCAAGGCCGTGAGCTCGATGACGCCCATGCGTTTCCCGCGCTACATGCGCCGCGATCAGCGCGACTTCTTCTACCTGACGCTGAAGCCCGTGTTGCCAGGCCCGGACCTCCTGCCGGAGGAGCCGGGGGGCAGTGGACAGCGCTTCTCCACCGACGGGTTGCCGCGCGCGGAGTGGCCCTACGCCTTCGCGCGTGTCGACCTCGGGCCCGCGGAAGGACCACAGACCTACGTGATCCGGGTGGATCCGCGCCGGGCGCAACCCGCACCCCTGGCGCGCCATGACCACGGGCGTCCGCTGGGCTACTTCAGCCAGCCCGAGCACGCGAGCGGAGGACGACACGGGCTGTACGCCGTTCCGCTCGACGTGGGCTATCACTTCGAGGTGGGCGAGGCTCCGGCAGGCGCCGAGATCCTCCTGCGTGGGCGACCTCTGGCGCAGGTGCCCGACGCGCTCGCGGCGGTGGGCGTCACCCTGGACGGCTTCCTGGTCTACGCCGAGAAGGGCGCCCCGGAAGCGCCCGACCTGGCCCAGGCGTTGACCCGTGCGGGCGCGGTTGGGGAGGTCATCGCGCTTCAGCCGGCCACGCGCCTGGCGTTCGCCGCCGACGACGAGACCGCCGTCGGTCCCGACCGCTACCAGCGGACGCTGGACATCGACCGGGCGTTGGTGCTCGAGGCTCAGCCCCGGGCCGCCACCGAGGTGCTGTTCCCCGACGTCCAGCCGCGCCCCTACATGTACTGGTATCGGATGCAGGACACGCGGGTCCGGTACCTCCGCGAGGAGGACCACGCGCCGCGGTTCCGTGCCCCCGACGGAGGCGTGTAGGGCGGCGGGCTGGGCCAAAACGCGCCCTGGGTCCGAACTGTGCGCGCCATTCACTTTCAGGCATGATATGTCAGCCCCGCCAAGGATCCTTGCACGGGTAGGTCCAATCCCTGTGGGCCGGCGCGACGTACCATCCACCATCCCGCCATGCACCATCCCGAAGACCAGCGAGAACACCGCTTGAAAAGATCTGTGCAGGTCCAGTACAGTGCCGCCACCGTCCAGACGGATGTGCGTGAACGGGGCATGGGCCACGGGTCGAGGGCAACCATCGAAGAGTCCACTCCAAGCGAATTTCTCAGGCGAGGGTCGTGGTGAAGAAGCCCATCCCCTTCGGAAAGTACCTTCTCCTCGAGAGAGTGAACGTCGGCGGCATGGCCGAGGTTTTCAAGGCCAAGACCTTCGGCGTCGAAGGCTTCGAGCGCCTCATTGCGCTGAAGCGCATCCTGCCCTCCATCGCGGAGGACCAGGAATTCATCGTCATGTTCATCGACGAGGCGAAGATCGCCGTGCAGCTCTCGCACGCGAACATCGCTCAGATCTTCGACCTGGGGAAGGTGGGCGAGAGCTACTTCATCGCGATGGAGTACGTGCAGGGCAAGGACCTGCGCGCGATCTTCGACCGCTCGCGCAAGCGCGGCGAGACCGTGCCCGTGCCCATGGCTTGCTACATCACCATGAAGGTGTGTGAGGGTCTCGACTACGCCCACAACAAGAAGGACTCGGCGGGACGGCCGCTGCACCTCGTGCACCGGGACGTCTCGCCGCAGAACGTCCTCATCTCGTACGACGGCGAGATCAAGCTGATCGACTTCGGCATCGCCAAGGCGGCGAACAAGGCCGGCAAGACCCAGGCGGGCATCCTCAAGGGCAAGTTCGGCTACATGTCGCCCGAGCAGGTGCGCGGGCTACCACTGGACCGGCGCAGCGACATCTTCGCCATGGGCATCGTGCTCTACGAGCAGCTCACGGGCGAGCGGCTCTTCGTGGGCGAGAGCGACTTCTCCACCCTGGAGAAGGTCCGCAACGTCGAGATCATGCCGCCCAGCACCTACAACCGACGCATCCCAGAGGAGCTCGAGCAGATCGTGCTGCGCGCCCTCGCGAAGGACGCCGAGGATCGCTACCAGAGCGCGATGGACCTGCACGACGATCTGCAGTCGTTCATGTACACAAGCGGCAACTTCTTCGCGCGCAAGGACCTGAGCTCCTACATGCGTCGCTCCTTCCAGGAGGAGATCGCGCGCGAGGTCACGCGCGATGAAGAGTATCGAAAGATCGACGCGGCCTCGATGCGTGGCGGCGGTCTGTCGGCCTTCGAGAACCTGCCCTCGGAGCAGCAGCGCCGGGCGCCACCTCCGCCGCCCGCCGTGCCGAGTCGCACGCCGCCTCCGCCGCCGCCGCGGCGTTCCCCCAAGTCGACCATGCTCGGCATGGGCGCTGTTTCGCCTCCGCCGCGGCCGAGTGGCCCCGCGCCTTCAGGGCCTCCGCCCGCTCCGCCCAGGTCCGCTCCCGCAGCCGCGTCCGCGCCGGCGGCGGGCCCCCAATTCGACATGGATTGGGACGAGGATGAGCTGGCGACGCAGATCTACGACAAGCCCGAATTCGGGGGCTACGTGCCTCCAGGCTCGCCCTCTTCGCCGGGGATGTCTTCGCCGGGGATGTCTTCGCCGGGGATGTCTTCGCCCGGCATGTCCTCGCCCGGCATGTCCTCGCCCGCCGCCGGCGCGCCTTCGCCCTTCGGCGATCCAGGTCGGCAGCCCGTTGGGCCCAGCGCCTCGCCCCCGATGGGCCTGCCCCCTCAGGGAGCTCCCTCTCCCTTCGGCGGTGGCCCCTCCCTGGACCCGAACCCGACACCGAGCGCGCTTCCTGCGCGTGGCGTGAGGGAGCCGACCGAGGTGACGTCGCGACCCTCGGGACGCAAGGGGTCGAGCCTCGGGGCGATCGTCGCCGCGGCCGCGGTGCTCCTGCTCGGCCTCGTCGTCGGTGGTTACTTCCTCTTCCGGCCTGCGACGCCCGGCAACATTCGATTCACCTCGACCCCGACCGATCCCGTCGTGCTCTTCGACGAACAGGCGGTGGATGCCACGGCGAGTCCCTTCGTGATCACCAACGTCGCGGCGGGCGAGCGGCATCTGCTCGAGGTGCGCAAGCGCGGCTACCGCACCTACTCGACGCGGGTGCAGGTCGTGGCGGGCGACACCCTGGACCTTGGGCAGATCACTCTGGAACAAGAGGCGGGTGCAGCCGGTACATCGGTCGCCGGAGCCGGCACGCCCTCACCGGCGACGGGCACGGGCATCGCCCTCGACTCCGCACCTTCTGGTGCACAGGTCTATGTGGATGGGCGCGAGTTGTCCGAGCGCACGCCGGTGCGGCTCACGGACCTGACGCCCGGTCAGCACACCATCCGCGTCGAGCACGGCGAGCGCTACGGAAACTGGCAGGGTCAGATCGACGTGCAGGCTGGACGCATCATCGAGATGCCGTCCGTCACGCTGCGCTTGAAGCAGGTCCAGGTCTCCTTCTCCTCCGAGCCGCCTGGAGCCGACGTCACGCTGATTCGAGGCGGTCGGCGGACCCGCATCGGGACGACCCCGACCACCAGCGATGTCGACATCGAGGGAGGCGCCTACACCGTCGAGATGGAGGCGAGAGGCTATGGAACGTACTCCGCTCCCTTGACGATCCCCGGGGGTCGCGAAGAGTACACGCTCGAGGCGCGGCTCGAACCGAACAGGGTCGCGGTTCACCATCCGCAGGTCTCGCATCCCGTCGTCGATCACCCGACGATGAACCCCACCATGAACCCGACCCCCACCATGGCCACGGCGAGCGGCCCGGGAACGCTGCGCATCAACAGCCGGCCCTGGTCGCAGGTCTACGTCGACGGTCGACTCATCGGCAACACTCCGCAGATGAACATCAGCCTCCCGGCCGGGCCGCACCGCGTCACCCTGGTGAACCCTGACTTCAACATCCGTGAGAACGTCAGCGTGACGATCACGGCTGGAGAGGTGACGACGAAGATCGTCACCCTCAACCCCAGCTGAGCCCTGCGGGCCCAGCCACGGTCGATCCGCGGCTTGCCTGCTCGCGCCCTCGGTCGCACTGCCTTTGTACCGCTCGGTCGGCCGCTGCGCGGGCGCTCGCTGCTCGACCGCGTCGGAGCCTGGGGCGAGGGCGCTGCTCGACGGCGTCGGAGCCTGGGGCGAGGGCGCTGCTCGACGGCGTCTGAGCCCGAGGTCGGGACGACTACTCGGTGCGGTCGCGTGCGTAGAGCGCGCCCGAGGGGACGAGCTGCCGCGAGTCCGGACCGATGGCAGCGGCGCGTTCGAAGGTGCTCTCCATGCCGTCGCCGTCGAGGTCACCGTAGGCGCGGAGGATGAGCTGGGGGCCTTCCCCCGTGAGCTCGCAGCCGACCTGCGTCGGCGTCACCTCGTAGCTGAAGTAGACAGGCCTCTCCGGCGCGAAGCCCAGCGCACGCCAGGTCGGCGCGCCCGGAACGTCGTCCGACGCGAAGTCGACCTGCTGCGCGGCGGGACCGGGCACCGCGGGCGCTCGTCCCGTGGCATCGGGCAAGCAGCGTCTTTGACGCGGCATGTCGTGGAGCGCGTGCACCGCGTCGAAGTAGGCCGCGGCGCCAGCGTGCAGGCGGGCGAGGTTGTCCGGAGCCTCGGAGATGCGGCTCGTCCTCAGCTCACGAAAGAAGACAGGTACGAAGACGGCGAGCGCCGTGCCCACGAGCGCGACGCCAAGCGACGCTTCGACCAAGCTGAGCCCGGCTCGTTGGCGAGAACGCTTCGCTCGTGCTGAGGGGGTGGTCATGGGAGAGGGATCGCCGAATCGGGGGCTGTCGCGCTCGACCCATTCGGGCGGGTCGTGTCCCGCACGAGTAGATAGAGGCCCAGGGACAGGTAGGGGTAGTCCCGTCGGTGGGCTTGGTCGAGCTCCCGCATCGCCCGTTCGAGGGCCTCCGCCTCCGAGCGGCCGCGAATCGCCGCGATCTGCGTGCCGATCTGCGAGCGCACGTCGGGGTCGCGCACGGTGCTGTACATCTCCTCGAGATGGCGCGCGGCCTGCTCCATCTCGCCCAGGCGTTTGAGTTGCGTGGCGTTGGCCAACACCAGCCACGCGGGACCTGCGCCGAGGCGCGCTGCCGTCATCATGTGCTCGGTGGCCTGGAGCTTCAAAGCGTCCTTCTCCGGGCCATCGTGGAGCATGGGCGCGAATTCGTACATTTCGGTCGCGCCGAGATCCCAGGCGAGCTCGCCGTCGTCGGGGAAGCGCGCGACACCGCGCTCTAGGAAGCTGACGGAGCGCCGCGTGTCGGCCTCGGTCGCCGCGGTGGGATGGTAGATGCCCGCCATGCCGATCCAGCGGTAGACGCGGCGAAAGTCGGGATCGAGGGTGAGCATGGCCTCGCCATATTCGAACACGTGCCGCAATTCGCCGCGCTCTTGGAACTCCTCTCCAAAGTAGATCAGCGAGCGCATCCAGATGAGATCGGCGAGCGCTTCCCGATGGCCCAAGGAGAACGCCGGTAGCCAGGCGGGCGGTGGCAGGTAGTAGATGTCCTCGTAGGTCTCGGTGGCGTCCCGCTGGGCCACCGCCGAGAGACGCAGCGCGCGCGCGCCAACGCCGCAGACCATCACGCCCAGGAGCGCGATCAGCTTCAGCGGGCCCGATGTGCGGAGTCGTTGCACGCTCCGTTTCTACCCGATCGGCGCGACGCATGCCCACGCACAATCCCCTCGAGGCCGATGCCAGGATATCCTCGCTGCGTGAAGACCGAAGCGACCCGAGCCACATGGCCTGTTGGGCGTGACCCCCTCGGGGGTGACCTCCACGCCGAATGGCACAAGCCATGGTGAGCCAGGAGCCTTCGAGGGGCTGGCGCTGGATCGCGCTGCCTTGCTGGGTGTTCGGCGCCGCGATGCTGGTGAAGGTCGGCGGCGGCGACATCTGGTGGCACGTGCGGACGGGCCAGTGGATCGTCGTCCACGGTGCGATTCCGACCACGGACCCCTTCTCTCACACGGCCCCTGGGCCCTGGCACTACTCCGAGGCGCTCGCGCAGCTCCTCTACTATGGCGCCTATGCTGCCGCGCGCGTCCCCGGGCTTCAGCTCCTGCACGCGGCCTGCGGTGTCGTCCTCGCGGCGCTCGTGGCCCAACGTGGCAAGCAAGACGGCGTCGGCCCCATGAGCCTGGCGCTCGGGCTGGCGGGCGCGGCCAGCTTCGCGGCCACCGCCATCAAGCCCCAGATCTTCACCTACATCGGCTTCGCAGCCGTGCTCTTGTTGCTCCATCATGCGGAGCGCTCGCGGCCACGCCTCTTGTATGCGCTTCCGCCGCTCTTCCTGCTATGGGCGAACCTGCACCGCGGCGGGATGGTGGGACTCGCGGCCCTCGCGGCGGCGGCCGTGGCCTGGTCCCTCGATCGCAGGAAGCGTGGCCTGCTGCGTCCGCTCGCGGTCGGGTCCGTGCTGAGCGCGCTCGCGCTCCTGGGCAGCTCGGGCGGCGGCTACTACTACTCGAGCACCTTCGACCTGACGCTGGGGGGGCGCCTGGTCGGAGCGATCGGAGAATGGCAGCCGCTCAGCCTCGATGGCGTGCTCCATCATCACATGGCGTTGCTGCTGCTGGTGCCGCTCGCCGCGTACGGCTTGGCGCGGCGTTCCCGATCGTGGCTCGAGCTCTTGGTCGCTTTGGGCGTGGCGCTCATGGCCGTCCGCGTCACTCGCTTCGTCCCGCTGCTCGCCATCGCCCTGGCGCCCTCCGCGGCGGCCGGCGTCGCAGGGTTGCTGAAGCACGCAGGAGCCGCCATCCGGCCCACGGTGCAGCGCTTCGCTCTTGTCGCGATGGGGGTCGCCACCATGGCGAGCTTCTACCTCTACCGGATCCCGGAGGGCTATCAGGGCTTCGGCATCATGGACGGGCGCGTACCGGTCGAAGCCGCCGCATTCATGTCCGCGAGTCCGCCACCGGGGGAGCTCTGGAACAGCTTCGACCTCGGCGGCTACCTGCTCTTTGCCCTGGCACCAGCGCAGCGCGTCTTCATCGATGGTCGCAACGATACGGTCTACCCACGACCGTTCTTCGAGCAGAGTCTGCGAGCCCCGAGCGACCCACGACGGTTACGGTACCAGCTCATGCGCTACGGCGTGAACACCGCCGTCGTCGCCAACGGAGACCAGCTCCCGGGGCGCCTCGCGCCCATCCTCGACGATCCTGCCTGGTGCCTGGTGTACTGGGACGATGTTGCCGCGGTGATGGTGCAGCGGAGCGTCGAGAGTGAGCCCTATCTCGCCCGCTTCGGCTACCGTGCCCTGAGTCCACGCACCGGCATGCGTCGGGCCTCGGCGATTGCCACCGATCCCGAACGAGATCTTCTGGCGGCCGACATCCTCGCGAACGTGCAGCGCGCGCCCGGATCGATGCGCGCTCAGTGGCTGGCGGCGATGCTGTTCAGAGCTCGTGGTGACCGAATCGACTTCGAGCATGCCCGGCGCGCACTGGCCCAGATTGCGGCCGAACGTGGCATGGCACCACCCCGGCTGTGAAGCCTGGTGCTGGCGTGGCGGCCTTGGTCCCGCCGCGCCCCCAACGAAAAACGCCGCCCACCCGAAGGTGGACGGCGCTCTCCTGCACAGGAGCCAAATCTACTCGAGCTCGTCCACGACGTAGATACCGGGCGAGCGATAGAGTTCGTTGTCCGTGTTGGCACCGACCGAGACCTCGAAGGTGCTCAGGGCGGAGTCGTTATCGAGGTCGCCGTAGGCGCGGAAGGTGTAGATCGCCAACGCTGCGCCCGCTGTCCCCGGGCCCAGACCGCATACATCCGTCGAAGATTCGATGGCGTACTGGTAGTAGAGCGGATCGGCCGGCGCGAAGCCGATGTCGCGGAAGGAGGCAGCTTCCGCCGTCCAGTTGTGAGAAACCTTGGCGTTGGTGGGAACGCCTATCGTCGCAGCTGCCACAACAGTGCAGTTGGTCGACGAGGTCGAGGCTGTCCCCGCGGCGACGACGCCCTGCGACCAGTGTTCGGCGCTGTAGTAGGACGCTGCGCCCGTGTACAGGGCCTTCAGGTTCGAGCCCGTCTCCGAGGTCTTGGCTCGCTTGACGTAGTTGATGAACGCGGGGATGGCGATGGCCGCCAACACGCCGATGATCGCGACGACGATCATCAGCTCGATCAGGGTAAAGCCCTCTCTCTTGGCCAGTAGCTTCCTCATTCGAAACTCCTTCTTGGGGGTGGGTCGCGCTGGCGTCTGCCAGGCTTCGGTGATTGCCGTGAGGATGGACTCTACACAGCGTTGCTGGAATCCGAAAGCAAAGGGCGTGCCGTTGGAGTCCTCGTCCTTGGAGCGGCCGAAGGCCGCGGTTCCAGCTCCTCGAAGGGTCTCGGAGTCGCGCGCGTTGACAAGATCTGTCACCCGTGGGGGAGGGTAGTGACGAAAAGTGTCACTCGAGCGTCGTCCAGCTCGAGGGCGCGAGAATCCGGCGAATGGTCCAGGCCACTCGCCCTGCTCACGCATTCGGGGCCCGTGGGCCACCCGCCTGGGGCGTTTACTCCCAGCCCTTGGCTTGGCTGCACCAGATCTGGTTGCCCGCGGAGTAGCTCTCGAAGGTGACCTCGGTGCCATCACCATCGAGGTCGCCGATCGCTTGGGACACGAACCAGAAGTCCGAGCCGTCGTAGCCGAGCCCGCCGGGAGGGCTGGTTCCGGGCAGGCCACTGATGGAGGCGTACTGGAAGTAAATTTGGCCGTCCGGGCGCGCGCCGAGCTGGTCCCAGTTGGCGGTCGACGCGGGCCAGGATTGGGCTCGGCCGTTGGCTGCCAGCGTGCCTGGGGTGTAGGTGCCGAAGCTCGTCCCGCTCACCGCGCAGTACTGCCCGAATTCCGAGCGGTAGCTCTCCTGGCGCTGGCGGATCTCGCTCAAGAAGTCGGTGGCCTCGGACGCGCGGGCGCGCTTGACGTAGCTGCTGAAGGCGGGGACGGCGACGGCGGCGAGCACGCCGACGATGACGACGACGATCATCAACTCGAGCAGCGTGAATCCGGACTGCTTTGCGTGTGGCGTCATGACGTCCTCTTCGATTGGAAACATCGCATCTCGGCGTTAGGGCGCATCCCTCGAGACCATAGCACAGGCGTCGCGCACACCCCAGCGGGGGACGCGAGCGAGAGTCCATGAAGCCATGCACACGGCGCGCCAGAGCTCTCAGTCGTCGGGCTCGGGTTCCTCGGCCGCGTGCTTTGCGAGGCGGTAGCGGAACTGGCGGAAGCTCATGCCGAGCAGCTCGGCGGCGTGGGTCTGGACGCCACTCGTGCGCTCGAGGGCCGCGGCCAACAGCCTCGCCTCGATCGCCGCGAGGTGTGCCTCGAGATCGAGGCCGTCCGCCGGCAGCTCTTCGGCCGCAGGCGCGGCGGCGGCCGCCTGGATCGGCTCGAAGTCCTGGAGCGTGAGCTCCTCGCCGAGCGAGAGCGCCACCGCTCGCTCGATCACGTTCTCCAGCTCGCGCACGTTTCCGGGGAAGGCTCGCCGTGTCAGCGCCGTGCGCGCTTCGGCCGTCAGGGAGACTTGCCGACCCGCGAGTACGGCGTGCTTGCTCAACAGGTGTTCGGCCAGCAGCGGGATATCCTCGCGGCGCTCGCGCAGCGGCGGCACGTGGATGCGCAGGACGTTCAGACGGTAGAAGAGATCCTCGCGAAACTCCCCGGCCTTCACCGCCTGCTCGAGGTCCCGGTTGGTGGCGGCGATGACCCTCACGTCCACGGGCTCTTCCTTGGGTCCGCCCACCGGACGCACGGCGCGCTCCTGCAGCGCGCGCAGCAGCTTCACCTGCAGCCCCGGTGGCAGCTCACCGACCTCGTCCAGCAGCAGGGTCCCGCCCGCTGCGGCACGAAAGAGCCCGGGCTCCGAACGAACCGCGCCTGTGAAGGCCCCTCGCTCGTGACCGAAGAGCTCGCTCTCCATCAGCGCTTCGGGCAGCGCGCCGCAGTTCACCACCACGAAGGGGTGGGCCGCCCGCGGTCCCCGATAGTGCAGGGCGCGCGCCACCAGCTCCTTGCCCGTGCCGCTCTCGCCGGTGATGAGCACGCTGCTCCGCGTCCGGGCGGCGCGCTCGAGGTAGGTGCGCAGGTCGCGCATGGCCTGGCTTCGACCCACCAGGTCCCCATCGCGCAGCTTGCCGTCGACCTCGGCGCGGAGCGTGCGGTTCTCGGCCAGGATGCGGCGCTTCTCTACTGCCTTCTCGAGGGTCGCCAACAGCGCGTCGTTCTTGAAGGGCTTCTGAACGTAGTCGTAGGCGCCCTTGCGCATCGCCTCCACGGCCTGCTCGGTCGTGGCGTAGGCCGTGATCATGAGCACCTGCGTGCTGTCGTCGCGGGTACGCGTCGCGGTCAGCACGTCCATGCCCGAGCCATCGGGCATCAAGAGATCGGTGACCACCGCGTCGAAGGGCGGTTCGTCTTCCAACCGGGCCAGCGCCGCTTTCACGCCCGGATCGGAGGTGACGTCGTAGCCGTTGCGTTCCAGCAGGATGCCGAGCATCTCACGGAGGCTCGGCTCGTCGTCGACGAGCAGGATCCTCGCCCGCATGGCTACGCGAAGCCGGCTCGTCGCGACGGCGTGCCGCGAGGCGGCTTGGTGGCCAGGGCCGTCACCATCTCGTAGGGCGAGAAGACGTGCTCGCCATCTTCCGTGATGAGCTCGAGGAAGTCGTGCTCGAAGCCACCGCTCTTGATGTCGCGCACCACCATCGCGTCCCCCGGTCCGCCGAGGTAGAACGTCAGCCCATGGCCTTCCGCGACCTCGAAAGCGTCGTCGCTCGTCTCGACGCCCTCAGCCCGGGTGAGCATGTGCACGATGGTGATTCGGTCCATGGCTCGCATCGTCCCGGTGGGAAAGGCCCGCGTCAAGCGCCGCTCGCGTTGCTGCTCTGTTTCGCGCTCCTCGGTTGCGCGCCGCGGGAGGTGAGGCGAGGTCGCGTGGCGATGGACGACGGCGACTTCGAGACTGCCGCTCGGCATCTCCGCGTCGCCGCGGACGAGCACCCCGACGAGAGTGACGTGTGGGCGGAGCTGGCCCGGGCCGAGTCCCTGGCGGAGCGCCCGGCGCGTGCACGCGTGGCCTGGCTCGAGGTGGCGCGGCTTCGGCCCCACGACGCGCGTCCCTGGATCGAGATCGGCTACACGCACGAGCTCGAGCGTCACTACCTGCGCGCCCTCGACGCCTACGGTCACGCCATCCGCGTGGCGCCGTCGCGGGCCGCGCCCCATCGCGTCCGGGGCACGCGTCTTCTGCGCTGGGGACGGGCCGCCGAGGCCATCGAGGACCTCGAACAGGCGCTGCGTCTCGAGCCCCACTCCGCCCGAACCTGGCAGGCGCTGGCTCTCGCGCGTCACCTGACGGGGGACCTGGCCGGCGCCGAGCGCAGCTTCCGGCGAGGCCTCGAGCAGGTGCCCGAGGATGTGGGCCTGAAGATCGGTTTGGCGGCGGTCCTCGTGAATTCACATCACTTTCAGGAGGCACTGGGAATCTACGACGGACTGCGTACCCCGCGCCCAGAGGGTGCCAACATCGAGGTCGGGCGCGCCCTCTTGCTGCACGAACTCGGACGTCCCGAGGCGGCCGAGCGCGCCTTTGCCCTGGCGGTCGCTCTGGCTCCGTCGCGCGCGGATCTGCGTCGTCGCTTGCGCGACTACCGACGGCTGCGCGCTCGGGGCCCCGCCGTTGACCCGGCGGCCTCGACTGGGCAGGGTGCGTCTCCATGACCTCCTCCACGAATCGACAGGCTGACGAGAGCGGTGTGCGCGTCGAACGGCGCGGCCCCTTCGCCATCTGGATGCTCGACCGCCCGGACCGCATGAACGCATTGTCGCGCGCGACCGTGCGTCGCCTCGGCGAGCTGGCTCGCGAGGCCGCGTCCATGAGCGACGTGCGCGCCATCGTGCTCACGGGCGCTGGGGATCGCGCCTTCTGCGCGGGGGCCGACCTGAAGGAACGTCAGGGCATGGACGAGGAGGACGTGCGCGACTTCCTGGGCTTGTACCGTGCGGCCTTCGACGCCATCGCACGCTGCCCCAAGCCCGTGGTCGCGGCCATCAACGGCGTGGCCTTCGGCGGCGGCCTGGAGCTCGCCCTGGCCTGTGATCTCCGCATCATGGCCGCCGACGCACGGGTGGGCCTGACCGAGGTATCGTTGGCGATCATCCCGGGTGCGGGGGGCACGCAGCGGCTCACGCGTCTGCTCGGCGAGGCCAAGGCGAAGGAGCTCATCCTGCTCGCGCGCCGCCTGTCCGCGGACGAAGCGCTCGCGTTGGGCGTGGTCGGCAAGGTCGCCCCTGAGGGTGAATCCGTGCTCGATGCGGCCCTCGCGTGGGTCGAACCCTTGGCGGAGGCCGCACCCATCGCGGTCTCCGCGGCGCTCGACGCCATCGACGCGGCCTTCGATCTCTCCCTCGACGCGGGCTTGCTCCATGAGCGTCGCTGCTACGAGCGGACGCTGGCTTCGGCGGATCGGCTCGAGGCGCTGGCCGCGTTCCACGGCAAGCGCAAACCCGTCTATCGAGGCTGCTGACTCGGGCCGTCGGTCGTGCCGTCGGTCGCCGGCGGCGGGATCGTGGGGTGCTCGCCCAGCGCCAGGAAGGCCTTCAGCTCACGCAGCACCGGCGCCCGGGTCATGCGCCCGAGGTAGTAGCGTGCCAGCCAGCCGTTGCCGGCTGCGAGCTGCACGCGTGCCGCTTGCTCCAGGCGCTCGTCCGAGACCGGCTCCAGATCCAGCGAGCGACCGAGGGCGCGCAGCGCGGCGTCTCGATAGCCCGCGGCCACCATCTCCCCGGCGAGGTCTCGGAGCGCATCGGCCCGCTCGACGGCTTGGTGGAAGCGCGCGCCATAGTCCATCGCGCGCGGGGGCAGGTGCCGACGCGCCTCGTCGCGCCTCGCTTCGGTCAGAAAGAGCGCCGAGAGTCCGAGTCGCAGCTCAGGCTCGGCCGCCACCGCGTGCTCGCAGGCCGCGACCGCCGCGTCGTACGCGCCGGCGTCTCGCCTCACCTCGCACAGCTTGAGCCAGGCGTAGAAGGAGTTTGGCTCGACCTCGGTCGCGTGGGTCCAGAGCGCTTCGTCCGAGCGCCACGCGCCCTGATAGACGACGCTGGACGCGCCCAGCGCGAGCAGGGGGAGGGCGACGAGGGCACGTGTGCCCGTCTGCCCCAGCGATTTGCTCAGCGCGTCGAAGCCCAGGCCCACGCCAAGGCCCACGCCTAGGAGCGGCAAGGAGAGGTAGCGATCCTGAAGTTGGAAGTAGAGCGGGACGATGTTCAGCGTCGGCAGCGCGAGCAACGCGAAGGCCGCGAGGGAGAGCGCGCCGAGGCGCGAGCGCCGTCGCCAGGCGAGCGCCGCCAGCAGCACGAGCACCAGGATCCCGATGGCGTCGGTGGGCACGAGGCCCGGCTCTCGCCTGATGACGTGGATGGGCGAGAGCGCGTTCGGTGTCGGCCACACCAGCAGATGCAGGTCGTGGGTGAGGGTCATCAGGGGCAGGGCGAGCCCGGCCGACGCCGTCCGGATCATCTCGTGGCCGCGCCAGATGCCGAGGGCCACGACGCCCAGAGCCGTCGCGAGCGCGAAGCTCGGCAGCTGACGCAGGAGCGCGCGCTTGAAGGAGTCGCGCCGGAGCAGGAGATCGAGAGCGATCAACACCAGCGGCAGGGGCAAGCTCGTGGTCTTCGACAGCGCGGCGAGCAGGAAGAAGAGGCGACTGAACCAGGCCTCCCGATCCCATGGGCTCTTCGAGCGCAGATGCGACCACAGGGTCAGGGCGGCGAAGAGCAGCGCGAGCACCTCCTTGCGGCCCGTGGCCCAGGCGACCGCCTCCACTTGGGCTGGGTGAATGCCGACGAAGATGGCGCCGACGACGGCGGCCACGGGGGAGAGGCCGAGCCGCACGAAGACACGACGCACGACCCAGAGCGCGCCGACCAGGATCAGCAGGTTGACCCCGTGCATGACCGCGCCGTTCAGGCCCACCAGGGGAACGTCGAGCCAATAGGAGAGCAGGTGCAGCGGGTGCCACGCTTCGAAGCGAGCGCCGCCGACCAGACGCACGAAGGCGCCCCAGGACACGTGCTGGACGTCCGGGTTGTCGACCAGGAACCGACCGTCGTCCCAGCTCGGGACCAGACCCTGCGTCAGGGCGCGGGCGTAGACCAAGACGCTGACCACGGTGATCGCCAGATCACTGCGCAGCTCGCTCGTCCGCGCGGTTGCCGGCGTCTCGTCACCAGCCCGCTTCACGGCAGGACGCTTCAGAGCCCGCCCTGACCGCGCACGTACTCGACGAAGTCGCGGATGTCTCGGTGCACGCGGCTCTCCGCCTCACGAATGGACGGCGCACCACCCTCCACGCGTTGGCGATCTGGATCGTAGCGGTAGGTGTCGTGCTCCAGCAGCAGGATCTGCACGTTGGCCTGGTCGCCTGCACCGGGCGCGATGCGCAGCTGTCCGCCAGGCGCGGGCCCCGGCAAGGCGTCGCCGAAGTCCTCGCGATCCTGAGGCGAGATCCACTCGATGCCGAAGTTGCCTGCGTTCAGCCGTCGATCGCCCTGGATCACTCGGCCGCCGCCGATGTCCACGGAGAAGTCGGCCGTGGCCTGGACGCCCGCATCGGCCAAGGCCTCGTCGATGAGCTCGAGCCCGCGCGTCTCGCTCAGCGTGCGGAAGTCGCGCGCGCGCGGCGTGCGTGGCGCCGGAGGTGGACCACAAGCGGCGACTGTGAGGAGCGCGAGCAGGAGGAGTAGGCGGTGACGCTGCATGGAGTTCATTCGAGGGTGAGAGGGTAGTGGACGACCATGTCGGGACCGTCAAACGAAGGGAACTGGGCGTTCCTCGCAGCCGTGCGCAGGCAGTCGCCGCATTCGCCCCCTGTGACCGCGGCCGGACCCTGGAGATTCACGCGCGCCACGTGCCCGGTGGGCGAGACTCTCAGCCCGAAGATCAGGCGTCCACGCACGGCCTCGTCGCCGGCCGCCAGCACCAAGCAGCGGCGAATCCGGCCCATGGCGCCGTCCATGCCCGCTTCGATCTGCGGTCCCGAGAGCTGTTGCTCGCCGCCCGTGGCGCTGAGGTCGAGGCTCCGTGGACCCGCGCCGCCCAGATCTTCCCCGTGGGTTTCGATCCTGGCGAGCTCAGCTTCCGAGGCCCCCCCGGGCTCCGCGTGCGTGCCATGTCGTCGCCCATGTCGCCGCGGTCGCTCGTCGGGGCTGGCCTCCGCGACCCCGCCGTCGATGGGCTCCGGAGCCCTCGCCACAACCACGTTCTGTATCGGTCGGAGCCACAGGGCCCAACCCACGGCGGCAGCCGCGCCCCAGAGGACGCTGGCGGTCAGGAAGCCTGCGACATAGCGTGACACGCGCGCCTTATACCACGGGCCTCATGATTGCCGCGCCCCTGGACCACTTTACGCGGGGTCGCGCCTGCCCTGCGGATGTCGCCACCGAGCGCTCGGACCTCGGGGGCCGCGTCCGCGCCTGGGACGTGTCTCGGGCGTTGACCCGGCATGCGGCCTCGCCTACGGTCGCGGGGTGCGCGCTCTTCGATCCATTTTGTCCCGCGTGGCCTGGGCTTCGATGCTCGCGCTCCTCGCGCTGCCACGCCTCGCGGCGGCGCAACCCGAGTCGTCGGGTGAGCTTCCGCCCTCCCTGCAGGAAGCTCCCGAGCTCGAGGTCCCCGGCGCCCGACGCGAGCTGCCCCGCGAGCCCATGGCGCTGCGGGTCGAGGTCGGCGCCGGCGCCAGCCTGCGCTTGGTGCAGAACCACGACTTCGATCAGGACACCTTCGCGCCGAGCTTTCTGACGGCGCGCGCCGCCTTTCAGTGGCATCAGCGGGGCCGTCTGCGGCACGGGGTGGGCCTCGGCGTCACGACCAACCTGAGCGGCGACGGCTCCTTCCAGACCGGGCTCGATCCCGTTCAGCAGTGGGTGTTGACGCCGCTCTATGTGCTCGAGCTGCGTTTCTCGGACGAGCCCGTGCCCCTCTTCGATCTGGCCGCCACCGTGGGCTTGCCGCTCGCGCTCACGCCCGGCTTCTCGCCCGGGGCCGAGCTCGACGTCACCTTCACGGCACGCATCCTCGCGGGCCTGGGGGCCTACGTCAGCGTCGGTGGCTGCGCCTTCTTCGGCGGCAAGTCGCGCGCGGGCAATCTCACCGTTCACCCCATGGTCAGCGCGGAGGTCGGCCTCGCGCTGCGCTACGAGCTCTTGCCATGAGTTACGCCTCACAGTCTGGCCATTCCGAGGAGCGTGCCTCCGCTCGCGCCCCGCGAAGTGCGTGGGCACGACGCGCGCCCTTGTGGTTCCTGTTCGTGTTTCTCGTGGGGCCGGCCCCCGGAGAGGTCGGCTCCTGTGGACAGGCCGACGTGCAGCTCGACGCCCAGCAGTACTGCTTGCAAATCCAGGCCTACGAATGCGCACGCATCGACGCGCGCGGTGAATACCCGACGGCTCGGTTCGCGGACCTCGCCGCTTGTCGTGACGCCGCCATCGGTACCTGCGAGGACAGGAGCTGGCCGCCCGCCTGCCAGCCCTATCCGACCCGGACCGAAGGTCAGGCCTGCATCGACCAGCTGGCGCGCGCCTCCAACGTGAGACTGCCCATCACCGCCATCCCCGAATGCGATCTGTGCCCATGAGCCGCCGCAGAGAACACCAACCTCGGCACGTTCACCTCACCCTCGTCGGGGTGGCCGCGCTGTGCTTGCTCTCGTCGAGCTGCGCCGTGGTCGCCTCGCGCGCCGACTACGCGGACTATCGCGCCGTGCGTGTCGCCAGCGACGACCAGGCGCGCATGATCGCGGGACGTGACTACCTGAGCCGCCATCCCGACGGGCGCTGGGCCCCTCAGCTGCAGCGAGAACGCGACGGCGCCGAAGACGGCCTGTTCGAGGCGGGCCGCTCCACCACCGAAGGCCTGCGCCTCTACCTCGAGGTCTACCCCGACGGTCGCTTCGGCGGTCAGGCACGTCAACGTCTCGCTGCGCTCACCGCCGTGCAGAGCCATCGCAGCGAGGAGCAGGAGACCGCTCGTGACGTACGTCAGGAGCAGCGCGACGCCATCGCGGAACAGCGTCGCAGCTGGGGCACGCGTTCCGTCACCTTCTGGTCGCGCGTTCTGATGAGCGTCAACGAGTGGGGCGTGCCCCTCGCGCAGGTGGCGTCGGCGAACCCCGAGTTCTCCGAGGCCTTCGGACGCGAGCCTCGACCGATCTGCTCCGCCAGCGAGTGCATCAAATTCTACCGCATGGACTTCGGCATTCCGGTGCCGGGCCGCACGCGCATCGAGCGCAACCTGAGGATCCTGCTGCGGCTACGCATGCAGAACGGCAAGCTCGAGCGGGCCGAGATCCTGATGCCTTTTCGTGGGTTCTCGCGTTGGTACGAGCTGGCCCACGACGAGCTCGTCCAAGACGGAGATCCCGAGGAGCGCCAGGCGGCGATCGAGTGGGCGCGTCAACAGGTGGTCCCCGCGATCCGCGCCGCGGCGCCCAGCGCGCATGGCGTGGACGTCGTGCCCGAGCCGATCGACCCGCCCACGGTGCACATGCCCGCGAGCGCGGAGTCTGACGGAGAGGGCGCGCCGACCGATCCCGAGGCGGGGGCCGCAGCGACCCCGGCAGCGGCGGCGGATCCCGAGGCGGGCGCACCCGCCGAGGTCCCGGAGGGCGTGATGGTGTTGCCGATCGCGCTGCAGGGGCTCTCCACCGACTCGCTCCGCTTCGTGATCTTCGCGGCTGGCGACGACGACGATGGCGTGGCCTACGACGGCCTGTTCATCGAGCACGTCCAGCCCGCCGCTGATGAGTAGACCTTCCGCGTCGCGAGGTATGAACATGCGCCACAGCCTTCTGGTCAGCGCCGTCGTCTTCGCCGGCTGCGGTGGGGGCGGGACTTCGCCCGGGACGGACGCCGGACCCACCGTGACGCCGGCGCAGACCGAGCACCGCGTCGCCTTCGAGGGACAGGAGCGCTACGTCGAGGGCCTGACGGTCTTGGGCACGGATCTCACGGGCGCCCACGTCGAGGTCGAGCTCGGGTCGCCCTTCGATCTGCTCGACAGCCGCTGCACCCACGCGCGTTGCGGCGCCGTGCTGCGCGTGCGTGACACCCGGCCCAATCGCGGCGTGAGTGTGCCCGCGCCCATCGACACGGAGAGCGTCTTCGTCGTGGTCGTGGACGCCAGCGGCGCCCGCCACCGTGGGCTCGTCTCCGTCAACCCGTTGGACACCATCACGGGCGCTGGCAGTACACCGCTCACGGTGGGCAGTGGCGTGCTCTTGGCGTCGTCGGCGGATGCGAGCGCGGTCTCGACCGTTCGCGGCCCCGTCGGTGACACGCCCCTGCGCTGGGTCATCTTCGGAGACGCCAACCTCCATGGCACCTTGGATCTACGCGCTGCGGATCTCCCGGCCGAGGCGACCGCACGATCGGGGGGGCATGCGGGCGGACTCGCCGGCGTGGCCGGGGACGGTCCCTCGGGCGGCGCGCCTGGTGCGGCCGGATCCGGCGCGGGCGGCGGCGGCGCGGGCGAGAGCGGCACGGCCGGCTCGGGCGCGGACGGCACGCCCCTCACGGGTGGCGCCGGTGGCGTGAGCACAGATCAGCTCCCGGGCACCTGCTTGGGTGACTTCACCGCCACGGGCTGCGGTGGTTCGGGCGGAGGCGGATCCGAGACGGGCGCGGGCGGCGCGGGCGGGGGCGCAGCGCTCATCGTCAGCCTCGGCACGCTCGATCTGACGGACGCGCGGATCCTCGCCTCCGGCTCGCCGGGCCAGGACGGCGGTGGTGGAGGTGCGGGCGGCAGGCTCGTGCTCGCGGGCACCTCCATCGTAGGCGCGCCTACCGTGGACGTCGCGGGCGGGGAGGGCGGCGCCTCCCTCGCCGGGGCTGGCGACGGCGGCGCCGGAGGCGGCGGCATGCTGCGCACCGATGGCCCGTCCTCGATCACCACGACCCGGCCCGGACCGAGCTTCGACCTCGACGGGTGGTCTCCCTTGGTGTCGGCCCGATCCGTCGTGCTCACGGGGCACGCGGCGCCCGACGCGCAGCTCTCCATCGCGCTCCTCGCACAGGCGCCTCTGGCCACGACCCAGGCGGACGCATCGGGGGTGTTCAGGGTCGAGCTGGCGCTGACGCCCGGCTTGAATCGGCTCTCCCTGAGCGAGACCTCGGGCGGCGCCAGCGTCCGCAGCTGGAGCGGCACGAGCGTGGAGCTCGCGCGCATCGGGGGTTCGCCGCTCGCCATGCCCGTGGGCGGCGTGCTCGACGTCGTCAGTCTTCCCGCGGACGAATGAGCTTGGAAGTGGCGGGTCCTGCCCGTCGCGCGGCGGCCGTTAGACCCGCGCTCGATTGACGTGGAAGGGCTGCCGGGCGACAAGGGGATCATGAAGCGATCCTCGCCGCAGGATCCGTGGCCGAGCGAACTCCTGGTCAGCGACGCCATCGGTCGCCTGATGGAGTTCTGGGGTTTCAAGCGCAACATGGGCCGCGTCTGGGCCGTGCTCTACCTCTCGGACAGGCCCCTCTCCGCCGCGGAGCTCCGCTCGCGGCTGGGCTTGTCGAGCGGCGCGGTCTCCATGACCGTGAACGAACTGTCGCGTTGGGGCGTGGTGAAGCGCGTGTGGCAGGCGGGCGAACGGCGCGACTACTTCGTGCCCGAGGGCAACATCTGGAAAATGGTCTCGCGCGTCTATGCGCAGCGCGAGAAGGTCGAGGTGCTCGACGCCATCGACGCCTTCGAGCATGCGTTGGCGCTGGCCGAGCAGAAGGCCGCGAGCGCCAAGCCCGACGAGGCCGAGCGCGCGACGCGGCAAGTGGAGCGCATCCGTGGCCTGCTGAGCCTCGCGCGTCTGGGACGGCAGCTGATCGAGGCGCTGCTCGAACGCGGACGCCTCGACGCCACGCCGCTGCTCGGCATCCTGCTCGGCCAGTCTCGTAAATGAGGCGGAGGTGAGCAACAGGAGGTCGTCGAAGTCCGCGACTGCGGCTCGCCCCAACCCGACGACGGACGGATCGCGCCCGCGACCCGCCTCCGGGGGAGAGGATGTGTTGGCTTGGCTCGAGCGCGTCCTCGACGCCCGCGCAGCGCGCCTCGGCCTCACGGCGCTGATCGTGATCTCGGTCCTGCCCTACGCCTGGATCGAGCACGACCTGCGCTACCTCTTCCTGTCCGTGTTCGGCGCGGAGTTCCTGCTGCGTGTGCTGCTCCTGGTCTCGGGCCGGACCCGCTTCACGCTCTCGGAGGCGTTCTTCCTGCTGGCGGATGTGCTCGCGCTGTGGAGCTTCCTGCCCGTCGAGGGGCTGCTGCCGGAGCCCTACCGCATCCTCTTCCGCAGCCTGAGGCTCGTGCGCCTCGTCGTGCTCGTGCGGTTCTTCCGTGGCCTCGTGCTCGACGTCTGGGTCGTGATGACGCGACGCGAGCAGCTGCAGCAGCTCGGGCTGGTCACGGCGAGCGCCGTCGGGATGACCTTCGTCGCCGCCGTCGTCCTGAATCAGCTCACGATTTCCTATGATTACGATCTGAACCCAACATCCGTCGATGGATTCTGGGACCGCATGTGGTGGGCCTTTCGCCAGGTCGAGAGCCCCGACAATCTGGTCCACACGCTGCGCCTTCACCCGGCGCTGATCGTCGTCTCGCTGGGGCTCACGGTCGTGGGCGTCTTCATCTTCTCCTACCTCGTGGGTATCGGAACCAGCGTCGTGGAGCAGGTGCTGCGCGCGCAGCGGCGGCGACCCGTGGCTCATCGCGCGCACACGTTGATCGTCGGTCCACGGGCCGAGAGCGAGATCCTGGTGCGCGAATTCGCCCGCATCCACGAGAAGAATCGCGTGCTGCGCGGCGAGCACCTGCGCGAGATCTGGAGCTGGCTCTGGTGTGGCGGGCCGCGAGCCCAGCTGCGCACGCGTCTGCGCATGACCGTGCTCGGCGAGGCCGAAGAACCGCCGGCGTATCTGTACGAGCGAGAGCTGAAGCGCGTGGTCTATCGGCAGGGTGATCTGGTGGACCAGGCCGCCCGCGAGCGCATCTCGGCGGCTCAGGTGAAGCGCCTACTGCTGCTCTCCGAAGAGTCTCTGGGGGACGACGCCGACGCCGTGGCCTTGACCCGGCTGGGCGCGCTTCGGCGCGACAACCCCAGCGCCCACGCCTACGTCGAGCTGCTCGAGACCCGGAACCGAGATCTGGTCGAGGCGATCGGCGGGGAGGGCACCGTACCGCTCGACATGCCGCGCGTGCTCGGCCTCTTCCTGGCCCAACATCTGATCGCGCCGGGCGTGGCGCCGCTCTTCCACGAGCTGCTGACCGCCGACGGGTCGGAGATCTACACGCACGTCTTCGTCGATCCGGCGGAACATCGCATGCTCGAGCGCTTGCGCGGCGAGTTCCCGAGCTTCGAGGCGCTGGCCGCCGCGGCCTACCGCACGCACGCCGTCACGCTGCTCGGTACGTTCGAGCGGGACGGGCAGGGCGCGCCCCTGACGGATCTGCTCGCCGTGTCCTCGGTCGCTCCTCGGATCGCGCCCCTCGGGACGCCCGTGGAGCAGCCGCAGCTCGCTGGCCTGGTCGGCCTGGCCGAGACCTACGGGCCCTTGCGGCGCTTCACGCGCGACCTGCTGAACGGCCGGGTGCCGGTTCAGCCCGACCCGCCCGCGGACCCCGCCATGGCGGGAGAGGCGGAGCGAATCGTGTCAGGATTGACACTAGAGGGCGCGGACATCGGGCGCGTGCTCGCCGTCGGCGCGAGTCGCGCGTTGCCGTCCTTGATCGAGGCGCTGCGCGGCTTCGCGCCCGAGGTCGCGATTCGGGTGCTGTTGACCGAGAAGGAAGCCGGCGGGGCCGTCGCGCACGCGCTGGCGGAGCTCGGAGATGCCGTCTCCGTGGTCGTCGAGCGCGGCGGTGATCTGGCCCAGACGGTCACGGACGCCTTGCGCCGGGAGCCCACGGACGCCGTCGTCTTCCTGTCGGACCCCATGGCGGCCGATCCGGACGCGAGCACGACCTTGCGGGTGTTGCGCTTCGCGCGGGCGCTCGCGACGGCCAAGCTGGCCTCACCGAGGCTGCATGTGGTGGCGGAGCTGTTGGCGACCGAGCGTGGGCGCGCGTTGGAGCAGCACGTCACGGCGCAGACCTGCGGCTTCGCGCCCGGTGAGCTGCACCTGACCTTGCTCAGCACGCGCCGGGTGAAGAACTACTTCCTCGTCCACAGCGCCTTCGTGCCGGGCGTCGCGCAGGTCTACGAACGCTTGCTCGGACCCGACGGTCCGACGGTGCTGCGTTTCCGCGTGCCCACGACCGAGGGTGCCGGGAGCTTCCGCTTGCCACAGATCGCGGCGGCCTTGGCGGCTCGCGGACGCATCCTGATGGCCCTCGAGCTGCAGGATGGTGAGGTCGTCGTGGCACCGAGATACGACCTCGAACTTCCCGAAGGCGAGCCCCGAGCGATCTTCGCCTTGGGGGAACTCCGACCTCGGTAGAAAGTTTACATAATATATCTTCTGCGAACCTACATATGGGTTCGGCGGGCATGCCCAGCCGCAGGTCTCTTCTGGCTGGCCCGGCCGGCCGGCGACCCGCCGTGGGCTCAGCCGCCAGCGTCGAAGGCGAACAGGCTGCCCCCGTTCGACAGCGCGAAGCCACGACCGTTGAGCACCGAAGGCGCCGCGCCGAAGCCCGTGCCGCTGCTCAGCCGTGCCACCTCGCGACCGGTTCGCGCCTCGAGCGCGAGCAAGGCGCCGCGCGACTGGCCGAGGAAGAGCAGCCCGCGAGCCACACGTGGCGCCGACGGATAGCCGTGGGTGATCGGATGGTGCCAGCGGACCTCGAGCGAGTCGCGGTCGAGCCCGAGCGCGCCCTCGTCGGCGGAGGTCATCAGGAGCAGGTCTCCCGCGGTCGCGAGCCCGAGCCCGCCCGTCAGGTTGGCCTCCCGGCGAAGCACGCTGCCGCTCGAGAGCTCGAGCTCGTACAGCCCGGCCGCGAAGGAGGCCGCGTAGAGCTTGTCTCCGACCACGAGCGGCGTGGTGTCGACGTCCAGGAAGCGCGGTGCGCCCCCGGCGTTTGGATCGACGTCCACGCTGGTGTCCCGCTCCCAGACGAGCGAACCGTCGCCACCGTCCAGGGACACCACCGTGCCGTCCGAGCAACCCGTCAGAATGCGGCCGTCCACGTAGGCCAGACCGGCGTGCCCGCTGATGGAGAAGCCGTCGATGGGCTCTCGGTGATAGCTCCAGAGCAGCTGGCCCGAGTCGGCGGCGAAGGCCACGACCTGGTCCATCTCCGTCACCACGTAGAGCGTGTCGTCGACCAGGAGCGGCGGCTGGCGCACGGGGCCGCCCGCTGTCTCGGTCCAGCGCAGCGAGAGATCGCGACCTCTCAGCGAGTGGATGACGCCGTCGTCTCCGGCCACGTAGAGCACGCCTCGCCGCCTGTCGATGGCGGGCGTGGCCTCGATGGAGGCGCCCACGTCGTAGCTGGCGCGTCGGCGGCCCGATGCGTCCATGGCGTAGAGCAGACCTTCGGTCGTGCCCACGTAGACTCGGTCCCTGGACGGATCCAGCGCCGGCTGGGCGTGCTCCACTGGCGCGTACGGGCCGGATCGCGGATCATCACGAGTGATACGATGCGTCCAGCTCACGGCCAAGATGCCGCTGTGGACGCTCGGTCGCGCCGAGGTCTCGCTGCCGAGCCAGCCGAAGGTCTCTGGGCTCACGCCCCCTGTGCCGAGGCTCGCGCACCCTGTGAGCAGCGCGAGTGCGCCCATGGCCCAGCGAGGGAGCGCTGGCCTGGGGCTCGTCACTGCCCGCCGTTCGCCGGGACTCCCGGAGGGCCACCGGCGCCCTGCTTGGACTGGAGCCGCCGAATGAGTTCTTGAATCTGCTCGGGCGAGAGGTTCCCGGCGCCGCCCGGGCCTCCCGCGCCGCCGGAGGGCGGCCCGAAGTCGCCCATGCCGCCAGCGCCCGGCGCCGCACGTCGGGCGGACGAGGGATCGAGCTGCGCGAGCAGGAGCTCTGCCTGGTCGCGAACGTAGGGCAGCTCGGGCGCGTCTTCTTCGCGCAGATGCTCGCTCAACGCGCGCAGCTTCTCCTTGGCCCGGACTTCGTCGCCCTTCTCCAGGTACATGCGCGCGATGTCGTAGTCGGCTCGCTCACGGTTGCCATAGCCTTCCGTGTTTCCGAGCTCTTCGTAGCGCTCCATGGCGTGATCCCAGTCGGAGTCGGCCTCGAGGGTGTAGCCAATGCCTTCCAGGGCACGCCCAGCGATGGTGGGATCGTCGCCCGCCTGTCCAAGCACGGCCTGGTAGGCCTCACGCGCGCCCGCGGCGTCGCCCGAACGCAAGAGCGTCGCAGCCTCCGCCAGGTGAGCCCAGTGAGCCGCCAAGGTGCCCTCGTGCTCCGCGGTGACGCCGCGCAGGTCCGTGAGGACGGCCTCGTCGCGAGCGGCCTCGGTGGCGAAGCTCGGGCCCGCGTCGCCCTCGGGCATGCCCGCGTCGGCGTCTCGGATGGGTGCCTGCGAGGCCTCGATGCCGGTCCATAGACCGGCCGCCGCGCGGGTGGCCTTGCCTTGGCTGACCGTGGAATAGATCAGCAGCACGGCGACCAGCACCAACGCACCACCCACGCCGTAGGTCAGCGTGTTGCGGTTCTGCTTCATCCAGCTGGCCGCGCCGGCGGCGCGCTCCAAGGCCTTGTCCTCCACGAGGTCGGCGTCACGACCGCGCTTCGCGGCCTTTCGCGCCGCTTTCGCGGCCTTGCTCGCGGCCAGGCGTTGCCCAGCAGACATGGCACTGGAGGAGGCCGGCTTCTCGGGGGTCTCTTCGGCTGCGTCGGGCTCTTGCCCAGCTTCCGCTTCGTTGCTCGCCAAGGCTGAATCTCCGAGGTGTTTGCCCACAATTGGGGCGAAGGGCCCGGAATATACACGGGGGCCGACCGCAGTCAATCAGCCTCGGCTCATGGCTACGTCGGAAACGGCACTGGACAGAACCCCGCCCCCCGCGCGCATGGTATGCCGTGGCCATGTCGTGTCGCCCCAGCCGTTCCCGCCTCGCGCTCGCCCTGTCGGCTCTGCTGGCGCTCGTCGTGGCGCGTCCGAGCTCCGCGCGGGCCTACGAGGACCAGGCCACTCTGGGCTTCGACGTCGGCTGGTTGGGCGCTCCAGCGGCTGCCGCGGGCGTGCCGCGCAACGGCGTCTCCCTGGGTGTCAGCGGAACTCTGGGCCTGAGCGACAGCTGGTCCGTCGGGGCTCGAGTCGGCTACGCGCTCCATCCGGCGGATCCGATCCTCCACTCCGTCCTCGGCGGCGTCGAGCTTGTCTATCTGGTGGACGTGCTGCAGCTCGTGCCCAGCCTGGGACTCGGCGTCGACGCCTTCCTCTCCGTGCGCGACGGGCGCGTCGGCGCGGACCTCGGTCTGCACGCCCTGCTGCGACTCGACTACCTCGCGAGTCGCACGCTGATGATCGGGGCAGATGTTCGCGCCTACGCCCTGCCCTTCGCCTTCGACGAAGGCGGTCTCTCGCCCTTCGCGATCCAGGTGGGCCTGCGCCTCAGCCTGGCCTTCGATCGCTATTGAGCGAGTCCGCCCCGAAGTTCGATCCGCTCTTCCACCGCTCGCCTCGAGCGGCCGCGTTGGCCGACGTGGAGAGGGCCATGACCTTCCCTCAGTCGGCCGCCCTACCCCCGAAGCTCATGCCCGCGGCTCGCATCGAACATCCGGGTCGCGTCCCGACCCGGAAACGCAACGAGCCCGGAGACCATGAGGTTCCCGGGCCCGCCGCCGCGTTTGGAATGTCCTAGAAGCAGGCGGGGGAGCCGAGCCCCGTCGCAGGCTTGCACGAGAAGTCCGCGCAGTCCGCGAAGCCGTTGCCATCGTCGTCGAGGCCGTTGCCGCACTGCTCAGCCGTCGACTCGGTCGGACAGACGGTCACGGCGCTGTTGCGGCTGCAGCCGAAGTCGGCGCAGTCGATGAAGCCGTTGCTGTCGTTGTCGAGTCCATCGGAGCAGGTCGCGTCCGTTCCCTCGGCGGGCGGCGGGCAGACGCTGGCGCTGACGTCGGCGTTGCGGCTGCAGCCGAAGTCGGCGCAGTCGATGTGCCCGTTGCTGTCGTTGTCCATGCCGTCGGAGCAGACCACGTCCACCGCGGCGGTCCGCGCGGCGGCGTCAGCGAAGGGAACCGCCGTGGTTCCGGCGCAGACCACGAGGCCCTCGGCTCCGCCCGAGCACCCCGTGTCCTCACAGTCCGAGAGGCCGTCCTTGTCGTTGTCCACGCCGTCACTGCAGGCGGCGTTGTTGTTCTCGCGGGTCACGCCGAAGCAGGCCGGAATCTCGGCGCAGCTGAAGTCGCCGCAGTCGATGTGGCCCTCGCCGTCGTTGTCCACGCCATCGCTGCAGGCGGTGGTGACGGCCGCGGCGATGTCCGTGGGCAGGGGCGAGACCGGCGACCCGCCAGCGCAGACGACGATGGCTTCGCCATCGCAGTCCGTGTCAGCGCAGTCGGTCGCGCCGTCCAGGTCGTTGTCGATGCCATCGCTGCAGCGCGCGTTGGTGCCCTCGCCGGTGCACACCTGACGCATCTGACACGCGAAGTCGTCGCAGTCGGTGAAGCCGTTGCTGTCGTTGTCGATGCCATCGCTACAGCGCGCGTTGGAGTTCTCCACCGGGCACGTTGCGGTGCCCTTGCAGGCGTTGTCGTCGCAGTCGACGAAGCCGTTGCCGTCGTCGTCGCAGCCGTTGGTGCAGCCGTCGCCGACGTCCTCGGAGAGCTGAGGCGTCGTGCACGCCATGGCCGAGCAGATGCCCACGTCCTGACAGCCGAAGTCGTCGCAGTCGGTGAATCCGTCGCCGTCGTCGTCGCAGCCGTTGTTGCAGTTCGCCGCCGTGCCTTCGGTGCCGCTGGGATCACAGCTGCCGCTGCCATCAGGGCCCGCGTCATGACCGCCTGAGTCACCTCCGGAGTCCGGGACCGCGGAATCGCTGCCCGCGTCCGACCGAGAAGAGTCGTCCCCACAGGCCGAGAGACCGAGGACGAGCACCAATGAAGCGAAGAGCGCGAACGATCGAGTCTGCATGAAGTTCTCCATTCGAGTGTCGGACCAGAGCTAGCTAGCCGCCCTGGCCCCCAGGTGCAAGGTCGAGTCTCCCCGCGTTGACCCCGGTGTCCGATCCGCCGTCACGGCGATGCGTCACCGTCAGCAGGGGCCGCAGCGCGTCCAGGCGACGTGGGCCGATGCCTCGCACGCGCAGCAGATCGTCCACCGAGTGAAATTCCCCATCCTCTCGCTTGGAGGCCAGGATGCGCGCGGCCAGGGCGGGACCGATGCCCGGAAGCAGCTCGAGGGTCGGCGCATCGGCCTGGTTCAGCTCGACCGGCGACCCTTCGCGCAGCGCGCGCGCCGCCAGCGCGGGTGGCCTGGGCTGCTGCGCCAGACTGTGTGATGGCGCGACCGGAACGGCATGGAGACGCGCGTGGGCCAGACCCACGACCGCCATCAGCGCCACCATCGCCGCGAGGACGCGGGTTCGAGCCGTGGCTGCTTGGTCGTCCATCGACTGCGTATCGGTCGCAACCCGGTTCAGTTGAGTCGGGGCCCGAGGCCCGCTGGACTTCGCGAGCGGCTCAGTCGCCGAGTCCGAAGCCGTCGTGCAGCGCGCGCACGCACAGCTCGCGGTACTTGTCGGCGACTAGGCACGAGGTCTTGATCTCGCTGGTGCTGATGGCCTGAATGTTCACGCCCTCGTTGGCCAGGATGCGGAACATGCGCGCGGCGATGCCCGCGTGGCTGCGCATGCCGAGGCCGACGATGGAGACCTTCACCACGCGCGAGTCGACGATCACCTCTTCGGCGCCGATGGACGCGAGGATGGCGTCGACCTCTTCGCGGGCGCGCTCGAGCTCGTCCTCGGCCACCGTGAAGGTCAGATCCGTGCGCCCTGCCTCCGACACGTTCTGGATGATCATGTCGACGCTGATCCCGGCCTCGGCCAGGGGCTCGAAGATCGACGCCACCACGCCCGGCCGATCCGGGACGGAGCGAATGGTCACCTTGGCGGCGTTCTTGTCGCTGGTCACGCCCGCCACGACCACGGACTCGAGAGACTCGTCTTCGCCTGTCACCATCGTACCCTCCGATTCGTCGAAGCTCGAGCGCACATGAATGCGCACCCGGTACTTCATCGCGAGCTCCACCGAGCGGATCTGCAGCACCTTCGCGCCCAGGGACGCGAGCTCCAGCATCTCTTCGTAGCTGATGCGCGCCACCTTGCGAGCGCTCGGGCAGACGTTGGGATCCGCCGTGTAGACGCCGTCCACGTCCGTGTAGATCTCGCAGGCGTGGGCGCCGGTGGCTGCCGCGATGGCCACGGCCGAGGTGTCCGATCCACCGCGCCCCAGGGTCGTGATGTCCCCGCTTCGGCTTGCGCCCTGGAAGCCGGCGACCACCACCACCTCACCGAGGCGGACGGGCGCGAGCAGAGCCTCGCCGTCGATGCCGCGAATGCGCGCACGGGTGTGGGCGCCGTCGGTCTCGATGCGCGCCTGATGACCCAGCATGGAGCGGGCCGGGATGCCCAGCGCGCCGAGCTGGATGGCGAGCAGCGCCGCCGTGACTTGTTCGCCGGTCGCCACGAGCACGTCGAGCTCGCGTTCCCTGGGTCGCTTGGCGATGCCACGGCCCAGGCCGAGCAGCCGATCCGTCTCGCCCGCCATGGCGCTGACCACGACGATCACGTCGTCTCCGGCACGCCGACGCTTGGCGACGCGCTCCGCCACCGCGCGAATTCGCTCGAGGGAAGCCACGCTGGTGCCGCCGAACTTCTGTACGAAGAGAGCCACGGGCTGACGCTACACGCCAGGACCGCGTCGTCAATCGTGGCTGGGCGCCTGGGGCGTCTGCGGCGCTTGCGGCGTGCCCTCGCCCTCGTCGGCGGGGGAGTCGCCCGCGGGCTCGCTCGGAGCGGGCGCGGGTCGGCGCACACGACGAGGGGGCGCGCCGTAGTCACTGATCAACTTCTGCTGCAGGTGGTCCGCCAGCATGCGCTCGACGTAGCTCGGCATCGCAGGGACCTGAATCGCGACCCGCACGCTGGCGTCGGGCCCTTCGCCCACGCGCAAGAGCTCGAGGGAGCCGGGGAAGGTGCGCCCCGTGTCGATGTAGTCGAAGAGCAGGTAGCCGTTGTCCGCGTCGCGGTCTTCGATGCGGAAGCCGTAGTCCACACGCAGCATGCGAATGGCCGCGCCCCAGACCTGTTCGTAGCGGTAGTCGAAGGCGAGCTCACGGCGCGCTTGGGCGCGCGGCGCGAGCACCAGGCAGAGCGCGATCGCTGTGAGCACCTGGAGCGAGAGTCTGCGCATTCCTCGACGCTACGCGGGTTGCGTCCGAGGGCAAGAAAACGGCAGGCCCTTGAAGGCAGGAAAGGCGTACCGGAAACCAGCCCGGAGAGCCTAGGTCGACTCTGCGGGCACGCGGGCGCGCGCGTCGGTCTGGCCCAGGAGCGCTCGCAGCGGGACATTGCTGAGGTAGAGCGGCACGATCCCGAGGGTCAGGATCACCGCGGCCTGAATGCCGTAGAGCAGGAAGATGTAGACCGAACCGGGACCGGCCACGAGCGACTCGGCCAGGTAGAGCCGCAGGCCCGCCGAGACCGCGAGCTGGAAGTTCCCGAACAGGCCTGGACCCGTGGGCAGCAGCACGCCGATGGCCAGGATGCCCATCAGCGACACGGCGTGACCGAAGCCGATGGGCAGGCCGACGCCCAGGGCGAGCACCCACATGCCCAGGGCGTTCAAGCCCCAGTAGACCGCGCTCTCCGCGATGAAGCCGCCGGCCAGGCGAGGATCCGTGAGCGAGTGGACGCCATCCGCCACGGACGAGACCTTCTCGGCCAGCACGCGGGCGAGCTTCTTGGACACGATGCCCAGCATCCACTCGGTCAGGCGCACGGCGCGCGCCCGCTGCCAGACGAAGGCGAAGAGCGCCACGAGTCCGCCGCTGAAGACCGCCAGCATCAGGTAGCCGTAGAAGGGCAGGCTCTGGGCAATGGGATCATCCGTGACCACGCGGGGGATGGCGAAGAGAGCCCAGGCCACGCACAGGCTGGTGACCAGGCCGTCGATCACGCGCTCCACGGCCACGGTGCCGAAGCCCACGCTCATGGGGATGGCGTGCCGCAGCTTGGTCAACGCCGGTCGCGCGACCTCTCCCAGACGCAGGGGGAAGGCGAAGATGGCGAAGAAGCCCATCCAGTTCAGCAGGATGACTTCCTTGAGCGGCAGGTGCTTGATGGGCTCGATCAGATAGCGCCAGCGAGCCGCGCGAACGAAGTGCGTGACCAGCAGGATCCCGAGGTAGGCGGGCGCCGTCCACCAGGCGATGGCGCGGAAATCCGCAGCGTCCGGCACCAGGGGCACACCACCGCGCGCGACGATCCAGGCGAAGAGCCCGCCGAGCACGATCGAGAGCACGAGCTTCGGCAGCACGCGTCGCATCACGGACGCTGGCGCGGGGAGCTTGGCGCCTGCGGGCTCTTGGTCCTCCAGTTCGGCGGACGACGGATCGGCGGACTGGGTGCTCACGGGCTCTTCATGGGGCTATGGGGCGATCGCGCGCCCGATGCGTCTCGGTCAGTCATCGATGGAGCCGGCCAAGATGTTCCGTGGACCGTCGTGGAGCAACTCGCGGACTTGCTCGTCTCCGACCAGTCGCCGCAAGCGCTCGATGCCCTCCCCCACTTCCTCGACGTCGCCCGGGCGGTGCGCGTCGCTCGCCGCGCCGTAGTAGACGCCCTCCTCGAGCATGCGCTCCGCCGCGCGTCGGGGCAGACGACCGTAGCGACCCACCAAGGACATCAAGTCCAGCAGCGGCAAGGCCCCGGCATCCAGCAGCGGATCGAGATCGTCCGTGCTCTTGAACAGAGGCGTGTAGCGCTCGGGGTGTGCCAGCACCGGACGTAGGCCGCGCACCCGGAGTTGAAAGAAGTACCGTTCGAGACCCAGCGGGAAGCGCTGCGGGGGCAGCTCCACCAAAGCGCAGTGCTCTCCCGGATAGGCGAGGCCCTCGCCCTCGGAGAGCAGGCGCAGCACCACGTCGTCGAAGTAGTGTTCGGCGCCCAGGCCGAGCTCCGGCAGACCGGAGAGCTCCGCGACCTGGCCCTCGAGCGTAGCGAAGGCGGCTCGCAACTCCGACGCTGTGTTGGGAAACATCGCTGTTCGGATGTGGGGGGTCGTCACCACCTTGGCGAAGCCCAGGCCTCCGAGACCACGCAAGAGGGCCACCGAGTCTTCCAGCGTCTTCACGCCGTCGTCCACCGCGGGCACGGCGTGGCTGTGCAGATCGATGTAGTCGCTCACTCGACCGGCTCCCGGCTGATCTCCTCGGCGGCCAAGGCGAGCAGCTGCTCTCGGGTGTTCAGGTTCGGATCTTCCAGCACCCGCTCGAGCAGCGCCCGCAGGATCACGCCGACGTGGGGACCGGGAGAGATGCCCAGTTCGCGCATCAAGGCGTCGCCCCGCAGCGCCAGATCCGTCACGCCCAAGGCAGACCCAGCCGCGGCCACTTGTGCGATGCGAGCCAGGAGCTCGTCCAGATTCGAGAGCTCGTCGTCGACCGGCTTGCCCTTGCCCATGGCGTCTGCGCGAGCGAGGGCCACCAGCCGCGGGATCGACTCGCTGCCGACGCGTCGCACGAAGCGGCGAACCGCCGCGTCCGACCAGCTGGGGTCGTAGCAGATGAGGTGATTGCGAATCAGCCCGACGATCGTCTGTCGCTCGGCGTTGCTGAAGCGGAAGTCGCGCAGCCAGTGCTCGGCCATGCGCGCGCCGATGCGCTCATGATTGTAGAAGGTGTAGTCGTCCGTCTTCTCGGAATGCGCGCGGCTCTCGGGCTTGCCGAGGTCGTGCAGCAAGGCCGCGAGGCGGAGCACGGGATCGGGCGGACAGGCGTCCAGCGTGGCCAGCGTGTGCTCCCAGACCGGGAAGGCGTGCCAGCGGTTCTGTTCACAGCCCACCTGGCGCAAGAGCTCGGGCAGCGTGACCTCGAGGATCCCCACTCGTCGCATCACCTCGAAGGCGCGCGAGGGGCGCTTGGCCTTCATCGCCTTCATCCACTCGTCGCGCACGCGTTCATGACTGACCTTGCGATAGGTCTCGAGCGCGCCCTTCATGGCTCGTTCGGTCTCGTCCTCGAGCTCCATCTCGAGCGTGGCGACGAAGCGCGCGCCTCGCAGGATGCGCAGGCCATCCTCCGCGAAGCGCTCGGCGGCGACACCGACGGCTCGCAGGCGACGCGAAGCCAGATCTGCGGAACCCCCGAAGGGATCGATCAGCGTGTCGGTGTCGGGCGCGTACGCGATGGCGTTGACCGTGAAGTCGCGGCGCGCGAGATCGTCCTCGATGCCCTCCACGAAGAAGACCTCGTCGGGTCGCCGTCCGTCCGAATAGGCGCCTTCACCCCTGAGGGTGGTGACCTCGTACTGGTTGCCGGAGAGCAGGACCGTCACCGTGCCGTGAGCGATGCCCGTCGGGATCACCTTGCGGAAGACGTCGCGGACCTGCTCGGGTCGCGCGCTCGTCGCCACATCCCAATCATTGACCGTCAGGCCGAGCAGAAGGTCGCGAATGCAACCGCCGACGATCCACGCGCCGTGACCCGCTGCCTCGAGGCGACGACAGAGGTCGCGCACCTGGCCAGGGATCTGGTCGTGGGGAATGCGGGTCGCGGACATGCAGCGACGCATAGCCAATGAGGGAGATTCGCGCCACATCGGGGCGTCGAGGGCTCCTTCTTTTGCGGCGCCCTACTCTTCGGACAGCGGGTTGTTCGCGCCTGGATGGGTCGCTTCGCCCTCGAGCGGTGGCAGCGCGTACGCCTCGGCGGCGCGCAGGCGTTCGCGAATGGTGTCAGCGCGCGTCCGCAGCTGCATCACTTCGTGCACCTTCATGGGATTCGTCCGCCCCTCCTCCGTCTTCTCGAGGAAGGCGGCGTAGGAGTCGAGGGAGTGGGCCAACTCGATGTCGTTGCCCAGCTCTCCGAAGAGGGCGACGGATCGCTCGAAAGCGTCCTTGGCACGGACGTGCTCCTCCCCACCCCAGCCCGCGGCGCCGGCGATCTCGCCGAAGGTGCGCTGCGCGACACCCAGGAAGGGCTTCGCGCCCGCGCTCTCGAAGAGCTCGATGGAGCGCGAGATGTACTCACGCGCGTTGCCGAACTCGTGGACCAACATGTTGGCCTTGGCGAGACCGCGGAGGATCTCTCCCTCCAGGATGCGGTCACCCAAGGAGCTCGAGAGCGCCTCGGCCCGCTCCAGCACCTCGATGGCCTGCTGTGGACGCTCGAGGCGATAGTGCGACTCACCCAGGTTGGTCAGAATCACCGCCTCGCGCATGCGGTCTCCGACCTCGCGCGCCACGCGCAGCGCCTCCTCGTAGACCTCGATCGCGCGCTCGTGAGCGCCGTCGTCCTGGTGGATCGTGCCGAGGTTGTTGAGGGTCTGCGCGATGCCGGGGCGGTCTCCGATCTCCTGCCGCAGCAGGAGCGCCTCCTCGAAAGCTCGCTGCGCTTCGGAGAAGCGACCGGAGTCCTGATAGACGAGTCCCAGGTTGTTCTGGCTCAGCGCGATCGAGCGCACGTCGTCGAGTTCGCGTCGCAGCTCGAGCGCCTTCAGCATGAAGCGTTCGGCGGAGGAGTAGTCGCCCCGCATCCAGTGCACCTTGCCGATGTCGTCCAGGGACGACGCCTGGCCCCGGCGATCCCCGTCCGCGTCGAAGAGCGCGTGACCCGTGCCCAGATGACGCATCGCCTGGTCGAGGTGGCCTATGGCTCGGTAGAGGCGCCCGATGCGGTTGTGCGCGGCGCCGCCCTTGGCCTTCAGGTCTAGGCACCAGGCCATGGTCAGCATCTCTCCGAAGGCGCTCAGCGCTTCGTCGTTGCGTCCCGCGAGCTGGAGCACGTCGCCGTAGTGGTGCAGAGCCTCCACGCGAATGCGCGGATCGGCGTCGCCCAGGAGTTCGAGGCCACGCGCGTAGTACTCACTCGCCTTCGCGTTGGCGTAGCGGGCGCGCGCCCTGTCACCCGCGGAGACGTAATAGCGGGCCGCGCGATCCGGAGCGCCGCCCTCTTCGAAATGCTGCGCCAACATCTCGATGTGCGCCTCGGCATCTTCCTCGCCGTGGAACTCGAGCCACTCGCCCACGCGTCGATGAAGCGTGCGCATGCGGGAGCGATTCGTCAGCCGATAGAGCGTCTCTCGCTCGAGGTTGTGCTTGAAGGCGTATTCGCGCTCGCCAGGGATCGACGAGTCCGGGAGGGGGAGCACGTAGTCTCGGTCGGCCAGGGTCTCGAGCAGCTGCTCGTACTCCGACACCACGGTGTCGTGGCCGCCCCATAGATCCGGGGGCTTCTGGCCGTCACGACTCAAGGCCACCAGGGCGCCGAGCCAGAACACGCCACCCATGGCGGCGGCCTTCTCCAGCAGGAGGCGCTCCGCGGGAGTGAGCGAGGCGATGCGGGCGCTGATCGCGTCCTCGACCGTGAGTGGCAGATGCGCATCGTCTAGCTTCTGGAGATCAACGCTCCAGGTCGCATCCTCCTCGACGCGCAGGACACCGGCGTCGAAGAAGGCGCGGAGCATTTCCTGGAGCAGGTAGGGGCTGCCGCCCGCCATATCGACCGCCGCGTCGATCAACTCCGCCGGAGGGTCACCGGTCTTGTCGAGCAGCTTCAGCATCAACTGCGCCGCATCGTCGGGCGTGAGCGGCGACAGCTCGAGGCGCGTGTGCGCCTCGTTGCGTTCGAGCCAGTCCGCACAGCGAGCCAGCAGCTCCGGCCTCGCGGTGGCCACGATCAGCACGGGGCACCCTCGGAGAGATGCGGTCAGATAGCGCAGGAGGTCGAGGGAATCGTCGTGTGCCCAGTGCAGATCCTCGAAGGCGAGCACCATGGGGCGTTCGCGGGCGTCGAGTTCGAGAAAGCGTCGGAGCACGGCCCGGCCAACCACGGAGGCCTGGGCAGGGTCTTCTTCGAGGGCTTCGACGAAGGGCGTCCCCTCCAGCTCGAGACCTAGGAATGCCCCGAGATAGTGGACGAATTCGTCGACACGCCGGTCCCCCAGAGCCTCCTCGACCATGGCGCGAAAGCTCGCACGGGCGGAAGCGCCGTCGGCACCTTCGAGGATCCCGAAGCGGGCTCGGAGGATGCGCGAGAAGACGCCCAAGGAGGAACCGCTCTCCTGGCAGGCGGCCCGATAAATGCGCACGCGCCGCTCTCGTTCGGAGACGCGGCTGACGAATTCATGCAGCAGGCGGCTCTTTCCGATGCCAGGTCCGCCGATGATGGTCACGACCTGCGGCTCACCGCTGGAGAGCGCGCGTGCCAGCGCGTCGTCCAGCTCGCGCAGTTCGCGGCCGCGACCGACCAAGGGGGTACGAATCGTGGCACCGGGCACCCCCAGTGCCCGAATTGCGGAATTAGTCATGTCTAGGATCCCTCGGCAAAGAGCCGCGCTCTTGGACCGACGCGGAGCGCACGTCAACCGCCAGCCACCCACGGTTGCACAGCATCGCACAACTCGCCGGCCTCGCGCAGCTAGATCCAGCAGATGTGTTCGGAGCGGCGATGATGTCCGAGGGTCTAGCGTGAGTTTACCGCGGCGCGAGAGCTTCGTCGCTGCTCGCGCAGCGTAGCACGCGAATTTCTCCCGTAATCACAAGGACTTGGCTTGCGTACAGGCACGCGTACGGGCGCCTGTACCCGTATAGCAAACAACCATGCTTGCACGTCCTGGCGGATGCGTGTGATGGAGCCAGAAGTTGGCTACCATGGGCTGTGATTATCGTGGTTCGAGGTATCGTTTGACGCTGCCATGCAGGTGATGTATAGCAAATAGAATGGCAAGCCTCCAAACCGTCCGGGTGAAGGGACATACGTACTACCGGCTCGTCACCAGCCGGCGCATCAACGGCAAGCCCACTCCCGTGGTGCTCGCCTACCTTGGCAAGGCCGACGACATCCTGAAGCGCCTGGATGCCGCGGAAGAAGCGCGCGTCCAGTCGTGGTCCCACGGGGCCGTCGCCGCGCTCTACGGGCTTGCGTGCGAAATGCAGGTCGCCGAGGTCATCGACCGCCACCTTGAGACATCGGGGCGGCGGCGACGGCGGCGAGACGAGGCACCCGGGCCCCTCCCGCCGAAGACCAACGACGGCCTAACCGTGGGCCAGTCGTTGACGCTGGTCGCCATCGGTAGAGCCTGCCATGCCACCAGCAAGGCCCGCTTCGCGGAGTGGGCCAGGACCACAACGCTGGGAAGCCTCGCCGGTGTGGACGTGGACCGTCTGACCAGCCAGCACTTCTGGGACCAGATGGACCAGCTTCCCGTGCCGCTCATTGAGACCATCGAGCGGGATCTCCTCGCCGATGTCATTCCGCGTTTCGGCATTTCTCTGGATTCGCTGCTGTTCGACGCCACGAACTTCTTCACGTTCATGGCGTCATCCAACCGGCGTTGTGACCTCCCCGCGCGCGGCAAGCAGAAACAGAAGCGCAACGACCTGCGGCAGGTCAGCGTCGCGCTCTTGTGTTCGCGCGAGCACGGGATGCCGCTATGGCACCGCACCTACGGCGGCAACGTCGCCGACGCGACCTGCTTCTCCGACGTGCTCGGCTCACTGCGGCAGCGCATGGTCGACATTCAGCAGGACATCGAATCCCTGACCGTCATCTATGACAAGGGCAACGTGTCGCAGGCCAATCAGCGCCAGGTCGACGAGTCGCAGGTCCACTACGTCTCGGCGCTCACGGTCGCCAGCCAACGCAAGCTCGTTAACGAGGTCAACCCCCTGCTCGCCCCTGTGGAGTTGGCCCCGGGTGAAGCAGTGCCAGCCTATCGCACCCGGCGACGAATCTGGGGAGCCGAGCGCACCGTCGTTGTCCTATGCTCCGAGCGCCTACGCCAGGGCCAGATGGCCGGCGTGATGCAACACGTGCACAAGGCCCGGAAGTGGCTCTCGGAGCAGGCCGTGATCCTCAAACGCGGTAAGCAGCGCAGAGACCGCGCACGCATCGAGCGCGACATCGAGAGTCACCTCAAAGGCAGACAACACCTCTCTGCGCTGCTGCGCTTCAAGCTCACCGGCCAGGATCCCCATCTCGCGCTCACCTATGAATTCGACCAGGCCGCTTTCGACGCATTGGCCCGCGACACGTTCGGGCGCATCGTGTTGATGACCGACCGGCACGACTGGTCCACGGCGCAGATCATCCGCGCCTACCACGGCCAGGCCACTGTCGAGGCCGTCTTCGCTCACCTCAAGGACCCCGAACACATCGCCCTGCGACCGCAACGCCACTGGACCGACCGGAAGCTTCACGTCCACGTCTTCACATGCGTCCTCGGCTTCCTGCTCGCCAACCTGCTCCACCTGCGCGCCCGACGTGCCGGCGCCCCCTACGCCAGCGTCGAGAGCTTGCTTGAGGCCCTGGGACGTGTGCGCAGGAGCATGATCGTCCGCCGCCCTGCTCGCACCGGCAAACGCGCCGAGCGCATCACCTACCAACTCGAGGAGATCGAACCCGAGATCGCCCCGCTGCTTCCGCTCCTTGGCGTCACCGGTTAGTCTATACACCCGTTATCAGTATTTTCTATTTATTTCAAACAGATGCAGATATTTGGAGGGGTGCCGCGGTAAACTCACGCTAGTAGAGCCAGACGCCCGTTGTGCAGGAAGCGAGGCCCGCCACGACGCAGCCTTCTCGCAGACCGCAAATGTCTTGATCCCAATGTTCCCAGGGTCACCTCGTGGAGGTAGCCATCCATGGTGGCGTGCCCACTCGAGCCCGCGTTGGCGGGTGCAGATTGGTGACCCCGCGTTGGCGTCTACCTTCAAATGACGACAGCCAAGCCCTCGGCGGACCAGACGTCGTGCGCCGCGGACGCTCGAGACGCGTCGATGCGCGGGCTCCCGTATTGTGGGCTGCTGCGAAGTGCGATGGAGGTGTCGTCTTCAGATGGGTGGGGGCTGTTCCACGCGGACGGCGTG
>Ga0100380_10000668_pt1 | contig 38021 bp, 34 predicted proteins | sample CryGeymeta201504_FD_80417 | JGI IMG/M metagenome (GOLD analysis project Ga0100380, IMG submission 80417) | Groundwater microbial communities from Crystal Geyser aquifers in Utah, USA - Crystal Geyser metaG 2015-04 | ecosystem: Environmental > Aquatic > Deep subsurface > Groundwater | place... | reverse complement strand
TAGTTAGATACACTCACAGAATATGCCGTCCCTCCACTATTTGTTGAACTATTGAAAACAGTGCGTGAAAAGTTCAAAGAGTTAACTGTAAAATTGGCCATTCCCTCATTACACGAACCCGCAATTCCACATGGATCTGCCCGCATCAACATAAGATCAGAACCCTGCGAATTGTAGGATTTAGTGTTCAAAGTGAAAAACAGACTTCCATCTGATCCCTCAAAAATATTTTTGTTCCATCGATCCGTCGCTTCATCATGGGTTGACCCATATCTTCGCGACCATCTTATAGCCCCATTTGCTGCGTACCGTATATTGACTGTTTCTTTAGCTAAGGAATTATCACTTACATACCCGTTCACAACAAAACCCGAATCTGCCGTTGCTGCAATCGAACAGCCCCAGGCATCAGAAAATCCACCAAGCTGATGTGCCCAAATAACATTGCTCGAGGTATCCATAACCATAGCCAGAATACTAAAGCTTGCCCCATCATTCGTGCTGTAGACTCCTACGGCAGCAATATTTCCATTGGCCATTCTTGCCGTTTCCATGATGGCGTCAAACTTATTGGTTTGAAGACGACATTCTTGAATGACATTACCAACCTCGTCAAACTTGAATGAAAGCGCAACATAATCTGTGCTCAAGTTATCTCCTGCCCCAAAAGCCATAATGTTTCCGCTTTCCAACTGAATAAGTGAGGTAAGGTGGTATGTTGTCGAGCCTGGAAAACCTCGCTTTTTTGTCCATTCTATCGTGCCAACAGAATCAATTTTCACTAAATATCCATCCTGCCATCCCGTTCTAGGCAAAGACCCGGTAGTTCCAGCTAAGATAAAGCCACCATCCAAGGTTTGAATAAGAGCGCGTCCCAAATCTTCATAGGACCCTCCAATTCTCTTTTGGTGTAAAATATTACCATTCGCATCCAGTCGAATAAATAACATATCCCAATTAGCGGAACCAAAACCCTTGGTGCTTGCCAATACAGCAAAGCCGCTATCCCTTGTTTCTATGGCTTTGATGCTATATCCAATTTCTTGAGCGCTACTTCCAACTACTTTCGACCACATCACGTAGCCTGTATCATTTAATCTCGATATGAAAATATCATCATTGCCCGCACCTACTGATTTCGTGAGACCAACCCACAACAAGCCACCTGTTTTGCATGGAATTGTTGCATGAGATAACTCATCATTATTTGCACGGTATATTTTTTGAAAAGCATAGGTAGGATTCGAGCATGCGGAATTGGAATATTGGGCAATCGTAATTTTAGCCGTTCCAGAATCAGTTCCGATGCAATTATCATCATATGCCGAGTCAAGCGAATACGTAGTTGTTTGGCTTGGTGATACAGCATGGTAATAAGGAGTAGCTTGAATATTATTTATCCAAGTTGAACTAGTTCCATCACTCAATTTCACCCGGAAAGGTGGCTCACCTTGAAAATCAATTCGTAAATTCACTGAATACCCTTGAGGTACGGTATAGGTTCCACTTAATACCGCATTTGGCACTCCTACCCTGATATAGTCGGTGATTTCAAGCGAATCTGCTCCATACTGATTTGTTACTTTCAATTTCACCTTGTAATTACCTGGCGTTGAGTACAGAACTTGTGGATTTTGATTTGTAGAAAAGGAAGGTGCGCCGCCAGCAAATTCCCAAAACCAGGTTGTTGGATTTTTTAAACTCTGATCTGAAAATTGAACTAAACCGCCTGGGCAAACACTCTTTTTATCACTTGTGAATTGGGCCACAACTGGTTTTATGCAAAGCAACGCCTGGTGCGCATTAATCCTCCCACTTCCCAAACTCCCCGCATAGGTTGGATTTAGCGCATCGATATCTACAGCCGTAGCCTTTATACAAGCCTCTATTTGCGCAGGGGTAAGCGTTGGGTCTTTTGCAAGCATCAGTCCTGCTAAACCAGCCACTAATGGGCAGGCCATCGAAGTTCCGCTCTTGTAACCGTAGCGATTATTTCCAGACCCTGGAATAGTGCTATATATTGCTGTCCCTGGCGCCATCACATCTGTTCCCGCTCCATAACTGGAAAAACTAGCTTTCAAATCATTGGGATCCGTTGCACCAACTGATATAACAAAATCATAATTGGCTGGATATAAAGGAAGGACATTATTACTATTCCCTGCAGCTGAGACAAACACAATTCCTTGTCTATTTCCGTAGCTAATCAGGTTTTGCGTAGTTTGACTATAGGAGCTCGACCCAAAAGACATGCTGACTACATTGGCTCCTGACGCGACTGCATAAGCCATACCTTGCAAGGTGGCCGACAATCCTCCGCCTGTTGTATTATCCAACTTTGTCTTTACTGCCATTATTCGGCAGTTAAAGGATAGCGACGCCATTCCTTTCCCATTATCTGTCCTGGCTCCTGCAATCCCTGCGCAATGCGTTCCATGCGAAAAGGTCGTTGAACCCGTTCCTGAAGGTGGTCTTGGATCATTGTCCCAATTTGCTGCATCCCAGCCATGAATATCATCGACATAGCCATTTCCATCATCGTCAATACCGTTCCCTGGAATCTCTCTTGGATTATTCCAAATCACAGGTAACAAGTCCTCGTGATAATATTCAACCGCATCGTCAACAATAGCAATTACAATATTTGTATCACCCTTAACCAAGTCCCACGACGCTTGAGCATTAACTTTGGCTAGGTGCCATGAGAGCGTTGAACTAAAATCATTCGGCGTATAGAATTGATTGACTTCAGGGACATATTCCACCCATTCAATCCATTTATAATTCTGATAGCCACTTATAAACTCCTTCGCGCTCAAAGAATCTTTGAACCCAAGTGTATAATGCAATCTGAGTGTATCATCATCAATTTGAAAAGTACGCCAAAACCCTTCAATGACACCCGCTTTTTGTAATTCAACGTAATGATCCTCAATGGCACGCTTCCCTTCCGAAGCATAGGACTTATGTTTCGTTTTCGAATAAACTTCGATATACTCCACTCCTTTGCTTTGGGCGTGGACATCCGTGCTTTTCAACATAGCAAACATTGCTATTAGGATGAAAATGAGAAAGAGTTTTTTCGGCATGGTGTTCGAAAATAAATAAAATCAAGTGAAAGTTATACGTATTTTTAATTGGATATATGAAAAATATTCAAACACCCAAACAGTCCTGATGCCGCTCAATAAAATGAAGACCCTACCTTTGCACCCATGCCTACCCTCCACCTCATACCAAGCCCGATTGCCGAACCCTTTAATCTTCCTAATGACATTGCGGATTTACGCTATTTTGTTGTGGAGAACTTGCGGGAGGCGCGGCGCTTTTTGAAGTGGAATTTTAGAGAACTTAATATTGATGTCTGCTCCTTCTTAGAAATCAATAAAAACGATTTGGATAAAGGCGCTATTCAACCTTTCCTCCAAAAGGCCTTTAATGCAAAAGCCGATGTAGGACTACTCTCAGATGCGGGTGTTCCCTGTGTAGCTGATCCGGGCTCATTGGTGGCTGAAAGGGCTCATAATATTGGGTTTCGGGTTAAACCGTTGGTTGGACCTTCCTCCCTCTTACTTGCACTTATGGCGTCAGGGTTTAACGGACAGTCATTCGCCTTTCATGGGTATCTTCCAATAAAAGATCAGGATCAAATTCGTATGCTGAAGGGATTGGAACAAGAATCCGGTCAACGCGATATGACCCAAATGTTTATCGAAACACCTTACCGTAACAATAAACTTCTTGAGCGTTTGATTGAACACCTGCACCCCAATACACGGCTGTGCGTGGCTTGCGATTTGCAATCGGATAAAGAAGAAATTGTGAGCAAACCTGTGCGCGATTGGAAAAACGAAAAGCGCGATTTTCATAAGCGTCCAGCTGTATTTTTGGTGTATGCTCGCTGATTTGCATTTTTCAATTGCATCCTTTACCTTTGACTAACATCCGTTAGTTATGTCTACGCGATTCGCCAACAGAAAAGAAGAAATAGTTCATACTGCCGCTGTGCTTTTCAGTCAGAAAGGTTATGCTGCGACTTCCATGCGCGATATTGCCGAGCATATGAAAATGGAGGCAGCGAGTTTATACAACCATATTTCATCGAAAGAAGAAATCTTGCATGCCATCTGTTTTTCCATTGCCGATCGCTTTATCAATTCCATAGAAGAAGTCAACGACATCTATTTTAATGGAGAAGAAAAATTGCGCATGGCGGTAAAAAGTCATGTTCACATTCTTACTGAAAACCTCCCGGAAGCCAATGTATTTTTGCGAGAGTGGAGGCATTTGAATGAAGCGAATTTGGCTGCCTTCATCAAATTACGTGACCAATACGAAGACGGAATTGAAAACATTTTGCAAACAGGAATGGATGAAAATGTGTTTCAAGAAGTGGATAAGAAATTTGCCGCGCTAAACATTCTCTCCTCTGTGAATTGGATTGTAGAATGGTATAAGCCGAATGGAAAAATGAATGCCGAAGAAGTAGCTACCAAATTATGCGACTTCATGCTAACAGGTCTAAATAAAAAACAACCTTTTTAAATCAATACATCATGTACGGAAACGCCTACATTGATCCGGATGCTAAACCGGAAAGCGAAGTAATCGACGACCCAAAAAAACTGGAAGAATTCGAAGCACGCATAGCAGCTGGCGATAAAATTGAGCCGAAAGATTGGATGCCTCATGATTACCGCAAACAGTTGGTGCGTATGATTGAACAACATGCCCACTCTGAAATTATTGGTGCATTACCTGAGGGAACATGGATTACACGTGCTCCTGGGTTTCGTAGAAAACTTGCGCTGATGGCTAAGGTTCAGGATGAAATTGGTCATGCGCAACTATTATATAGTGCGGCTGAAACGCTTGGAAAATCGCGTGAGGCCATGATTAACGATTTGATCAGTGGTAAATCAAAATACTCCAACGTATTTAACTACCCCGCCTTCACCTGGGGAGATACAGCAGTAATTGCTTGGCTAATTGATGCAGGAGCGATTGTTAACCAAGTTGCCAACTCCAAAGGTTCATATGGCCCTTATTGCCGCGCCCTGGAAAGGATTTGTGCAGAAGAATCATTCCATCTAAAATATGGTCATGATAATGTGGTTTACCTCGCAACGGGAACAAAAGTTCAACGCGAATTGGTGCAGGCTGCTCTCACGCGCTGGTGGCCTCCAATTATGCACTTCTTCGGACCGCCGGATAAGATGTCTGTTCATACCGAAAAACTCATGCAGTGGAAAGTGAAGATGGCAACCAATGATGATATGCGTCAGCAATTCCTCAATATGTATGTGCCTAAAATTTGGGACCTAGGTCTTGAGCTTCCTGATCCAAACTTGCATAAAAATACAAGTACTGGTCTTTGGGAATACACCGAGCCAGATTGGGATGAATTTAAGCGTGTTATCAATGGCGACGGCCCACTAAACAAAGAGCGTCTTGCCGTACGCCGAATGGCAGAAGAAAGAGGACGCTGGGTACGTGAAGCACTCATGAACCGCGACGCGCAATACGTGCAACCTCTTGCCTAATGAAGTCCAAGAAAAAGATATGGATGTTCATAATCCTTGCGATTGTGAACCTTATAGTGATTCTCAGCTTCCTTTATTTCACTAAGAAAATACGGACTGACGAAAATCTCAAAATTAACTACCATGAAATCCCTGCCATTGGCGGGGATTTTTTAATTTAGCATATCATGCAACCTAATTGGCTGGACTTCTCGTTTAAAAGACTAGAATGCCACAGCCAGGTTATTATATCGGTATGACGGAAGAGGAGCTCATAGAAGGTTGTAAGAACAACAAACGCCAGTATCAAGAAGCGCTCTACCGCAAATATTCCCGTAAAATTTATGGGATATGTCTTCGTTATGCGAATTCAGACATGGAAGCAGAAGATACCATGCAGGAAATCTTTATTAAGCTCTTTACTAAAATCGATAAATATAAACCAGGCGGTTCTTTCGAAGCATGGATTAAACGAGTGAGTATCAATTATGCAATTGAAGTCTACCGTAAGAGTAAGCGGCTCGTTTTTATCGAATCCTATGAAGGAACCCACGAAACGAGCTTCGATTCCAGTTCCATTCAAAAACTTAGCGCGGAAGAAATTACAGGACTCATCAATCAACTACCTGAGGGATACCGCATGGTGTTTAACCTTTTTGCAGTGGAAGGCTATACCCATAAAGACATTGCAGAATTGATGGGAATTTCTGAAGGGACTAGCAAATCACAGTTTTCACGGGCCAAAGGACATTTAGTAAAAATGTTGGCCGACCAATTAGATATAAGAAAGGAGGATTCCAATGCCAGAGCATGATATGGAAGATATATTCCGCGAGAAATTAAATGATTTCGCACCCAATCACAAGGACCGCTGGGAGCAAATTGCAAATGCATTACCCCCTGAGGAAAACAGACGCCGTGGACTTTGGATTTGGTTCACAGGTATCGGAGCATGTATCGTGCTTGGTCTTGTTGGAATAAATCAATTGCAGCAAAGCAACCTGACAGACCTACAATCAAATGAAAAGAAAAAGCTTGTTTCTCCAGTAATAGAAACACCCATTCTTAGCGAACCAAAGGAAGACGGCGCAATTTCAGAATTCCATGCCGTTTCTGAAATCAATACTATTGATAACACAAAAGAAATAAACCAGTCACCCATTTCTTTACCTCTCCAATTCGGGAAAGAGAAGAACCAATCAAACCATAATACCGAGAACAAAATACTGAGAAAAGAAAATAATGAAGGAAGCGGAAATAAAGCACCATCTCAATTTATTCCTCCAGCCCCTCAAGCCAATACCGGTTCTGAAACCGAAGAACCTCAAGAGCAACAAGCTCCTGAAGAAGAAATACTTGATATAAAAACTCCACCAACACCAGAAACTGAGGAACCAAATGCAATTGAAAACCCTTCAGAAGCTCTCCCTCACGATGGCTTTCGGGAAGCTGTCGGGACTCAGCCTAAGCCTGAACCTCAACCAAAACTGGAGCATCAAACTCATCCCTGGTCCTTCGGTATCGGAGCCGGAGCTTTCTACTCCACCTTTGCCCAAAAAATGCCTAAAAACCCAGGAAATAGTTTCATTGAAAAACAAGGAATGGTGGCTAGGAATAGAGACTTGAGAGAATCTATGGAACAAGCGGGTTCTTCTTTTACACAGAGTCTTTGGGTAGAATACAAACCATTTGAACATTGGAGCTTTAGCTCAGGTATCTCTATGGTTCAAAGCACCCAAAACCTATCCTTTAACGTGCAAAATGTATTTGACGATTCTATTCGCGGTCCGCAAGATTTTCCTGAAAGTGGGTCTGCGGCAGCCGGAGGACACTATTTATTCGCAAACGATTCGATACTTCCGGGTAACAACGCAACGGCGACGAACAAATATTACGCACGAGAAATTCCCTTGTATATCAACTATCATTATGCGTTGAATGAGAAACTTTCTCTTCAAGCTAGTATAGGAATAAGCTACCGTTGGGTACGTTCTGCCTCAGTGTTTATGGCGGATATCGACAATGTTGGAATCTTGCGATTAGATGGGCCAGAAAACTACCCAGGCATACGAAGCACCTTCCATTTTCAAGGTGGTGTTGGACTGAACTACCGCTTTAACGATTATTTTAACATACAAGCCATGCCGAGCATGAGCTATTCCATGCAGTCCAATATTCGTTTTTCGCAGTATGTGCAGCAATACCAACGGCAATGGGGAATGCAACTTAAACTTACGCGCAACCTTGATTTTTAAGGTTTAAATGCGGGCATAGATAGTCGATTTCTGCTCAGGAATATTATTTTTGCGGAAACCTTTTTATCCATGGCTTTAGAAATCAAAGTTCCGACTGTAGGAGAATCCATTACCGAAGTAACCGTTGCTCAGTGGCTAAAAACTGATGGCGACTATGTTGAGATGGACGAAGTGATTTGTGAACTCGAATCCGACAAGGCAACCTTCGAGCTCAATGCAGAGGCAGCTGGAACCCTAAAAACCATGGCAGCAGAGGGCGACACCATTGAAGTGGGCTCAATCATTTGCAGCATCGACACCAGCGCAAGTGCTCCAGCAGCATCTGCACCTGCAAAAGAAACAGCTGCATCAAACGACTCAGTTCCAGTTGCAAAAGCAGAACCAAGTTCAACAAGCAATTATGCAAGTGGAACTCCATCGCCCGCTGCCCAAAAAATCCTAAGTGAAAAAGGAATTGAGCCAGCAAGCGTTAACGGTAGTGGAAAAGATGGACGAATCACAAAGGATGATGCCAATAATGCTAAGGCAAATGCGCCAAAATCAGCTAAACCTGCAACTGCAGAATCCTCTTCCCCAGCGTATTTTAGCAGAGAAGTGAGCTCGGAAAAAATGAGCAACCTGCGTAAAACTGTTGCAAAAAGATTGGTTGCTGCTAAAAATGAAACGGCCATGTTGACTACCTTCAACGAGGTAGATATGAAGCCAATCATGGACATCCGTAAGAAATACAAAGAGATGTTCAAAGAGAAGCATGAAATCGGACTGGGTTTTATGTCATTTTTCACCAAAGCCATTTGCGAAGCGCTCAAAGAATACCCATCCGTTAACTCCTATATCAATGGAGAAAATGTAGAATACCATGATTACTGCGATATATCTATCGCTGTTTCTGCCCCGAAAGGACTTGTTGTTCCAGTGATTCGAAATGCAGAAAGCTTGAACCTTGCAGAGATAGAAAAAGAGGTTTCCCGCCTTGCCGGAAAAGCCCGTAACAATAAATTGACCATCGAAGAAATGACCGGTGGAACATTTACCATTACGAATGGAGGAGTATTTGGTTCGATGATGTCAACTCCTATCATTAACCCTCCGCAATCTGCCATTCTTGGAATGCACAATATTGTAGAACGTCCGGTAGTTGTAAATGGCGAAATCGTGGCACGCCCAATGATGTATATCGCGCTTTCTTACGATCACAGAATCATTGATGGACGAGAAAGTGTAAGCTTCTTGGTTAAAGTCAAACAACTTCTGGAAGACCCTATTCGCTTGATGCTGGGTGTATAATTCAGCTGATTATTAAAAACTTAGGACTCCTTTCGTATATTAGCTGGCAGATTAATAAGTATTTGGATTAATTGTTGCTACACTAATTGTATCTACACTATGTTAAGTTTAGGCGAAGAGATAAAACAAACTAAGTTCAAAAGCGAACACCAAAAAGCAATGCTCAATATTATGCTCACGGCCAATACCTTGTATGCATCAAATAGCCGGTTTTTCAAAAAATTCGATTTATCCCCTGAACAATATAATGTACTGAGAATACTTCGCGGTAACCACCCAAAATCCTGCTCCGTCTTGAATATTCAAGAACGTATGTTAGACAAAATGTCTAACGCAAGTCGCTTGGTGGATAAGCTGGAAACAAAAGGATTGCTTACGAGAATCCAGTGTAAAGAAGACAGACGTCAGGTAGATATAAACATCACCAAGGCAGGCCTAGAAATTTTGAATCAGATCGATGTGCCATTTGAATCAATGGAGTCTGTCTTAGAATGTGTATCAGACAATGAGCTGGTGCGTTTTAATGAAATATTGGATACCATCCGAAATATGTATCGAAGCGCGGCAGAATCCGCTTAATAAAGTTTCTTTTCATTGATATAGGCTTCAACTTCTTCCGGAACCAAATAGCGAATTGATTTATTGGCCTGAAGCACTTCTCGAATAAATGTTGCTGATATATTTAGCACAGGGGCATCAAAAACCCGGACATTCTCTCTCGCTTTTAGGTATTGATTATCAAAACCTTCTCTATGATAAACAAAAAGAGAAAAACCCGTAATAATTTCTTCAAAGCCCTTCCACTTGTGCAATCCCGCCAAATTATCAGAGCCCATAATGAGGATAAATTCCCTATCCGGATGGTTCTCTTTCAAATGATGCAAAGTATGAATAGTGAATGAAGGTTTAGAAAGAGAAAACTCAATATCCACTGCCTTCAAACGAGGATTATCTTCAACTGCTAAACGAACCATGGTCAAGCGATCATTTTCATCTGCAAGGGTATCATGAATTTTAAATGGATTTTGAGGCGAGACAACAAACCAGACTTCCTCTACCTCAGTGAATTGAAGCATATAATTGGCAATAATCAAATGGCCGACATGGATCGGGTTGAAAGAGCCAAAGAATAATCCAGTTTTCATGATTTTATAAAATCAGAACAAAGATCAGAAGCCTTCAGTAGGGTATCCTCCAATTTATCGTTAAGAAGCACCACATCAAAATCTCGCTCAAAATTCATCTCTAAGCGTGCCTTGGTATTTCTCTCGGTCAGCTTTTCCTCCGACTCAGTTGCGCGTGCCCGAAGGCGTTTTTCTAACACATCTAAAGATGGCGGTTTGATGAAGATGGACAAGGCCTTATCTCCATAAATCTTCTTTAAATTGATCCCGCCTGCGACGTCTACATCAAATAATACGACCTTATTATCTGCCCATAAGCGTTCTACTTCCTTCTTCAAGGTGCCATAGAATAATCCATCATAAACCTGTTCCCATTCAACAAATTCCTCCCGAGCAATTTTATCCTCAAACTCAGAAATAGTTAAAAAATAATAGTCCTTCTTATCCTGTTCCCCAGAACGTGGCTCACGCGTTGTAGCAGAAACTGAAAAGGCTAAATCTGTGCGACTGGCCAATAAATGATGAACTACTGTAGTCTTGCCTGCACCAGAAGGGGCACTGAATATGATGACTTTATTCATTATAAAATATTAAGAACCTGCTCTTTTATTTTCTCTAACTCCTCTTTCATCGTAACAACTGCCTGTTGAATTCCTATATGATAGGCCTTCGCTCCCATGGTATTAATTTCTCGACCCATTTCTTGAGAGATAAAACCCAATTTTTTCCCACCCGAATCTTTGTATAGATTATCTAGGAAGAAACGACAATGTTGTGTTAAGCGTGTTTTTTCTTCTGCGATATCCATCTTCTCCAAGAAATAAATCAATTCTTGTTCAAAACGGTTGCGGTCAATATTCTCCATGCCGATAAATTCTTCCAAGTTATTGGCAATACGTTCGCGAATGGCATCTACCCGCTCTCCTTCAAAAGAAATCACCTTATCTATCATGGATTGAATCACGATAACCGATTCTTCCATCGCCTTTCCTAAGGCCTGACCTTCTTGTTCTCGGAAAGTCGTAAGGCTAGTAATGGCCTGCTCCGATGCCTTAACAATAAGCTCCCAGTTTGCTTCAAGGGCTTCATCTTCTTCCCGAACAGTAAGCACATCAGGAAATTCCATAATCTTCACAAAAAGATCATTCATATTGGCACCTAATTCAAACCCTAGCTCACTGATTTCTTCAAAGTAATACTTGGCCAATTCCTTATTGATGGTGTATTGTCCAGGATTCACTTTCTTCACTTCAATATTATAGAAAGCCTGAACCGTTCCTCTTTCCATACGTGATTGAAAGAGCTTGCGGAGATGAAGTTCTTTGGATTGATACGATTTTGGCAAGCGTAGGTTAAGCTCGAGGTATTTCCCATTTAAGGCCTTCAATTCCACGTTCACTGAAATATTCTCATTCTCTGCTGCTCCGCTTCCGAAGCCTGTCATGCTTTTAATTGCCATTGATTTGTTTCTTTTTAAAGCTCACCAAATATACGCCTGCAAATATGGTGAGGATATAGATAACTTTTAGTGTATTCAGCTCATCTTGTTTCCAAATAATCGCCAAAATTGTAGCTACCACGGGTTGCAAATAAATATAAGAGCCCACTAAGGTAGCACTTGCATGACCCAAAGCATAGGCATTCAGCAGGTAAGTTAAAAAGGTAGTGCCAAGCAGCACGAAAGCTATAATCCCCCATTCAACACTTCCATACAGCGACCAATCCACCGCTTTTAGTTCCTCCAAACCAAAGGGAAGCACGAAGAGAAAGCCAAACAAAAAGTTCCATTTACTCACCGTAATTGGGCTGTACTTTCGCATGAGCTTACGCACATAAACCAAGTAAATCGCATAACTCAATGCATTAAAGATGATAAAAATATCACCCACAACTTTATCCGCCTCAAAACGTAAGCGCCAACCTCCAATTAGAAACAAGGCTCCCACAGCGGCCATCAATACACCAGAAACTTTCTGCCAGTGCAGACTTTCTTTATAGATGATGGTCGATAAAACCAATACGAATACGGGAGTCACGAGCATCAATACCGACCCGTTAATTGGTGAGGTTATCGCGAGTCCCTTGAAAAACATCAACATATTGGCAGCCACACCAAAAAAGGCACTAATGGCTAATGGAGCCAAATCTTTGCGCTCCACTTTTTCTTTCACAAAAAGGGTATGGACAATCAAAAAAAGCACTGCTCCACTGAGAACCCGCAGCAGAATAAAGCCATAGGGTTCAATTAGGGAAGGCATGATAATCTTGGCCATTGAAAAGGTCGCCCCATAAATGAGACTCACTATTAGCAAGGATAAATGTACTTTTAGCGTATTGCTCATTTCAGCCAAAATTGGAAGGTAAAAAGAAACCATCCGAAGGTGGCTTCAAATTTTGCTATGGGAATTTCTGAAATTTGGTAAAATCCGGTTTCCGTTTCTCCAAAAATGAATTCTTTCCTTCTTTTGCCTCGTCGCTGAGGTAATAAAGTAAGGTCGAGTTTCCAGCTAATTCCTGAATTCCTGCCTGTCCGTCTAGTTCTGCATTGAATGCTGACTTGAGCATTCGAAGTGCAATCGGACTCTTATCCAAAATCTTCTCACACCAAGCAATTGTGGTCTCCTCTAATTTATCTAATGGTACAACTTTATTTACCAAGCCCATATCCAAGGCTTCTTGTGCATCGTATTGGTCGCAAAGGAACCAAATTTCACGGGCTTTCTTCTGACCAACAATACGTGCCAAATACGAAGCTCCAAAGCCACCATCAAAACTTCCCACCTTCGGTCCGGTTTGTCCAAAACGCGCATTGTCTGCCGCAATACTTAAATCGCAAATCACATGCAACACATGTCCGCCACCAATTGCCCAACCTGCAACCATTGCAATAACAGGTTTCGGGATGCGACGAATCTGCATCTGCAAGTCCAATACATTTAAACGAGGTACACCATCATCGCCTACATAGCCGCCGTGGCCCCGTACTGATTGGTCGCCTCCTGAACAAAAGGCTTTTCCACCTTCTCCTGTGAGAATTACCACACCAACTGCATCGTCTTGTCGTGCCATCTCCATGGCTTCACTCATTTCCTTTACCGTCAATGGGGTGAATGCATTATGCTTCTCTGGACGATTAATACTAATCTTCGCTATCCCTTTGTAAAAGCTGAATTTGATTTCTTCGAATTCTTTGATGGTTTCCCAAGCAAATTTAGATTCCATTAAAAAGTGATTTAAACTGGTTAAAAAACAATTGATTCTGTTCTGAATCCGTATGTATTTCTAAAACAGCTGCTCCCTCACAATTGTTCAAGGCATCCATTCCAACATACAGTTCAGAAATATTGGTAGCGCGAAAGTAATTCACGCCAAGGTTTTTACATAAATCTTTCGCATCCCGATTGTGTGCTGATTCAAAATAAACCTGCCGCTCAGGTTGCTGGGCCGGCCCCTCTATCATGCGGAAGATTCCTCCTCCTTTATTATTTATTAATATGACTTTCAGGTTCTCGGCATTCAAGCTATTCCAAAAGGCATTGCTATCATAAAAAAAGGCCACATCACCAATAAAGAGGTAATTCTTACTCTTATCCATAGACTGAAAACCGAGTGCGGTAGACACACAACCATCAATTCCACTGGTCCCTCTATTTGAATACAATGCATGTCCTAATTTCTGTGGCTCACAATACGCCACATACCGAATCGCCATACTATTAGCAGCATGAATATTCACTTTGCTTGGTAGCTTTCGGATACAAATAGAAATAGCAATAAATTCATTCCATGTTATTTGACTCAATACCTCATTTCGGGCCACTCGGCAAAGACTGCTCGCCTCCAAAAGGTGTGCAACATAACCTTGATCCACCTTGGCCATCATCTTCGAAAGGTATCCCGACAATGAGCCTCTGACCAATATAGGCTTGGATTCAAAGGGATCTGCAAATTCGCCCATTTCGGAAAAATGAAAATGCATGTCGGGCTTATGATTTCGTAAAAACTGTTTGATGGGCTTGGATAAAATCGCAGTTCCTTCTGAGAGCACTATCTCTGGCCGAAAGCTTTTAAGTTTCTCTTTATCCATGCTCATAAAAAGCAATTCTGAAACGGTGTCCTTCGAATCTCCCTGACTCAAGGGATCTTCATAAACAGCGATTCCCTCCGGCAAAAAGCCAGGAAATTCGGGATTCATTCCACGAAGAATTAATACCCGCTTTCCTTCAAGTATGGATGAATCAAAGTCAGTGTCTTTTGTTTCAATCCTTGCATTTTCTGCTGGCTTCCATTTCGCGGCATAAACATGATCAGCCGATGGATAGAATGGCTCTTTTAATGGTATATTGACATGAACAGGGCCAGAAAGGCTTTCTACTGATTTCAAAATTGCCTCTTCGGTTATTCGTCCGAATGGCCTTGCATCCTGGTAAGTTTCTGGTGTTTGCCAAAAGCCCAAAACATGACTCCGAAAAATATTCTCCTGACGTATTGTTTGACCATCCCATTGATCAATCAAAGAACTCGGACGATCTGCCGTAATCACTAACAGCGGTACTTTTTGATAGTATGCCTCAAGTACTGCCGGATAAAAATTTGCTACCGCTGAGCCTGATGTGCATAATAAGACCACTGGTTTTTTCAGCGCGATAGATTTTCCCAAAGCAATAAATCCTGCTGACCGCTCATCTGCAACAGATAAACAATTGAATAGGCCAGAACGCACAAATGCAATTGTTAAAGGTGCATTTCTTGAACCCGGACAAATCACGGCTTCTTTTATTCCATGTGCATGGCAGGCTGCGGCTATATGGTCGATGGAATTTTGCAAGTGGAACAAAGGTAGTTTATGCCATCAAAAATAAAATTGGCACGCACCTTGAATTAATAACCTCACACACACTACGCTATGAAAAATATCCTTACTCTCTTTATTGCATATTTGCTCCAAAGCGGAGCGAGCTTTGCACAGCCTTATATCGGCATGGGCTATATTGGCTCAGCCTCTTTAAATGAATTTTGTGATTCTTCATACCGTAATGGATATGGATTCAATCTAGAATTCTTTTCAAATAATATTTTACGAAAATCAATCAATCCTAATGCCTTTGACCTTCGATTTGGTGGAGGCATGGATTTTCAGGGTGCAGGAAATGAAAAACGTTCGATCATACTTAATACCTCAAATAATGATCCTGGTACAGAAAAATACAGCAATACTCATTTAGGCTTCCGAGGCACCATGCGCATGACCTTTCTAGGAGAGCAAAAATTTAGTCCATATATAGATGGTTTTGTGGGACTGAGGGGTTTTTATACCCACCGTTCATTAAGTATTGATAAAGAAAATCCTGAATACGAAACCAATACCTCTGAGCAAACATTAGGAAAGTGGACTACTCGATATGGAGCATCTATTGGGGCAATGTATAGACTAAATAGGACCATCAGCATCGATACCCGAATTACCTATTCAGCTGGAAGCAATGCCGATTGGATTAATCTGAACAGCGTGGTGAGAGAAGACAATACCGTTTCTTACAGAACATCGAACTCATACACCGACTTGTTCATGTATAATTTTGGCTTCGTATTTCGGATAGACCCAAAAATGAGAACCCAATCAAGCACGAGTCCTTCTAGCACTCCTTCCCAAAACACAGTGACACCAAAACCTAAGAAGAAGAAAAAAAGCGTTACAGTGACTCCAAATACTCCTACCCCGGCACCGAAGAAACCCTTGGAAGTAAAACCTACACCAAAGCCAACTCCAAAACCGACACCAGAAAATTAAAGACCGATAAGCACGCGTAGAGCGATAAAAAACTCCCAACCGAAAGGAAGGGAGTTTTTTTGTGCTAATGGTTCATATTAAAATGTAAAACTTAGCTGGGCCAAGAAATTCATGCCCGCCTGTGGAAATAGATAATTAAAATCTAAGCGCTCGGCTCCGAGAATAAATCCATACGAATAACCATTTGGTTCATACTTCGCATTGAGAATATTTGCAGCCAAAACCGAAAGCCGCACCTCTTTAGTGGCATTGAGCTTCTTGCTTGCCAGATTCAAGCGAAGGTCATTTACCCAAAATGCGTCCAAGCTGCGTGACTCGCTTTGGGTATTATCCAAGTATTGACGCCCAACGTATTTACTCATCCAATCGACGCTAACTGATTTGGAAACCACAAAGCGTAGCATAGAACTCGCCACAAGATTAGGAGAAAAAGCCAAGTCAGTATTTTGATGCTGGATTTCTTGCTGTCCGAGGTACGACCAATTCGCATCGTATTCATCCAAGTACTCAGTAAAGTTCTTCACCTTATTCTGGCTTAAAGCCAGGGTAGCATTCCATTGCAGCCAGCTAAATATATTTCGAGAATATTCTACTTCCACGCCTGCACGGAAACTTTCGTCGACATTGGTTCGGGTATATGCACCCACGTCGTTTATCTTTCCAGTTAAAGTTAGCTGATCTTTATAGAACATCCCATAGGCAGCAATTTGAAGACGCTGAGATTTATTCTGCCAATTCCATCCCAACTCGATATCATTCAATACCTCAGGTTTTGGACGCGTTTCTGGCGTGCTTTGGGTAAAATCATTCCTCACAGGCTCTCGATTCGCCCGACTAAATGTTCCATAAATCTGACTTTTCGAATTCAGCACGTATTGTAAACCGGCTTTCGGGTTGATGAATGGATAACTTACTTCTTGGGTAACATTCTCACCAAGATTATTGAAGCCGAAGAAGGAATAGTCTATCTGACGGTATTGAATATCTCCAAAAACTGAAAGCCGTGTTGTGAGCGAATAAGATCCTTTAACGTATACATTGAAGTCGGCTTTTCGTGCATCATTATCATAATACCGGTGACGTATCGCTCCGTTGGATGCATATTGGGCCCAAATAATTTCTCCATAATGTTTGCCTTGGTATACATTGTACCCACCGCCCACGAGTAGATTCAATTTATCCTTGGCATAATTCAAAGAATACACCATGCCGCTAAAAGTATTATCTAGCCATCTTCGGCGAATCAAATCTGTAGAGCTCAAAGTATCTCCACCAATAGCGACATCCTGAAGCCCATAATCAGCAAAGTCTTCACCGCTTCGGAATTGCTCATAATAGCCTTGGCCTAAGGTGGTATGCAAGGAAATATTACCCGATAAATTCCGATTAAATTGATACGAATAATGAACATGCACATGCTGTTGTTCATAATGGTCTACCTCATTATCATAAGTATAGCCATTAAATGTTCTATCGCCAGAATTCGCCAATAAGGTAGAATCATCTCCTGCGATATAGTAGTATTTCTCAAGCCCCTTAGCATCTCCTTTTACCTTAGCGTCTGGTATTCCATTCCACGCTTGGTAGGTGATTTCCTTTCCTCCAAAAACATTGACCTTAAACACACTTTTCTCCCCATAACGGGCACCTGACAAATAGTATGAGGTAAGGTCAGAACTCGAACGATCAATGAATCCATCCGACTTAATTTGCGATATCCGCCCTTCAAAAGACCAGTTGTTCTTTAAAAGACCTGTTCCAAAAAGCACATTTACCTTTTGTGTATTCAAACTCCAGCCCGGTCCATAAGGCTCATTCGACCAGTTGTTCTGCAATATTCCTAGTCCGAGATTGACTTCTGCATAGGGGTCTTTCTGTACAGCATTGGTTTGCAAATTGATGGTTGCCCCAAAAGCTGCGGCTCCATTGGTGGAAGTTCCCACCCCACGTTGTACTTGAATGTTCTGCACCGAGCTGGCAAAATCGGGCATATTCACCCAAAATACACCTTGTGATTCCGCATCGTTCACTGGAATTCCATTGATCGTTACGTTGATCCGAGTTGGGTCTACCCCGCGAATCCGAATTCCAGTATACCCAATACCCGCTCCTGCATCAGAGTTCACCACTGCACCTGGAATTTGATTGAGTAAAAAAGGAAGATCCTGGCCAAGGTTACTTTGTTCAATCTCCTTCTTTGAAATGTTGGAATGTGTTCCGGGTAAATCCTTGCCCATCCGAGTAGATTTTACCATCGCCTCATCGCTCACGTTTACGATAGACTCGAGCTCAAACACCAACCCAGCAAGGCTGTCGCTATGCAAATTTACTGTTCGGTTTTCGTAAGCAATATGGGAGATACTGACGACCAAGTTGGTTTTGCTTGGACTTTGCAGCTGAAAATAACCTCTCTTGTCGCTGCTGACACTGCCGATAAATTTATCGCCAGCAAAGAGGGTAACATAGGCATCTTCAATTCCCTCGCCTGAGGAAGATTGAATCAGTCGGCCATCAACATCGTGTTGTGACCAGGCATGAAGAGTTATCAAACTCATCAAAGCCAAAAATGATAAACGCATAAATCTTAGATATTAAGGTATAACAAAGTGCGCTACAGGGGTTGTAGCCCACAAAAACATGTTAACCCATCCTTTTCCCTTCGCAGGCATTATCCTGATCAGGTATCGACAGCCGAAACTATCAAGGGTATCATCTCAGCCGAAACGTATGTTCCAGCACCCCTAAGATGCCGCAAATAAAGGCGATTTTAACAAGAACGCGAAATTTCCAATGGGTTTTAAGTTTCGGGTTACAGGTTAGGGCATTTAATCTTGTGTTAACTCGATGTGATTAAGTCGCTTACTATTTTGGCAGACGACATGACCAAGGGAATTCCACCTCCTGGATGAACTGAGCCGCCGCAGAAATAAAGGCCTTTTATTGAGCGACTGAAATTGGGATGACGAAGAAAAGCAGCAAATCGATTATTGCTTGAAGTTCCATATAAGGAGCCACGATAACTCGACGTTTTCCTTTCAATGTCTTGTGGCGTTAAAACTGCTTCATCAAGAATTAATGGACCAATATCTTTCCCCAATCGAGCTCCCAGTTTGATTATGATTTTATCCCGCAATACTTTACGAATCACCGTCCAATCCTGTCCAATATGCTGTGGTGCATTGACCATGACAAACCAATTTTCCTTTCCTGTTGGTGCGTGCTCTTTGCAAACTTTGGAGGAGATATGAATATAAATGCTCGGGTCTTGTCCTAGTTCATTTCGTTCAAACAATGCAGCAAATTCTGCAGGGTAATCTGTTGTAAAAAAGATATTATGGACGTCCAACTCAGGAAATTCTGCATCCATCGCCCAATAAAAAATAAAGGCAGAAGAGGAACGCTCTTGAGCAAGGGTCTTTTCTGGCGCCTTGACTAGAGGCATTAATTCGCGGAAGCTTGGCCAGATATCGGCATTGGTAATCACTGTATTAGAGAGGGTCTTTTCTGTTCCAATACGTATTCCATTCACCAAATTTTTCTCAACTAAGATTTCATCTACTTTCTGACCGAAATGATACTGTACACCCAAATCTAAGCCCAACTGATAAAGGGCCTTTGGAATGGCATAAACCCCTCCATCTGGCATAAAAGCACCTAGCCCAAATTCAAGGTGAGGAATAACATTTAAGGTTCCAGGAGCTGCGTAAGGATTTGATCCATTGTATGTAGCATAGCGGCAAAATAGTTGAATCAAATGTTCGTCTTTCAAATAGCGACGAATTGCTTTATCCATCGTTTGAAAAGCATCCAACTCTCCAAAGCCGACAATTCCTCGAACCGTTTCTTTGGATAGATAGCTTTTTACTTTGTGCAGTGATTTTCTCAAAAATACTTCTTCCGTCAACTCATGAATTCGCTCAGAATGATGTAAGAATTTTAGAATGGACTCTTTACTATCGCTACATATAACCGAAGCATCTTTAGCAAATTGTTCGCGGTCAGCATTCGCGATGAGTCGAAAACCATCGGCATAAAAATAATGACAAAGCGTATCGAGTTGAGAATAAGCATAGTATTCACGAGGATTTTTTCCAGCCGCTAGAAAAACCTCATCAACATACTGCGGCATCGTGAAAAGACTTGGACCGGCATCAAAAATGAATTCACCAAGTTTGGTCTGAGATGCTTTTCCCCCGAAATAGTCATTTTGCTCATATACCTCCACATGCTTACCCTTGGCTGCAAGTCGGGCGGCCAGGGCCAAACCAGAAAGTCCGGCACCTACAATCAAGCATTTATTTTCGGGTAAATCGGGCATACATTCCGAGAGGGATCAATAACATTCCCATATTATAGATTAGATCATCCGCAGGAATTGAGAAAATACGAATTCCCAAGTTCTCCGCATCATCATACCATACAACGGGCAAGCTGGTGAGTATCCCATTGAAAATAAGAAAAGGGATGCTAATAACCAGGAAAGTCATAAAAAATCGCCCTAAGAAATGATGCTTCCCGCTGATCAATACAACCAGCAACATAAAGCTGAGATAAAGCGTAGCTACAGCCGTATAGAGGTGATCATCATGCACGAAATACAGGACTAAGCATAGCAGCACAATTCCCCAAGCTATTGACTTTCTTGGGCGGTACAAAATATCTTTCGGGAAATAAGCCTCCAAACAGGCATAGATAAAAATTGCGGCATAGGGCACAACAAGAAAGAATAGGTACTCTTCTAAAGGCAGATGAAACCAACTGATGCCGAGTAAATAATCTGCATTAAAGCCCCACACTTCAAGGCCTGTAAATGCGCTATCCCAAGGAAGGAATATGACAAGATTCAATAAAATGCCTTGCCAAATATATTTCCACTTGGTATGGAAGGCCACCTTTTTATCAAAAGATAATGCAAGTGGAAAGGCTAATATGGCTAAATCGACTAGTAAATACGTGTACATTAGTTCACCATTTCCTCAAGGCTGGTTTTTTTCTCGGGACTAAGTTGCGCATTTTTCAGCATATACTGAATCACTTCCGAGCGAACATGTGGTTCTAGAGCATCCTTCTTTTCGAGTAGCGCGTTAAGAATGCGCGTTTCATCCTGGGCAATATGTTTCCTGTATGGTAAAAATGAAGGGAGATTTTTTTCAATAGAATATCGCAAGTAACGAATCTCGATATTTCCTGATGCGACAATCACCGCATCATCCAACATGGCAGATCCTTTTTTAACGCTTTCCAGTTTCGAATATGGATTGACCTGATACTGGGCGAACAATGCATGGGTCGCACCCTTATAGGCGAATTTCAGGGGCTCGTCTTCTGTTATATATTTTAATTCATCCAAAAGCTTCGTTGTCTCTTCTCTTGAATAGATGGCTGCTTTGAAAGCCTTTCTAATGGACGATATATCCGATTGGATGACATTCAATACCAAAATAAGACTGAATACTTGAATCATATTCTATTCAATCTAAATTTAACCCAAGAGGACATAAATAGCATGAGCTTTTCAGGATTACTTACTCGAACCCTTTCTTCCATGACATTTTTTGGCTCTAGGCGATTGATTTTTTTCAATAATTGATAGAAGTAAACATAGGCAATATAGACCCCAAACTTACTGCTACGAGGAAGCATGCGAATACCTTTCAGGGCGGCTTTAAAATCTGCTTCAATATCCTCTTCAATCTTCACTTTAATCTGCTTATCAAAATGATCGAAGAAATTCACATTTGGAAAGTAGATACGACCTCGCTCTTTGAAGTCACTTTTAAGGTCTCTCAAGAAATTAATTTTCTGAAAAGCGGCACCCAAGGCACGTGCCGGTTCCACCAAATTTTGGTATTGCTTTTCATTTCCTTCGCAAAAGACTTTCAAACACATGAGCCCTACTACCTCAGCTGAGCCGTAGATATACTTTTGAAAGCTCGCATCTTCGTAGTTACGGTAACCCAAATCCATTGCCATACTATCAAGAAACGCATCAATCAACTTGGGCTCAATTTGATACTGACGAACCGTTTTTTGGAATGCATGCAAAACTGGGTTAAAGCTGATGCCTTGCTCAATGGCTTTGTAGGTATCTTCTCTGAACATTGTCAGTAGAGCCTTTTTATCGTAATTATGGAAAGTATCCACAATCTCATCTGCAAAGCGCACAAAGCCGTAGATATTTCGGATGGACGCACGCATTTCAGGAGCCAATGCCAAAATTCCCAAACTAAAAGAGGTACTGTAAGCACTGGTAATCATTTTGCTGCACTCTTCACATACGGAAGTATACAGTTTCATGTCGGTTTCATTACTTGTTCTCGCTAGTTTCATAGGGTCGCTATTGGGAAGTCCTTAACGATTTCTCGGCTCACCACTTCTCCCGAAATCAGGGATGGAGGAACGCCTGGACCCGGGGTGGTTAATTGTCCGGTATAGTAAAGGTTCTTCAGTTTCTTATTTTTTAAGGATGGCTTGAGTACAGCCGTTTGTTTCAAGGTATTGGCGAGACCATAGGCATTTCCTTTAAAGGAATTGTAGTCGTTGATGAAGTCGAGCATGGCATAGCTGCGTTTTACCACAATATGATCGCGAATATTTTCTCCTGTTCGCTCTTCCAAGCGATCCATTATTAAGTGATAATATTTTTCCCGAGTCACATCATCATCTTTTAATCCTGGAGCTAAGGGAATTAAGAGAAATAAGTTTTCACACGCCTCTGGTGCCACCTTAGAATCTGTTTTTGACGTACAAGAAGCATAAAATAGCGGGTTGCTTGGCCATTTCGGAGCATCATAAATTTCACGTGCATGCTGATCAAAATCCGAATCAAAAAAGAGGTTATGGTGCAAGAGTCCTGGGATCCGTTTATTTACCCCCAAATAAAAGAGTAAGGATGAAGGGGCCATGGTCCGACTTTCCCAATACTCGTCCGAATAATTTCTGTATTTCTTTTCAAGTAGTTGGCTTTCTATATGATGATAGTCAGCACCTCCTATTACAATATCGGCTCTAAATTTACCCACACTTGTTTGGAGGTAGCGAAGATGTCCATCAATCACCTCTGTCGCTTGAACTTCGGAATTGAAATGAAATGATACTCCTAGCTCAATGGCCAAGTCGTACATTCCTTGAACAATTTGATACATCCCACCTTTGGGATACCAAGTACCTAATGCGATATCAGCATAGTTCATTAGGCTGTATAGTGCTGGAGTATCTTGTGGCTTTGCACCAAGGAACAGTACTGGAAATTCCAAAAGTTGAAGAATGCGCTGATCATGAAATAGCCGACGAAGATGTCCAGACATGGATTTAAACAGATCCAGTTTAAATACACTTTTCACCACACGCCACTCAGCAAATTCCAGAATGCTACGTCCTGGCTTATACACCAAGCTTTTCATACCCACCTCATATTTATACGCTGCTTCATCTAGAAAGGTCTTCAGATTTTCCTTTGCTCCAGCTTCCTGCGATTCAAGCAAATCACCAAACGCATCTTTGCCTGCCGGGATATCCCATTCTTGATCAGGAAAAAACACCTTATAGGAGGGATTGAGTCTTTCTAATTCGTAATAATCACTTGTCTTTTTTCCGAAGGATTCAAAATAATGGTCAAATACATCAGGCATCCAATACCAGCTCGGTCCCATATCAAACTTAAATCCGTCTTTCTCCCATACCCTACAACGCCCACCCGGACCGTCATGCTTTTCGAGCACAGAAACTTTATACCCTGCCTTGGCAAGGAAAGACGCTGCACTCAATCCAGCAAAACCAGCTCCTATTACAATCACTTCTTTCATTTAGTTGGTATCATAGCCGTAATGGGATGCATAAGAATTTAAACGCTTTCTCAACTGCCTCCGTGCTACAAAAATTCGCGTTTTGACCGTCCCGATTGGAATACCGAGAATATCGGCAATTTCGTGGTATTTAAATCCCTTTAAATTCATTGAAAAGGTCTTTTGCAAGTCTGAAGGCAACTTTTCCATGGCTCGGGCCACATCTTTCAGAATAAAATTATTTTCTCCCTGATTATCGGCAGCAGATGTTGCGCTATCGAGATAAAACGAATTATCCGTCGTATCAATGAAGGTATTGCGCTTCATCATCCTGCGGTAATTATTAATGAAACTATTTTTCATTATGGTATACAACCAACCTTTTAGATTCGTCCCCTCAGAAAACTTGCTTCTATATTTAAAGGCCTTGAGCATAGTTTCTTGAACCAAATCATCGGCGTCATCCGTATTCCGGGTGAGCTGCAATGCATAATGCTTGAGAGGAAAAGACTCTCTTTCAACGATACGACTAAATTCTAACTGAGTCATTGTTTAACCTTTTTAATATTTTCTTCCACAAAGAAAACGTCATTTCGGGATATATCCAAGAGTTTTGTTTAATCTTTTAAGTATTTCATTAAACAATTTAAAATTCCCAATTCAAGATGGTGCTAAAATGCTTACCGCTACAAACCCTCTCACTTAGATCGCGGGTCCATTCAATAACGCCGACTGAACCACGAGCTTTCAATGCATGGAGCAGTAAATGTTCGATTGGAAACAACAGGCGGGTAACTCTATAGTTGAAATAAGACATACGGAATAAACTTTGCTATGGATTTGATAACTTTGCAGAATTAAGGTGTTCGCCAATTCAGTGGAGTCGGCAAGGAAGTGTATCCGATGAATACGCCTTGTTGAATTATTTAATTGAACGCTTAAACAAAAACCCAAGAGCGCTGTTTAGCTAAATACATGAGAATTAGTGTCGGGAGAAAAGCCCACTTCAATGCCGCCCATCGCTTGCATAACCCAAACTGGACGGAGCAAGAGAACAAAGATTTTTACGGTCTGTGCAATTCCCCGAATTACCATGGGCATAACTATGATCTTCATATAAAAGTTAAAGGGGAGGTAGATGAAGAGTCTGGCTACCTTATTGACCTAAAAATACTCAAAGGAATAATCCACGACGAAGTGGAAGATGCCTTCGACCATAAAAATTTGAATCTAGACGTTCCAGAATTCCTTAACTTGATTCCTACTGCGGAAAATATTGCTGCTGTTATCTGGAAGAAAATTAACCGAAGACTGCCAGCGGAAAGAAAATTTGAATTGACCGTATTGCTTTATGAAACTGAACGAAACTACGTTGAATATACCGGTGAATAATATCGATGCCATTGGCGATGATCACGTGTCATTTTCGAGTGAAACTCCTTTGAGAGAAGATGCATTTGAAATGGACGACCAGCTTAAGATTGAACTAATTGCTAAACATTTCAGAGAAATCATGCACGTTTTAGGTCTCGACCTGAACGACGATAGCTTAAAAGGAACACCAAACCGGGTGGCTAAAATGTATGTGGAAGAAATCTTTTCTGGATTAAACCCGTCAAATAAGCCAGCAGTTACCTTGTTTGAAAACAAATACCAATACAAACAAATGCTGGTTGAAAAGGACATTCAATTCTACAGCAACTGCGAACACCATTTTGTTCCAATTATCGGTAAAGTACATGTAGCCTACATCTCGAGTGGTAAGGTGGTTGGCTTATCCAAAATTAACCGTATTGTACAATTCTTCGCCAAGCGACCACAAGTTCAGGAACGCATGACAGTTCAAATTGCCAATGAGCTGAAAGAAGCTTTGCAAACCGAAGATGTGGCCGTGGTAATTGACGCATCTCACATGTGTGTAGCCTCAAGAGGAGTGAAGGATACAAGCTCCTCCACTACAACTGCCGAATACTGTGGCGCCTTTTTGAACGAAGCTACGCGCCAAGAATTCTTTAAATATTTAAGTCTCAAGCAATAAAATACTGATTGTTCTTGGTCTCGTGTATATTTGCCCTACATGGATCGGGGGAACTATGAGACTAATTCCGTCTTTGATAACGAAAAGTTAGAGCGACTGCCTCTACCTTGTTTTGTTACGAACTCAAACTGGCAAATCATTGCCTATAACACCTTGTTTGCGGACTTGGTCGCGGGATCAAGTGAAGGTGAGGATAAGGAGACTGCTATTCAGGCACTTGTAAGCGAATGTGAAGCATCGGACCAAAATCGCATTTCGATTAATGGCCAATTTTATCATCAAAAGACCCGAACCGAATCGGGTGAAAATACCGTTTTACTCTATCCAAGTTCCAGCAAAACGGAATACCGTCAACTGGAAGAGGAGAAACAATCCTATAACACCCAGAAGGAAGGAATTTTAGCAGCTGTTCCAGACCTCATTTATATTATAAGTAAGGACGGAACATATTTAGACTGCCGAGCTCAAAACGAAAAAGACCTACCCATTCCTCTCGATATGATTGTTGGCTCCTCTTTTTGGGACATGCCAGAATCCATCGAATTAAAAGAAATGATATGGCGTAAGATTCAGATTGCGTTGCAAACAGGAGAAACTCAAACAGTCGAATACCAAAGAAATAATCGACTTGGCCATCTTCAGTACTATGAATCGAGAATTAGTCGATCAGACGAACGCACGGCAGTCTATTTTGTTCGAAACATCACCGAGCGTGTAGATGCTCAAAAGCAACTTGCTTTCAGTGAGCAAAAATGGAAGAGCATCGTTGAAAACGGTTACGATGGCATTGTTTTAATCAACAGGGATGGCCGCATAAAATACGCTTCTACGAATACCCAAGAGTTTTTAGGGGAAAATCCTACCACCCTATCTGCACAAGGGGCAATCACCTTGTTTCCTGGCTACCGAACGCGTTTAATCCGACTCTTCTATGCCATTATTGAAGGCCGAACCCTCAAGCACAGCATGACACTTCAGCTTACAGACCAACTTGGTATGATACGCTACCTTGAATCCTCTTGGATTTCTAGGCTCGACGACGCGTCAATTAATTCCATCATTATTAATTTTCGTGAGATTACCCGTCAAGTTGATTCGGAGATGAAACTGCTCAATCATCAAAAAACCATTGAAACTATTCTTAAAACCACCTCTGCTGGCATACTTATTCTAGATCAATTAAACATTACTTATACGAATAACCAATTTGCTGAATTACTTGGCTATGCACAAGCCGAACTCCTTAATACCTCTATCGAGGAGCTGACTGTTGCGGATGATAAATTAGGAGTGATTCAACGAGCGGAGATGCGTGCTCGAGGAGATAATTCTCAGCTTCACTATAAAGTTAGAGGATTGCATAAAGACGGAAGTACCCGCTGGCTTGACGTACATTCCGCAACGATTGAATACCAAAATAAGCAAGCAACTATCGCCACCGTTTTTGACATTACGGAACAACAAGGCATCGAACAAAAACTCATTCAAGCCAAAGATAGTGCTGAAGAGTTGGCTCGCCTCAAATCAAGCTTTTTGGCTAATATGAGTCATGAAATACGCACCCCACTAAATGGTGTATTAGGCCTGGCAGAACTTATATCCATGAGCGATGACCTCAGTGAGATTCAAGAGTTTGTTACCCTTCAAAAAGAATCAGGCGTGCGGCTTTTAAACACGCTCACCTCTATTTTAGACTTGTCGCGCCTAGAGGCAGAAAACAATGAATTAAAACTTACGCCCGTTAACCTGAATGATATTCTTTTAGCCACTTGGAAACAATTCCGTATTCAATTTGAGAAAAAAGGATTGATACTGGAATTAAATCTAACAGATGAAGCAATTATTTGCCATGGAGACGAAGCGATGCTCAATCAGATTATGAATAACCTGGTTGGTAATGCATTAAAATTCACTAATACCGGAGCTTGTACGATTCGCTTATCTTTGGTTCAAATTCAGAAAAATTCACATATCCAAATCGAGGTCGAAGATACAGGTATAGGAATGTCCTCTGAATTTGTCCCCCACGTTTTTGACACATTTAGGCAAGAAAAGCACGGGAACAGTAGAAAATATGAAGGGAGCGGGCTTGGCTTGGCAATTACGCAAAAATACATCAACTTGCTCAATGGCAGCATCCGGTTGAAAAGCAAAAAAAATGAGGGCAGCTGCTTTAGCATCTTATTGCCCTATAAGAATAAAAATTGATAGCAAAGAATTGTGACAATGAAGCGGATACTATACGTAGAGGACGATAAAATAAATGCCCTGGTTGTTTCCAAATTTCTTGAGGCATATTACGCAGTTGATGTGGCTATATCGCAAGATGACGCCCTCAAAATTGTCGCTCAAAATGAGTTTGATCTCTATATTTTAGATATTTCTTTAGGGCATGAAGATGAGGACGGCGTTGTGTTAATGAACCGACTCAAAGCCCTTCCGAACGGACTAGAAAAAAAATATATCGTTCTTACAGCCCATGCATTACGCGAAGACGAGGCAAAATATCTCGAACTTGGATTTGATGCCTATCTCGCCAAGCCGATTGAGAGAAAAAAACTCCTCGAAACGATACAAAAATTTATAGCGTTTGAAGCTCCGCACGAAGCTTCTTAGGCAAGCTAGCGACAATCAAGTCATAGGAGTCTTTGATCCAGCTTTCCAACAAACGGTCATCTGCTTCTCCTTCTATCATCACGGTATTCCAATGCACTTTACTCATGTGATAGCCAGGTAAAACTTGCTCATAGCGCTCCCTCAACTCAATCGCTATTTCGGGGTCACACTTCACATTAAAGCTTCTGAATTCTTCGACATTACAAAGCGCGAACATCTTTCCAAGCACCTTGAATACAAGGGTGTTTTCATCAAACGGAAAATGTTCCGTAACTCCAGGAAAAGCAATGCAAAAACTGCGAAATGATTCAATATCCATAAGCGTTCATCAAATATAGTGTGAAAATTAAAAGAGAAGCCTAAAGCAGCAGGAGAATTTATTAGTTTTGCCCTACCGATATATCATGATTCAAATAGCCTTTATCCGCGACAACAAAGAAGAAGTTATTGAACGTTTAGCCAAACGTGGACTAGATGTCAATGATGCCGTAAACGAGATTTTGCAGGCCGATGAAAATCGCCGTAGAACACAAGGTCAACTAGATGATCTCCTCGCAGAAAGTAATCAATGGTCGCGTCAGGTGGGTGAATTCTTCAAACAAGGTAAAAAGGAAGAAGCTGAAACATTGCGTGCAAAAAGTGCCGCGGCGAAGGATGATATAAAACGGCTGGAAGAAGCCTTAGGTAAGGCTGAAAAAGTTTTGGAAGACTTGCTTCTACAACTTCCAAATATGCCACACGCATCGGTACCAGTTGGAAAAACTCCGGAAGACAATAAGGTTGTTTTAGAGTGGGGCACTAAACCAAGCCTGCACGCTAAGGCTGTTCCGCATTGGGACCTTGCCGAACGCTTCAAACTCATCGACTTTGAATTGGGCGTAAAAATAAGTGGTGCTGGGTTTCCGGTCTATATGGGCAAAGGCGCTCGATTACAAAGAGCCCTAATCAACTTCTTTTTAGATGAAGCCATTAAAGCGGGATATAACGAAGTGCAACCTCCAATCGTGGTGAATGAAGCTTCCGGTTATGGCACCGGACAACTCCCCGATAAAGAAGGTCAAATGTACTATATGAATGAAGACGAACTCTACCTTATCCCCACCGCTGAAGTACCTATTACCAATATCTACCGCGATACCATTGTAAAGGAAAACGACCTACCGCTTCGCAATGTTGGATATACCCCATGCTTTAGAAGAGAAGCAGGAAGCTATGGAAAAGATGTTCGAGGCTTAAACAGACTTCATCAGTTCGATAAAGTTGAAATCGTTCATGTGGCGCATCCAGAAACTTCTTACCAAGAACTGGAGCAGATGAGCCTCTATGTTCAAGGCCTGCTTCAGAAGCTCGAACTCCCTTACCGCGTTCTGCACCTCTGCGGTGGCGACATGGGCTTTGCCTCAGCCATGACCTATGATATGGAAGTGTGGAGTGCTGCCCAAGAACGTTGGTTAGAAGTGAGCTCCGTGTCAAATTTCGAAAGCTTCCAAAGCAACCGTTTGAAATGCCGTATGAAGAAAAATGAGGGCAAAAATGAATTGGTACATACCTTAAACGGAAGTGCCTTGGCCTTGCCTCGTATTGTTGCTTCTTTATTGGAAAACCACCAAGATGAAACGGGCATTCGCATACCCAAAGCTCTTCAAGCATATACCGGTTTTGAAAGGATTTAAACTCCTTCTGCTTTGCCTATGCCTATTTCCTTGGAGCGATTTTCTTGACGGACAAACCATTCCTCCCTGTGAAGACGAAACCCGCATTGACGCGTATTATCCTTGCGGCACCATCTTCGAACCGGTTTGCGCCTGCAATGGCAAAACCTACCGCAACCAATGTGCAGCAAATTACCATGGAGGCATCAATCAAGCAAGTCAACTGAACAGTGGCCCCTGCCAAGAGTTTTTTTTCTTCCTGTACCCTACAATGGCCATTAATGGAAACTTGGTTGTACAGTATCAATTTCAAAATCGCGGAAACGCCACGCTCTATATCATCGATAATTTTGGCCATATTGCTGGTCGACGGGCTATTCAAGCTGGAAACAATTTCCCCACTATACTCAACTTTGACGTGACGACATTCGACGCTGGATTGTATTATATGCTCATTCAAAGTGGCAATCACCATCAAATTGAGAAATTTGTTGTAGCGCACCTGTAGGCTGTTAACCATCAACCAATTTTTGCCCCCTGATTGAGTCTTTTCACCAAGTTGAAGGACTAAACTCAACTTCATGAAGTATCGGTTTTATGAATACTTTACAGTATCTCCCCCTTTTTTCCTATTTTGCTTAAAACAAAACATTATGGGAATATTAAAAGAATTCAAAGCCTTCGCCATGAAAGGCAATGTAGTTGACCTAGCTGTTGCTTTGATTATTGGGGCAGAATTTGGGAAAATCATTTCCAGCCTAGTAAAGGATGTGATTATGCCGCCAATTGGTCAAATGATGAACGGCATCAACTTTAACACCCTCTATTATGCTTTAGATGGGAACACCTACGAGAGTTTAGAGGCTGCCAAAGAAGCAGGAGCACCATTAATGATGTATGGAAGCTTTATCCAAGCTATTGTAAACTTTGTGATCGTAGCCTTTGCCGTATTTATGATTATCAAAGCCATGAATACAGCGAAAAGGAAAAAAGAAGAAGCACCAGCGGCACCGGCAGCACCCGCTCCAACGCCAGAAGACATCCAATTGCTCCGCGAAATTCGCGACTCATTGAAAAAATAGATAGAATAAGCCCTGAGTCCTACGGGATTGAGGGCTTCTTTCTATATTTGCGCCCATGACAACAAATGCACTCATCGAAGAGCTAACGTGGCGCAATTTGCTCCATGATAAAACCCCAGGACTTGAAGAACAGCTAAACAAGGAAATGACCACTGGCTATGTGGGCTTTGACCCTACGGCTGATTCCTTGCATATTGGCAACTTAGTTCCGATCATGCTCTTGGTGCATTTGCAAAGAGCCGGTCATCGTCCGATTGCCCTTGTTGGTGGTGCAACAGGGATGGTGGGTGATCCATCTGGAAAAACTGCGGAACGTCAATTATTATCACTAGACGACATCAACTATAACTTGGAATGTCAGAAAAGACAGCTCCAAAAATTCCTCGATTTCAGCGATAAACCAAACGGAGCCATTCTCGTAAATAATTACGACTGGTTCAAAGAATTGGGATTTCTTAGCTTCATCCGCGATGTGGGTAAGCATATGTCGGTCAATTATATGATGGCCAAAGACTCGGTAAAAAACCGCCTTGAAACGGGCATGTCGTTTACAGAGTTTAGCTACCAGCTTATTCAAGGCTATGATTTTGTGCACCTCTTCCGCGAAAATGGAGTACGCCTTCAAATGGGGGGATCCGACCAATGGGGCAATATCACCACGGGTACAGAACTCATTCGACGCATGACTGGTGGAGAAGCCTATGCCTTGACGGCACCCCTTGTTAAAAAAGCAGATGGTACCAAGTTTGGGAAATCCGAAGGTGGAAATATCTGGTTGGATAGAAACAAAACCAGCCCATATAAATTCTACCAATTCTGGCTCAATGTTTCGGATGAAGATGCCATGAACTGGTTCCCTATCTTCTCCCTAAAAAACAAAGAAGAGATTGAATCCATCATCAAAGCGCACCAAGATGCCCCTCATACACGCGCTGTTCAACATGCCTTGGCTGAAGAACTGACAACGCGCGTACATGCTGCAGAAGACTTGCAACAAGCCAAGGAAGCTAGTTCGGTATTGTTTGGAAAAAATACGTCCGAACAACTTAAAACTTTAGACGAGGCCTTGCTTCTAGAAATTTTCGAAGGAGTTCCACAAGCAAATGTAGACCGCTCATTGCTCGAAGCAGGCTGTCCGATTGCCGAACTCTTTGCCGACTATTCAAACTTCTTCCCTTCAAGAGGTGAAGTGCGCAAGATGATAAAAGGCGGTGGTGTTTCGCTCAACAAAGCAAAAGTGGACGACACTGAATTGGTGGTAAATACAAGCGACCTCTTACAAGGCAAATATCTATTGGCTCAGAAGGGTAAAAAAGAATACTGCCTCATCCTTGTTAAATAAGCGGGATGCTTAAGAAGGCGTCTATCTTTGTCGTGTTATGAAATAAATTTTTGAGCAGCCTATGAAACGCATACTTGCTGAAGTGATAACCATTGGTGATGAATTGTTAATCGGTCAGGTGGTAGACACCAATTCAGCCTGGTTGGGACAAAATCTCAATCCTGCTGGGGTAGAGATCAAACAAATCACCTCGGTTTCTGATGAGGCAGGACATATCGTAGAAGCCATTGAAGCCGCACGGAAAAGAGCAAATATTTTAATTTTAACAGGTGGTTTAGGCCCAACACGCGACGACATCACCAAGACGACTTTGGCCACTTATTTTGGAGTGGGTTTAAAGATGGATAAAAAGGCCCTTGCTTTGGTGAGAGCTATCTTCGAAAAGAGAAATGCACCGATGCTCGACATCAATGAGCTTCAAGCCATGATTCCGGAAAACTGCACCCCAATCTATAATGATAGAGGCACCGCGCCAGGCATGTGGTTTGAAGATAAAGGGCAGATTATCGTTTCATTGCCAGGGGTGCCCTATGAAATGAAGCATATGATGACCAATTTTGTGATTCCTCGATTGAAGGAATATTTCGAGATGCCCGTTATTCGTCATAAAACCTTGCTTACTTCCGGCATTGGCGAGTCTTTCCTCAGTAAAAAAATTGAATCCATTGAACTTGGATTACCTGAACATATTAAGCTGGCTTATTTACCAAGCTTCAATACGGTGCGCTTGCGTTTCTCAGCGCGAGGAGGTAATGCCGAACAGCTTGACAAGGAGCTAGACCTCATTGCCAAAGAGGTAAAAGAAGCCATCGGCGTATTCTTAGCAGCTGAGACTGATCATAACCTCCAAGAAATTTTGGGAGAACTACTCTCATCTCAAGGTGCCACACTTTCCACTGCTGAGAGCTGTACCGGAGGTTATATTGCCCATTTAATTACTAGCGTAGCAGGAAGCAGCCGCTATTATAAAGGTTCCATAATTTCGTATGATAACGAAATAAAAAAATCAGAACTAGGTGTTTCAGCGAGCAATCTTGAACAATTTGGTGCGGTAAGCGAAGAGGTGGTCAAACAGATGGCTGAGGGAGTTAAAAAGAAATTGAGTACCACTTACGCCATTGCTACATCTGGAATTGCGGGTCCGGATGGTGGCTCTGAAGAAAAACCTGTGGGCACGGTTTGGGTTGCTATTAGCGGTCCGACTGGCACATTAGCCAAATTATATCAACTCCATGGAGGCCGCGAACAAATCATTCAACGTGCAGCAATTGCCGGAATGGATATGCTCCGCAAGTACTTCCCAGCTTCGAAATAGACCCAATTCTATTTTGAACAACCCCAATAAAAGTGCATTTTTGCAGCCCAGTTCAATTTAAAATAGCAGAATGGCCGAGTTTCAATTGATCATGCCCAAAATGGGCGAAAGTATTGCCGAAGCAACCGTTATACGTTGGCTTAAAGAAGAAGGCGAAAGCATCGAAGCAGATGAGTCTGTCCTCGAAATAGCTACCGACAAAGTTGACTCTGAAGTTCCTTCTCCAAAAGGAGGCATCCTGAAGAAAAAACTATACGGTGAAAACGACGTAGTTAAAGTTGGCGAACCTGTTGCCATCATCGAATTGGAAGGCAGCGAATCTGCTCCAGCACCTAGTGCTCCAGCTCCATCAGAAAATTCAGCACCTGCCGTAGTAGCAGAAAAAATGGTTAGCACGGCCCAAGAAACTGCTGCTCCAGCCTCTGGAGACATGAGTGGTGGAAGCCGTTTCTATTCTCCATTGGTTATGAATATTGCGCGTACTGAAGGCATCTCCATGTCGGAACTCGAGCAAATTCCTGGAAGCGGAAATGAAGGACGCGTTACAAAAAAAGATATCCTTGCCTTTGTTACTGACCGCAAGAATGGTAAAGTAAGTGCCCCTGCAGTGCCTAGCGCACCAGCACCTGCAGCGCCTGCTGCGAAAGAAGGTCCAAAAGCACCTGCGGTTTCTTTGAACGCTGGCGACGAAATCATTGAAATGGATCGCATGCGTAAGCTTATTGCCGACCATATGGTGATGTCGAAACATGTATCTCCACATGTAACTTCTTTTGTAGAGGCAGACGTAACCAATATGGTGATGTGGAGAGATAAAGTAAAAGGAGACTTCTTAAAACGTGAAGGCGAGAAAATTACCTTTACTCCTATATTTATTGAAGCCGTTACCAAGGCCATCAAAGATTTCCCAATGATCAATATTTCTGTTGATGACGGTAAAATCATCAAAAGAAAAAATATCAATGTAGGGATGGCCACTGCCCTGCCTTCTGGAAACTTGATTGTACCAGTAATTAAAAACGCAGACCGTAAAAACCTCGTTGGATTAACCAAGGAAGTGAACGAGCTGGCGAATAAAGCAAGAAATAACAAATTGAGTCCGGATGATATCCAAGGCGGAACCTATACCCTAACAAACGTTGGTGGATTTGGAAACGTAATGGGAACACCAATCATCAACCAACCTCAAGTGGCTATCATGGCCGTAGGAGCGATTAAAAAGAAACCTGCAGTTATTGAAACACCAACTGGAGATGTGATTGCCATCCGTCATTTTATGTACCTCTCTCATTCCTATGATCACCGCGTAGTAGACGGCGCATTAGGAGGCATGTTCGTTCGTCGCGTTGCTGATTATCTCGAGCAATGGGATATGGACAGAGAAATTTAACTAAAAGCACACTCGAAAAAGGCCGGCAATTTGTCGGCCTTTTTTCGTTTAACGCACTATCTTTGGGTAAAACACTTCCTGACTAATGAACTCTAGACAAGTACTTGCTCCTCTATTTTTGCTACTCATCAGCATCTCGCAAAATTCTCTTGCTCAATTTTATTCCTACTACTATGACTATAGTTTCAACCGAACGCTAGTTAGTCATGTGAACCAGGATAAAGCTAAGGTTTTAGAAGAGAATATTTCCAGCCGCACGGTTCAAGTGAATAGCTACAAAAAAAATGGGAGCCTAGATAAGTCCCTTATATCTCAGCGCTATTTTTACAATGATTCTGGTCAGATTATACGCGAAGAATACTATTCAAACAAAGGCAAACTCCGTGTTGCCAATACCTATACCATTAATGGCAATGGTCGTGTAGTAAAAAAAGAAACCTTTCATCGCAAAAAGACCGAGCCCAGATTCACGTGGGAAATCGCCTACCATAATGATAGTTTGATATCCGAACTCCATGCATACGATAAAGACCACAAACCAACTTGGGCATATCGCTTTTTTTATAATGAGAATAATCAATTTACTGAACAAAGGGCCTATAAGAAAGGGAAGTTGAGTAGCCGCATCGAATATGAATATTATGCCGACTTCAGTAAAAAAGAGGTGAGGTATTATAAAGACAGCTTAGAGCTAGAGAAAACCTTCCGTTATGATTGCGGAATCGGGAACTCACTTTTAACAGAAAAACAAAAGGACACTGTCACACGATGTTCTCACAGAGAAGAATTGGCAGATGGAACAATACGCACGATTGAAGAAACTAGAGATCCAAAAGGACGAATAATCCGTTCGGTAAACGACTACAATAAGGAACAGAAATGGTCAGAGTATCGATCATATGATGCAAAAAACCGCTTAGTCTTTACTTCTCGCCGAGAGGTAATTTCGGAAGGGAAAGTTAAGGTGAACACCAAGTTTTATCATCGAGGGAGGTTAAATCAGGAAAATGTGAGTCTTGAATCAACTGATAGTTTTAAATTTTATCAGCGCTCCGTTTATGAAAAAGAGCAATTAAAATCTGAGTACTATTCGAGTTATACCTGTTTCCCAAAAAATAACTAATCCAATTCCAACCATTATTTTTTTTTAACGTTGTATACAACGAAACCCGACCGAAAGGTGTCAGGTATATATAGTTTAAACACTAATCGTCTTAGCATGCGCGACGAAACTTCTTTGATTCAGGCCTGCATCAAGCAGAATCGGGCAGCTCAACAGAAATTGTATGAGCTCCATGCTCCTAAAATGTTAGGGGTTTGCTTCCGTTATGCCTCATCAAGAGAAGAAGCTGAAGACATGCTTCAAGAAGGATTTATCCGCGTTTTTCAAAAATTAGACACGTTCCGATTTCAAGGTTCCTTCGAAGGATGGCTAAGACGAATCATCGTCAATACCGCCATTAACATCATCCGCAAATACCAGAATTTAAAATACGAGTGTGATATTGACTCTGCACAGTATACCCCCGCAGCATCCGGCGATGTTATTGCGTCCATGTATACCAAAGAGGTGATAGATATGGTGCGTGACCTACCAAATGGGTACCGAACCGTCTTAAACCTTTATGCAATCGAGGGCTATTCGCATAAAGAGATTGCAGATATGTTAGGCATTAATGAAAGCAGTTCAAGATCTCAGTACACTCGCGCCAAAGCCCTGTTGGCCAAACGTTTGGAAAAGATCGAGTCGTTTGGTATAACAGAGCATGTCAAAGTTTCGCATCCATAATTCATTTGAAGAGGAATTAGCTAAAAAAGCCGATGAATTCACCCTTCAGCCCCGCGTAGCGACATGGAGAGGTGTGGACCGAGGGGTGCAAAAGGCGCAATCAATTAAGCAAGCAATCCGCTTGGCGATTGTAAGCACTTGTGCCATCGTGACTATTGCCCTCGTCTATTTCCAGAACAATCAAGAAAAAACCCTTCTTGCTGAAACTCCACTCATCAAACAATCCACACAGCAAAAATCTGCGGATATTAATACGACACTTCCTCCAAATACTCCCTCTCTACCAGCACTGTCAAGTGAAGAAAAGAATACACAGGCTTTCTCTAATTTGCGCTCGCTTCCTAGCTTTGAACAGACCAATGAGAACCCCGACAATCTCGTCGCGCTGAATGAGGAATTAACACAACAAAAAACGCAACTTTCCTTGCGCACAGTGACACCAAAAAATATTCAACTATCCATAGCTGGTCGGGAGATTGATCATACTCAACTCAAAAGAAGAAAGCGCCCAATTTCCTTCCGTCATAAAGATGGTTGGTATCTCCAGGCGAGCTTTACCCCTTCGCTAGCCTATAGAAACTTGTCTGCACGGACCGCCTATGCCGAAACATTTGCCGGGCAAAAAAACAGCTATGATCAATCCGTAAAAACCTATTCAGCTAAAATTGGTTTGCGCTATTTTTTCTCCGATCGTTTTTCACTCGCATTTGGTATAGGCTATAGCCAGCAAGGAGAAATCATTGGAATGTCTGCTAGAAAACAAAGTGATCTATACAAAGCGTTGGCTGAAGAGTATAACTATAGGCTTGAAGAAATGCATTCAGTTGGCAACCAACTCAGCTACCAGAATCAATACCATTATCTACAACTTCCTGTTACCCTATTTGCGAAACGCAGCCTCAGTAAACGCCTGAGTCTACATACTGGGGTTGGCCTTTCCATTGGCTACCTTGTTAAGGAGTCAAGTCGCACCTATGATTTCCGCGTCGATCATTATACGCATAATACCAATTTCTTGCGTACTTGGACAGTAG
>Ga0100380_10000649_pt1 | contig 38443 bp, 40 predicted proteins | sample CryGeymeta201504_FD_80417 | JGI IMG/M metagenome (GOLD analysis project Ga0100380, IMG submission 80417) | Groundwater microbial communities from Crystal Geyser aquifers in Utah, USA - Crystal Geyser metaG 2015-04 | ecosystem: Environmental > Aquatic > Deep subsurface > Groundwater | place... | reverse complement strand
TTCTAAGCCTAAGACTTCTGATAATTCTTTGTTGTAAATGTATTTTTGTTCTTTTTGTGAATAATTCCAAATCCAATATGCACAGCCTCCAGAGCCGCAATTATTTAGAACAGTGATATCTTTAAAACCATCAAAATTCCAATCAATTAATTGAAATTTTTTGCTTTCAATATCTTTATTTGCAGTAATTTTTTGGACTAAAATATTTTCAGCATAAATGTTTATTGACTTTAAATAATATCCTGAACTATCAGTATTAAATTTAAAACTAAAGGTATTGGAGTTGCTAATTTTAGTTGGAGGTATAGAATCTTCTTTGGCAGTGATTACTGAATTATTATTTTCTGATTCTAAAACAAGTTGATTATCAATAATTGGTTTGTTGTTTTTAGTAGTACAAGAGTAATAGCATACTATTGTTATTAAGAAAAAGATCGTATTTTTCATTTTAGAGCAATGTTTTTTTAATTTATTGGGATTTATAAGGCTAAAAACTAGATAATTATTTTAAGAAAACTTCTGAGAAGGGTTAAGACCTTCTTAACTTAATGGAAGTCGGCGAGTTTTATTCTTTTTCCTACGCCGACTCTTTGTTTGTCAACTTTTATTAACCCAATAAGTGACTGTAAAATTAATTAAACAGTACCGTTAATGCCACAAACATTGAAGTTGTAGCTAAAATTAACCTTGTTAGCGTTCTTGTGAAACGCGAGGATACTTTTATTTTTACTATGATAAGCATTACTTTTCTCAGTTTAGTTTAGTAAAACCTACTCAGAGTTTTCATTACAAATATAGAAATTATATTAAGAAGAAATATTAAATTTAATCTTTGAAAATCATGTGATTAACTAATATAATAATTTGTTAATGCTTTAAGTTATTGTTAATAAAAAATATAAAAAACAGCAAGTAAGATCGTTAAATAATAAGTTTGTTGTATGGTTTTTAATTAGATATTTAATAATCATAAACATTAATAAAAACAAAACCTAAAATTTATTTTTTTTTGTATTTGTAAAAGTTTATGAAATTTTTTATTTTATTAATTCTTATTTCCTATTTTATAAATGTAATATTCCTTGTTGTCAAGATTATAAAAAAATATTTTATTGAAACTATAATCAATTACAACATTTCCAAAATCTGTTTTGTATGAAACTTGTTGTGCTTTTTCATCTAATGATTCATATAAAAAATCCCTGTAACTTTGAAAATCCTCTGTTCCATAGTAAATGACATCATTTCTTAATTCTACAAACCCATTTTTATTTTCTTTTAAAATGTAAGAATTGTTAACTAGTTCAAAGACACTAATAATACAGTTATATTTACCATAATATTTTTCTAAAATTCTAGTAAATTTTAATTCCTCATTTTTTTTTGAGTTTGATACAGATGTAATTATTTTCTCTTGTTTTTGATTTATTTGTGAAACTAAAGAATTGTAATATCTATAAAAATAATTTTCTATATTAATAAATTCATTTTGAACGTTTTGAAAAATATAATCATTACTAAAATCATATGCTTTTATTACATCAGAGTATTTAACTATTACATTACGTAAATTATTCTTATGTGTATAACTATCAAATCCAGCTGGAAAATTCTCCTCTCTTAAAAGGGAGTTATATAAATCGGTTAAATAATAAATTTTTTGTTGTAACCATTCAGTCCTTGCTTCATATTTTTTTTGCTTAATAATGCCAACAACTCTCATCTGTTCTGTAGGGTTTTGAAGAAAATATTTATTAAATGATGTTATTTTCCTATTCAATAAGATATCATTATTTCTTATTGCATCATTATTTCTTCTTAAATCTAAACCATATTGAAAACCCCTATTATAACCATCTGTATAACTTTCTTGATTTTCATTTATTCTTGGCATTGGGGTTAAAGGTTTCATTGGTGTTAAACAAGATATGCCTTTGTTGTAACAATAACCTTCTTGGAAACCTATTTCAAAGCCACGATTATAATTATTATTTATTTGCGAAAAAAAATTCACATTGAAAAAAAAAAAAATAATAATAAAAATTTTCATAATTATAATTTTAAATCATTATTACCTAAATCCAGTTACATTAAATATATTGTTGTCCAAGTTAGTTGTACCTACTAATTGTTTATTTTGTAATTCGAATATAGAAACATTATTAATAAATAAATTTTGATTAATAATTATTTTACCTAAGTTTAGTTGAAGATTTTCAATTTTTACTGGAATAATAGCAGTTATTTTATAACCTATTTTTGTTTTTTCAATTTTAAAAACCTCTGAAAATGGTTTTGTTGTTGGTACATTAGATTCTTCAAAAATCTCATTTAAATAATTATCACTCATTTTATTTTCAATTATTATTGTAATTTATTAAAAGTTCTCAATTTAAAACTAATCCAAATCATTTTCAATCCTCCAAGATCCATCTGATTCCTTATCCATACTTCTTATTTCATCATCTACAATATCATCGAATGGATAATTACCATTGTCATTTTGGGTATTATATTCAATTCCATTATAATATTCATTCATTTGTAATGTAATGTCAAGGTCATTTATAGGTGGTAGTATAATTACATTGTAAATACTCAAAGAGTTTAAAAAATTAATAAGTGAAATAATTTCAATATGAATTTTTGAGATATCATCAAATGAAGAATCTATATTTAAGATCGGGGTTATAGTATATAATTTATAATCATTAAATTCATTTTTACATCTTTCTTTAAAATCAGAAATTCTTTCTCTATCAAAACTTTCTAGGTATTTATCCTCATCTTTATCAAGAATTGGATTTGGTTTAAGATGATAAAACTGAGTTAAATAATATTTCCAATTTTGTTGAATTTTAATTTTTTTAAAGTCATCAATTTTTAAAATTCTTCGTTTTAATAAACTGGAAATATGAACTTTACGAGCTTCAGTATAAAGATGTAATTCTTTAATAGCTATTTTGTTTTCAATTTTTAAATATTCTGAAATATTTGAAATCGTATCCCATTCATTATCATTAATTGCTCTAAAATTAAATCCTTTGTTAATAATTTTACCCCAAATATCTGAGCAATAAAAACTCGGAGCAACAATCTCAATACCATCATTTTCTTTACTTGTTATAGATTCTATTAATCTAAAAAAAAGACTATCAGATTCTTCATCGTTAAATCTTTCAACCTTATTATAAATACTTCTTTTTATATGAGTTTCATAGATTATTAAACTATTTTTTAATTGCTCTATGTAATCCATTATTTCTTTAAGATAATCCTTAAAATTCTCAATATTAGTTGAAATTTTTTCTGTGTAAAAACCTATAAGATTTTCAATTTTTGGAAAAATAAAACGAGCTGTGAGTCTTTTAAATTGAACATTTTTACCATCTGCTGTTTTAACTTCTTTTCTATCTTTGTCTCCAAGAACCCCCTCTAACAAACTGTACTTCTCAATATAAGCTATTAAATAGAATGGAAATATTTTTTTATTTGATTTAAAATCTTCAACATTTAATAAATTTTTAGATATAAAAATTCTATTATGATTATTGTCATAAGCTATCACATTACCGTTTTTTGAAATATTAAAACCAATAATTAAATGAACCGATTGTTTACTAACTATCATATAATTTTTATTAATGTTATTGATGAGTTTAGAATAATATTCATTTAAAAAAAAAGTTTTAAAGAATATTTTTTTACACTATCTCCTAATCACAATCCCCTTCACCTACCCAAATTGATAACTACAAGCTCCAAAAAAAGCTTTTACATAGTTTTTTACATCTTTTACCATTTCAATAATCCCCAGTAAATATTGGAAATACGCTAAGTGCTTTGAGTTTGGTATTTTTAATGAAGATGTCATAGCTATTTTTTAAATTTTCTTTTTCCAAAAATAGCAAAATTATTGTATTGAAATAGAATTAATTAGAAAAAAAAAGGGTTTTTGTACCTAATAGATTGTTGCCTTCAATTTACGTTGGTTTCAAAATTTGGTATTTTTATTTAGAAATAGCATTTTAAAATAACTATTTTATGAAGTTTACGGATTTATAGCCAAAAACGTAAAAGTCTTCTATTTACAAGATGGTTTTTTAAAATAAAATACCTACAAGGTTTTAAAAACCTTGCAGGATTGATGTTTGTAACGAGGACTTGAAACGAAGAGCAGGAAGTTGCTTCTTAAAAAAACATCTTTACCTCTAAAATCAAAAAAAACCTGAAATAAAATTATTTCAGGTTTTTAGTTTGAATTGAGGAATCCATGTTAATAATTCGTAAATCTACGAACTTTGGCAATGTGTCTTGCCAAACGCATTACTTGATGCGAATAGCCATATTCGTTGTCATACCAAACATACAACACAACACTTTCTCCATCAGTAATGGTTGCTTTGCTATCAAAAATAGAAGGTGCTGTTGACCCAATAATATCTGTGGAAACCAATTCATTGTCCATAGAATATTTGATTTGTTCTACCAAATCGCCTTCTAATGCGTTTTGTTTTAAAATGGCGTTTACAATATCTGTGGTTACAGGTCTTCTTAGTTGCAAACTCAAAATGGCTAAGGAACCATTTGGCACTGGAACACGAATGGCATTTGAAGTTAATTTTCCTTCCAAAGCTGGCAATGCTTTTGAAACTGCACTTCCTGCACCAGTTTCTGTAATGACCATATTCAAGGCTGCTGCTCTTCCTCGACGATATTTGCTGTGCATATTATCAACCAAATTTTGATCATTTGTGTATGCATGAATGGTTTCTAAATGTCCTTTTTTGATGCCAAAATTATTTTCCAATACTTTTAAAACGGGCGTAATGGCATTGGTTGTGCAAGAAGCTGCTGAAAAAATATCGATTTCATCAGGATTGTATTGTTTGTGATTTACGCCATAAACAATATTTGGAACTCCTTTTGCAGGCGCAGTAATCAACACTTTGCTTGCTCCTTTTGATGAAAGATGTCTTTTTAAATCTACATCATCTCTGAAAGCGCCAGTGTTGTCAATAATTAAAGCGTCTTTTATTCCGTATTTTGTATAATCAATTTCTTCTGGATTATTGGCAGAAATCATAAAAACGGTAGTTCCATTGATAATCAACGCATTGTGCTCATTATCAACTTGAACAGTTCCTAAAAAATTTCCATGAACAGAATCTATGCTTAATAAGGAAGCTCTTTTTTCCAAAACGGTAGGAGTTATTTTATCGCGAGTTACAATTGCTCTCAATCTCAATTGAGAACCTTTGCCCATTTTGGTCATTAATTCACGTGCCAACAAACGTCCAATTCTTCCAAATCCATATAAAACAACATCTTTTGGAGTAACATTTTTTGTTTCAGTGATGTTTTTTAGTTGCTTTTTGATGAATGCAATTTTATCAACACAGCCTTTTGGGTTTAAATGACATTCATATGCCAATTTTCCAATATCTAATTTTGAAGCTGGCAAATCTACTTGTTGAATGGCTTTTGCAATGCTCAATGCATCTTGAATTGTAATTGGTTTGTTGACAAATTCTTTTGCGTAATTGATTAAATTCAAAACTTCACTGGCTCTTTTATCAATCAAAGGATTTCTAAAAAAAACCAATTCAATGGATTTGTCATACCACAAATCATTTACAATATTGATAAATTCTACAGTTGCTCTTCTTGTTAAAGCTTGTTGTGAAACTTCTTCTTCGTAATTTATAGTTGTTGACATAGATTTTACTTGCTCCTTTTTTTATTTGAATGCAAAAGTATTTATTTTTTTTGAAAAACGAAATCGATTTCGTAATTATTTTATTCCAAAAAAAATCCTGATGTTACATCAGGATTTAATTGTGAATTTTAATTATTATCTAAAACGCAAAGTTTCTTTTTCTCCCTTTAGATTGATCATTTCAATGATAATATAAGACTTACTATTTGCAATGCTTTCCAACATTTTAACTCCCTCTTCAGCATCAGAAACTGGTTTATCATTGATTTTGGTGATGATATAATTATTCAAGCTGTTTTCTCCCCTATTAATCAACTCAACAATCTTTACACCGTTTTTAATGCCTTTGTCTTTTAATTCTTGTTTTGATACGTCTTTCAATTCCCAATTAAAAGAAGGCGATTTAAGTTGCTTTGGTTTTTTGCTAAGTTGCACGTTTTTAGTAATCAATTCTCCATTTCTATCAATGGTAATTTCAACAAATTCTCCAGGTCTTTTTGCAGTAAGTTGACCTTTTAAATCAGCAAATTTTGTGATTTTTACATTGTTAACTTTTACAATAATATCATCTTTTTTCAAGCCTGCTTTTGCAGCTCCTTGACCTTGCTCAACATCCGAAATTTTAACTCCTAGAACATCATTATTTTCTTGGGTATTGAAAACAATTCCTAAAACTGCTTCTTGAACGTTGCCAAATTCAAGCAAATCATCCACAATTTTTTTGGTGATGTTTGAGGGTATTGCAAATGAATATCCAATTAATGAACCTGTTGCAGAAGAAATAGCCGTATTTATTCCAATTAATTCTCCTCTGGTATTTACCAAAGCTCCTCCACTATTTCCAGGATTTACAGCTGCATCAGTTTGAATAAAAGAGTCTATTGAACCATTCCCATCCAAATCTCTACCTTTCGCACTTACAATTCCTGCAGTTACTGTGGATGTTAAATTATATGGATTTCCAACAGCCAAAACCCACTCTCCTACTTTTACATTGTCAGAATTTGCAAAAGTGATGAATGGCAATTCATTATCTGCCGAAATTTTCAACAACGCAATATCATCATTTTTATCAGCGCCAATTAATTTCGCTTTATACACTTTTTTATCATTCAAAATAATCTCAATATCGTTTGCGCCATCAACTACGTGATTATTCGTAACAATATAACCATCTGATGAAATGATAACACCACTTCCTGTCCCAACTTGTTCAAATTTTCTTGTGCCACTTCCATTTCCGTAAAAAAATTCAGCCAAAGGATTGTATTGTGTTCGAGTTGTAGTGTTTTTAACATGCACAACTGCATCTAATGATTTTTCAGCTGCCAAAGTAAAATCAACAGACTCATAATCAAAATTAGCCGAAGTTTCGTTTGAAGTTGTTACGAAATTTGTTCGAATTGTCTTAGAATTTTCAGATCCTGAACTTTGAAAAACTGAAGATTCGTTAAAAAACATTTTATAACCTCCTAAAGTTATGACACCGCCTAAAATTGCGATTCCTAATAATCCAAGTATTTTTTTCATAATTAATTCAAATTTTAATAATTAAAATGTACAATTTTAACATATTCAAAAAATCTGTTTAACTTGATTTTAACTGATTTTAACCATGTTTTAACAAAGAATTTTTCGACACGAAATCGCTATATTTGCAACATGAATCTTACCTTTTATAAATATCAAGGAACAGGAAACGATTTTGTGATGATTGATAATAGAACAAAAATCTTTCCAAAAGAAAAAACCGACATTATTACACATATTTGTGACAGACATTTTGGCATTGGTGCTGACGGAATTATCCTCATAGAAAATGATGATTTTTTTGATTTCAAAATGATGTATTTTAATCCTGATGGCAGTGAAACCTTTTGTGGAAATGGTGGAAGATGTGCAGTTGCGTTTGCCAAACAATTGAAAATTATACAAAATACCACTAAATTTTTGGCAGTTGATGGCGAACATTTTGCAAGTATTCAAAATAACATTGTTTCACTAAAAATGGTTGATGTTGACCAAATAAAAGTCAATGAAAATTCGGTTTTTGCATTTACAGGAACACAGCATCATGTTGAAATGGTTGCTGATTTAGAAAATTTTCCTGTCTTTGAAAAAGGGAGAAAAATTCGTTATCAATATGAACATCCAGGAAGCAATGTGAATTTTGTTCAACAAATTAATGACACTACTTTTAGAGTTAGAACTTATGAAAAAGGCGTTGAAGATGAAACTTTGGCTTGTGGTACTGGAGTAACAGCAGTTGCCATTGCCATGCACAAAACAAAAAAAACGCTCAGTAATTCAATTATTTTGCCTGTTGAAGGAGGCATTTTAGAAGTTTCATTTGAAGAAGAAAATGGTTGTTACAAAAACGTGTTTTTAAAAGGTTCTGCAAAATTCGTTTTTCAGGGAAATATTACTGTATAATGAATACGCTTGTTGGAAATCTTGTAAAATTAAGAGCGCTAGAGCCTGAAGATTTGGAATTTTTATTTCAGATTGAAAACAATGAAATTTTTTGGGAAGTGAGTCATACTCAAACGCCATTTTCAAAATATGTGTTGAAACAATATTTGGAAAATGCACATTTAGACATTTTCGAATCCAAACAATTACGCCTAATTATTGAAGAAAAATCCACTGAAAAAAAAGTGGGAATGATTGATTTGTTTGATTTTAATCCACAACACAAAAGAGCTGGAATTGGCATTCTAATTCATCCAGATTTTCAACAAAAAGGGTTTGCTTCTGAAGCACTTGAATTAATCATAAAATATTCGTTTTCTTACCTACAATTGCACCAATTGTATGCGAATATCATTGCTGAAAATGAGAAGAGTTTGGCGTTATTTACCAAACATCAATTTAAAAAAGTCGGTATCAAAAAGGATTGGATCTTTTTTGATGGAAAAATGAAAGATGAAATATTATTTCAACTAATAAAAGAGTAGTTTTGTAACTTCAATAATAATTTTAATCACATTGGCTAAAAAAAGATTTTTTACATTTCCGCTGATCATCCTGCTGATTGCAAGCGTTATTGGCTTTTATTTTTATCAAAAAATATTTGATGATAATGTTTTAAAATCAGGAGAATTATTCATCAATTCAGCTGATGATTTTAAAGAATTGACCGTTAAAATTGCTCCTTTTGTAATTGATTTAGACAATTTTGTTTGGGTTGCCAATAGAAAAAAGTTTACCTCTATAAAGGCTGGAAGATATATTATCAAAGAAAATATGTCAAATAATGACTTGGTAAATATGCTAAGAAGTGGCAATCAAACAGCTATAAATCTGTCATTTAACAATCAAGATACACTCGAAAAATTGGCCGCTAGAATTTCTCAACAAATTGAAGCTGATTCAATTACCTTAATAAATTCATTTCTAGATGATACCTTTTTGCGCGATAATAATCTCAATCCACAAAACGTTCTTGGTATTTTTATTCCAAATAGTTATGAGGTTTATTGGAATGTCAGTGCCGAAAAATTAAGAAACAAAATGCTATACGAATTTAAAACTTTTTGGAATAATGAAAGAGTAGCAAAAGCAAAAAAACTGAACTTAACCCCAAATGAAGTTATTACTCTTGCATCAATTGTTCAAAAAGAAACTGCTCAAAAATCCGAAAGACCAATAGTTGCTGGATTGTATTTGAACCGATTGAAAAATGATTGGCCTTTGCAAGCTGATCCAACAATTATTTATTGCATTCGTCAATTAAAAGGTCAAGATTATGTAGTGAAAAGGGTATTGACTTTTGATTTGGAAATTATTTCTCCTTATAATACATACAAAAATTTAGGTTTGCCTCCAAGCTTGATTGCAATGCCAGATGTTTCTGCCATTGAAGCAGTCTTGAATCCTGAAAAACATGATTATTTTTACATGTGTGCAAGTATTGACAACATTGGTTTTCATAAATTCGCAAAATCACTTCCTCAACACAACAAAAATGCCGAGAAATACCAAAATTGGTTAAATAAGCAAGGTGTAAACAGATAAATTCGAAAAAATATCTCTTAAAACCGTCTTAATTTTTTATTGTATTCGCAATAAGAAACGTTGTAGTTTGTGTGAATATTAAAAAAAATCACAGAATAATAATGATATTTTCAAAACGAATTAAATTAATTCACTGATTATCAATTGATTTAAATTTAAGTTGTATTTTTGTACCCGCAAAATAGAAAGATTATTAAATGATCAAAAAGTTTTTTTTATATAGTTCTCTCCTTTTTTTATTCGTTGGTGCAACCTTTACGAACAACGAGGTAGATGAAAAAAATAAAACATTCGAATTAGAAGTATCAAAATTAAATATTCCTTATCTTCAAAAAAACTTTGTTGGTTTCAAAGAAGCAGTAGCTTATAAAGAATCTCGAGGAAATTATACAATTGTAAACTCATTAGGATATCTTGGAAAATACCAATTTGGAAGAAATACTTTAGGACGTTTCAAAATTTACAATACAAGAGATTTTTTAAAAAATCCTGAATTACAAGAACAAGCATTTATTTCATTGTGCGAAATAAATAAATGGATTTTAAGAAAAGAAATCAAACGTTATGAAGGAAAAACGATTAACGGAATTGAAATTACAGAATCAGGAATTATAGCAGCTGCTCATTTGGCTGGCGCTGGTAATGTAAAAAAATTCTTAAGAAGCAATGGCACTGACTGTTTTTCTGATGCCTTTGGTTCTTCTTTGAAAACCTATTTGAAGAAATTTTCGGGTTATGATATTTCTTCTATAAAGCCAAACAAATACAGTAAAAACTAACCTCTTTTATTATTTCTGAATAATAAAAATAGTAGGTCTTTTGTGCAAATCATGCTGCTGATTTTTCCAATCTTTTACACTCAACGTTTTTATAAACTCGGTATTAAGGGTAATATCCGTTGCAATACATAGCTGTGTATTTGGTGCTAAAGTCGCAATTAATTCTGAAAACATTTTTTGATTTCTAAAAGGCGTTTCAATAAATATTTGCGATTGATTTTTATCTTTTGATCGTTTTTCTAATTCTTTAATGGCATTTCTTTTTGCGCTATTTTCAATTGGTAAATAGCCATTAAAAGCAAAATTTTGACCATTAAATCCAGAACTCATCATGGCTAATAATATTGATGAAGGCCCAACCAAAGGCACAACTTGAATATTTTTTTGATGTGCCAATTTCACAATTTTTGCCCCAGGATCAGCAATTGCAGGAACTCCTGCTTCAGAAAGCAACCCAACATGAATGCCTTGAGCACAAACATCCAAATATTTTTTTGTTTCAGATTCTTCAGCAAACTTATCTAACAACATGATTTTTAGAATTGGTTGTTGCTTTTTTGGACAGATATTTTTGATGAATTTTCTGGCAGATTTTTCATTTTCTACAATATAATAGTCAATCTGTTCCACTACTTTTTTTACGGATATAGGCATGACTTCTAGAGGGTCAGTTTCGCCCAAAGTTGTTGGAATTAAATATAATTTTCCTATCATTTTTGTATTTTTTTTGAGATGATTTCACAAGCTTCGTCTAACATTCTAAAAACATTTTCAAAGCCTTCTTCTCCTCCATAATAAGGATCAGGAACTGATTTGTTCTTATTTGGATGAATTTCGTTGAGAATCATTTTTACTTTTTGTTTGTCCTGATGATTTCTTGCGAGTGATAAAATATCTTGAAAATTATTTTCATCCATCACATAAATACTATCAAAAATATCAAAATCAGAAACTTGAAATTTTCTAGCTCTTTGTTTACTGATATCAATACCATAATTATTGGCAACTGCAATTGATCGTTCATCGGGTTGATTGCCAATGTGATAAGCACCTGTTCCTGCAGAATCTACAAAAATTGAATTTGAATTTAATTTTGAAGATAAAATACCTTCTGCAAGTGGTGAACGACATATATTCCCCAAACAAATCATCAGTATTTTCATAGAAAAAAGAAATTTTTAAAAAGTCAATTTCTTCATTAAATCGTCTACATATTTTTTGAATTGCTTATCAGTTTCTGTTAAGTTATCAACAGTTTTACAAGCATGTAGCACAGTTGCATGATCTCTTTGTCCTATTTGATTTCCAATACTTGCCAACGAAGTTTTGGTCAATCTTTTTGCAAAATACATCGCAAGTTGTCTTGCTTGTACAATATTTCGTTTTCTAGTTTTTGATTGTAATGTGGCAACATCCATATCAAAATATTTAGAAACTTCTTTTTGAATAAAATCAACAGAAACTTCCTTTTTAGTATTTTTAACAAACTTGTCAACAATCTGTTTTGCCAAATCTAATGAGAATTCCTTTCTATTGAATGATGCTTGAGCAATCATAGAAATAATTACACCTTCTAATTCTCTAACATTCGATTTGATGTTTTTGGCAATGTAGTTGATGATTTCGTCGGGCATTTCTACACCATCTCTATACAATCTATTTTTAAGAATAGTGAGTCTTGTTTCATAATCAGGAGCTTGCAATTCAGCAGACAATCCCCATTTGAAACGAGATAACAACCGTTGTTCAATATCTTGCATATCAACAGGAGCTTTGTCTGAGGATAAAATTACCTGTTTTCCATTTTGATGCAAATGATTAAAAATATGAAAAAACACATCTTGTGTACCTGATTTTCCAGAGAAAAATTGAACGTCATCAATAATCAAAACATCAATCATTTGATAAAAATGAATGAAATCATTTCTTGTATTTGATCTTACTGAATCAATATATTGCTGTGAAAATTTGTCAGAAGAAATGTATAAAACAGTTTTATCGGGATATTTATCTTTAATTTTAACGCCAATTGCATGAACCAAATGTGTTTTTCCTAGACCAACTCCACCGTAAATTAATAATGGATTAAAAGATGTGCCTCCTGGTTTATTTGAAACGGCCATTCCAGCTGAACGTGCCAATCTATTAGAATCGCCTTCAACGAAATTCGCAAAATTATAACTTGGATTTAGTTGCGATTCAATTTTAACTTTTTGTAAACCTGGAATAATAAATGGATTTCTTATTTCTCTTTTATCAGATTCTAAAGTTACTGTTCCCTTTTGTGGTTTTAAAGGATCTCTATTTGAACTAGGAATTTTTACAATTTGAGGTCTGTTACTGCTATAGTTGTTTTCCATTTTCACATCGTAAATCAATTTGGCATCATTGCCCAATTGTCTTACCAAAGCTACTCGTAAAAGCTTGATGTAGTGCTCTTCCAACCATTCATAAAAAAATTTACTTGGCACTTGAATAGTCAATGCTTCTCCAGAAAGTTTCACCGGTTTTATAGGCTCAAACCAAGTCTTGTAAGCTTGTGGTTTGATGTTGTCCTTTATAAAAGATAGGCAGTCTGTCCAAACGGAATCAGCAGTGTAATTCATTTAATGATTTAGTAAATTTAGTTGTTTATTCGAAAAAACGAACTTTTTTCTGCTTTTCATAGACTATGCAAAATTGTGAATAAAATTCATTATAAAAAAATGATATTGGTATTGATTATTGATTTTTTTTTACGTAGTATGCTTCCTGTTATTTTGTTTGAACCTATTGAAAAATTCATTAACAAAAACCCGCGTTCGATATTCAGAAACTGATCAAATGGGTGTAGTTTATCACGGAAACTACGCACAGTTTTTTGAATTAGGAAGAACAGAATGGCTCCGTAAATTGGGAGTCACTTACAAAGATATGGAAATAAGTGGGATAATGCTTCCCGTAATTTCCTTAAATTGTAATTTTATTAAATCTGCAAAATATGATGACTTATTAACAATTGAAACCATTTTAGTAAAAAAACCTTTGGTTAAAATTGAATTTGATTATAAAATTACCAATCAGAATAATGAACTGATTTGTACAGGAAATTCGGTTTTAGCATTTATAAATACGAATACTCAAAAACCAACAAAATGTCCAGATTATTTGTTAGAGCGTTTAGGATTCTAATTTTTTGATGGAAACTTGATACAACTCTTTAAAAATTTGATATACCTTTCCTGAATTACTTTTTCTTACCGCAATTTCGTATTCGCAGTTCATTTCTAATTTTTGAGCAATTATCAAAATGTCAAACTCTTTGATTATTCGCAAAACTTTATTCATCAAATCATAGTTAAATGAAATTAAAAAATAGTTATCAACTGTTTTTTCAATAATTTCTGAGGCTTCTATTGCAAATTGTGCCGAAATTTTATAAGCACTCATCAAACCACCAACTCCTAATTTTGTGCCGCCAAAATAACGAACAGAAACCACCAAAATATTGGTCAAATCAAATGCTTGAATTTGTCCATAAATAGGCATTCCTGCTGAATTACTGGGTTCTCCATCATCATTTACTCGAAATCTTTTTTCTGAAACACCCAATTGATACGCAAAACAAAAATGTCTTGCTGTGTGATGTTGTTTTTTTAAATTCTCCAAAATATTTTTCACTTCATCTTCGTGAGAGATAGGAAAGGCATACCCAAAAAATTTACTACTTTTTTCTTTGAAAAGTGTTACTTCTGAGGCGTTTTTGATGGTTTTGTAAGTATCTTCATTACTCATAATCAAGCAAAATTATAATCATGAGAAAGAACAATCAAACCAAAAAAACTCAAAATAAATCACTTTTTATGGTTAATAAATTCGAAACACATTCTTTTGTTGGATTGAGGTTCCAAACATGAATTCCCAATAAACTTGCGCCGTCAGTATTTTCTTTTAAATCATCAACAAATAAAGTTTCATTTGCAATTAAACCATTTTCGCTCAAAACAAACTCAAAAATTTCTTTGTCTGGTTTTCTTAATTTTATTTCGTACGAAAGATAAAATTGCTCAAAACAGTCTTTGAAATCTTTATAAAATTTCATTCCCCAGATGTCTTTTACATATTGAAAATGCAAATCATTGGTATTACTTAACAAAAACAATCTGTATTTTTTACTTGCCGATAAGTTTTTCAAGAATTCGAATCTTTTCGCTGGAAAATCTAATAAAATAGCGTTCCATGCAACTAATAAATCTGACTTAGAAATGTTATATTTTTTTTTAAAAAAATTGATAAAAACCTCAGATTCGATCATTCCTTTTTCATAATCATGATTTAATTGCACAATTTCATCTGTCATTTTTGGAATTCCTAGTTTTGCCAAACCTTTTGGAGTTGCTTCTTTATCTAAATTGATAAAAATATCTCCGAAGTCAAAAATTATATTTTTAATCATTTTTATATATTTTTAAAATATCGTTCTTAATTTGCTTTTCTGATTGTTTTTTTGCACTTAAAATAGGCGCTTTCAAACCATTTTCAAAACTTTTTTCTGAGGTAAAAACATAGGCTTCATCCCACAGATTTTCATCAATAAATGTTTGTAAGGTTTTAGTACCTCCTTCGATAAGTATGGATTGAATTTGGTGTTTTTGCAAAATATCACAGATTTGCTTTGCTATACTTGCATCAAAATTGATTCCTTCAAAAATAAGTTTTTCAGATAATTTTTCCTTGGAATTTGTAAAAGTGGTAATAAAAATTGTTGCAACAGTTTGGTCGTAAACAAATAGATTTTTTGGAATTTTCAAATCTTTATCAATCACAATTCTGATGGGATTTTCTCCCGACCAATTTCGGACATTTAATTTTGGATTGTCAGACAAAACAGTATTTGTCCCAACCAAAATAGCCTGCTCTTGAGTCCGGAATTTATGTACCAATTGTTGTGAATATTGATTGGAAATCCAAATGGGTTTTTGTAGATTTTTGGTTTCAGGAGCAATAAAAAAATCAGCAGTTTGTGCCCATTTTAAAATAATATATGGACGATTTTTTTCTTGAACCGTAAAAAAACGCTTATGATGTTCTCTACATTCCTTTTCCAAAACTCCAACAACTACTTCAATTCCAGCATTTCTTAAACGTTCAATTCCTTTTCCTGCAACCAATTTATTAGAATCTACACAACCAATCACTACTTTTTTGAATCGGTGTTTCACCAATAAATCCGCACAAGGAGGTGTTTTTCCATGATGTGAACAAGGTTCAAGCGTCACATAAATGGTTGACTCTTTTAAAAGCTCAACATTTTTTACTGAATTTACCGCATTTACTTCTGCATGATTTTCACCATAAACTGACGTAAAACCTTCACCAATAATTTTATTTTCATGCACAATTACTGCCCCAACAGCAGGATTAGGACGTGAAATTCCAATGCCATTTTTGGCAATTTGCAAACAACGTTTTATGTAAAATTCTTGATTGATACGTTACAATTTTATAATTATTTCCTCAGTTTTATCGATGATAAATTCTTTTTTAAAACCCAAAACTACGTAGTCTAATTTTCCTTTCAACTGCACTTTTACAGGTTTGTTCATTAGGGTATTAAACAAACCACCTAAAATTCCGTTTTTAGTATTTTCAAAAAACCGTTTTGATGGAATGGCAATTTTTAATGGAATTGCGAAATCTTTTCGAGCAGGAACTTTATAAACATCCGAAGAAACTTGTGCAACATCTGCTTCATTGATAAACACTTTTAAATTATTAGTGTAAATATTTCCACTTACATCATTTGGATTGTTAAAATAAGCATTTGCTCCCAAACGTATGGTATCAGAGGCAATATTGATGATCTTGAAATCATCAACCTTAAGAAAAACTGGTGATTTTTTTACAGAACAACTATAAAAAATCAAAAAAAATCCGAAAAAAATGACTACTTTTTTCATCTATAGATTTTAAAAAAAATGGGTAAATTGCCCTCGCAAAAATACAGTATTAAATGTCAAATCAAGAGTATATTATAAGAGAAATTGAGCAAAAAGACAATCCGCAACTCGCTTTGGTTGTAAGAGATGTAATCCTAGAAATGGGCGCACCAACTGTTGGTACTGCCTACGAAGACAAGGCAACTGACCAACTTTATGAAACCTATCAAAAAGAGAAAGCTATTTATTTTGTGTTAGAATATCAAAACAAAGTTGTTGGTGGTGCAGGAATTGCACAATTAGATAATTTTGATGGAAATGTTTGCGAATTGCAAAAAATGTATTTTTTACCTGAAGCAAGAGGCAAAGGTTTGGGCTCAAAAATGATTTCAATTTGTTTAGAAAAAGCCAAAGAATTTGGATTTGAAAGTTGTTATTTAGAGACACTTCCATATATGAAAGATGCCGTAAAATTATACAAAAAAAATGGCTTCAAAAATTTAGAAAAACCTATGGGAAATACTTGTCACTATTCTTGTGACGTTTGGATGATTAAAGATTTATAAACACAATTAAACCAAATTTTGATACCATTAAAAGAACATAAAAAAGAATTTTCTGAATCTTTAAAAGATATTTTTCCTAGTACTGAAATTGATACTTTTTTCCTTTTTCTATCGGATGAATATTTGGGTTTTACAAGAATTGATTTGGTATTACAATCGGAATTTATGATTGATGAAACCAAAAAAAAACTATTTAACGAAGCTCTTGAAAGATTAAAAAATCAAGAACCTATTCAATATATATTAGGAAAAACCGAATTTTTTGGATTGCCTTTTTTGGTGGACAAAAACACCTTGATTCCGAGACCAGAAACAGAAGAACTGGTACGTTGGGTTATTGATGAAGTCAAAATTCAACATAAAAAATTATTACCAAAAATCACTATTTTAGATATTGGAACTGGTTCAGGTTGTATTGCAATTTCGTTATCAAAAAATTTAAACTCTTCAAAAGTTTCTGCGATTGATATTTCAAACAAAGCGTTGGAAATTGCTAAAAAAAATGCTGAAATCAACCAAGTTTCTGTTGATTTTTATGAGATGGATATTTTAAAAGCAACTCGTTTAAGTAACGTTTCAAACATTGCATTTGACGTTATCGTTTCGAATCCTCCTTATATACGAAATTTAGAAAAAGTTGAAATGAACAAAAATGTGCTTGAAAACGAACCTCATGAAGCGCTGTTTGTTTCTGACGAAAATCCGTTGATTTTTTATGAAAAAATCGCAAATTTGGCTTTACTACATTTATCAAAAAACGGTTTATTGTTTTTTGAAATCAATCAATATTTAGGTAATCAAACAGTTGAGATGTTAGTGAAAAAAGGTTTTAAAAATATTGAATTGCGAAAAGATATTTTTGGAAATGATCGAATGATAAAAGCAAGTTCTTAAATATTTTTTGAAATAAAAAATTGTAGAAATCAAAAATGATTTTATATTTGCAATGCTTTACTGCGAGAGTAGCTCAGTTGGTAGAGCTTTAGCCTTCCAAGCTAAATGTCGCCGGTTCGAGCCCGGTCTCTCGCTCAAAAACGTTGCAAATTTGCAACGTTTTTTTTATTATAAACTTTTCAATTTACTTCCAAAAAGTAATAACAATACTATTGGAATTGCCAATAAAATAACGAAAATTGTATTTGTTAAAAAAAGTGTAGGAACAAATAAAAGTGTAATCGCAAAACCACTAATTGTGCCTCCTAAATGTGCAGCATGACCAATATTTCCTAACTGTTTTTTCATCCCATAAATAGAATACAATAAATAACCAACACCAAAAACATACCCTGGCATTGGAATCGCAAAAAATAACAACAATTTCATGTTTGGAAATAATAAAATTGAAGAATATACAATTCCAGAAACTGCACCTGAAGCACCAACTGCACTGTAGTATGGTTCATTTTTGTGATAGTGTAAAGTATATAAATTTCCCGCGATCAAACTTCCAAAGTAAATAGTCAGAAAACTAAAAATACCAAGCATTGAAGAAACTATTCCGCCAAAAAGATACAAAGCATACATATTGAACCCCAAATGCATCCAGTCAACATGCAAAAATCCAGAGCTCAACAGTCTCATTTTTTCATTTTTGGTGATTTTGTTAACCTGAAATTTATAACTTTCAAAAAATGAAAAATTATCAAAACCTTTCATAGAAACAATCACATTGACTATGATAATAGCAAAAACTATAATATTTGTATTCTGTAACATAGTGCAAACTTAATAAAATCGAAAGTTTTAAATACCATAGTTTCATTTAAAATAATGATATTTGCAAAATAAATTTTCCTATGCAGAGCCTACTTTTTTTTGTTGTTTATCCTTTTGCTTGGCTTTTTTCAAGATTACCAATGAGGGTTTTATACGTTATTTCAGATATATTATTTGTATTGATTTATTATATTTTTGGATATCGTAAAGAAGTTGTTTTAAGAAATATTTCAAGGGTTTTTCCTGAAAAAACTGATTTAGAAAAAAAAGAATTGTCAAAGAAATTTTTTCAACATTTTTCGGATATGCTTATAGAAATCGTAAAGGGATTTTCGATGGGGAAAAATGAAATCCTCAAAAGATACACTTATAAGAACCCTGAATTGCTCAATTCATTCGTAAAAAATAAAAAAAGTATTGCCTTGGTTGGTGCACATCAAGCAAATTGGGAATGGTCAATAAACCTACCATTAATTGCAGAAACCGAAGTTTTTGGTGCATACAATCAATTAAGAAATCCGTATTTTGATGCTACTTTAAAAAAATCAAGAGAGCGTTTTGGTGTAAAAGGAATAAAAACCTCTGAAATGGTAAAAGAAATGGTATTAAATTATAAAAATACCATTCAAGGAATTTATATTTTATTAAGTGACCAATCGCCTTTGATTGAAAAAACTTTTTATTGGACAAACTTTTTTGGAGTAAAAGTTCCTGTTCATACGGGGCTAGAAATGTTGGCGAAAAAATTTGATTTGGTAGTAATTAATTATCATACAAAGAAAATCAAAAGAGGTTATTATGAAACTGAATTTCAATTGATTACAGAAAATCCAAATGAATTTGAAAATTTTGAATTGACGGAAAAATACCTTACTCTTACTGAGAAAAATATCCGACAAAATCCGGAAGTTTATCTTTGGTCACACAATAGGTTCAAACATGAACATCGATTTGAAGAGTGGCAAAAAATGACTATTTCTAAGAAAACCAAGAATTAACCAATTTATTTTCAATAGATTGAATTGATTTATGAACAAAGTCATTTCGCTCTGAATCATATAAATATTCTTGAGACCAACTATCAATATTTTTAGATAACTCTTGTAAAGAATTGGCAACAAAATCGAGTTCTTCACTTGTAATAGTTGGATGTAAAGACATTCGAATCCATCCTGGTTTTTGGGTATTACACCCTTCTAAAATTTGATTTTTTATTCTGGTAGAAGTTTCTTGATCCACATTTAACAAATAATGACCATACGTTCCTGCACAAGAACAACCACCTCTTGTTTGAATTCCGAAACGATCATTCAATAATTTTACAACCAAATTGAAATGATATTTTTCAAAATAAAAAGAAAAAATACTCAATCTTTTTTTTTGATTTGGGGCTAAAATTTTAACACCTTGCAAATTTTCGAGCGTTTTAAACATTTTATTATTGATATCATTTTCTCGATTTTCAATATTTGAAACGCCCATTTTTTCTTTCAATTGAATGGCAAAAGCAATTTTCATAGTTTGTAAAAAAGCAGGTGTTCCGCCATCTTCTCTGGTTTCAACATCAACAAAATAATCACGTTGACCCCAAGGGTTTGTGTATGAAACAGTTCCTCCCCCAGGATTGTCAGGAACGATATTTTTGTATAATTTTTTATTAAAAATCAACACTCCTGCACTTCCAGGGCCGCCTAAAAATTTATGTGGAGAAAAATAAATAGCATCTAAATAAGCCTCATCATCAGGGTGCATATTGATGTTTACATAGGGCGCACAACAGGCAAAATCAACAAAACACAATCCTTTATTTTGATGAATGAGCTTTGCAATTTCATGATAAGGAGTTTTAATCCCAGTAACATTTGAACAAGAAGTTATGGCAACGTACTTCAATTTTCTATCTTGATGGTTTCGAATTGCAATCTCAAAATTCTTTACAGAAACCAGTCCATTCTCATCAGCAGGAACTACTTCAACATCGGCAATTGTCTCTAACCAAGAAGTTTGATTTGAGTGATGTTCCATATGTGAAATAAAAATTACAGGTTTTAAATCATGAGGAATTGTGGTAAAATTTTTTAAACTTTCGGTAATTTTTAATCCTAAAATACGTTGAAATTTATTCACAACCCCCGTCATTCCTGAACCAGCAGTGATTAAAACATCATTGTTATTAGCATTTACATGGTGTTTGATAATTTTTCTAGCTTCGTGATAAGCTAGTGTCATTGCTGCGCCAGTTGTAGTAGTTTCAGTGTGTGTATTCGCTACAAAAGGACCTAATTCATTTGAGATTTTTTCTTCAATGGGTCTATAAAGTCGACCGCTTGCAGTCCAATCTGCATAGATTACTTTTTGCAATCCATAAGGAGATTTGAAAGTTTGATTGATGCCAATTATATGCTTTCTGAATTGAGAGAAAAACTGTTCTAAACTCATTCCTAACCTTTCGAAATGTTAAATTTTACGCCAAAAACAATTGTTTTTTCAAAAAAAGTAAAGTTTTGAGAAGCCTTATCATCAGGATTAAAAGTAGTTCTAATATCTGGCATATTGATATAGCCATATTTTAAATCTGATTGTATGAAAAAATATTTAAAAAAAGTTAAGTTCAATCCAACTCCTGCTGAAACTCCCCAACCAGAAACATGAAACTCATCCCAGCGCTCTTGGTTAAATAATTTTGAATTCGTTTTTGGGAATAGAATTCCTCCACCAAAACCTTCAGTGATGCTTAATTGAAAATCTTTATCGTTCATTCCTATAAAATGCCCAATATCATCAACTCTTTTAAATTCAGCATTTATATAATTTAAACCGTCAGTATGTTCAAATTGAAAGAAATCGTGACTTAATAAAATGGTATCATTATTGTAAATTCTATCAAAAGGAGTTCCAGCATTTATTTCACCATTTATTTTGACGGTTTGATATGATTTTACAACATATTTCATGTGATCAACACCAATTGAAACTGTATAATGATCGTTTAAAAAATACCCAATTCTAAAATTAGTTTGTGGAATCGTAATTTTAACTGGATTAAAATATGCAAAAGTAAAAGCCGTGGGTCTGTCATAAGCCACCACATTTTTCAAGGTAAAATCGTAATTATTTCCAGTCAAATGAATGTCTGAATTTGAATAATTTGCTCTATTCCAACCCCAATAAATAAAAAGTTTTCCTTTATCTGAGATTTTTTTAGTTGTGTTCTCTTGAGAGATTAACGAAAAATTTAATGTAAAAAATAATAAAAAAGTGATTTTTGTTTTCAAAATTTCTAGGTTATAATTTGTTTGATTTCATTGATAAATCTCATTGCCAAAGCATCAGCAGCTTCTTGAGTTGTTGCTTCTGTGTAAATTCTGATAATGGGCTCAGTATTTGATTTTCTTAGATGAATCCATTCGTTGTAAAAGTCGATTTTTACACCATCAATCGTATTTACATCTTCATTTTGATAAGTGTAAGCCATGGTTTCCAATAATATATCAACATCAATGTCTGGGGTTAATTGAATTTTGTTTTTGCTCATAAAATAACTTGGATACGAATCTCTCAATTGCTTACAAGATATTTTTTTGTGCGCCAAATGTGATAAAAATAAGGCAACTCCTACCAGAGAATCACGTCCATAATGTGAAGCAGGATAAATAATTCCGCCATTTCCTTCTCCACCAATCACAGTATTTGTTTCCTTCATTTTTTCAACGACGTTCACTTCGCCAACTGCACTTGCAGTGTAGGTTCCTCCATGTTGATTTGTAACATCTCTCAAAGCTCTTGAAGAAGATAAATTGGATACTGTATTTCCACCTCCTAGACGTCCTAAGACGTAATCTGCACAGGCAACCAAAGTATATTCTTCGCCAAACATTGAACCATCCTCAGAAATCAAAGCAAGTCTATCAACATCAGGATCTACTACAATTCCGAAGTCTGCTTTTTCTTTCACAACTAATGCAGAAATGTCACCTAAATGTTCTTTTAAAGGTTCAGGATTGTGAGAAAATTGACCATTTGGGGTACAATATAACTCTACACATTCTACATTTAATTCCTTTAATAAAGCAGGAATAAAAATCCCACCTGTAGAATTTACTGCATCAACAACTACTTTAAAATTTGATTTTCTGATGGCATCAACATCAACCAATTCTAAGTTTAAAACTTCATTTATATGTTTTTCTAAATAAGAATTGTCGTTTGTATAAATTCCTAAGTCATCCACTTCTGCAAATTCGAAAGATTCATTTTCAGCTAGTTCTAAAATTTTTTCGCCATCAGCTCCATTCAAAAACTCCCCTTTTGCGTTTAATAATTTTAAAGCATTCCATTGTTTTGGATTGTGAGAAGCCGTCAAAATAATTCCTCCATCCGCTTTTTCAAGAGGAACTGCAACCTCAACAGTTGGAGTTGTTGACAACCCCAAATCAACCACATTGATTCCCAAACCAACTAAGGTATTTGCTACCAAACTGCTAATCATGTTTCCAGAAATTCGAGCATCTCTTCCGATAACAACTGTCAATTTAGTTTTGGATAAATTTCTTTTTTTTAAAAAAGTGCCATAAGCAGCAGCGAATTTTACAGCATCAATTGGGGTTAGATTATCTGAAGTTTTTCCGCCAATTGTACCTCTAATTCCGGATATTGATTTGATTAATGTCATTATAAATATTTAAAGAACAAAGATACTTTTTTTCACCAAAAAGTATCTCAAAAGCTTGACAAGTTAAGCCATGAAAATTGAAAAAAATTTTTAGTATCTTTCAACAATAAAAAATTATGATACAGATTTACAGAAAACTTCGTCAACAACTTTTGACCGAAAACAAATTTCAAAAATATTTGATGTACGCATTTGGTGAAATTTTTTTGGTTGTAATTGGCATTTTATTAGCACTACAATTTAATAATTGGAGTATTGAAAACGCAAACAAAGTAAAGGAAGAATGGTATTTAATCAATATGGTGGAAGATATTGAATACCAAAGAGATATTTTAAAAGAAATGAAAGAACATTATGAAAATTGTGTAAAAACTTCAGAATCAATACTAAAAAGCTATAAAAAAGAAAAGAATTTTCGAAATATTGATAGCTTGAATGAAAAATTAAACTTACTCATGGAGGTTGATAATTTTCCAAATATCAATAATACCTACCAAGAATTGATTTCATCTGGACAACAAGCCTTGATTAAAAATAAAGAATTGAGTGTCAGTATAATTGATTATTATTTGTTTTCAGAAGATAATTATATTGATATCAAAAATAACAATGACAATGTTTATTATCGAGAATTACATCCAATGTTTTATGATTTGGCTCAAATTGTGATTCTTGAAGATGAATTGTATGATGACAAAGAGCATCTTTTTGAAACTGATGATGAAATTGAAACTATTTTAGAGAAAAAATTAGAAAATGAAGAAACAAAAATCAAGTTTTTAAATGCATTAAAATCATTAATTCTCATCAATCAATTACAATTAGAAATGATAGATGAAACCATTAAGAAGGGCAGAATTTTAGTTCAAAAAATTGATGAGGAACTTGGATTAACTCCTGAAATGGATAATCAAACTGAATAAAATAACTTATAATTTTACAGGAGTTCCATATAAATCATAATCTCCTGCATCGTAAATTTCAATATCAATAAATTCGCCAATTTTAATGTAATGTTTTGTGGCGTCAACCAAAACATCGTTATCAACATCAGGTGAATCAAATTCTGTTCTTCCATAAAAATATTCGCCATCTTTTCTGTCAAATAAGCATCTAAAAGTCATTCCTATTTTTTCCTGATTTAGTTCCCAAGAAATTTGAGATTGCAATTCCATGATTTCATTTACTCTCCTAAATTTTACATCTGCAGGAACATCATCTTCTAAAATATACGCACCTGTATTTTCCTCATGAGAATATTCAAAAACGCCCAATCGCTCAAAACGCATCTCTTCAACCCAATCTTTCAGTTCCTCAAATTGTGCTTCAGTTTCACCAGGATAACCCACAATCAAAGTAGTTCTTATTGCCATTTCAGGAATTGCTTCTCTGAATTTTTTGATTAAATCAGTGGTTTTTTCATGAGTTGTTCCTCTTTTCATCGATTTTAAAATCTCAGAATTGATGTGCTGCAAAGGAATATCCAAATAATTACACACTTTTGACTCGCGTTTCATGACTTCAATCACATCCATTGGAAATCCTGATGGAAATGCATAATGCAAACGAATCCATTCAATTCCGTCAACTTTTACAAGTGCTTCTAACAAATCTGCTAACGCTCTTTTTTTGTAGATATCTAACCCATAATAGGTTAAATCTTGTGCAATCAACATGATTTCTTTGATTCCTTTTGAAGCCAATTTTGTAGCTTCTGTAATGATATCTTCAATGGGTGTTGATTTGTGTTTTCCACGCATCAGAGGAATTGCGCAAAAAGAACAAGGTCTATCACAACCTTCTGCAATTTTTAAATAGGCATAATGTTTTGGTGTTGTTGTTAAACGCTCTCCAATCAATTCGTGTTTATAATCAGCTTCTAAAACTTTTAATAGATTTGGCAAATCATGTGTTCCAAAATATTGATCTACATTCGGAATTTCTTTTTCCAAATCTGGCTTATAACGTTCACTCAAACAACCTGTTACAAAAACTTTATCAATTTCACCAGCTTCTTTTCTCTGTGCGTAATGCAAAATAGTATCAATACTTTCTTCTTTGGCTTTTCCTATAAATCCACAAGTATTGATGACTACGATATTTCCATCATCATTGATATCTTCGTGAACAACATTCTTTCCATTGGCTTTTAATTGTCCCATTAACACTTCAGAATCGTAAATGTTTTTTGAGCAACCTAAAGTCACCACATTGATTTTATTTTTTTTGATGGTTTTTGTACGCATTTTTTATTGGCTTTATGCTTTAAGCTAAAAGCTTTAAGCAAATAATATAGTCTGATTTTTAAAAATGCAAAATTACATCATTTTAAAGAAACAAAATGATGCTATTGATAGTTTTTAGGCATTTTTCTAGCTTTGGTTAGTTGTTCAAAAGCAAATCCAATTTTCAATAAATTACTCTCTGAAAATGGAACTCCAACAAAAGTCAAACTAATTGGTTCACCAGATTTTTTATATCCCATTGGAACAGTTAAAGTTGGATGTTTTGAAACCGCTGCAATACCAGAATGATAATTATTAATTGATAAAATAGCGTCTAAATTCTGTTCTTTTAATGCTTTTAAATAGTTTTCTCCATCTAATTTTAAATTCGATTTCACAACCTCTAATTGTGCTAAAGTGGTAGTATCTTTTACAATTCCTTCAAATAATTGTTGTCCATAAGGTGCTCTCAAAAGACTATCTTTTTTATTAAAAAGAATTACATCATTCACATTTTTTATTGAAACTTCCTCTATTTTATTATCTGTTAAATATTTTGGCAAATCGTGTTTCATGTCAATATTTAACAGCGTAATAAATCCATTAAAAAAAGGTTGTTGAGGGTTAATTTCAACCAATTCTGCTCCTGCTTTTTTTAGTTTTTCAATAGTTGCCGTATAAATTGAATCCGTTAAAAGAGACGTTAAAACGCCTAATCTTTTTCCTTTTAAACTTCCTTTAGAGATGATTTCAGAATTAAAATCATCCTTTTTAACATCATAAGAAGCTGCATCTTTAGCGTCTTTTCCAAACAATGCTTGTGCTAAAATAGCGTTGTCAATTACATTTTTAGTCATTGGCCCAGGAGTATCTAATGTACTTGAAATTGGTACAATTCCAATTCTGCTGAACATTCCAATGGTTGGTTTTAAACCAACAACCGAATTCAAACTTGATGGTGAAGTGATAGATCCTGAGGTTTCTGTACCAATTGCAGCAACTGCAAAATTAGCAGCGACAGTAACTCCACTTCCAGCTGAACTTCCACCAGTTTCAAATTCGGCTCTTCCATAAGGATTTAAGGTTTGCCCTCCAATAGCAGAATATCCTAAAGGACAACCTGAACAGAAAAAATAAGCCCATTCACTTAAATTGACTTTTCCTAAAATCAATGCGCCATTTTCTTTTAACTTTTCAACAATAAAAGCATCATTTTTTGTTTGATTATCTTTCAAAGCAACTGCACCAGCTGTGGTTGGCATATTGTTGGTGTTGATATTATCTTTCAACAAAATTGGCATTCCATACACTGAAAAATCAGCTATATTTTTAGCATTTTTATCTTTTTCTTTGGCTTGTTTTACAACATCAGGATTCAATGCAATGATGCTATTTAATGATAATGTTGAATCGCTTTCAAATTTTCGGATTCTGTATAAATAAAACAAGGTCAATTTTTCATACGTCAAATTTCCATCTTTGATAGTTTTTTGTAACGTTGGAATGTCTTGTTCTAAAATTAATGGTTTTAAAGCTTGATAATCTTCTTCAGAAAATTTGGCTAAATCATCATTAAACGGCTTGAAAACTTCATTCATATCTATGAATTTAGATTGAAATAATTTGAATTTCATTCTTCCATTTTGATGATTTTGTTGTTTTTCAAGGGCAGTTTTTTCATTGTATTTTTTAAAAAAAACAGGGTTTTCTTTTTGTTGACAAGCTAAAAAAACAAAGAATGAACTGATTAAAATGGCTATTTTTTTCATAAAAAATTGAGTTAATTTTTGAATTTTTACTTAAAAAAAGAATCAACAAATTCCATTTTATTGAACACTTGCAAATCATCAATCCCTTCTCCTACTCCAATATATTTTACGGGAATTTGAAATTGGTCAGAAATTCCAATCACCACACCACCTTTTGCAGTTCCATCTAATTTTGTAACTGCCAAACAACTAACTTCAGTTGCTTTTGTGAATTGTTTTGCTTGTTCAAAGGCATTTTGACCTGTAGAACCATCCAAAACTAATAGCACATCATGAGGAGCATCTGCAACTACTTTTTGCATTACGCGTTTTATTTTGGTCAATTCATTCATTAAATTTACTTTGTTGTGCAATCTTCCAGCAGTATCAATAATGACCACATCTGCATTTTGAGAAACTGCTGATTTTAAGGTATCAAACGCAACAGAAGCTGGATCTGAACCCATTTCTTGACGAACAATTGGCACTCCAGTTCTGTCTGCCCAAATTTGCAATTGGTCAATGGCTGCCGCTCTAAACGTATCTGCAGCTCCTAAAACAACTTTAAAACCTCGCTTTTTAAATTGAGAAGCTAATTTTCCGATAGTGGTTGTTTTTCCAACACCATTCACGCCAACAACCATAATTACGTAAGGTTTTTTGTTTTCTGGAATGGTAAAATCAGTTTCATTACCCGTATTTGTTTCAGAAAGCAAACTAGCAATTTCTTCTCTTAAAATTGTATTTAACTCGACAGTTCCAACATATTTATCTTTGGCAACACGTTCTTCAATACGTTCAATAATTTTTAGTGTGGTGTTCACGCCAACATCAGAAGCAACTAAAATTTCTTCTAAATTGTCTAAAACATCTTCATCAACTTTTGATTTTCCAGCAACAGCTTTTGATAATTTACCAAAGAAACTTTCTTTCGTTTTCTCTAAACCTTTGTCTAAAGTCTCTTTCTTTTCTTTCGAAAATATATTTTTAAAAAAACTCATTCTAATTAAATTCTAAAAGCATATTAAAAAAATACGCAATGTGTTTGATGTTATAGTATTAAAAATTTTAATCCATTGTTTTGTATCAATTAAAATTGATACATTTTTAGATGGTTTCCAAAATTACGCAAATATAATCCATAAAAAAAGCTACTTTATGAGAAAGTAGCTTTTAAAATTTTGTGAAATAAATTCTTATTTTTTTGATAAAAACTTATCAACGTCTGTAGGATCCATAACTGATTCAACAAAAACATAAGCTCCAGATTTTGGAGATTTTACCATTTTGATAGCTTTGCTTAATCTTTTGGAAGCTGTTTGTAACGATGCAACTGTTTTCTTTGCCATTTTGTGTTGTTATTAATCTATGTGCTCTGTGCTGAGTTCTAGATGATTGATTTACTTAATTTCTTTGTGAACAGTCACTTTTTTCAAAATAGGATTGAATTTTTTAATTTCCATTCTATCTGGAGTGTTCTTTTTATTTTTAGTTGTAATGTATCTAGAAGTACCTGGTTGACCAGAAGCTTTGTGCTCTGTACATTCTAAAATAACTTGAACTCTGTTTCCCTTTTTTGCCATCTCTATTCGAGTTTAAAAAGTTTATTAGTTTAAAGATTTTGAAGTTTAAAGGATTTGCAACTATAAACTGAAACTGTAAACTAAGACTAATATTTATTTTGTTAAAAATCCGTTTGCTCTTGCTTCCTTGATAACTGCAGAAATTCCTTTCTTGTTAATATTTTTCAATGCAGAAGCAGATATTTTTAAAGTAATCCATTTATCTTCTTCTGGAATGTAAAAACGCTTGGTCATCAAATTAGCATCAAACTTTCTTTTTGTTCTATTCATAGCGTGGGAAACATTGTTCCCAACCATTGCTTTTTTACCTGTTAATTCACAAACTCTAGACATCTTCTTGACAGTTTTTAAGTATTATCTTTAAACGAGGTGCAAATTTACATATAAATCTAATTCTGAACAAAATAATTTTACAAAATTTTAAAATAATTCTTTCCTTAAAATTTCTAGAGATTTACTCACTGTTCTATTGATGACTTTTTCTCTTGGTTCTCCAAAATTAAATTCCTCAACAATCGCTTTTTCATCCGAAACAATTGCAATAAAAACCAACCCAACACTTTTGTCATTATGATCTGTAGTTGGCCCTGCATTTCCTGTAACAGCGATTGCATAGTTTGTTTTGAATTTTTCTTTAGCATTTATTGCCATTTCTAAAGCAACTTCTTTGCTAACCACTGTATTTTTTTGAATAGTTTCTGGCAAAACACCTAATAAATTTATTTTGGTTTCGGCTGAATAGGTCACAAAACTTCCTTTAAAATAGGCGGACGCACCAGCTTCAGAAACAAAAGTTGCTGCAATTTTTCCTCCAGTCAAACTTTCAGCTGTACAGAGTGTTTTGCCACTTTTCGTCAATAAATCTCCAATAGTTTTTTCTAAAGAATGATCATCATCCATACCAGTAATAATGTCCGGAATTAGTTGATAAATTTCATCGATTTTCTCATTTAACTCGTTTTCAAGTTGGGCTTTATTTTCGCCTTTTGCAGACAATCGTAAACGAACTCTTCCAAAAGATGGTAAATATGCCAATTTGATATGCACTGGCAAATTGTTTTCAAAATCTTCAATGATTTCAGCAATGGTGCTTTCTCCTTGACCATACGTCATGATGGTTTTATGCAAAATAAATGACAATTTGAATTGCTTTTGAATTCTTGGCAATACTTCATTGGTCATTAATCCTTTCATTTCATAAGGCACTCCAGGCAAAGAAATAAAAACGGTATTGTTTTCAAAAAACCACATTCCTGGAGCTGTTCCAAAATTGTTTTTCAGTAACGTTGCTTTTGATGGCAATTGCGCTTGATACCGTTGAATTTCTTTAAAGGGATGATTGATTTTTGCAAACAATTTTTGGATATGTTCAATAACCTCTGGATATTCAATAAACTCAGTGTCGTTAAAAAATTGAGCGATTGTTTTCTTAGTAATATCGTCTTTTGTGGGCCCTAAACCTCCTGTAATTATCACGATATCAACTCTTTCTTGTGCTTCTTTTAGTGCATTTAAAATGTGTTGTTGATCATCTTGAATTGAGGTAATTTGATATACTGAAACTCCAATTTTATTGAGTTCTTGACTTATAAATTGTGAATTGGTATCTACTATTTGACCTATGAGAATTTCATCACCAATGGTTATAATTTCTGCTTTCAATGTTAAAATGTTTGAGGGTTTAAAGGTTTCTATTGTTTAAGAGTTTTATTGTATCACTTTATAATTGTTACATTAAATAATCGTTACATCGTTACATTAACATCACTTTACTCTTATTTGAAAAGCTTCTCTTCCTTCCAAAACTCCTTTTAAAACATCATTTTCAGAAACTTTTCCAACACCTTCTGGAGTTCCTGTAAAGATAATATCTCCTTTTTTTAAAGTGAAATATTGAGAAACATACGCAATCAATTCGTCAATTTTCCAAAGCATTGCATTGGATTTTCCGTCTTGAACCAATGTATTATTTTTGTATAATTGAAAAGAAATATTTCTCAAATCAAATTGTTCTTTTGGATAAAATTCGCCAATAACGGCACTTCCATCAAAAGCTTTTGCTTTTTCCCAAGGCAAGCCTTTTTCTTTGCATTCGTCTTGAACATCTCTTGCCGTAAAATCAATTCCCAATCCTATTTCGTCATAATATTTATGCGCAAATTTGGCATCAATAAACTTTCCAACTTTATTAATTTTTACCAAAACCTCTACCTCATAATGTACATTATTTGAAAATGGCGGAATAAAAAATGGATTTTTATTTGGTAAAATAGCAGAATCTGGCTTTAAAAAAACCACAGGATGTGCAGGTTTTTCGTTCGCTAATTCCTCAATATGTTTTGCGTAATTGCGCCCAATACAAATTATTTTCATAAAAAAAGCCCATCCTAATCTTCCTAGAGGGAAGGAACCACAAACTGTGAAATTCGTAATTCTTAATTCGTAATTCTAAAATAATTTATTCTCCTGTTTCTGGAAAAATAATGGCTCTTTTTCCTGAAACGATAATTTGATTATTTAAATGACTATTTACAGCTCTTGCCAATACTAATTTTTCGATATCCGCTCCAATTCTCTTTAATGTTATTGGCGTACTTTCGTGCGTTACTGGTTTTACATCTTGTTCAATAATAGGTCCTTCGTCCAAATCTTCGGTGGCATAATGTGCTGTTGCTCCTATCAATTTCACACCTCTTTCATAGGCTCTTTTGTATGGATTTGCGCCCTGAAAAGCAGGTAAAAATGAGTTATGAATATTGATGATTTTTTCAGGATAAGAATTGATAAAATTCGAAGAGAGAATTTGCATATATCTTGCTAAAATGATTAAATCAATTTGATGTCCATCAAGCAATTCCTTCAACTGTTTTTCTTGTTTGGATTTATCATTTACAATAACAGGCACATAATAAAAAGGCACTTGAAACATGGCAGCAATTGGCTTTAATTTTTCGTGATTACTGATAATCATTTTTACGGTACAATTCAAATTTCCTTCTTTGAATCGCTCTAACAAATCGTATAAATTATGACTTGTGTGCGAAACCAAAATTGCCACTTGTTGTTTTTTATCCCCATAATGCACAGACCATTTGAAATGCAAAGGAGTTGCCAATTCTAAAAAACTGTGTTCAAGATCTTTTTTTGAAATTTCTGTTCCATCTGCATTCAAGCGAATTCTCATAAAATATGTATTTTCAATCGAATTTACGTATTGCTGACAACTCAAAATATTAAAACCTTTTTCAAAAAAGAAATTGGTAATTTTTGCCACCAATCCTTTTTGATCAGGACACTGTATTAAAAAGGTTACGATTTGTGATTTCATCTATATAAATTAAGAATTGAGAATTGATAATTAAGAATTGATAATTAGAACCTTTTCAAATTCTTAATTCTTAATTTAAAATTGTTAATTGATTTATGGAATCCATTTTTTAGGAAAATTTGGTTTTCTCTTTTCTAAAAATGCGTCTCTTCCTTCTTTGGCTTCGTCTGTCATATAAGCTAAACGTGTTGCTTCGCCTGCAAAAACTTGCTGACCAACCATACCATCATCTGTCAAATTCATCGCAAATTTCAGCATTTTTATAGAAGTTGGACTTTTCGCTAGAATTTCTTGCGCCCATTCATAAGCGGTATTTTCTAACTCATCATGCGGAATTACTGCATTGACCATTCCCATTTCAAAAGCTTCTTGCGCAGAATAATTTCTTCCTAAAAAGAAAATTTCACGCGCTCTTTTTTGACCTACCATTTTTGCCAAATATGCTGAACCATAACCGCCATCAAATGAAGTTACATCGGCATCTGTTTGTTTAAAAATTGCATGTTCTTTGGATGCTAACGTTAAATCGCAAACCACATGCAAACTGTGACCACCGCCAACAGCCCAACCTGGAACTACCGCTATCACTGCTTTTGGCATGAAACGAATCAATCTTTGAACTTCTAAAATATTCAATCTGTGATAGCCATCTTCGCCAACATAACCTTGATGACCTCGTGCTTTTTGATCTCCACCAGAACAAAAAGAATACACACCATCCTTAGAACTGGGTCCTTCAGCAGATAATAAAACCACTCCAATTGAGGTATCTTCACCCGCATCATAAAAAGCTTCGTACAATTCTTTAGTGGTTTTTGGACGAAAAGCGTTTCTTACATCTGGTCTATTGAACGCAATTCTGGCAACGCCATTGCATTTTTTATACGTGATGTCTTCAAATTCTTTGACAGTTTTCCACTCAGGATGTATCATAATTTTGTATTTTGTGCGTTATTAATCTAACAAAAAACATTGTTTGCAAAAATAAACAATCTTGCTCATGTATCAGAAATCACTTTCACTAATATTTTTATTTATCGGTTTTATTGCATTTTCTCAACAAATTATCCAGAAAAAATTAGAATCCACATTTTTAGAAACCACCAGAAATCTCAGAATTTACATTCCAGAAGGTTATGAAAAAGATAGTATCAAAAATTTTCCTTTAGCTATTGTTTTAGATGAGGAATCAATGTTTGATATTTATGTTGGAAATTCGGTTTTATTTTCTAAAAACGAAAAAGCTCCAAGACAAATTATTGTTGGAATTTCTATGGAAAAAACCAAAAATACGGATATTTCATTTGATCGAAATTCCGGAAAATTAACCTCAACTGCGATAAATTTTTATCAATTTATAAGAGATGAAGTTTTATTTTTTATGGAGAGTACTTATAGGACGTCACCTTTTATTACATTAGTTGGTCATGGATATTCTGCTAATTTAATTACTCATTTTTTAGGCGAATCAAATCCAATTTTTAATGCGTTTATTTGTATCAATACGAATTTTTCTGATTATATTGGGACTCAATTGCAATCCTATGATTGGACAAAAATCGCAAGAGAAGACACCGTTTTTTATTATTATCTGAATACTTCTAATTCACTTTCAAGTGCCAAACAAGCACAAATTGAACAAGTTCAAAAAGGATTATCATCTCTAGAAATTAAGAATTTTAAAGTGGTTGCTGACGCAATTACAACTTCGAACGCAATTGCTGCAATTAGCGAGGCAATTCCAAGAGCTTTGAATAACATTTTCGAGATTTATGCTGCCATTTCTGAGGAAGAATTCAATAAAAATATCAAAGAATTACCTCCCTTGGATGCCATTGCGTACCTGGAAAACAAATATTTAGAAATCGAATTTTTGTTTGGAAGCAGTTTAGGAATCAGAGAACGAGACATTTTTGCCATCGAAAAAATCATTATCGAAAAAGAAAATGGAGATCGTTTGTTGGATTTTGGGAAAATGATTTTAAAACTCTATCCAAGTTCGCATTTGGGAGATTATTATATTGGTAAATATTACGAAACTGGAAAAAACATAAAAAGAGCCATTACTCATTATAAAATTGGTTATGGAAAAATGGATCCTGCAGACCCAAATGCAGATGCTTTTTATGAGAATATTTTGAGACTTGGAGGAAATTAAAAATGTTTAAAATTTAAGACTCAATATTCAAAGTTGGCAAATGAAATAATATAAAAAATATTTCTTTTCTTTTACAATTTCGCTCCCTTTCCTTTGGAAAGGGTTGGGGATAGGATTAAATCAACTCAATTCGGTCGTCTTTTAAGACAATTAGTTTTTGTTTATACAAGTTTCCAATAGCTTTTTTAAATGCTTTTTTGCTCATATTTAGATGAAATTTAATGGATTCAGACGAACTTTTATCAGTCAATAATAAAAAACCTTCTTTACTCTCTTTCAATTTCAAATAGATTATTTCAACATCTTCGTCAATTACGTTTCTAAATCCTTGAGGTCTTAAAGAAACATCGATTTTGCCATCTTCACGGATATTTTTTATGTAACCTTTTACTTCCATTCCTTCTTCAACGATTCTGTAAACTTCGTTTCTGAACAACAATCCTTCTAATTCATTGTTAATTAAAACAGTGTATCCTAAGGGAGTTTCTGCCTCAACCAGTAATTCTACTTGATCTCCAATTTGTAAATCCATTATTGTATAAATTTGAAATATTGATTTAAAATGTCACTGTTTTCATTGCTTGGAGTGAAAATTTCCAAAATTTTTGGTTTTTCAGACGAATCATAATACAAACCCAAGGATTCTTGCAAACTTTCTGTAGAAAAAGCTTTTAAATATTCGAATTCAAACATTTTTGCCAAATGTTCGGCTGTTAGGCAATGAGGTGTTTCAAAATAATCCAACACATTCGTGCTTTTTGGACCAGGAATGATTTTAAAAATGCCTCCTCCAGAATTATTAATCAAAATAATTCTAAAATTTTTAGGAATATTTTTATTCCACAAAGCATTGCTATCATAGAAAAAACTCAAATCACCTGTAATAAAAATGGTTTGTTTTTCAGATACAAAAGCAGCTCCAATTGCAGTGCTTGTACTTCCATCAATACCACTTGTGCCTCTATTGCAAAACACATTTAAGGTTGATGAAATCGTAAACAATTGTGCATATCTGATGATGGCGCTATTGCTGATTTGCAATTGCGAATTTTCAGGAATACTTGCCAAAACTTGCTCAAAAACTTTAAAATCAGAATGTCCTAAATTGGCTAAAAATTTAGCATGTTTTATTCTTTTATCATCTCTAATTTTTAACCATTTTGGCTGATAATCAGAATTTTTATGTACAACAAGCGAATTAAAATGTTCAAAAAAATCAGTTGTATTTATTTGAATAAATTCTGATAAACAGAAAAAAGTATTGGTCGCTTTTTTCTCATCAATATTCCAATGATGATGTGGCTGATATTTTCGTAAAAATGATTTTATTTTTTTGGAAACAATCATTCCTCCAAATGTAATCAAGATTTCAGGTCTTAATGACTCAAATTCTTCATCATTCAAAGAAAAAATTAACTGATCAACGGAATTTATTGCTTTTTCATGATGCAAATTTGACGTAGTTTCTGTCAAAATCAGCACGCTTTCATCTTCTGCATACAAATCCATCAAATGATGTAATTTTTCATCAGGATAATTGACACCAACCAAAATCATTTTCTTCTGAGCTTGATTCCAAATTTTAGCAAATTGTTGATAATCAATATGATTATTATCCAATGAACTCATGGAAATATGAGGAAAATGATACTTTTGCAATTCATCTGTAGTTTCATACAAAGGTTCATCAAAAGGAATGTTTACATGAACGGGGCCTTTTTGAGAAATGGCGATTTGCAAAGCTTCTCCAATTAATTGCGCATTTTTGGTTTTAAAACGATCACTTTCTACCAAATTCGCAGAAAAAAGGATATGATTTTCAAACACATTTTCTTGACGAATTGTTTGACCATCACCAATATCAATCAAATGTTTTGGTCTGTCTGTTGATAAAACAATGAGTGGAATATTGCTATAAAAAGCTTCTGCAATTGCTGGATAATAGTTCAATAATGCTGAACCTGAAGTGCATAAAATAGCCACAGGTTTTTGGGTTTGTTGTGCAATTCCGAGTGCAAAAAAAGCCGCACAACGTTCATCAACAACGCTTAACGTTTTTATTTCTGGATGATTTGCAAAACCAATTGTTAGAGGCGCATTTCTTGACCCTGGAGAAATTACAACTGTCTTAATACCAAATTGACAACAAGCAGAAATGATTAATTGAGCAAGTTCTTTTTTAGGATACAAATTTTAAATCTTTTATAGATTTAAAAGTTTTGAATGTTCAGTTTTTTGTTCTTAGAAAATCACTAAAAACTAAAAACTAAAAACTAAAAACTTTCTTAATTTCCTTTTTGATAATCTTTTAAAAACTGCGCCAAACCGATATCAGTCAAAGGATGTTTTAACAAGCCTTCAATGGCACTTAAAGGACCTGTCATCACATCAGCACCAATTTTTGCACAATCAATTATATGCATTGTGTGACGCACAGAAGCTGCTAAAATTTCAGTTTCAAATCCGTAATTATCATAAATAGTTCTGATTTCGGCAATTAAATTCAAACCATCTGTTGAAATATCATCCAAACGTCCAATAAAAGGAGAAACATACGTTGCACCTGCTTTTGCAGCCAACAAAGCTTGACCAGCAGAAAAAACCAACGTCACATTCGTTTTAATTCCTTTTGATGAGAAGTATTTACACGCTTTGATTCCGTCTTTAATCATCGGTAATTTCACCACAATTTGCGGATGTAAAGCAGCCAAAACTTCACCTTCTTTGACCATTCCATCAAAATCGGTAGCAATTACTTCCGCAGAAACATCGCCATCAACCAATTCGCAAATTGCTTTGTAATGGTTGATAATATTTGCTTCGCCAGTAATTCCTTCTTTTGCCATTAAAGATGGATTTGTGGTCACGCCATCTAAAATTCCTAAGGCTTGTGCTTCTTTAATTTGGGCTAAATTAGCAGTATCTATAAAAAATTTCATTTTTGTAAATTGAATTGTTAGTAAAAAGTTTTGCAAAGTTACGATTTTACGGAGGAATGTAAATTGGAAAAACATATTTTTGTAAAATAATTATGAAACATTCCCATTTTTTTAGGACACTTTTTTTTACCATTTCCTTTGGGATACTTTTTTCATGTGCGAACAAGAATAATCTTGAAGAAATTGACAATTCAATTAAATGTGATGACAGTAGTTTACAAATTACTGAAAACGATTCTATTGCCATTTCAAATTCCACAAATCCAGTAATTTGGAAAGGATTTTACAATTCAAATTTAATAGAAATTTACTTCACAAAAAATGTTGGTGCAGATGGAGAAACCGAAACATTTACGGCAGTTTTTTCAAAAATTGAAAATTGCTTAAAAATAGATCGAGCATATAAGTTTTATGACGGAAAACAGGTCGATATTTCAGCAATTACCGAAGTGAAAATTATTGATTTTTCAATAAATAATTGGGAAATTGATTTTCTTTTTTCTGGAATCATAGTCTATTTAGATCCTCATGACAAATTAGTTTATACACGAAAATTTTGGGTGAAATTGATACCCGAAAATTCCAAAAATACACCCTCTAAAAATCTATTTTTTACAGAATGTTTAGGCAATAAAATGCCTATAAATATTGATGTAAATAAAGATACTATCACAGATTTTAAATTAACTTATGAGGAGACTAAAGACATAGGAAACAAACCTAATTTCTCATTTTTCACGATTAAATTGGTTTCAACAAATGTTATAAACAACCAAATTTTATCACCCATAAGAGGTAATAGTCCTTATTTTGTAGTTTTTGAACCTCCTTTTAGTTCCGCAAACACCAAACAATATTTTGATGGTGTAAAAAATGAATTGGATATTTTTTATGAATTTAAACCTCCTTACGAAAAATACAATCATTACTTAAGTAATAACTTGACTTACAGAGAAATACTTTCAAACAATTTAAAAAATTATTTTATAATTAGTTTATTAATTGACGGAAAAACCTATTTTGGTTGGATTCAATTTCAATTAGATACTGCTTCTTGTAAAGTAGAAATTGTAGA
>Ga0100380_10000635_pt1 | contig 39069 bp, 40 predicted proteins | sample CryGeymeta201504_FD_80417 | JGI IMG/M metagenome (GOLD analysis project Ga0100380, IMG submission 80417) | Groundwater microbial communities from Crystal Geyser aquifers in Utah, USA - Crystal Geyser metaG 2015-04 | ecosystem: Environmental > Aquatic > Deep subsurface > Groundwater | place... | reverse complement strand
TTTAAGAATATAATTTATTGCTAAGATGTCATAACTTTTCTTCATTCTGCATGTTCTAACTTCAAGGCCCTCTGCCGATGCGCGTTTATTTAATCTGCTGTCAGGCTGGCACAGAATGATTACTCTTGCTCCTCTTTTTTTCAGGCCGATGCACTCCTGAAGCGTCCTGTTTTCCTGTCCTCCCCAGCCTGTTGATGACTCTGTATGCAGTATGGTAAGCATTTATTTTTTTATAGCCTTCAGTTTGCCTTTTAAAATATTTATAACCTCTTCCGTTTTTATCTCCTCGAGGCACCTGCTGGTTTTGCTGCCGTCACATCCATCTTTACCGCATGGAATGCACTTCCAGTCTTGCTGAATAACTGTATGAATCCCAAATGTCTGTATCCCATTCCTTTTAGGATAGGGAGTCTCTTCTGTTTGACCCATGGGGACAGTCGCGATTCTACAACCCCCTAAATCCCCCTTTGTTAAGGGGGATTTAAAGGGGGTTGTGTCCGTAAATCCGGGACAGTCCCCTCCGTTTTGTTTTTGGTATGGTCTTTCCTGACCCCTGACCCCTGACCCCTGACCCCTGTAGTTATTATCCCAGGGCCCCCAGTGAAAGGCGCCGCTTGGACCTAATAGGGCAACTACCGGCGTGCCTACCGCTGCTGCAATATGCATGGGGGCGGAGTCTACGCCAAAGAATAAATCTGAGACTTCTGATATCGCAGCAAGCTGTTTAATGTTTGTTTTGCCGCACAGGTTAACTACCCCCCCTATGCCCCCCCTTGCCAAGGGGGGGATGTGAGGGGGGGTAAATTCGGGTACTAAAGACAGGATTCTCTTTGCCTTTTCCATTTCCCGTTTGTCAGGAGCCGATGTAACAATTACGGTTATGCCTTTTCCGGTCATCCAGTTTATAACCTCTGCCATGTATTCATCCCTCCAGCATTTGAAAAGCCATCTTGATGTCGGATGGACATGAACAACAGTGGCATTGCCCTCTGAAAATACACCCCCCTTAAATTCCCCCCTTATTAAGGGGGGACATAGGGGGGTAGTCTTTATTTTATTTATCCCGTTTTTTTCAAAGACCTTTTTAACAAATACCCTTGCGTCTTCAGGGATAGATATATCCACGGAGAGATTGTCTGTTTTGACGCCGAACCGGCTTATGATATCAAGGTTTTGCAGGACTATATGTTGATTAGTGCGCTGATTATTATTTCTTACTGCAAGGTGAGTATATAAATATCTTTTCCCTAAAAAACCCTCTTTGACGTCAGGGCCGAGCCTGTATGATGCGCCTGAGACAAAGGATATTATTGCAGCCCTGTCGCCGCCTGTGAGGTCAACCGCCGTATCAAAACCTTTCTTCCGCAGCATTCTTAGGAATGCTAGTTCTTTTCTGTATCTCTGTACAGGATTCATTTTCTTAATGCCTCGGTCAAAGGCTATTATCTCATTAATAAACGGGCTTGCCTCTAAGACCTCTTCCGTGCCCGAATTCACGAGGGCGGCAATATGCGCCTCCGGGAAATTTTCTCTTAACGCCCTGAATACAGGCACGCTTAAGAGGACATCGCCGATATGACGGAGTTTTATGACAAGAATTTTTTTTATGCCGCTGAAGTTCATGACTTTATTAATGGAAATTTATTTATACTATCATATCCCATCATTAAAATTACACTGTCATGCTGCGGGCTTGAATTATTAGAGAAAATCTTATAAGGTAGATACATGCAAAGGGAAAATATCTCGGCTGATTCAGGCAAAACCCGGAACCTTCAGGACCTCTATCTGAACTATCTTAGAAAAAACAAGATTCCTGTAACTATCTATCTTACCAATGGCGTAAGATTAAGGGGAGTGATAAAGGGGTTTGACAGTTTTATCGTAATTCTTAAGGAAGCCGCGCAGCAGATGATATACAAACATGCTATATCAACGGTGGCGCCTGAAATGGATATTGACTTGAGGTTTGAGGATGAGAAATGAGATGCAGGAAGACGCTTAACGACTATTTTAGAAGGAGGCGCTGATATGCTTAAGGCGATGCGCAAACATGCAAAATTTTTCTATGTATTCTTTTTTATTATAATCCTTTCATTTATATTCTGGGGAGTCGGGACTGTTGACAAGCAGACAGCGGTTCCGGTTGCTGAGATAGGGAAGGAAAAGATAACGCTTGATGAATACGGACGCGCATATGACAGGACTGTGGACTTTTACAGAGAGAGATATAAGGAAAAATTTGATGATGAACTGGCAAAAAAGCTTAAACTCAGAGAAGCGGTGCTTGATTCCCTGATAGATGAGAGAGTCTTGCTGATTGCAGCCGGGGATATCGGCATGACTGTGAGCGATGAAGAGCTTGAAGAGGCAATAAGGAATGAGCCCGGATTTACAAGGAACGGCGTCTTTGACAGGGAGATATATATGAGGATATTACAGATTAATAGAATCACGCCTGAATATTTTGAAAATGAAAAGAGATATGAATTAATGCTCCTCAAAATGAAGAGGCTTATAGGCGAGGCCTTTGACCTCACAGAGGATGAGAGCAGGCAGATAAGCGGAGAGGAGCAGACCGCAAAGGCCTTCAGGCAGGCGCTTTTATTTGACAAGAGACAAAAGGCAGTGAAATCCTATGTGGAAGGCATAAAGAAGCAGATAAAGATTAAAGTTAATACCAGCCTGATATCCTGAGCTGTGCAGCGGAAGATAGCGGCATAAAACTTTTCAGTAACCGTTTTATCTATTTGTAATGTTAACTCCGGTTTCGTTATACTATATAACTGTAGGAATTTCAAAACTTAATTGGCGACGAGGTTTGCAATATGAAAAATAAAGTTTATCTTATTGACGTTACAAACAGAGACGGTGTTCAGACGTCCAGGATACTTCTGCCGAAACTTTCCAAGACGATGCTCAATATCTATCTTGATGAGATGGGAGTGTATCAGAGCGAGATAGGCTTCCCTACGCTCAAACATGAAGTAAGTTATATAAACGGGAATCTTGAACTTGTTAAGGCAGGAGCGATTAAACGGATTCATCTTGAGGGCTGGTGCAGGGCAATCCCGGAAGACATAAGGCTTACATTTAAGAACTGTCCGGAGATAAAACATCTGAACATCTCTATGTCAACATCGGAGATAATGATACAGGGGAAATTCCAGGGCAGAAAGGCATTTAAGGACATCCTGCAAACAGCGATTAAGGCTGTAAGGCTTGCAAAGGAATCAGGAGCGGAGACTGTAGGGCTCAATGCCGAAGATGCATCAAGGACAGAGATTAACAAGCTGATAGAGTTTGTGATTGCAGGGAAGGAGGCAGGCGCAGACAGGTTCAGATACTGCGATACGCTCGGCTGTGATGACCCAATAACAATCTATGAGAGGATAAAGGCGCTTGCGCTGGCAACAAAGTTCCCGATAGAGATGCACTGCCACAATGACCTGGGCATGGCAGAGGCGGTATCGGTGGCTGGAGCGCAGGGTTCTATAGAGAGCGGTATTGACGCCTATATAAACACAACAATAAACGGTTATGGCGAGCGCTGCGGAAACTGCGACCTTGTATCCACCATCCTTGCCCTTAAATTTTCACACGGTTTAAGCCGAAAGGTTTATCTTGACGAACATGTGGACCTGAAAAATGCCTGGAAAATTGCAAAATACGCATCCTATGCCTTTAATCTTCCAATACCTATAAATCAACCGGGAGTGGGCTCAAATGCGTTTGCACACGAGTCAGGCATTCATGCAGATGGGGCCTTAAAAGACAGGAGAAATTACGAGCTTTATGACCCTGAGGATGTCGGCAGGGGCGAACCTGAACTTCTTGAGACAGGAAGGATTATAACAACAGGCGAATACGGCGGGGTTAAGGGTTTCAGGCATGTCTATGACAAACTTGGAATCCACTTCCATGATGACAGTGAGGCGAGAAATGTCCTGGAACTGGTCCAGTATGCTAACCTGCATACGCAGAAGCCGATGACTGACGATGAGCTGAGATTTATAGCGCATTATCCTGACATTGCAAGAAAAATATTGACGTTGAATCCATAAATCATGATGCACGATGCAAGATTCACGATGCAAGTCAAATATTTTGTGAGTCATGCATCGTGTAACATGCATCAAATTCATGAAAACATATTAAGCGGGGTAATCTCATGTACACAATAACTTTAATCCCGGGCGATGGTATCGGGCCGGAAATAGCCGAAGCGACAAGGCGTGTGATTGAGGCAACAGGCGTTCCGATTACATGGGAAGCGCAGGATGCAGGAGAGGATGTTTATAAGAAAGAGGGCCGCCCGCTTCCTCAAAGGGTGATTGATTCTATCAAGAAAAACAAAATCGCAATTAAAGGCCCTGTAACAACGCCCATCGGCTCCGGCTTCAGGAGCGTTAATGTTACATTGAGGTTGGCGCTGGACCTTTACAGCTGCCTAAGGCCCTGCAGGAGCTTTAAAGGCGCAAGAACAAGATATGACAATATTGACCTGGTTATTGTGAGGGAAAACACCGAAGACCTGTATGCAGGCATAGAGTTTCAGAAGGGCCGGGAAGATACAAAACGGTTAATTGACTTTGTGAAAGCATCTACGGGGAAGGACATAAGGCAGGACTCCGGCATAAGCATAAAACCGATTTCTGTTTACGGCAGCGAGAGAATAGTAAGGTTTGCATTTGAATATGCGAGAAAGAATAAAAGAAAAAAAGTTACCGCAGTCCATAAGGCAAACATAATGAAATATTCTGACGGACTCTTTCTTGAAGCCGCAAGAAGCGTGGCTTCCAATTACACCGATATAGAGTTTGAAGACAGGATTATTGACAATATGTGCATGCAGCTTGTGCAGAAGCCTGAGAAGTATGATGTTATTGTGCTTCCGAACCTCTACGGAGATATTGTTTCCGACCTGGCCGCCGGGCTTATAGGAGGGCTGGGGCTTGCGCCCGGAGCAAATATCGGGGAGGAAATTGCAGTATTTGAGCCGACGCACGGAAGCGCTCCAAAATATAAGGGTTTGAATAAGATGAATCCATTTGCTATGATGCTTTCCGGAGTGATGATGTTGAGGCATCTTGGCGAAAGTAACGCCGCGCAAAGACTTGAGGCTGCAATTGCCGCTGTTATAGAAGAGGGCAGGCATGTAACCTATGACATGAAACCAAAGCCCGATGACCCAACTGCTGCCGGCACATCCGAGGCGGCTGATGCGGTCATAGAAAAACTAAAAGTGTCAGTGAATAGTGACAGTGTCAGCAAAGAAACACTGAGCGCTGGCACTGAGCACTGAGCACTGATTATGGAGCCGCACAGTATATTTTCAATAATCGTTATTGCTCTGTCCCTCATCGCCATTGCCATCCTTTCAGGTTCGGAGTCGTCCTTTATTGCTGTAAGCAAGATAAGGATAAGAAGCCTTATGGAGAAGGGCGACGTCAGGGCCCAGGCTGTGCAGAAGCTGCTGGATGAACATGATAAACTCTTCAGCGCAGTAATACTCTCAGGCAATCTGTTTACAATCCTTGCAACATCAATAGGAACAGCTCTCGCACTGCGCTATTTCGGTGAAGACGGGATAATAATAGCCACAATTGTCATGACCTTTCTCACCGTTGTATTTGGAGAGCTTGCGCCGAAGACCTTTGCGGTTGCTTATTCAGAAAAGGTTTCTTTACTGCTTGCAAGGCCTATTGCGTTTTATGTCAGGCTGATTTCGCCGCTTGTGTGGATATTTACAATCACGTCTAATTTCATCATCAGGATGTTTGGAGGCGAGAAGAAGTCCGTATCCCCTTTTGTGACAGAGGAGGAGATAAAGACGATGATAAATATAGGCGAGGAAGAAGGGACGCTTGAAGAAGAAGAAAAAGAGATGCTCCATAAGGTCTTTGAATTCGGAGATAAGGTTGTAACAGAGGCGATGGTGCCGCGTACAGAGATAATATCCATACCTGAAGAGTCCACCGTCGGGGATGCCCTGAAACTGGTGTTGGAAGAGGGCTATTCGCGCTATCCTGTTATAGAAGATAGTATAGATAACATTACCGGAATCCTTTATGTGAAGGACATAATGATACAGATGGCGCAGGGCAAGACACAGAACTATACGCCGATAACAGAGCTTGTGCGGGAGGCTTATTATGTCCCTGAAAATAAGATGGTGACGGAACTTCTTGACGAGATGCAGAAGAACAAATTCCAGATAGCCATAGTTATGGATGAATACGGAGGCACCGCGGGCCTTATCACGCTTGAGGATATAATTGAGGAGATAGTCGGAGGCCTTCAGGACGAATTTGAGGCTATGGGGGCGGAAAAAGAAGTTGAGATTATTGATGAAAGGACATTCATAGTAACCGGACAGACAGGAATTGATGAGATTAATGAGCTTGTCGGAGTTGAACTTGCAAGCGAAGACTTTCATACAATCGGCGGCTTTGTGTTCGGGCTTTTCAGAAGGCTTCCAAGGGTCGGCGAGCAGGTCAGGTATCACAATCTCAGGTTTCTCATCCTGGAGATGGAAGACAGGAAAGTATCCAGGATTAAGATTGCCAAGCTTTAGAGGGAGCTGCTTTTTAAAAAAAAGTTGCATTTTTTTTTGAATAGATGTATTCTTTTTAAGAATGAATCTATTTTTTGCAAAGGAGGAGGTGTAAAAATGAAAAAAGCGTTATTTTTAGTTTTCACGGGAGTGCTTCTGTTTTCCTTCGGCTGCGCTACAAAAGAATATGTAAAAGAGCAGGTAGACCCTCTCGCAGACAGGATTAGCAAGCTGGAGGCAAAGATTGCAGACATTGAATCTCAGCAAGGAAAGATGAGCGCTGAGGTGGCTGACGCCAAGAAAGAGGCGGCGAATGCCAAGATGCTGGCTGAGGATGCAATGAAGGTTGCAAAGGACTCTTCAGACAAGGCTGATAATGCCGTAAAGAAGGCTGAGGCTGCCGCAGAAAAGGCAGAGATGGCTGCTCATAAAGCAGCAGCTGCATCAGAAAAAACAGCGACTTCTGCAAAGAAGGCAAAGAAGGCATTTGAATTACAGCAGAAAAAATAGTTTGTAATTGTGATAAGGGTTCAGTGATTTCACGGGAGATAATTACTGAACCCTTATTTTTTGTTCATTCAGATATCTCAACAGGAATGCCCTTTTTCTCTTTTATTGCTGAATATAGTTTCTCTGTGCTAATGCCTTTAAGCAAGTTTTTACCTTTGAGCAGTTTTACCGCCATATTAGAATACGCTGCCTTTTTGTGGTAATTGTCATTGTGAACTTCAATAAATATTTTATTGTTTTTAACGCCTACTTTTATAGGCTGTTTGACGATAGTCACCCTGACGCCGTTCGGAGCTAATTTGAAAAGTCTTGGAATGTCTTCCGGGTACAGCCTTATACATCCATGACTTACCCTTCTGCCGACCCCCCACGGCCTGTTTGTCCCGTGAATAAGATAGCTTCCTAATGAAAGCCTTAGCGCATGAGAGCCGAGAGGGTTGTCCGGTCCCGGGGGCACTACTTTGGGCAGGTTTGGTTTTTCCTTTCTGAGGGATTCAGGCACATGCCAACTTGGTTTTACTATTTTTTCTACAATCTTGAACTCTCCTGCAGGGGTGTCATTTCCTTCGCTGCCTATTCCTACAGGGAAAGTCGCCACAAGTTTTGAACTGCGGCGCTTGAAAAAATAATAGAGCCTCATCTCGGAGAGATTTATAACAATGCCTTCGTATGATTTCACATCCGGCAGTATCCAAGAAGAAGATATGATGACTGAGGTCCCATCTCCCGGGACAAATGGGTCAATATCAGGATTTGCGTCAGCAATTTCATTGTAGCCGAGTTTAAACCTTCGCGCTATCTCAATTAAAGACTCATCATTTTTGACAGTGTAGTCTTTGAGGGAACCGACCACTGTATTATTTTTTGTGTATATATAAGACGCAGAATTAGCAGACGGCGCTATCCAGAATATCAAAAAGTTAAAACAGAGAATTGCTGTTAGGAATAACCTGTTATTCATCAATGAAACACTCCTGTTTAATTTATAAGACTGCATTTCCAGAAGGCTGTCTGTATTATATCTGTTTTTAAGTGTAATTGGCATGAGTCTGTTGTTTTTTGGATGCCGCTGGGTTAAACTTAAACAAGTGAGGTGATGAGTTGAAAATACAATTCCTTGGCGGCGCAAGGACTGTTACAGGCTCATGTTTTTATATCAGGACATCGGAAATCAAGGCGCTTGTCGACTGCGGCATGTTTCAGGGAGAAGATTCCTATGACATTAACAGAGCGCCTTTTTTGTTTAATCCTTCAGAGATAGATTATCTGTTCCTTACGCACGCCCATATTGACCACAGCGGGCTTATCCCGAGGCTCGTCAAAGACGGTTTCAGGGGGAAGATAGTCACAACCTCTGCGACTGCAGACCTGTCAGAACTTATGCTTTATGATTCAGCGCATATTCAGAAAACGGATTCTGAATGGCATACAAAAAGGGCGGTGAGGGCAGGTAAAGAACCTGTGTTTCCACTCTACACCGTGGATGACGTTAAGGCTTCAATACCATTTTTCAAGAAAGTTTCTTATGGGAAGATTGAGCACACAGGGAAGGGGATAAAGTTCAGATTCCTGGATGCAGGGCACATCCTCGGTTCAGGCACTCTGGAGGTATGGTTTCAGGACGGGCGCCAAGAAAAAAAGATAGTATTCTCAGGAGACATCGGAAAGAAAGGGAACCCGATATTAAAGGACCCGTCGCTTGCAGCGGAGGCTGAGTATGTTGTTATGGAATCAACTTATGGCAACAGACTGCACAAAGGCATGCCGGAGACTATTGACGAACTTGCGGAGGTTATAAAAGGGACATTCAAAAAAGGCGGAAATGTTATTATCCCTGCCTTTGCAATTGGAAGGACGCAGGATATTCTGTATGTGCTTAACAGGCTTGTGCGCGAGGGAAGGCTTTACAATATCAATATATATATAGACAGCCCCTTGGCTGAAAAAGCGACAAAGACATATCTTGCGCACCCGGAGTGTTTTGATGAGGAGGCACAAAGGATTCTCACAGCCGGCTCGGTGGCAGACAGCATAAGGCTCAGGTTTACCAATTCTGTTGATGAATCCATTGCGCTGAATAAGATTAAATCCCATGCGATAATCATTGCCGGAAGCGGCATGTGCGAGGGCGGAAGAATAAGACATCATCTGAAACATAACCTGTGGAGGCATGAGTGCAGCATTATATTTTCAGGATTTCAGGCAAGAGGCACGCTCGGCAGGAAGATTGTTGACGGAGCAAAAACAGTTCGTATTTTTGGAGAAGATATAGCAGTGAAGGCAGGGATATATACGCTCGGCGGATTCTCTGCTCATGCTGACCGGAAAGAACTTCTTGAATGGCTTTCATCATTCAAAGACAGCCCGCAGGTCTTTGTAGTTCACGGAGAAGAAGAAACATCCTTGCAATTCTCAGAGTTGATAAAAGAGAGATACGGGTTTGTTGCGCATGTGCCGAATAAAGGGGAGGAGTATGAGTTAAAGTTATAACATTCATGCGAAAGGCTTTAGTGTCTTTGAAAAAAGACGGTCAGAGGAGAAGCAATTTGAATTTGAAATTAAAAATTCTCGCTCACTTACCCGCCCGATGGCTATTTTAACGTAAAATATCCCGCTTACATTATATATTTTTGATCTCCCGCAGGAGCATAATTATACCAACTCTTTGGAGATGAACCATATTATGATATACTTTATCTGAAATGGACACACTGCAGAGTTCCAAGTCCTGTTTGGACATCGGTCTGGTTCTACTCTCGCCAGATTATAGGGTTATTGGAATGAATGCCTATGCCCGTAAAATTTTAGGCCCTGCAATATCAGATATGGGAAAAACCGTTTTTCAATATCATCCGAGAAAAAGCCATCCAAAAATAGAGGCCATTTTACAGGAGGCCGGTGTCTGCGATTCCGAGGTGCCTGTCGCCATGATCATTGATGTTTTAAACAAGGTACTGGTGATTAATGTATGCAGAATCGAAATAGAAGAATCTTTGAAAAAGCCACTCTTTGCCATGACCTTTATAGATGTAACAGAACAGACAGGTGCTGAAGTTAACCCTAACACAGGAATGATAGAGTTGAATAAATTTCCTGTATGTGATAAGGGTGCATTTCTGTTTCTGGAGGTATCTTCTATCTACTTTATCAAATCTGAGGAGAATTATTGCAGGGTTTTTACAGAAAGGAGTTCTTATTATCTCCACCTCACTTTAAAGAATATTCTTAGGCGGCATACCGGACAAAAATTTTTCAGGGTCCATAAGAGTTTTGTTGCTAACTTAAACCATATCCATAAAATACAACGCGATGACAAGGGACAGACCCAGATCATTTTCGATAGAGAAGAGATCCCTGCTGTCCCTGTGGCGAGAAGAAGGCTTAAAGATCTCAAAAAGGCGTTAGCTCTTATCTAAACCTTTTATCAATTCATCCTGACCGTTCATCAAAAATTTCTTGCTTCTGAATGAGCGCCTGCCATAAATTATGAAAAAGGGAGGTGATGGGAGTGAAAGAGGTGTTTATCAATATCGAGAGATGTACTGCCTGTAAGTCCTGTGAGATTGCCTGTGCAGTAGAGCATTCGTCCTCAAAAGATATATATGCAGCCATCTTTGAAAAACCTGTGCCGAGAAAGAGGGTGCATGTGGAAAAGGCTTATTCCTTCTCGTATCCATCGAAGTGTATGCATTGCGCTGACGCTGTGTGTATTACGGCATGTCCTACTGGTGCAATGCACAGGGATGAGGAAATGGACAGTGTCATGGTCAATGAAGACAGATGTATGGGATGCTGGATGTGTGCCATGGTCTGCCCTTTTGGAGCAATATCTATGGGTACCGAAAGAGGTGTATCTGTGAAATGTGATTTTTGCAAATCGCGATTGAAGGAAGGAAAGGAGCCTGCCTGTGTGGAGGCTTGTCCTACCAATGCCATGACCTTTGGTGAGGCAGAAGATCTTTCAAAGGAAAAGAGGTTGATTACTGCACAAACGGTCGCCATGGCAGTGGGCAGGATAAAAGAGGAAAAATCAAAAGTAATACCATTAGAACTTTTAAGAAAAATGGGAGGTGTTTAAGATGGCAACGAAAACACTTGATAAGGCTTCTCAGTTTTTAGTAAACAGGGCAGAGGAGATGGGCATAAGTATAGGCCTTGATAGACTCGAGGCCCAGATGCCCCAGTGTGGGTTCGGACAGCTGGGAAGCTGCTGCAGGATGTGTTATATGGGGCCATGCCGGATAGACCCTTTTGGTGAAGGAGCAACAACAGGGGTATGTGGCGCCTCTGTGGATACCATTGTATGCAGAAACCTTTTGAGAGAAGAGATCGGAGGTGCATCCTCCCATGTCGGTCATGCAAGGCATGTGGTTCTTTCATTTAAGAAGATGCTCGAAGGTAAGGCTTCTGGATATAAGATCACCGACAGGGATAAGCTCATGGAAGTTGCCGACGGACTTGGTATCAAGGCAGACGGAAAATCTGATAAAGAGATTGCCTCAGAGGTCGTGGATAAAGCGCTGGAAGACCTCTCAAGACAGGACGATGAACCCATGAACTGGATCAAACTGAGGGCCCCGAAAAAAGAGATAGATATGTGGCGTGAACTCGGAATCCTTGTATCTAACGCCCATAATGAGATTGAAGAGGGGATGCACAGGACATCCATGGGCAATGACGCTGACCCGACAAACTTACTCCTCGCATGTTTAAGGATAGGACTCGTAGACGGTTATGCAGGGCTGCATATGGCAACGGACTTTCAAGACATTATGTTCGGAACACCTAAGCCAAGGATGATAGAGGCAAATATGGGCGTCCTCGAGAAAGACAAGGTAAATATAGCAATGCACGGACACAACCCTGTTCTTTCAGAGAAGATACTCGAATGGGCAGGTAAGCTCGAGAATGAGGCAAAAGAGGCGGGAGCGAAGGGTATAAATGTGGTTGGTGTATGCTGCACAGGAAATGAGCTTACCATGAGGCGTGGAGTCCCGATGGCAGGCCATAATCTCCAGTCAGAATTGATACTCCTTACAGGCGCTGTGGATGCCATGGTTGTGGATATGCAGTGCATCTGGCCGTCTACCACAAAGATCGCGGAGTGTTTTGATACAAAGATTATTACCACAGAGTCCTTTGTTAAGATGCCGGGCGCAACACATATCGCCTTTGAAGCAGAGCATGCAGATGATGCGGCAAAAAAGGTCGTGAAGATGGCAGTAGAGGCATTTAAGGCAAGGAAAGGGAAGGAAGTCTCTATCCCCAAGGAAAAATCAGTGGGACTTATTGGTTTTTCGGTGGAGGCGATCCTCGATGTGCTCAAAAAGGTCAACCCATCAGATCCTCTGAAGCCTGTTATTGACAATATTGTTAACGGTAATATCTATGGCGCAGTAGGTTTTGCAGGGTGTCCGAGTATAAAGTTAAGGGACACATCCATGACAGAGATAATGACAAAGGAGCTTCTGAAAAACAACGTATTAATTGTCACCACAGGATGCACAGCCCACATCTGTGCCCAGGCAGGCTTTATGGACACTGCTGCCACAAATAAATACTGCGGCGATGGATTGAAATCAGTTCTTACGGCCCTTGGTGAGGCTGCGGGGCTTGATGGGCCGCTGCCGCCTGTGTGGCACATGGGGTCGTGTGTGGATAATTCAAGGATTGCCACACTTCTCGGCGCCCTTGCAAACAAGCTTGATGTAAAGATAAGTCAGCTTCCGGTTGCTGGTTCGGCGCCGGAACTCGTGCAGGAAAAAGCAATATCCATAGGCACATGGCTGCTTGCCCTCGGACTGCTTGTTCACATAGCCCCTTCGCCGAGGATTTTAGGCAGTTCACTGGCTACAAAAGTGTTGACACAGGATCTTGAAAAGCTAACAGGTGGCAAGGCATATGTGGAACTTGATCCGATAAAGGCAGCAGCAGGGATGATGGATCACATCGCGCAGAAGAGAGCAGCGCTGGGGATTTAGCTATGGGAATTGTAATCATAGGTAACGGGATTGTTGCCATAAGCGCTGTAGAGGCGATCCGACAACTAAATAGGGATTGCGAAATCACGATCGTATCAAAGGAACGAGAGCCTGCCTATACCCCGTGCTTTCTTTATAGATATGTGACCGGGGAGATAGGAAAAAAGAGACTTTATATAAGAGGGGATGATTTTTATGATGCAAACAGGATAAAGATCATCTCTGGTGCTGCGGTTGCAGAGGTCATACCTGATGATAGCAGGGTCAGGCTCTCGAATGGTACGGGATTGGGGTATAACAGGCTTCTCATAGCAGCAGGCTCAAATCCTGTTATCCCGAAGATACAGGGAATTGACGGCGATGGTGTTTTTACTTTTAAGACCATATCGGATGCAGACAGGATATTGTCAAAGATTAAAAAATATAGAGAGGTGGTGGTAATAGGTGCCGGATTTATAGGTCTCGAGATCGCTGAGGCATTATGTATAAAGGGTTGCAGGGTTACGGTTGTTGAGAGAGAGGACAGGATACTTCCAAGGATGCTGGATAGTGAGATGGCAGAGATCGTTCAAAGACACATAGAAAAAAACGGCATAAAAATACTCACAACCAAAGAGGTGGTATTGGTAAAGAGGGGCTTCGGGAATAAGGTTAAAGGGGTAATGCTGAATGACGGTAAGACCATCCCGTGCGATATGGTAATTGCCTCTGTCGGTGTGAAACCCAACCTCGAGATGTTGAAAAACGGATCCATCAAGACCAACCAGGGGATTCTGGTGGATGATAGGATGAGGACAAATATCTCTAATATATATGCTGCAGGAGATATAGCTGAAATCGAAATCGGCGGTATAAGGAAGGTGAATCCGATACACATAAATGCCGTGAAAAGTGGATGGATTGCCGGGTGTAACATGGTTGACAATGAAAGATATTTTGACGCACATCTTGAGGACATGAACGTAGTAACCTTTTTTGGATTGCCCGTCCTCTCAATCGGTGTCCAGAAAGGAGAAAAGGTATTCAAGAGGGATACCCCGAAAGGAATGATAAAGGTCTACACAGGAGGCGACGGGCTTCTGAGAGGCGCTCAACTGATAGGCGATGTATTAAAAGGAGGCATATATCTATCCCTTATGAGGAGGGGTGTTCCTTTAAGCGAAATTCATCCCCCCATTAATTATGGCTCTACATTGAGGTTTTTAAAATCATTTTAAAATCTTCAATGGCTGTAATACCCAGCCTATCGATATTAATTCTCTGACCTTGACATACAGTAGGGCTATCTGAGATCAGGAGATGGTAGAGGGACGCTTCCCACATTTCTTCAAAAGTGCCACAGCCAATAGCACGGTAAAAATATAAAACTTTGGTTCCTCAGAACTATGGTACTTAGGAACTTGTGAGATTGGAGAGCTACTTTACCCTTGCCCCTGCTTTTATCTCTTTCTCCAGAGTAATGACTGAAAGGTTCCCTTCGTCATCCGACGCCGCGAGGAGCATTCCATGAGACTCCACTCCCATGAGGTTTGCAGGCTGGAGGTTTGTTACAACAACGATGCTTTTGCCGACAAGCTCTTCAGGCGTGTATGCCCTGCCGACGCCTGCGACTATCTGCCGCTCTTCGCCTGTGTCAATCTTCATGACAATAAGTTTGTTTGATTTTTCAACCCTCTGCGCCTCAAGCACTTTGCCGATTTTTAATTCTACTTTTGCAAAGTCTTCAATCGTTATCATTTTTGAAATTTTCTCCTTAATGCTTTTTCAACTGCTTCAGGGACAAGCCCTTTTACAGAACCGCCGAATGATGCGACTTCTTTTACAATTGTGGACGTCAGGAATGAGTATTCTTCGGAGGGCATCATAAAGACAGTCTCTATTGCAACTGCCAGTCTCCTGTTCATAAGCGCCATCTGAAATTCGTACTCAAAATCAGACACGGCGCGCAGTCCTCTTATAACTGTTGTTCCGTTCTTTGACTTAGCATATTCAATCAGAAGCCCGTTAAATGAATCAACGCTGACATTTTTAAATCCCTTTAGAGCGTTTTTTATCAGGTCAATGCGTTCATCAGCAGTAAAAAGGGGCTGTTTTTTCTGAGCTGTTGTTATAGCGATGATAACCTTGTCAAATATTCTAAGCCCTCTTTGCACAAGGTCTATATGGCCGTTTGTTATGGGGTCAAATGTTCCCGGGTAAATAGCTATTCTTTTCATTTGAAAATACCTTTCTCTGAGAGGCTGAAGCAGCCTCTTCGCATGAATGTTTCATTAAACCTTTCTGTATAATGTTAGCATAGTATCGCCGTATTTGTAAGCCTTCTTCTGTAAGAGTTTGCCGATTTCATCGGGCAGCTTTTTCTTTGAAAGGTGTTCTGCAATGATAATGCCTTCATCGTGAAGCAGTTCTCCGCCGGACAGCAGTGGAAGTATATGTTCAAGCGCTCCTGAATGATAAGGAGGGTCAAGGAATATTATATTAAATCTCAAACCCTCTCTTACCGCCTTAGTTATAAAGGCGGATGCTTCTCCTTTTATGATATTGGCTCTTGGGATGCAGCCGCAGTCTTTCAGCATATCCTTTATCATCTCTGCTCTTTTCCTGTCAGCCTCTACAAAGAAGACCCTTTTAGCTCCTCTGCTCATTGCCTCTATCCCTACCGCGCCTGTGCCTGCATAGAGGTCAGCGAATTGAGAGCCTGAGATTAAAGCGCCTATGATGTTAAAAATGGATTCTCTCACCTTGGATGAGGTTGGTCTTAATGTATGCTCTTTTTTAGCAGCCTTCTGCGCTTTTCTGAAGTTTATCTTTCTTCCTTTTAAATGGCCTGCGGAGATTTTCATGATTCATGATGCACGATACATGATACCCCCCTTTACTTCCCCCCTTAATAAGGGGGGACTGAGAGGGGTTAAATCTTGCATCCTGCATCTTGTATCATGCATCTGTTTCATCTATGGGCGGGTTTACAATATTTGATATGACTGCGGAATGGTTTTTTATCACAACCTTCCTGCCCTTTATCTCAAGCCTTCCCTCTGAAAAGAGCCTTACTGCCTCAGGATATATCTTGTGCTCAAAACTCAGTATGCGTTCGGAAAGCGTGTCTTCCGTGTCATCAGACGTCACAGGGACTGCCGCCTGAATGATAACCGGTCCTGTATCCATGCCCCCGTCAACAAAATGAACTGTGCATCCTGAAATCTTTACGCCGTAATCAAGCGCCTGTCTCTGTCCGTGCATCCCCGGGAATGCAGGGAGCAGCGCGGGATGGATATTCATTATCCTATCGGGGAATGCGTCTATCAGGGGTTTTCTTACAATTCTCATGAATCCTGCAAGTATAACGAGGTCAACGCCGCGTGATTTAAGTTCGTCTGCAATTTTTTTGAAGAATTCATCCTTTGCAGCGAAGTCTTCGGGGTTTATAAACATGTGGTTTATGTTATGCCTCTCAGCCCGTTCTATCGCAAAGGCGGATGGATTGTCTGTTATCAATATCTCTATTGAGGCTTTGAGATTTTTATTTTCTATCTCGTCTATTATTGCCTGAAAGTTAGAGCCGCGGCCCGATGCAAGGACGCCTATCTTCAGCATGGCAGATGCCTCCTCTCAAGCATACTCTGTTGCTGAACCCTCTGCACCATTACTATAGCCTTATCTCAATATAGGCGGTTTCTCTTAGTTCTCTGAGCCAGTGTTTGTATCTCTCGGAAAAATACTTTTCCATTAATGTATTTCTGGCGGCTTCTTTTATTGCAGCTTCGTTCTGTTTTTCTATTTTTTCTTCAAGTTTAATGATATGCAGTCCCATGTCAGTCCAGAAGGGCTGACTGACATCGCCCTTTTTCATTTTTGACAGCGCAGCTGTAAATTCTTTAGCCATGTAGCCCTTTTTAATAAAACCAAGGTCTCCGCCTGTCTTGCCTGACGGGTCTTCGGAATATTTCTGGGCGAGGGAAGCGAAATTTTCTCCAGCCTTTATCTGCAGGTAAAGAGCTTCTGCCTTTTCTTCTACCGTTTTTCTGTCAGTATTGCTGTTTGGTTTCCTGAAGAAAATCTGCCTTATCCTGTAAGCCTCATCAGCTATCAGCGCATCCTTATTTTTCCCCATGTATTTCGCTATCTCAGTCTCAGAAATGACTATTTTATTTCTTACCTCCTGAGAAACTACCCTGCTTAATATAATCTGTTCTGAGAGTTTTTTCTTGTATTCATCTAATGTAAACCCTTCTTTTTTCAGTGAAACTATAAATGATTGTTCATCCATTGAATATTTTTTCTTTATGTCGTTTATAGCCTCGGCTATCTCCTCTGCCGCTGCATCTATCCCTCTCTGTTTTGCGGCCTGAATCTGCAATTTCATGTCTATCAGAACTTCAAGGAATGCGCCTTCATTCTCCTTGAATATTTTTCTTCTTTCCTCTTCTTTTATGTCCTTCATTTTATCGCTTGCCTCAAATTCCATCGCCTTATACAAATCGCTCCAGGTTATGACTTCCTGATTCACGACTGCGATTACCTTGTCAAGGAGTATTGCTGCGCTGGAAACGCCGCAGGAGATTAGTATTATTAATACAGAAATGAATGCCTTAAGCCTTGTCATTGCTTCCTCCTAAGATGCGGAAACTGTTGTGTAAGTATACCCTATGGCTCATAAATAATTCTACAAGATTATACTTAGCCGGAGCGAAGGAATTCAGGGAATAGCTGTGATATCCTTAACTGCTGACCTTACAACAAACACCCTGATATTATTGCTGGCTTTATCCACGGGCACAAGAAAAAAGCCTTTTTTCCCATTATCGGGTTTAGAGAGGAAAAAGCCTTTATTCCAGGGGACGCCGCCCTGAAGATAACCCACCATTGATTCGTCATCATTGAATTTAACAAATATTTTTTTGCCTTCGCTCTGTCTGAGTCCGTATATCTTTTTTTCTATATATCCGCTGTCGCCTTCAAACGTCTTTACAAAAAATATCGCCTTAAGTTTTAGCATAGGGATGGCCTGGGTCCTTTTCCCATCCAGTTTTTTGAATAAAATCTCAGGAGACTCCTGAGAGAATTCCTTCAAATATCCCCTAAGTAGTTTGCCGTCAATGAATCTCAGGACGACTTTATCATCAGCTGACATGGTTAATTTTATGAGTTGCTTATAGATTATGTCAAGCGATGGGAGAAGGTTGCCAATCTCATTCTCACTTGTGCCTGTTAAGCCGAATACCACAATATGTAGGATTTGCTATAAAAATAAACGATTGTTCTATGGATTGTAATGTTAAGTGTACAATTCTATTGTTCTGTATACATTAGGCGTATGTTTTGTTTATAAATAGGATTGCACCGATTTACTTTAAATATAGCTTTGTGTAAATAGAGCGATTAATTGTTGACCTAAAAACATGTATTGAATCAAAATTATATGTGGATAATCATAAAAAATGATTTTTTGTATAAAAAAGTAATTTTTTTGTTGACAAATATGTTTTGTTGTGTTATAAATTAATGCAGAATGGTTAAACAGCAGACAGGAACGGTTAAGCAGCAGACAGGCGAGACCTCGTTGAAGATGTTGTTTTCCTCGGCAATAAGGGCTGACGTGCTTGCCCTTCTGCTTAACAACCCTGATGAAAAATTCTATGTCAGGGAAATAGCCAACCTTATAAGAAAGAATCCTTCAGGGGTAAAGAGAGAGCTTGACAACCTTGAGAAGATGGGGATTTTGTTCAGCCATAGGGTTGCTAATCTTAGATACTTTCAGGCAAATAAGACGTCTCCGCTGTTTCCGGAGCTTAAAAACCTCATTGATAAATCCCTTGGTCTCCCCGGAGCGCTTAAGACAATGGTGAGGATGGCTGGCGCAAAGGCGGCATTCCTTTACGGCCCTTACGCAGAGGGTGAGGATGTCGGCAGTGTTGACCTTTTCATAATAGGGGCGGCTTCCAATGACATAGGCGCAGGGTTAAAAGAGCTTGAAGATAAGTTTGGCAAGAAGATTAACTATACTGCGCTTGATGAGTCTGAATATAAACACAGGAAAGAAAATGCCGATGCAGATTTAGAAAAACTGCTATCAGGCAGAAGGATTATCTTGATAGGCAGGCTTTAGATTAAAACTTTCCCCTTTGAGTCTAATGACTCAAAGAGGGTTGGAGAGGGGGTGAATTAGAATGGCAGCTAAGAAGAAAGCAGCAAAGAAGAAAAAGAAATAAGTAAGTGTTTCAGAGTCTTTTGGGCTGGGGAGTGCAATCTCCAGCCCTCTTTTTTTTATTTTTCAATTTAGAAAACAAACGATGTAACTATATAAGATACTGATTTCGGAGAAAAAATCAAGTAGTTTTTTATAACTTCTTGAAATATATGGATTTTTTATGAATATGCCAATGCATTAACCCGGGCATATTCAATGTCAGTATCAGATACAATTTCCCAGCAGTCCGCTGCAGAAAGCAGATTTTTTACGAATTTTATATTTGTAGAATGACCTGCCTTGCTCGCTACAAGATGTCCGTAGATAGGGAATCCTATCAGGGAGATATCGCCAATAAAATCAAGCATTTTATGTCTTACGAATTCATCCTTAAATCTCAGGCCTGATTTATTCAGCACACCATTGTCTCCAAGGATGACAGCATTGTCAAGAGAGCCGCCTTTTGCAAGCCCGTTGGCCCTGAGATACTCTACATCTTTCACAAACCCGAAGGTCCTTGCCGGAGCAACTTCTCTTGCAAATGTTTCTTCGTTCAGTTCTAAGGTTAATTTTTGCTCTCCTAATAGATGGTGGTTAAAGTAAATTCTGTATGTCAATCTTCTGCCGTTATGCGGGAAAGCGGCAATTTCCGAATGTCCATCCTCAAAGAATATAGGTTTTGTAATGCGCAGATACGACCTTCTCTTCCCCTGTTTCGCAATTCCGCCTCTCAGGATTATGTCAATCAGTCCGGTAGAACTTCCATCAAGTATAGGTATCTCAGGGCCGTCAAGTTCAATGATAAGGTTATCTATCCCTAATCCTGATGCCGCAGCGAGGAAATGTTCAACGGTTTTTATCCTGGCGCCGTTATGGCCCAGGCTTGTTGCAAAGGCAGTGTCTGAAACTTCGCCTACATGCGCCCTTATCATTACATTTTTATCTATTCTATGGAAAATAATGCCGCTATCTCTGGACGCCGGTTTTAGTTTTACACTTACATGTGCTCCTGTATGAAGCCCAATGCCTGCAAAACTTACTTCCTGTTTTATAGTTCTTTGTAAACGCATAACAGATGGAGGGAACGCAAATAATATGCCAAGATAAAAGTCTTTTAAATCAATAGGTTTTTGCAGGGCGGATGTTGTTTATATTCATCAGATGTATGGTTATTAACACACATGAGATAATGATTTTTATCCGCCTCAGGCGGATTACGCCTCGCCGCCAACTACAATCTCAGGTATTCTTATTGTGGGCATTGCATCTGACACAGGAGCTCCCTGATTGTCCTTTCCGCAGGTCCCTATTGAAAAGCCGAGGTCAGAAGCAACCATGTCAATAGATTTCAAGATTGCAGGCCCGTTTCCTGTAAGTGTTGCGCCTCTTACAGGTTCTCCGATAACGCCATTCTTAATTATATAGCCTTCCTGAACCTCAAATACAAAGTCGCCGTTTACTGTGTTTACCTGTCCGCCGCCCATCTTTCTGATGAAGATGCCTTTCGCAACGGATTTCAGGACGTCTTCGGGCCTGGATTCGCCCGGGGCAATAAAGGTGTTTGTCATTCGCGGAATCGGCCTGCTGCGATATGACTCTCTGCGTCCGTTTCCGGTTGAGCCTGTGTTGTCCTGCATGGCTGTCAACCTGTCGTACATATACCCTGTAAGCACCCCATTTTTTACAAGCGCTGTTCTCTGCGCCGGCGTGCCTTCGTCGTCAAAGCGGAAGGAGCCTCTTTTGTTTGGAAGTGTTGCATCGTCAATTACCGTGACTAAAGGAGATGCAACTATCTCACCTATTTTTTTAGAATATACTGAGAGTCCCTGCTGTGCCAGGTCAGCCTCAAGCCCGTGTCCTATTGCTTCATGTATCATGGTGCCGCCTGCCTCTGATGATATGACGACAGGCATTCTTCCGCCCGGCGCCCTTCCGGCATTAAGCATCATGAGAGAACGCCTTACAGCCTTTAATGCTATATCTTCCGGCTTTACACTCTCAAAAAGCTCAAAGCCGATAGAGCCTCCTGCATGTTCATATCCTGTCTGGGTTATGCCGTTGTCAGAGGCTACTATGTGGATAACCATAAGCGTATGGATACGCTCATCTTCTGCCGTAAAACCGTCAGACGCCGCTATCTGGACTTTCTGCACAAAGTCGCGGTATCCGACTAATGCCTGTTTTACCCTTTTATCAAAATCCCTTGCAGTCTTGTTTGCAGCCCTCACGAGCTCTATTTTTTTGTCTATGGGTATCTTTTCAGGAAGAAGTTTTATAGTGTAATCAACATTAGGTTTCTGTTTTCTAAGGTCCAGCGTAAAGTCTTTGTCCTCTGACTTCCCGCTTGCAAGATGTAATGCCTTTAAACTTCCGGCCAGCTCTAACAATGCCTTTTCGGATATGTCGTTGCTGAAGGCGTAATAAGTTTTTCCATTTGCTATCAGCCTTATCCCAACCCCTGAATCTACGCCTGTGAATATCTTTTCTATCTTATTGTCTTCAAGCTGTATGGATGTAGGCCTTCTGTGTTCAACGAACACGTCTGCATACTCGCCTCCAGAAGAGAGAGTCTTTTTGAGAATCTTAAGAAGAAGCTCGTTATCTAACATAGATTTTTGTCCTTTTCTGTCATTGCGTGGCAATCTTGTTTATTATAGCATTAAGAAAAAAAGTTTAAGAGACTGCCATTATGCTGGCGCCCTTTCATCACCCTTTTCTTTCTTGAAATTCCCGCGCTTGAAGGGGTATGATTGAGGGGAAATTGGGGAGGGAAACACGATGAAAGAATTAATTCCAGAAGAGGTGGTTGAGAAGAAAATCTATCTGATACGCGGGCAGAAGATTATATTAAGCATACATTTAGCAGAATTATATGGGGTAGAAACAAGAGCATTAAACCAAGCTGTAAAAAGGAATATCGATAGATTCCCTGAAGATTTCATGTTCCAACTGAAAGATTCCGAGGCCGAATGGCTGGTATCACAAAATGTGATACCACATAAGAAGTATTTTGGCGGCTCTTTTCCTTATGCCTTCACTGAGCAGGGCGTGGCAATGCTTTCAAGCGTTCTCAACAGTGAGCGAGCAGTTCAGGTCAACATTGCCATAATGCGGGCATTCGTAAAACTGCGAGAAATGATAGCCGCAAATAAAGACCTTGCCCGAAGGCTTGATGATATTGAAAAGAAATATGACACTCAGTTCAAGGTCGTGTTTGATGCAATCCGCCAACTCATGACACCGCCGGAACCGAAGAAAAGGAAAATAGGATTTGAGGTCAGGGAAAGCACGGCGAGATACGGGGCATCCGGGCGCAAGAGAGCGCGTTAGATTTGCGGTTTTCACGCCAGCGGACTATGGGACTTTTACCCTTCTACTATATTGCTCTTTGATACTCTGAAACTTTATTGCTTCCCCGCTTACTCGCATCCGAGCTATGGCTCTGCGGAACTATGGCGCTATTGAATTTCTTTGCTATAAAGATTAATATTGAGGGGGAAAATTAGAGAGAGAATAAATTATGAAAACTTGGGAACATCCCGGCGGAAAGCTTAGAGAACTCGGCGCTGAATCTTTGACAGACGCCGAACTGTTGTCAATTCTCGTTTCCACAGGCACAAAAGGAAAATCGGCAGAGGAAGTTGCAGAAGAGATTCTCAATAAGTTCGGCTCATTCAAAGGCATGGCAAACCAGCCTCTTGAAAAATTTCTCCAATTCAAAGGGCTTGGTGATGTAAAGATTATCAGGATTGCAGCAGCCTTTGAGATTGCAAGAAGAATTGTTAATCAGGTATTGAAAGATAAAGAAGATGTCTAAGATTAGAGGAAAGCCTATAAAATTATCTTCGCCTTATGATACTTCAAGCAATAAGACCGAGCGCACCGCCAATCAAAAAGCTGTTGAATGGATAAATCAGATAATCAAAGAGCAATCCTTACCAATCGGTTTTTCAGAACAGGAAACCGTAGGCGCAGACAGAAAACAGCCTGATATCATCATTTATAAATCACCTCAAAGTACCGATGCCCTATGCGTTATTGAGCTTAAGCCGCCTTATTTTGACCCATTTGATTTTAAGGAACTCAAAAAGCCAGCATGGGAAAAGGCAGTGCAAAGAAAAGCCAAATATTTTGGATGCTCAAACTTCCAGAAGCTTATTTTGTATAAAACGGAAGAAGTTAACAAACAGTCCGATGAGTCAATCCAGATTGCAGGGATATATGACCTTTCTACAATAGAGGACTTGAACAATATTGAAGAACCAAGATTCAAGAGTGCGATAATCAAGGGTCTTGAGAAATTCCTGTTTGAGCTCATTGATATCCATACCGGCAAAAAACCGGAACATCTTTTACCTATTGACGAGCTTTTAATATTAAAGCTTCATGTGAAGAATCTGCGCTTATCTCGTTTTTATAGAAATATTATAAGAGATAGTTTTCATAAAGATTCTGACTTTGCCAAGAAACTCAAAATCTGGTTTATTGAACAACAGTGGAGCTTTGCAGCTCAGGAAGAAGATTTCGACAAGGTAGCACGGCAGACAGCGTATTTGCTCATAAATAAGCTGCTTTTTTATCAGGCTCTAAAAACAAAGTATACAAACCTTGCCTCACTGCTCATCCCTGATGATTTAACTGCAGGGGGACAGCTTCAGAAAATCTTGCAACAAACGTATTTCAATTATATAACGGATAACATTGACTACGAAACTATTTACAGCACTGATTTTATTGACCAGATAGCATTCCCCGATAGCAGAGAAGTTGTTGAAGAGATTAAAGGACTTGTAGCTATCATAAAGGAATATGATTTTTCAAAAATCGGCTTTGACATTATCGGAAGAATATTTGAAAAGCTGATCCCTCAGGAAGAGCGCCATATTTTGGGGCAATATTTCACAAGCCCAGATGTTGTTGACCTGATCTTAAAGTTCTGCCTGAAACATGAAGACGACAAGGTTATAGATCCCTCATGCGGTGCAGGCACATTTCTCGTCAGGGCATATCAGCACAAGAAACTTATGAATAACAGGCTTGCACATCAGGAAATTCTTGAAAGCCTGTGGGGTGTGGATATAGCAAAATTCCCTGCTCACCTTGCAACCATTAACCTTGCAATCAATGACTTGGGTGTTATTAAAAATTATCCGAACATTGCACGGGAAGACTTTTTCAATCTATTGGTGAAACCTGATGGTGGTGTTGAGCTTACTGAAAGATGGAGAAAACTAAAGGCTAAAACATTAGGCACGGAGCAAAAAGAGATAACTCATCCGCGGTGGTTTGACTGCATCGTAGGCAATCCGCCTTACACAAGGCAGGAAGAAATAGCCGAAATTACTGAAAAAGCCGGTTACAAGAAAAATCTTATCGAGAAAGCTCTTATTTATGGCGGGCGGAAGCTTGCAGATATCTCAAAGAGGGCTGGCATTCATGCCTATTTCTTTGTGCATGGGACAAAGTTTCTGAAAGATGGCGGCCGTTTCGGCTTTATTGTCTCAAATTCGTGGATGGATGTGGATTACGGGAAAGGGCTTCAAGAACTATTTCTCAAGAACTATAAAATCATTGCAATCATTGAATCCAAAGTTGAACGCTGGTTTGAAGATGCTGACATCAATACCTGCATAATAATCCTTGAGAAGTGCAAAGATCAGAAAGAAAGAGATGAAAATCTGGTCAGATTTGCATATCTCTTAAAACCCTTAAGACATTTTATCCCGCCTGCCCACGACATGTGGGAAAAACAGAAACAAAGGCTTGACGCCATTGGAAACCTTATTAAAACAATTCTCTATCACAATGACTTTTACCAGAACGATGAATTAAGAATTTATCCCAAAAAACAGAGCGAGCTGTGGGAAGAAGGTTTTGACACAGAAGAAAGAAAATATACAGGCTCAAAATGGGGCAAGTATCTGAGGGCTCCGGAGATATTTTTTAAGATTCTTGAAAAGGGTAAGGATAAACTTGCGCCATTAAAAAAGATAGCGGATATCAGGAGAGGATTTACAACAGGTGTAAATGAGTTTTTCTATCTGACAGAAGAAGAAATAAAAGAGAGAGGAATTGAAAAAGAATTCTGGATGCATAAAAATGACAAAGATGAATGGGCGCCGAATAGAGTGCTTGTAAGCCCGAGGGAAGCAAAAAAGGCTGTTGTATCTCCTGAAGATTTATCAAAGATTGTTCTTTTCATAAACAAAGACAAAGAGAAACTAAAAAGCAAAAAGGTTCTCTCTTATATCAAACAAGGGGAGAGGAAGGGTTTTCATAACAGGTCAACATGTTCATCTCGTAATAGATGGTATGAACTTGAATATAGAGAAACGTGGCCGATCTTTTATCCAAGAGTTCACACAGATAGACAATTAGTGATTTCAAATAAGTATATGTTTCAGGCTGATTGCAGTTTTATGGAGATAAAACCAAAAAGAAAGCGTGATGTTCTGCCATTGCTTTGTTTTTTACTTTCTACAGTGAGCATGTTATTTAAAGAATTTTACAGCAGAACCTATGGCGGTGGGACAGGGCCTATTGATATAAAAGGCACAGATTTTGAAAAAACTCCAGTTATAAAAAATTTCTCTAAGGATGGGCGGTTAAAACTCAAAAAACTAGCTATAAAATATCCCTCTCCTGAAATAAAATCCATATTTGAAGATTTAAAGGCTTATTCATCTGATGAAGTTTCTCTCGATAAAGTCAAGCCTGACCGCCGTGAACTGGACAAAATAATCATGGGCGATATTCTTGGTTTAACCGATGACGAACAGCTTGAGGTCTATCGTGCAGTTGTTGACCTTGTGAAATCAAGGATAGAAAAGGCAAGAAGCGTTGATAAAAAAGGAAAGACAACGGAGGGTGTTGATGTTGAACTTTTAACAAAGACAATTAAAGATAAGCTTGGAGATAAACTTCTTGGACATTTCTACAGAGAAAAAATCCTTAATCAGAAAAACCTTAAAACCGTTAAGCTCTTTCATCTGGCCCCCCTTACATCCCCCCTTAGCAAGGGGGGAAAGAGGGGGGTAGAAATCAAAAACGAACTCTTTGGCTGGCGTATTTTTTCTGGTAAAGACCACATAGACTGCTCAAGTGAAGCAGAAGCAGAGTTTTTAAAGGTTTGGCTTGAGTCAGGGCTTGAGGAAATAAAGATACCAAAAGACGAATTATACATCTCAAAAATCCTTCCAGAACTCAAAGCCCTTAAAGAAAAAATAGACAGAATAATCTCCGACCACATCTCCTCCATCACCAGCCAGAAATTGCAGAACAAAATTTTGCAGAAATTACAGGGGGAGTTGTTTGCGTGAGATAAAAGAGATAAATGGGATTGTGAGGGGGCTTTTAAGAATGGGATAGTAGAGGGGATAGTAGAGGGACACTTCCCATATTTAATAATTAATCAGGGACACATCCCTATTATCTCAGCTATGAAGATGGATAGCCGAAAGGATTATAACTAGAGAACGGAAATATGGCTTTTCGCCTCGGCTCCGCACTCAGGCGGATTCGCCGAGGAGAACAAGTCTGCGCTACGCTTTGACTATCGGGGAAGTAGGCGGAGTAGATTGAGATTGTCTATGACTCATAGAGTGGAGGGGAAAAGAAGTAAGATTTTTCTGTTATACTATTAACAAGTATCCGACAGAGAGGAGGGAATGAATGTCAGTTAAAGAAATAATTAGAAATGAAATAGATAGGCTTCCTGAAAATCTTCTTGCAGAGGTTCTTGACTTTATACAATTTTTAGAAAATAAAAAGGAAAAAACTCTGCTTGTAAGTGCCTCTCAAGAACTGTCCACCGCATCATTCCAGAAGATTTGGGACAACAAAGAGGATGCTGTCTATGACAGCTTATAAAAGAGGGGATATTATTCTCGTCCCATAGCCCTCCGTGTGCCTCGTTGACCAAAACCTCACAAAAAGCGGAACAGGCAGATTATCTGAAGTGCAGAGGGCGGAGATTGGGTTGGAAGATTAGAAAAAGCATAGACTGTGATATTATAGAATATAGAAATAAAAGTGAGGGGGTGGTTTAAATGGGCACTGCTACAGCAAAAAAAATAAATCCTGAAGATTTTATCCTCTCTGCGCTTTCTCCTCAGGACAGGCTTAACGCTGCCTTCAAAGTTGCAGGCGAGGCATTTAAAAAGACCACATTGACAATGAAAGACATTGATAAAGCAGCTAAAACTGTGAGGAGAAGAATCTACGGAAAAAAGAAGTAAGATAGTTATTGATACAGGCGTGCTTGTTTCTGCCTTTGCCTTTGGCGGTGTGCCTGAGAAAACTGTCAGAAAAGCATTTAAAGAGGCAGACATATATGTATCCCCAGCCCTTCTTGAAGAGTATCGTGATACCCCGTTGGAACTTGAAACCGAGGGGAAGATAAGCCATATCCAGTTAAAGGCGTTAATTTCCGGAATAGCCTCTTTTGTTGCAAACACAAGAATTGTCTATCCATCTGTAAAATTATCACTCTGTAGAGATACCGACGATAATATGCTTCTTGAATGTTGCCATACAGCAAGAGCAAAGATTCTTATAACCGGCGATAAAGATATTCTGGATATAAAGAATTTGCCTTTTGACCTTAAGATACTGACGCCACAAAAATATTTAGAAGAATAATACTTTCATGTGTTCTTCAAAAAAAGGAGAGCCTGTACATCATCCCTCATTCAGAGGGCAGGGAGATTGAGATTGTGGAGGGGAAAAGATGAAATCTGAAATATATTTCTCTGTAAAGACGCCTCTAAGTATTGAAGTCAGAACCACCGTTCAGTATTGGGAATACCTTACTACATTAAAACATCCAATAATGAAAAACAAGGAAGACATTGTAAAATTTGTTTTGCAGATGCCTGATGAAATAAGACAAAGCAAAATGGATAAAGAAGTCTTTCTTTATTATAAGCAGTCTGATAAACTATATTGCGTGGTTGTCAAGCATACAGGAAAGGAAGGTTTTTTAATAACTGCATATCCTGTTGATAAGGTAAAGGAAGGAGAAATTGTATGGACAAAGTAAAAGTTTATTACAACAATGAGTCAGATACAATGGATATTTGGTTCGGCAATCCCGAGGATGAAGTCGTATGTGAAGAGGCGGGAGAAGGCATTATCCTTAAAAAAGATAAAAATGGGAAGACTATAGGGATTGAAAAGCTATATGTAAGCAAAACTGTCGGTATTGACAGGCCTTTGCCTGTCGAATTAGTAGTTGCTTAGAATACCGGCAGCCCTTCGGGAAAATATAATGGAAGATTTTAAGGTCTTTTATGATGAAGAAGAGGATATTCTTTACCTTACAAAGGAAGGTGAGGAAGCCGAAGTTGTAGAAATATCTCCGGGCGTGAATATGGAACTTGACAGCAAAGGCAAACTCATAGGCGTTGAACTGTTTAAAGCCTCGTATATGTTTAAAAATGTTCTTAAACCAATGGAGAAGAAACTCCAGTTTGCATAACTGTCGGAACGAAATCAGGCTTCATTTCCCTTTGAGGTAGAAGATGATTTTTATGCCCTTCGCAAAGTCGGTACCCACGACATAATCAAAAAGCCTTAATTCTCTCGAATCCTATATGCCGTTTACTTATCGATAGATATTGTCCTTATATGTTAAAATTTCATTAGCATTTCAAAGCTGTCTCAGGAGAAGATATGCTTGGCGTTATAGGCGGAAGCGGGGTTTATGAGATTGATGGAGTAGTCATCAAGGAGGAGAAAAGAATCTCAACTCCTTTTGGCGCTCCTTCCGATTCTTACAGGATTGGCGAGATAGCAGGAGTAGAGGTTGCATTTCTTCCAAGGCACGGTTCTCCTCACCATATTGCTCCGCATAAGGTTAACTACAGGGCGAATATCCGGGGTTTCAGAGAACTCGGAGCAGAAAGGATTATCTCCGTGAATGCGGTTGGGGGAATAAATCCTAAGCTTAAACCGGGTTCAATCGTCATTCTTAATCAGATTATTGATATGACAGAGGGCCGGGCGTCAACATTTTATGATGAAGAAGAAATCGTGCATGTGGACTTTACCGAGCCGTATTGCCCTGAGCTGCGGACAGCATTACTCACGGCAGGTAAAAAGGCGGGAGTTGCGCTTAAAGAGGATGCAACCTATGTATGCGTAAACGGCCCGAGGCTCGAGACTGCTGCGGAAATAAAGGCGTTTTCTTTGCTGGGCGCTGATGTGGTTGGAATGACAGGCATGCCGGAGGCGTCTCTGGCAAGAGAGCTTGCGATATGTTTTGCAGGAATAGGTGTTGTCACAAATTATGCTGCCGGTATCTCAGGCAGCAGGCTTACCACAACCGAGGTTGTAAGGACCATGGCAGAATCCTCAGAAGCGGTGAAGGCTCTTTTAGAAAAGACCTTTGCCGGCATCCCTCATACAAGAAACTGCGGATGCAAGGACGCCCTTGCGAATGCAAAGATGTGATAACATATTACTAATTTGTCATTCCGAGCGAAGCGAGGAATCTCGTCGTGAGATTGCTTCGTCCCGAGCCGCTCGGGGCTCGCAATGACAGCGTAGAGAACTGTTAGGAGCAATAACTTTTCACATGGATACCATTCTTATAGTTGAAGACAGAGAATCAATGTCAGATATGCTTAAGGAGACCCTCAGGACTGAGGGCTACAGGACTATTACGGCAAAAGACGGGCCGGAAGGTATAAAAAAAATAAAAGAAAACAGGATTGACCTGGTCCTTACTGATTTGAAACTTCCCAGAAAAAACGGCATAGATGTATTAATGGCCGCGAAGGAAGAGAATCCTTTAATGCCGGTAATTGTAATGACTGCCTTTGGTTCTGTTGAGACTGCCGTGCTTGCAATTAAAGAAGGCGCATTTGATTTTATTACAAAGCCTTTTGATACCGACCATCTTCTGGTGCTTATGAAGAGGGCGCTTGAGACTCAAAGGCTGATGACAGAGAATATGCTTATGAAAGAGGAGTTTTCATCACAGCTCGGACTGCCGATGATAATAGGCAAAAGCGAAAAAATATCAGAAGTGGCCCAGCAGATACAGAAGGTTGCGCCGAGCAAGACAACTGTGCTGATTCTCGGTGAAAGCGGCACAGGCAAGGAATTGTTCGCAAGGGCCATTCATTACCTCAGCCCGAGAAAGGAATATCCGTTTGTCCCTATAAACTGCGCTGCCATACCGGGGGAACTATTGGAGTCAGAGCTTTTCGGGCATGAAAAGGGAGCTTTTACAGGCGCTGATTATAAGAAACTCGGCAAATTTGAACTGGCTGATAAAGGCACTATATTTCTTGATGAAATAGGCGAGATGGATACTGCGCTTCAGTCCAAGCTGCTAAGGGCGCTTCAGGAAGGGGAGATAGAAAGGCTCGGAGGCCTGAAAACGATAAAGATAGACGTAAGGGTTATCGCTGCAAGTAACCGGGACATTGAAAAGGCTGTTTCAGAAAAGACATTCAGGGAAGACCTTTACTACAGGTTGAGCGTATTCCCTGTCAGGATTCCTCTGCTCAGAGAAAGGGTTGAGGATATTCCTATGCTTGCAGGGTTTTTCCTTAACAAATACTGCGCCGAACTCAAGACGCCTTTAAAGACTATCTCTGCCGAAGCCCTTGAAATGATGGTTGAGTATCCGTGGAAGGGGAATGTCAGAGAGCTTGAAAATACAATAGAACGGGCCATAATATTATGCGACGGGAAGGTGATAATGCCCGAGGATATATCACTGAGCCCTTTATCCTTTGAATCGTACATAAAGAATCTCCCGATGGACGGAGCGCTCCGAGCAGCTCGGAGAGAGGCATTAAGGATTGCTGAGACTCAGCGGATAATAAAGGCGCTGAAAGAGACAAAGGGAAATAAAAGCAGGGCGGCAGAAGTCCTGCAGGTAAGTTATAAAACGCTTTTAACTAAGATAAAAGAATATCATATAGAAGAATAGAATCTTTTAAAAAATAAATCGGAGGGTTGCAATGTCAGGACATTCAAAATGGTCTCAGATAAAATATAAAAAGGCTAACACGGACGCAAAAAGGGGCAGGGCCTTTACTAAACTCGTCAAGGAGATAGCGGTTGCGGCCAGGTTCGGAGGCGGCGACCCTGACGGCAATCCGAGATTGCGCACTGCAATGGAAAAGGCAAAAGAGGTCAATATGCCCCACGACAATATTAAAAGGGCGATTATGAAGGGCACAGGCGAACTTCCCGGAGTTACATATGAGGAAATCATGTATGAAGGGTACGGCCCTTCAGGTGTTGCAATGATGATAGAGACGCTGACTGACAACAAGAACAGGACTGTCCCGGAGATAAGACATGCAATGGCAAAACACGGCGGGAGCCTCGGAGAAACAGGCTGTGTTTCGTGGCTCTTTGATAAAAAAGGATATATCCTGGTTAATAAATCTAAGGTATCTGAAGACTCTGTAATGTCTGCTGCCCTTGATGCAGGGGCTGAGGATATGAAAAATGACCCTGAAGAAGAAAACTTTGAGATAATAACTGCTCCTGAAGATTTCAATAATGTTAAAGCTGCGCTTGAGAAGGCAAATATTCCTGTTGAGTCCGCTGAGATAACCATGCTCCCCAAAAACTATGTAGTCTTGGACGGAAAGGCGGCAGAGCAGATGATAAGGCTTATGGATGCGCTTGAAGACCATGACGACGTCCAGAATGTTTATGCAAATTTTGATATTCCTGACGAAGCGGCTGAGAAGGCAGTAAAATAATGAAAGGATGCACGATGCACGATACCCCCCTTTAATTCCCCCCTTACTAAGGGGGGATAGAGGGGGGTTGAATCCTGTGTTATGCACCATGTAGGCTCTTGCAATATCAATGCCTGCGGCGTTATTATAAATAACAATATGTCAACTTCTATGCGCGCTGTCCTTAAAAGAAAATTTCTTGCTGGACTGATTGTCTCAATTCCTGCGGTAATTACTGTTTTAGTTATCGTATGGTTTTTTGAGTTTATTGACGGCATACTGGGTCCCCTTTACAACAAGATGCTGGGCTACCAGGTCCCCGGCCTCGGATTCATATCTGCGGTAATTCTGATATTTCTTATAGGCATAATATCAACGAATGTCTTCGGTAAAAAGTTAATAGAGTTTTTTGAAAAGGCTGTTGTCAGAATACCTGTGTTCAAGGGCATTTATGCGGCAATAAAGCAGCTTGTTGACGCATTCTCGCCTGAAAACAAAAGTTCATTCAAGAAATTTGTGATAGTTGAATACCCCAGACAGGGAGTCTATGCATTCGGCTTCCTGACCAAAGAGTGTACGGTAAAGGCGTCTAAAAACGGCCAAGAATCATACCTCAGGGCGGTATATGTACCTACGAATAATCTGTATCTCGGCGAGATAGTCCTGCTGGGCGAAGGCGACGTCTTCTATACGGACATTCCGATAGAGGAGGGCATAAAGATAATACTTTCAGGCGGCATTGCAGCGCCGTCACGCATATCGGAGTCAAAAGAATGAAACTTGCAGTGGTTATCCTGGCGGCAGGACGGGGCGAGAGGATGAATTCTCCCTTGCCGAAGGTTCTGCATGGAATTTTTGATAAACCTATGCTGCAGTGTGTAATTGATTCCGCATCAGGGCTTAAGCCGTCAAAAATCGTAATTGTAGTTGGAAAGAATTACGGGGAAATAAAAGATGCTATTAATAAATCCCCCCATCCCCCCTTTATTAAAGGGGGGCGAGGGGGGATTACTAAAGGGAAACAGAGCAGCCTTTCGTTTGTTATACAGGAAAAACCCAATGGGACAGGCGATGCGCTTGTAAGGGCAAAATCCGCCTTAGGCGGACTGAAAGATTTCATAGGCACGATACTCGTATTAAACGGAGACGTCCCGCTCATTACATCAGAGACATTGAAGAAATTTCTCAGTTTGCACCTCAGAGGGAAGAATGATATTTCTCTTATCTCATTTGCTGCGGCAAATCCTGCTTCATACGGAAGAATATTAAGGGACAGAAACAGCCGTATTAACTCAATTGTAGAGGATAAGGATGCAACAGAGGCTCAGAGAAAAATCAATGAGGTTAACAGCGGAGTATATGCTATAAAATCCGGAGCCTTAGCGCTGCTTAAAGAAATTCCGCTTAATATTGCAAAGGGTGAGTATTACCTTACAGATATTATCGGCATCGCCGGAAACAAGGGCTATAAAATAAATGCCTACTGCATAGGTTCTGAGGATGAGATGATGGGAGTTAATACAATACCTGAACTGATGAAGGCGCGGAAAATATTCAGGGAGAGACTGGCTGACGCCTGGATTAAAAAGGGTGTTATATTTTTTGACCACGATTCAGTCTTTATCTCAGACAGCGTTGTTATAGGAAATAATACAACTATTTATCCTGACGTCTGTCTTGAAGGCAGGACCGAAATAGGCAGAGGATGCACTATATATCCGAATGTGCGCATTGTTGACAGCGTTATCAAGGATGGGGTTGTAGTGAAGGACTCTACTGTGATAGAGGGTTCTGTTATTCGGGCTAAAGCAGTGGTTGGGCCTTTTGCCCATATCAGGCCCGGATGCGATATCGGCTCCGAGGCAAAGATAGGGAATTTTGTTGAAGTCAAAAAATCTGTGCTCGGCGGCGGGACCAAGGCGTCTCATCTCAGTTACCTCGGTAACGCCTCTATAGGAAAGGGCGTCAATATCGGGGCAGGCACAATAACATGCAATTATGACGGCAAAAAGAAGAGCAGGACAACAATAGAAGACGGCGCTTTTATAGGCAGCGACACTCAGCTAATTGCGCCTGTAAGAGTTGGCAGAGGCGCATACATAGGCGCAGGCTCTACCATTACCAAGTGCGTTCCTGCCATGTCGCTTTCAGTGAGCAGGGTAGAGCAAAAGAACATAGAGGGATGGGCACGAAAAAAATTCAAAATTCAAAGTTCAAAATTCAAAGTTAAAAAGAAAGGAAACAAATAGTGTTTTATTTAAACTATTCACTATTCACTCACTGCCGGACAACCCCCTCAATCCCCCTTAACAAAGGGGGAATAAAAGGGGTTGTTTCGCTTCACTGTTCACTGTTTTAATATGTGCGGAATAATAGGTTATACAGGCAAAAATAATGCGGTTTCAATAATACTTGAAGGGCTCAAGCGCCTTGAATACAGGGGGTATGATTCTGCGGGAATCGCATTTTTTAATGAAAAAGGCATAGAGATCAGAAAGTGCACAGGAAAGATTAAAAACCTGTCTGCGATTATAGACTCTGACAAACCCTTCAGCTCTACCGCCATAGGACACACAAGATGGGCGACTCACGGAAGGCCGTCAGAAGAAAATGCCCATCCTCACAGGTCAAACGGGATAGTAATTGTGCACAACGGGATAATAGAAAATTATCTCCCGCTTAAAAAGAAACTGATTGATGAGGGATATAAGTTTACATCAGAGACCGACACAGAGGTCCTATGCCATCTGATAGAAAAATATGCCGCGGATTATCCTCTGGAAGATGCTGTCAGACAAGCGCTTAAGGAGGTCAAGGGGGCATACGCCCTTGCAGTAATGAATGAAAAAGAACGCGGCAAGATTGTTGGCGTGAAAAAAGACAGTCCTCTGGTTGTCGGCCTGGGCGGCGGAGAATTTTTCCTGGCGTCTGATGTGCCTGCCTTCCTCAGCTATTCAAGAGATGTGATATTTCTTGATGATGGAGAGATGGTTGTTATGACAGGCGACGGTGTGGTTGTGACAACCCTTGACGGCGCGCCTGTTCAGAAAGAAGTTGTGTCAGTTTCATGGAGCCCGGCCATGGCTGAAAAAGGCGGCTACAAGCATTTTATGCTTAAAGAGATATATGAACAGCCCAGGGCAATAGCAGATACTCTGAGGGGAAGGTTTTATCCGGAAAGCGGTCAAGTGAATATGGATGAGTTTGGCATAAAAGAGGAAGACCTGAAAAAGGCGCAAAGAATTTTTATTGTGGCCTGCGGCACGTCATGGCATGCCGCCCTGGTCGGGAAATATATGATAGAAGAGTTGGCAAGGGTTCCGGTGGATGTGGATATAGCATCAGAATTCAGATACAGAAACCCGGTGCTGGGGCAGGACAGCCTTCTGATAGCTATAACGCAGTCGGGGGAAACGGCAGATACGCTTGCTGCCCAGAGGGAGGCAAAGCGGCTCGGCGCAAAGACCTTGAGCATATGCAATGTTGTGGGCAGCACTGCATCAAGAGAGGCGGATGCCGTGTTCTATACGCATTCAGGCCCTGAGATAGGCGTTGCATCAACAAAGGCCTTCACTACCCAGATAGTAGGGCTTTATCTCTTTGCAATAGGACTCGGCAGGCTTAAGGGGACTGTCCGCGGCGATTCAGCTATGGAATTGCTCAGGGCTCTCCTTTTTCTGCCAACGCTGGTTGAGAAGGTTCTTGCGGCAGACAATGCAATTGAACGTATAGCAAGGGAATTGTTTAAGGCTGATGATTTTCTGTATATGGGGAGGGGTATAAATTATCCTATTGCGCTTGAAGGCGCGCTTAAGCTCAAGGAAATATCTTACATTCATGCGGAGGGTTATCCTGCCGGAGAGATGAAACATGGCCCGATAGCGCTTGTTGACGAGGCTCTTCCGTCTGTATTTTTAGCGCCGAGGGGTAGACTTTATGCGAAGGTTCTATCTAATATAGAAGAAGTAAGAAGCAGGGGGGGCAGGATTATAGCAGTAACTGACGAGGGCAACAAAGAGGTATGCAGCCGTTCTGATTATTGCATCTTTGTGCCTGAGACTAATTCTTTTCTGTCGGCAATTTTGATGGCAATACCACTGCAGCTTCTTGCGTATCATATAGGAGTGCTGAGAGGATGCGATGTTGACCAGCCCAGGAATCTGGCTAAAAGTGTAACCGTAGAGTGAGAGCCGTTCTTGTGATGCAAGATGGACACGCATAAAATGTATTTGTTAATTTAAAAAAGGAGTTGTAATGTCAAGAGAGCTTTTATTGAAGGGCCTGAATCCCATGCAAAAAGAGGCGGTGCTCCATGAAGGAAGTCCGCTTCTTGTGCTTGCAGGCGCAGGCAGCGGCAAGACCAGGGTTATTACTCATAAGTTTGCATATTTTGCAAAGTCAAACAAGGTTTCTCCGCATTCAATCTTTGCTGTCACCTTTACAAACAAGGCCTCCGATGAGATGAAGCGCAGAATAGCCCTGCTCATTGGAAAGGATATGGACGGTTCATGGATAGGCACCTTCCATTCGCAGTGCAACAGGATACTCAGGAAAGAGATAAAGGCGCTCGGCTACAATAATAATTTTTTAATATACGATACTGACGACCATTGTAATCTTATAAGGCACATACTGAAGGAGTTCAGGATATACGAGGCGATGTATAAGGGGGTTGCTTCCAGGATAAGTTCCTTGAAGTCTTCACTTGTAACCCCGAGCAAGTTTCTTTCAAAAACAGACGGTTTTGGATTTGATGAAAAACTTGCAAAGGTCTATGTGAGGTATCAAGATGAATTAAAGAGGTCCAATGCGTTGGACTTTGACGACCTCATAATGCTTGCGGTTAAGCTTTTTGAGGAGAACCCGTTACTGCTTGAAAAATACAGGACTATATTCAATTATGTTCTGGTTGACGAATTTCAGGATACAAACTATGCTCAGTACCGTCTGTTAAAATTACTGGCCGCAAGGGATAATATCTGTGTTGTCGGCGACGACGACCAGAGCATATACAAATTCAGGGGCGCCGACGTCAGGAATATTCTTAACTTTGAAAAGGATTTTCCACGGGCCAAGGTCATAAAACTTGAGCAGAACTATCGCTCAACACAGAACATACTTGATGTTGCCGGCGCTGTAATAGCCGGCAACTCTGACAGGAAGCCGAAGAAGTTATGGACAGAGAGGGGCTGCGGCGAGAAGGTCTATTACTGCTGGTTCAATACAGAGGAAGACGAGGCGAAACATATAGCAGCCATGATAAAGGAACTTTATCTGAAGGGAGAATGCCGCTATAAGGATTTTGCTGTGCTTTACCGGGTAAATTTTCAGGCCAGGGCGATAGAGGATGCGCTGAGAGACGAGAGGATTCCGTATCGGGTTATGGGCGGAATAAGTTTCTATCATCGGAAGGAAATAAAAGATATTATCGCATATATGCGCCTTGCCGTAAATCATGATGACAATGTGAGCCTCAGACGGATAATAAACTGTCCTGTGAGAGGGATAGGCGCTGCAACGCTCTCAAAAATAGAGCATGAAGCAAAGAATAAATCGTTAAGTCTCTTTGCTGCGATTAAGGCGATATTAAAGGCAAACAGCGTTGCTCTGTCTGTCAGGGGAAAACTCGGCGGCTTTGTCAAGCTCATAGAACACATCGCCTCTGACGAATACAGGTCAGCCGCGGATATGCTGAAGGCGATAATTGAAAAAACAGGATATATGGATTCTGTGGAGGAAGATAAAACTCATAATATATATGAACTTATTGCATCTGCAGAGGGAAAAGATATAGGTGATTTCAGCGACAGGGCGGCGCTCTTGACCGCTATGGATGATATTAATGCAGAGAATTCCGTATCGCTTATGACACTGCACAGCACAAAAGGCCTTGAATTTCCCGTTGTTTTTGTTGCCGGGCTTGAAGACGGGCTCATGCCGTATTTTAAGGCGCTTCAGAATGAAGATGAGATATCAGAGGAGCGGAGGTTATTCTATGTGGGCATGACGCGGGCAAAAAATGTGTTATGGCTTACCGGCACGAAAAAGAGAAGGTTATATAATACAAAGGTACAAGAGCAGGAGCCGTCAAGATTTCTTGCCGATATACCTCAGCAGTGCTGCCAGCGCATAGAGAAATCGGCAAGTCCTCAGCCGAACACAGTTTCCGTGAAGAGAGCTGTTCAATTTAAAAAGCCGCTGCTCTATATTATCGGCTGCAGGGTAAAGCATCCCAAATGGGGAGTAGGCGTTATAAGGGAATGTTATGGAGATGGAGACGAACAGAAAGTGATGGTAAATTTTCCGGATGTGGGAGTAAAGAGGCTCGCTCTCAGATGCGCAAATCTTGAGAAGATATGAAGATATCCGTTGAACATATCGCAAAACTTGCAAGGTTGTCGGTTTCCGAAAAGGAAGCAGAGGCTTTCAGAGCGCAGCTTCAAGGCATCCTGAGTTATATGGAAAAACTAAATGAACTTGACACAAAAGACGTTGAACCTACCTCCCATGCAGTCTCATTAAGCAATGTCCTGCGCGAGGATATTCAGAGAGATTCACTATCAAAGGAAGACGCCCTTGCGAATGCCCCTGACCATACGGATAAATTTTACAGGGTGCCGAGGATAATAGAATGAAGGAGACAATATGTTAAGGTGTATGCTTATGTCAAAGATACACCTGGCAAAGGTGACAGAGGCGAATCTTGAGTATGAGGGCAGCATCACCATAGATGAGGTTATACTCAAGAAGGCCGGAATCCTTCCCTATGAGCAGGTCATGATAAGCAACCTGAATAACGGCGAGAGGTTTGAAACTTACGTGATACCCGGCAGAAAAAATTCAGGCATGATATGCCTGAACGGGCCTACGGCAAGAAAGGGCGCTGTCGGCGACAGGGTTATCATATTCTGCTACGGATACTTTGAAGACAAGGACATAAGAAAGTTCAAGCCCAGGATAGTCATTCTGGATTCAGAGAACAGAGCTGTTAGGGTGAGGTGAGGTGGCCTAGTTTGTTTAGACAGCCTAAAGCAGTTTTTAAGTGATAAGCTGCTCCGCCTCATACCGCTACCTGTGCCCTCTCAAGTAACTGTCTCTTCCATTCCGTGATCTGATTGGGAT
>Ga0100380_10000631_pt1 | contig 39162 bp, 37 predicted proteins | sample CryGeymeta201504_FD_80417 | JGI IMG/M metagenome (GOLD analysis project Ga0100380, IMG submission 80417) | Groundwater microbial communities from Crystal Geyser aquifers in Utah, USA - Crystal Geyser metaG 2015-04 | ecosystem: Environmental > Aquatic > Deep subsurface > Groundwater | place... | reverse complement strand
TTGGTACCATTTTGCTTTATGGAAGGATTGATAGAATTTACCATATTGTCCAGTAAAATCTTCATGGTGCAAATGCAGCCAATCGTATTCAGGAAGTTTATCGCTCAAGACCTCATCATCAAAAACCACATCATAAGGAATCTCTGCATAGTTAAGTACCATGGTTACGGCATCATCCCAAGGCTGAGCTGATTTTGGTGTATAGACTGCCACCTTTGGAGCGGTGAGCAGTTTTACCGCCTCCATATTTGCTTCTGGATCAGCAATTTCATTATGGATTTGAGTCGATTTTACCTCTGGAATAATCTCAATACTTACCCCACGTATTAAACATTCTTTTTCTAGCTCCTGGCTATGGTTAAATAGAAAACTTCCACCTCGGTAGTTGACGAGCCATTCCGCTTCACCGCCTTTTTCGAGTACCCAATAAGAAATACCATAGGCTTTGAGATGATCCTTTTGGTCTTCATCCATCGGTACCAAGATGCGCACAGCCTGCGCCTGGATAGCGAAGAGCAAAGTCACGATAAATAAGGTAGTTTTCAATTTCATGTGTTATCGACTAAAATTCATTCCTAAGAACACGGCCACAATGCCAGCAATATTTGTTCCCAAGATATAGAGAGATGCTTCCTTCCATGCCCTTGCTTCGATGAGTTGAAAGGCTTCCAACCCAAAAGAGGAAAAGGTAGTAAATCCACCTAGAATCCCAACGATAAGAAAAGGCCTGTATTGTGCCAGATGCTGCGAATGAATCATCCAAACGCTAAGAAGTCCAATCAAGAAGCAGCCAAGAATATTTACGGCAAATACCCCCCAAGGAAAGGCTCCTCCTAAATTTCTACCCACCCATAGCGCCACGCCATAACGGGCCAAGGCACCCAAGGCTCCACCCAAGGCCACCTGCAACCAAATTAGCATAAGTCAAAGGTATGGAAATGAGCTGGCTTTAAGGTATTTTTGCGCCTCGCAATGGCATTGGATCAGGATTTTGACTTAGAAGAACTTCAGCGCAAGATGCAGGAAGAGCCCGAAGAGATGTCGTTTCTCGACCATATCGAGGAGCTCCGATGGAATATTATCCGGGCAATTATAGCCATTCTTGTCGGCACCACTCTGGCCTTCGTGTTTAAGGACATTCTTTTTGACCAAATTCTATTCGGACCAAAAAGAACGGACTTCTGGACCTACCGGGCACTCTGCGATTTAGGGCAATGGATTTATTCGGACGACCGTCTTTGCATCACCGAATTTGGCTTTAAGATCACCAATATCAGCATGTCGGGGCAGTTTACGTCTCATATTTTCCTTTCATTGATTGCCGGAATAATCTTGGCCTTTCCCTATATATTATGGGAAGTTTGGCGTTTTATCAAACCTGCTTTGCATGCTAAGGAAAAAGCAAAGACACGCGGTGTTGTATTTTATGGCACCCTCCTTTTCATTTCCGGATTGCTCTTCGGCTACTATTTTCTTTCACCTATTTCGGTGAACTTCATGGGAAGTTATCAGGTAAGCAAGGAGGTAGAAAATTATATCAATCTCGACTCGTACCTTTCTTTTGTTTCGAGTTTAAGTTTTGGCTCAGGCCTGCTTTTCGAACTTCCTTTGGCCATCTACTTCTTAGCGAAGGTCGGCATCATTAGCTCCGACTTCATGAAGGCCTATCGTACTTATGCCTTTTTAATAATCTTGGTAATTTCGGCGATTGTAACACCGCCTGATGTTGCCTCACAAATATTGATGACCGGCCCCATATATGGCCTTTATGAAATAGGAATTTGGATTGCACGCAGGGTTGAAAAACGCCGTGCGCAAGACCTAAAATAAAAAAACATGAAACTAGCTATCGCATCCGACCATGCAGGTTACGACCTCAAAGAAAAAATGAAAAGCCACCTAAGCGCTTTAGGCCATGAAATGGAAGATTTCGGAACCAACAGCACCGATTCGACCGACTACCCTGATTATGCCCACCCTTTGGCCGTATCAGTAGAATCAGGAAACAATACGCTTGGAATCTTAATTTGTGGAAGCGGAAATGGAGTGTGTATGACAGCCAACCATCATAAAGGAGTTCGTGCAGCCTTAGCATGGAATGCCGAAGTAGCAGAATTGGCCCGTCAGCATAATAATGCCAATGTGCTTTGTTTACCAGCGCGCTATATTTCTGATGATGAAGCTTTTGCGATTACCGAAGCTTATTTGAAGGCGGCATTTGAAGGCGGTCGTCATGAGCGACGTGTGGAAAAAATCCACCAAGCATGAGAGCGCTAGTTGCAGTACTTTTAGTCTGTTTGACCCTACAAGGATATTCTCAGAAGGATCTTAAAAACAAACCGCTGAATGAAGATTCCCTCCGCATAGAAAGCAGACAAAAGCTCCGTGGGCATTTAGAGATTCTGGCGTCGGACAGCTTTGAAGGACGTTGCACTGCGACTCCCGGACAGAAAATGGCCGCTGCCTATATCGCTTCCGAGATGGAAAAATACGGTCTCCAGCAGGTGGCAAAAGACAGCAATGGTCACTTATCCTGGTTTCAATCTTGGCCCTTTGCCAAACGTTTTGGCGACAAGAAAAAATACGAGCCCTACTCTGAGAATGTGATGGGCGTATTGCCCGCTACCGTTCCGAGCAACGATTATGTGGTTATCTCAGCTCATTACGATCATCTAGGAATTATTCGTGATACCGTTTATAATGGAGCAGACGATAATGGAACCGGGTCCTCCTCCTTATTGGAACTCATTCGGATTTACCGAGATCTAACTCCAATTCGTGAGAAGAATATTCTTTTTCTATTCTTTAGTGGAGAAGAAAAAGGACTGCTTGGATCGGCCTATTATGCTGAAAACCCAGTTATACCTCTAAGCGCGACTGTTTGCGATATCAATATCGATATGGTTGGTCGGGCAGATTCCACTCACGCCGCTGATAGCAATTATGTCTATGTGATTGGCTCTGATCGCATCTCTAAAAAACTTGATAGCCTCTTGCATGTAGCGAACGAACTTCATCATCCAATGGAGCTAGATTATACCTATAATGACGAGAACGATCCGCAGCGCTTATATGAGCGTTCAGACCATTATAATTTCGCAAAAAATGGAGTGCCGGTAGCTTTCTTCTTTTCGGGCTTGCATCCAGACTACCACCGTTCAACAGATGATATCGAAAAAATCAATTTCGACATTTTGTATTGGCGGATGATGTTGGTCTATCGATTAGCAAACCAGATCATCCAATATCCTGGAAAATTATGAGCTAAGCGTTCCCTGACGGTTCTGAGCAATAAACGCTTTCCACTCATTACAAAGTTCGCCTTTGAGAACGCGAGGAAATTTATTCTGTGATCCAATTTTTCCTTTTTGTTTTAAGAAGTCATGGAAAAGTTGATTGGGTATGATGTCAACAAGCACATCATGAAGGGCATGATTCCGCTCAACGGCATAGTCATCATTTAGCTCTTTCAGGTAATTATCGAGCTTAACTTTGACTTCTTCAGCATCCAATTCTTGGTCGCAGGCAAGAAACCAATGATGAGCAAACAGTCCATTATGTGGAATTCCCATCACCGTAAACTCTGGCATGGAAGCACCATATTCATCCGCAAGTAGATTGACTGCTTTGGTCATATTGTCAACCGAAAGATGTTCCCCACATAGGCTTAAAAAATGTTTGATACGGCCTGTGATAACGACCTCTAAGTCTTGGCTCGACGTAAACTTAACCACATCCCCGATTAGGTAACGCCAGGTACCGGAGTTGGTGCTTATTACCAAGGCATATTCAACACCTGGTTCGATCTGAAGAATGGTTAGTGCCTGAGCATTTGTCCGTAAGTCGCCATCTTCCGTAAAGTTTTGTTCATTGAAAGGAACAAATTCAAAATAAATCCCCGAGTTGGTTTGTAAAACCATCCCCTCAGCATCTGGACGGGTAGCAAAGGCCATAAAACCTTCTGACGCCAAGTAGGTTTCGTAGTAAAATATTTCCTCTCCTAAGAGTTTCTCAAAGGACTTTTTATAGGGACCAAAGGCCACTCCGCCATGGATATAGACCTTAAAGTTTGGCCAGATATCATGAATGGTATTTAAGTCGTAACGTTCTATGATTTTTTCAAAGAGAATCTGAATCCAAGCTGGCACACCCGCAATCATGCCCACATCCCATTTTTTGGCATCCGTAACCATTTCCTCAATTTTCTGCTCCCAATCGCGGTGTTTTCTTATGCGTTTATTGGGGCGAGAAAATGGCTCAAACCAAAAAGGTAGGTTTTGGGTTGTGATTCCACTTAAATCTCCTGAATAGTTGATTCCGTTAAATTGCAAATCCGTGCTTCCACTCACCATGAGGGAATGTTTGGTCATGAACTCTTTTGGAAGATCCGTTCGAGCAATGGCTAGCAATTGTTTTGCGCTCGTACGTTTGATCTGCTTGAGCATGTCCTTGGTAACTGGAATAAACTTGCTCGCCCCTTCTGATGTGCCTGAGCTTAGCGCAAAACGATCCGTTTTCCCAGGCCAAGTAACATTCTCTTCTCCTTCATAGGCGCGCTGCCACCACGGATGCATGGTACTATAATTCCCAAGAGGAACAAGTTTTTGAAAATCTTCGACAATGGTAGGGCTGAAATACAAATCCTTAAAGCCATGTGCTTTTCCAAATTCGGTGTCTTGTGCTTTTTCAATGAGCTTTCTGAGCACAGCAGCTTGGGCATCAAATACTTGAGGCTGCTTCAATCGGAAACGCTGACTTAAGTCGCGGCCTTGTTTAACAAATTTTCTAATAATGCCCATAAGCTGGCTACAAAGAAAAGGAAATTTACGCAATGCCGAAACAGCACAGAAACAGCGAGTAGGCTGCTCTTAGACTAACGATGCCTACTTTATTTTGCCTTCCGCATTCAGCTCACGCATCCTGTTCATCACGTGCAAAGCTCTTTTTATTCGGGTATCTATGCCTTTTGCTGAAGAAACGTAGTGGAGGAAACCGCGCTGAATTCCTGGATTTGCCCGTTCAAAAAAGTCCTTCCCTTCTGGGTCTTGATCCATCACCTCCTGCATCTCTTCTGGGAAGTCCATACCATATTCAGAGGTATCGGCCTTCAAGGCAATGGTGACCTCTGCATTTTCTTGAATCTCCATTTTCTTCACCATCACAATGCTAAGGCCCACGTAATCATAGCCATTTACAGAGCGCCGAAGTGCACGATGAATTTCCTCCTCACCCAAACGCATGACTACCCGAGCATTCGGAGCTAAGTTGAGCTGAGCATGAGCTCCATCCTCCAATTCCAAGTACCAGGCCCCAAATTGTTTTTCAGTGTAGCGGGCAATCGCCTTAAATTCAAGGTATTCAGACATTAGTTTTCGTTGAAAGGGACGAGCGGAAAATCTGGTCTTTTTGACCACGCTGGATCAGGCCTATCGGTTTGTTCAATGCGTACCGCTTCAATCCGAATATTGACCGGCGCCATAACCAAAGAGCGAACGAGGTACGGCGAGGCACAGTCGAGGTAATAGCGGTTATAATGCCCTTGATATAGGCGACTAAAACGTTTCGGTGAAACCATTAAGGTGCTGTCGTACCACATTTCAATATGGAAGCGATCATCCTGCAAGAAATACGTTTGACAGCTACGGCCCAGGTGGGTATGCATATCAGGGCGATGCTCTGCTACTAGCAGCTTATTGGTTTCCAATGCTTCTTCATAATACACCGAATCTACTCCATCCATCAAAAAATAAATCATGCCCTTATCATTCTCATACCATTCGGTAACTAAAGTGTCTTTATAGACATTGAGGCGATAACCCTTGTCGGTAAAACTTACTTCGATTGAGTCACCAAACATTTTCTGTAAAGCATCTAAAATATCAGGCTCCACCGCTCCACCAACACTCACTTTATAGGTAATCTGACCGTAAAACTCACCTTCATCATACTGTTCAGCACATCCGACAGTAAGGCTCAAGAGGCCAAGTGAGCAAAGGAAGATAAAGGCATATAATTTCATCATTCAAACATAGCAAAACCTTTTCTCAAAGCGTATTTTTCCCATCTTTGAAAACTCATGCGTCGTCCTTGGCTCCTTCTATTCAATCCACTCTATGCCATCGCTGTTGGAATGCGGAATTTCTTCTTTGATAAAGGAGTTCTAAAGTCTACCGGATTTGAGGTTCCTACTTTGGTGATTGGTAATTTGAATACTGGAGGCAGCGGAAAAACACCGCATACCGAATATTTTCTTCGACAGTTTAAGGAGCAAAACACGGCGGTAATTAGTCGTGGTTATGGAAGAACCAGCAAAGGCTTTCATTGGGTAGAAGCGGCCATGCATGCCGACCAAACGGGCGACGAACCCCTGCAGATTAAAAATAAATTTCGCGATACTGCAGTGGCAGTTTGCGAAGACCGGGTAATGGCTGTTCCTGAACTTTTGGCTTCTTACCCGGATACTTCCTTGATATTATTTGATGATGCCTTTCAACACCGTTATTTGAATGCGACCGCACGCATTTTACTATCTGTGTATGATGATTTTTTTGCGGACGACCAGCTTTTGCCTGCTGGAAATTTGCGGGAGTCGAAAAAGGGAGCCGAACGAGCAGATGTATTGATTGTGAGCAAATGTCCGGAAACCTTGAGCCAGGAACAGCAGGAGGAAATCATCAAAAAGGCCAGACCCTACTTTTCAGGCCCCATCTTCTTTTCTCGCTTCGAAGCCCAAGAGCCGGTGATCATTCATCCAAATAATCCGAGCACCAATTTCAAGGAGCAAGACATATTTGTATTCTCCGCTATCGCGCACGGAAGCGCCTGGGCTGAGCGTTTTCTTGGCCAATTTAAGAAAAAAGTAGGTGAGCTTTGTTATGCCGACCACCATCGCTTTAGTCGTCATGATATCGCGCTATTCCTAAAAAAATGGGAAGCAGCGGGCAAACCAACAGTGATAACTACCGAAAAGGATTGGATGCGATTGAAGGCGTATAAAACAGAGCTTGAAAAGGTACCCATTCTCTACTTCCCTATTGAAGTTAAGGTAATGGATGATGAAGAGCTGCTTATTAAAATTTTACGGGAGCGGCTTTTTCGTTGATGGATAATCGGCTGGATTTAGATTTGGTTTAAGCAGCGGTAAAGAACAGCCACTTGCCAACTGACTTAATATGCTTTTATGTTTCATAGGAGATAAGCTAGCCGAATTAGCCAAATGCACGCTAAAAAGAGCGACAAGTCATTGCTAACAGCTTGTGATAGTGCTTCAATTCCATTACTTATTTTTCAGCTTTTTAATTTCTTTGTCAAAATCAGAAATGATTTTTTGCGTCTTGTTGAACGTTTCGTATTCGTTTACGGCTTTTTTATCGGCTTGCAGTTTAGATATACTGCCTTTTCCAGAGAGTACTTTATACTCATTAAAAGAAAGAAACTTGTTCACGCTTTCTGCCAATCCTTCCATGGTAAAGGTGTTTTCTCGTTCTATTAATCCTTCTATGTAATCGAAGTAGCCTGTTACCGTTCGTTCGAGTTGTTGTATTTCTTTTTCTTGCAGGTAGTTTTTCGCAACAATGGTGTCCGATTTCAATACTCTTCCTTCTGGACTGTTTTTCCAAGTCGTGAGTCCCATGTTGTCTTTCTTTGCATCGGCCGACAAGTGAATAATTTCAGCAGCAGTTTTACCTGTAATGGCAAAGTGAAACTTATTTTGCACCATGGCATAGAAGTTTTTGGTAATGGCAGCTTGTGGGTCATAATCAATACTGCATTCCGCAAAGATGTCCGTTACTTGTTGGTAGACCCTGCGTTCACTAGCACGGATCGAACGAACCCTGCGGAGCAATTCCTTAAAGTAGTCTTTGCCAAAGGTGTTTGTTCCTTGTTTCAGGCGTTCATCATCCATCACAAATCCTTTGATGATGTACTCTTTTAAGGTTTGTGTAGCCCAAATTCTAAACTGAGTGGCTTTAGATGAATTGACCCGATAACCCACTGAGATAATAGCATCTAGGTTGTAGAATTTTTGTTTTCTAGATACCTGACGGTCGCCCTCTAGTTGAACTTGTAAAATTTCTTTACACGTTGCCATTTCATCCAATTCACCACTTTCGAAAATGTTTTTTAGGTGGGTGGTAATGTTTTGCGGTGTCGTGTCAAATAGCAAACTCATCGCCTTTTGAGTTAACCAAACGCTCTCATCTTCGAGATAAACTTGTACCCGAACTTCACCGGTAGGGGCAGTGTATAACAGAAAGTTGTTTTGTTGTTCACTCATTGTCTGAACCTTTGATTTGTAACTTTGGCTTGAGGCCGAGCCAGTATTTATTTAATTGCTTTCAATTATATCAATTTCTTCAGCCGTCAAATCATAAAGCTGGTAAACCAATTGGTCTATTTGGTTTTCGAGTTCATTCAGTCTAATCATCTCCATTTATGCAATGACTCTCTTTTCGGTCGGTTAATTTAGTTTTTTCTGTTCGTTATTCTGTCTGAGCAAGGCCAAATAACAGGCTCTTTTCGTTTTTGATTTGAATGTCGATATAAATAAATGTGCCCGAATGCGCTGCTGGCTTGTTGCATTATGGCTGCAATTCGTGCCGAGCCAGAATGATAAATTCAGCAGCCGTTTCAGCTTGAAAATGATTTCGAATGCTATTTCGAAATCATCACGCTTTACAAGCCGAAATTAGCATTGGGCCATGTTATTTTTTACAGACTATCATCCAATGTATTTCAGTTGGCTCATCTTCTGGTTCCTTAATTTCTTTTAATTCTATGATGGAATATTTTCCAAATTCTTTTTCTACAGTCGCTTTGTCGTAGAAGTACAGGTTTAATCCATTTGGAGAATGGAAGGTGTTTTTTTTCACTTCCTCTCCTACGCCAAATCGCTTATCGTTGGTAGATAGTGAAATAAAAACCAATAAACCATTTGGCCGTAGTTGCGCATAGCAATCTTCGATTAGTTTCAATCTATCGGCCTCATCCAATAGGTGGATGAGTGAATAACAATAAATGGATTCATAGAGCATCTCATCAAAGGGCATATCGGTGACAGAACCATGGTGTATCGTCACATCACTTCCAAAATATTTCCGCGCTCTGACAATTGCCGTCTTGGCTATTTCAATGCCAGAAACCTCAAAACCTTCATCATAGAATACTTTTGCATTTCTCCCGTACCCGAACCCCGGAATTAGGATACTTTTAATCTTATTTCGTTGAAACAATTCAAGCACATGCCTCGCATTGTCCGTAGGGTTTTCGCCCCACATTTTAGCGCTTGTCTTATAAGCAGATTCCCAAAATTCATCCATACTTCAATTTTTTAAAAACGATTTATTCATAAGGCCATACTTACGACTGATATGTCCATTTCGATTTAAGATATTACCAAAGCCAGTTTGTCTAAAAACCCTCTTCAAAAGTCAAATTTCGACGTTATTGGAGGGCGTATAAACGAAGATAAAACTCAAGAAGCTTTTTACTAAAGAAACTTTAGGTTGTGGCAAATGGGTTCGAAATGCTATTAGGCAGTTGGTCTATATTAAAAATGCACGCCAAAGCCTTCTGGTACTCTTTGAGGGTGTTTTGCGGAGAGCATAGTGAAGCTTCGCCTCTGGTTGTGGGCAGTGACTACTAGGCCAACATCTGCAGCGGCTCTTTCCAAGGTTCTTTTGGTCACGATGTAACCAAAATCCATTGGCGCTTTATGGTTGGTTATTTCGGTTCAAATAGTGCCAGTCATTTTGGAGTGATAGTGACTACTTTGTCCTGTGATAACAACTTGCTTAGCGAACTCCAAATTCATCTCATCACCCAATAAGTGCCATGATGCGAATCCTTGTTGCTGCTAAACTATTTTCAAATTAGTCTTTTCAGACTTGCCTTCAATAATGTGGTGGGGAAAAAGAGTTCAGCCCTTCGGCAAGCTCAGGGACCGGAGTCTCGAAATCTCGCCACCTCGAAATCTCTCAATCTCGTAATCTAGAAGTGTTTAGCACTTAAGCAGCCCAGCACCTATCTTTGTTGTCATTTCTAGAACATGAAAAAACTTTTCTTCCTTGGTTTATTCCTTTTCGCCCTAAACACTCAGGCCCAATATTTTACAGGATACAACATGGTTCAAGTGAGTCGTTGGGACAATGATTCTCTTCCACAACTTGGCACCCAAGCCTATAGCAATGGATGGGGCTGGTACGATAGCACTACTGAAAGAGAATATGCCATCATTGGAAGCATCGATTCGACCTATTTTATTGATGTTACCCGTCCGGAAAAACCCGTACTCTGCGATGTGCGTGCCGGTAGAGCGAAAAAATCCGTTTGGAGAGAATACAAAACCTACCAACATTACTGTTATGCGGTATCGGATATTGCAGGGTCTTCCTTGCAAATTTTCGACATGCAATACCTGCCCGACTCAGTAAGTTTGGTCTATGATAGCGACTCACTCATCATGCGTTCGCACAGCATCTATATCGACAAGGATAGGCTGTATTGTAACTCCACCGTATCACGAGCCAATGTTCCTGCCGCAGTGACCATTTTAGGATTATCGGATCCAGAAAACCCTGAATTTCTTGGCACACTTCGTCCGCCAATTTTTGATGGAAATCCAGCCTTTGTAAAATGCCATGATGCTTTTGTGCGCAATGACACCCTCTACTGCTCAGGAGAAAATCCTGGAATATTTATTTATGATATGACCGATGCCGATAATGGAATTTTGCTCGGCACCATCACCGAATATCCTGAACGCGGCTACAATCACTCCGGCTACTTAAGCGATGATGGACAAATCTTTGTCTTCACCGACGAAAATGCGAACTTGGGCATCAAAGCCTATGACATGAGTGACCTGGGCGACCCTGAATTGCTGTCTGTGTTTCGCTCCCACCCCAATACTGTTGCGCATAATCCATACTTTATTGGGCGCCGTTTGTATGTGAGTTATTACCATGACGGGGTCTATGTATGGAATATGAATGACCCCAAGAATCCGGAAGTCATTGCTTGGTATGATACCTATCCGCAAAATGGCGACACCTACAGTGGATTCGAAGGTTGCTGGGGAATCTATCCTTACCTGCCATCTGGTAACCTTTTGGCCTTCGATATGTCGAATGGGCTTTTTGTTCTGCGTATGGATGCCCAAGCAGGATCAGATGATATCCAGCTAACGAAAGACTTCTTCCTCTACCCGAACCCAGCAAGCAGCTCCTTTGATATGAGCTGGCGCCAAGCGGAAACTGAAAACCTTAAAATTGAACTGGTCGATATGCAAGGACGAGTGGTTTATAGTCAGCCCTACCACGCTGAAACAGGAAAAAATGAAGCAAGCATTCCAGTAAGTGAATTGAAGAAAGCCGTGTATCTTGTACAATTAACGGGGGCAAAAACCCATATTTGCAAGAAATTGCTGGTACACTAATTGACTAAGTCGGGCATCAAATCACCCTTTCTATATTTTATTTTCCTTACCCTAGGAATGAGTTCCTTGCGCGCTCAAACGAACGAAGAATTCTATTCGACCCTACGCACGAGTGAATGGGAGTTACTTCATGCCAAAGACAGTCTCCATTATCTCGATAGCGGACTCACTGACTTTCACCTATACAGCGCCACCTTCCGCACAAATTTCGGCATGATGAATCTGGGAATAAGCGGTTCAGCCAGTTCGCCAATACACTATAAAGTGAATGATGTTCAGGGCTTTGACCTCGGTTGGCATTATTTGGATCAAAATCGCTTTTTGTATTCGGAATATAGTCCGCTCTACCGCACAAAAAAGCCCATTACTTCCCTCTTCTATATTCAAGGCCCCAATGAACTCTTAGGACTTCAAGCTTTGCATTCGCAGAATATCAAGCCGAATTGGAATATCGGGGTGGAGTTTCGTCGTTTGAAGGAAGACGGATTTTATCTCAAGCAAAAAACCGGACAGTACAATACCCGCCTGTATACCTGGTACCATAGCAAAGATTACCGATATCATCTGATCGCTTCAGCTACTTGGAACCGTATATCGAATCAAGAAAATGGCGGAATTTATAATAAGGAATCCTTTGATACCCTGACCGGTCCTGGACGAAACCCAATCGTCAAGTATTATACACACGACGTTTACAATACACTGAAAAGTAATACTTATTCGGCCACACAAATCTATCGATTAGGCCAAAAGCGGTATTACCCAACAGAGTCCGTTGACACCTTAGGAAGGGCGATTCCCGACACCATTCCTACCTTCATTCAACGTAGGCAGTTGAGCCTGAGAACGAGCTTATCCACCTATAGCAACCTCTTTGAGGTAGATGGGTTTACCGATATGCCCTTTACCAATTTCCTGAAAAACACAACACAAACATTTGATTCGACCTGGTATAGAAATGCCGGAGTGAGTCTCGGGTATGAATCGGGGGCTTTTCGTCACTTAAAAAAAGACAGCTTAAACCCGGAGCCAAAAACTTATTTCTACAATGCCTTTCTGGATATTAACTTTATCAAAGTCGGATGGGAAGGCGACCATGCAGCCTATACCAACGTTGCAGTACGCGGTTCTTTTGGAAATCGCTCATGGATAGACAAACATCGAGGACTTGTATTTTCAGCCTACTATGGCATCCGCGGATACAATGCCGGCGACTACGAATACCGATTGCAAGGCATCAACGACTATAAATGGCTTTCCCTTGGCGCTGATTTCCGCATGAAAGGTTACGAACCCGACTTCACCAGCTACTACTATTTTGGCAATCATCATTTTTGGTTCAATAAAAGCTTCAATAAACAAGTGACCAATAGCCTAAGTGCACATCTTGGAAATTCAGGCAACAGGCAATGGATTCGCTTTACATATACAGAAACCAGACTTGATAATCATATCTATATTGCCAATAACGAAATGCCTAATCAATACACAGGAGCCTTACAGTTGCGACAAGCTGAACTGCTTCTGCGTGGTAGGATTCGGTGGTTGAATTTGGAGAGCACCATCCTGTATCAGGAAGTAAACAATTCCCGAATTATGCCCCTACCAAAATGGAGCATGAAGCATGCCTTATATGCACAAGGTTGGCTTTTCAAAAAGAACCTCTTTGCGAAGTTTGGTGTGGACGTATTTTGGTGTGAATCTTTTAGCGGTTTAGAATATGTTGCACCCATTCGTTCCTTCAAAATTCAAGATCAAGGAAACCCATTTACGGTGGGCAACTACCCTTATGTGAACGTATATTTTACTGGGCGAATTCGAACGGTCAACTTTTTTATGATGTTCCAAAACGTGACCGCTGACCTATTTAGCGGGTCTTATTACTCTTCACCTTATTACCCAATGCAGCCCCGAGCCTTCCGTTTAGGAATCAAATGGGACTTGTATGAATAAACACTAGGCAGCTGATTTTGAGTCATCCTTCGTCATGAATCAGTCCGACACTTTTGTTATGCCCTGAATTTTCACTATCATTTCCAAATTTATGAAGATAGAGTTGGAAACATATCACTCCAATTGGGCTGACGACTACCAATCACTTAAACAGGACTTAGAGTTGGCCTTGTCGCAGGTCGATTGCCATTTCGCACATATTGGGAGCACGAGTATTCCTGGGTTAGTAGCGAAGCCCATCATCGACATACTAATTGGGGTTCATGACCTTGAAAAGTTTAATTCAGTCATCATACCACTCCTTGACCTCGGCTATCTGTTCATAGAAAAATTTAAAGTCCAACTTCCCGAGCGGCTATTCTTCATCAAGTTGAGAGGTCAACCAGAGGGAATCACACTTTTGCAGGTGTATAGAGAGTCAGATGAAATTCCGGTTGAATTGCAACCCTACAAATATGCCCAGGTTCATGTTGTTCGCTACCAATCATTTAATTGGCAACGGCATTTGGCATTTCGTGAATACCTCAAAGCTCATCCTTCGGTTCGCGATGCCTATGGTGCATTGAAGCTAAACCTGAGCAAAAAAGAATGGAAAGATAGTCCGGAGTACACCGCTGCCAAAAATGACTTCATCTTAGAAACAGAAAAAACAGCAATTGGCTGGATGTAGGATATTAAAAATCGCTAAAGGCACATATAAAGTTGAAAGAATAGTAGCAAGTAGCTCATCACCTATGTACATTCGAAGCTATGAGAGAAGCCATTCGTTTTACCTCCATTGCTTTTATCATTTGTGCGCTTATCGTCTGCACATTTTATTATCCAATTATTGGTTTGAGCACCCTAGGACTAGGGCTCTTTAGTATCGGCTTTTATGATATCTTCCAGAAGAAACATACCATTTTAAGGAACTTCCCAGTGCTTGGTCATGTTCGCTATCTATTGGAAATGATTCGTCCGGAATTGCATCAATACTTTGTTGAATCGAATACAGAGGGTAAGCCGATAGACAGAAACCACCGTACTTATATTTATGCCCGGGCCAAATTGCAAAATGAGATGCATCCATTTGGCACAGAGCTCGATGTGAATGAAGAGGGGTTTGCGTGGCTACAACATAGCATCTATCCTACCGAATTATTGGCGGAACATCCACGCTGTATGATTGGTGGACCTGCTTGCATCCAGCCCTATTCTGCCAGTCTTTTTAATATTTCGGCCATGAGTTTTGGCGCTTTGAGCAAGAATGCAATTATGGCCTTAAACAAAGGAGCCCATGCTGGAAATTTCTATCATAACACAGGTGAAGGCGGGATATCCAGCTACCACAAGCATGGCGGAGATCTGGTATATGAAGTGGGCACCGGCTATTTCGGATGCCGCGATGAGGTAGGCAAATTCTCCCCACAAAAATTCAGAGAACAAGCCCTACAGGATTGTGTCAAGATGATTGAACTGAAAATTTCTCAGGGAGCCAAACCAGGTCATGGAGGGGTTTTGCCGGCAGCGAAGAACAACGAGGAGATAGCTGCCATTCGAGGAGTATCACCACATACCATGGTCGAATCACCTCCTGGGCATAGCGCCTTTTCTGATGCCCGAGGATTGCTTGGTTTTATTCAAGAGATGCGCGATTTATCAGGAGGAAAACCCGTTGGTTTTAAGTTGGCCATTGGCAGCAAAAAAGAATTTATCGCCATTTGCGAACAGATGGTAGAAACCGGAATCAAGCCCGATTTCATCACGGTCGACGGTGCAGAAGGCGGAACAGGCGCGGCTCCTATTGACTTCAGCAACTATGTAGGAATGCCTTGGGAAAACGCCCTAATTTTTGTGATCGACACGTTAAATGGTTACGGGTTGAAAGAGGATATCCAAGTGATAACCGCCACCAAGATATTTACGGCATTCGACATCATCCGGGCTTTGTGCATTGGCGCCGATATCTGCAATTCTGCAAGAGGAATGATGCTCGCATTAGGGTGCATTCAGGCCCTTCGCTGTGAAACCAATAAATGCCCAACAGGAGTTACCACCAACGACCCGAGTTTAATGCGTGGACTTCATGTTGAAGACAAGTGGCATCGGGTAAAGAATTATCAGGCCCAGACGATGGACGATTTTGTGCAGCTCTTTGCCGCGGCAGGCTGCAAGGACTTGAGCGAATTAGACCGAAACATGATCAATAAAAAGGTTGGCGATAAAATTCTCAGCTATGAAGAGATTTACCCCAGCGTTGCTTACGGTTCTTACTTGAAGACTCAGATTCACTTCAATTAATTGGAATCCATATCCAATCTACCTTTTTTCATAGCTTCGCAGTATGCGATTGAGCGAGATTATTCAATTCCTTGAAAACATTGCCCCGGCAGCATTTCAAGAGTCGTACGATAATTCAGGATTGATAGTCGGTGAGACATCAATGGAAATCAATAAAGCCTTGATTTGCTTAGACAGCACTCCTGAGGTCATTGAAGAAGCCCTGGAAAAAGGAGCGAATTTGGTCATCGCCCATCATCCCATTGTATTCTCAGGACTTAAAAAATTCAACGGAAAAACCCATATCGAACGGGCCGTGATGTTGGCCATCAAACACAATATCGCCATCTATGCCATCCATACCAACCTCGATAATGTGCTTTCCAATGGGGTGAATGAAAAAATCGGGAATAAACTCGGACTGGAAAACATGCGCATTCTTTCTCCCAAAAAAGGACTATTACAGAAGCTAGTAACAAATTGTCCGGATGCCCATGCTGAAGAAGTTCGACAGGCGCTATTTACTGCAGGAGCTGGGAAGATTGGAAATTACGATACCTGCAGTTTTAATACGCAAGGCCAAGGCAGCTTCAGAGCAACAGAGGGAGCCAATCCATTTATTGGAGAAATAGGCAAAACCCATTGGGAACAAGAAACCCGTATTGAAACGGTTTTTCCCCGCCATATTGCGTCAAAAGTTATTTCAGCATTGAAGCAGGCCCATCCGTATGAGGAAGTAGCGTATGAAACATTCTTTATTGAAAATGAATGGCCGCAAGTAGGGTCAGGAATTGTAGGCGAATTGCCTGAGGTGCTGAGTCAGGAAGAATTTTTAAATCGACTAAAAACCAAAATGCAAATACCGATGGTTCGCTATACCCAAGCGCCACAGGCGAAGATAAAAACCGTGGCACTTTGTGGAGGCTCTGGAAGCTTCTTATTAGGCGCTGCCATGGCTTCTGGAGCGGAGGTGTTTTTAACGAGTGACTTTAAATACCACCAATTTTTTGAGTCTGAAGGAAAAATCATGATCGCTGATGTCGGACATTATGAAGGTGAATATTTTACGATTGAATTGTTACATAATTTATTAACAGAAAAATTCCGTACTTTTGCAGTCGTTTTTTCCGGTATTACTACCAACCCCATAAAATACTATTGTTGATGGAAGCAAGCATTGAAGAAAGATTGAAAAACCTGGCCGACCTTCAGGCCATCGACTCCAAAGTTGACGAGATTAAGTCCATTCGTGGCGAATTGCCAATGGAGGTAGCCGATTTGGAAGATGAGATTGCAGGTTTGGAAACCCGTATCGAGAAGTATGCTGAAGAAATGAAAGAGCAGGAGTCTTCGATTACGGCGAATAAAAACAAAATTAAAGAAGCTCAGCAATTCATTAAAAAATACCAAACTCAGCTCGAGAATGTAAAAAACAACCGTGAGTACGATGCCCTTAGTAAGGAAATCGAAATTCAAGGATTGGAAATTCAGGCAGCGGAGAAACGTATTGGTGAATACGGCAAACAAATCGAGTTAAAAAAAGAAACCCTTGACGCGGCGAATACCGAAATTGAAGGGCGTAAAATTGACCTCGAAAACAAGAAAAAAGAGCTCAGCACCATCGTTGAAGAAACTGAAAAAGAGGAAAACTCTTTGATGACCAAACGAAATAAAGCTGAAGCAAAATTGGAAGACCGCTTAAAAAATGCCTATAACCGCATCCGTCAGAATGTGAAAAATGGTATTGCAGTTGCCAATGTGTTGCGTAATTCTTGTACCGGTTGTTTCGGAAATATCCCACCGCAAATGCAGGCGGATATCCGTGCACGTAAGAAAATTATCGTTTGCGAGCATTGCGGACGTATCCTAATTGATGGTGGCGAAGAAGTTGCTGCGTCATAAAGAAGCTTAAAATAATTTATTCTGACCCCAACATGCTGAGCATCGTTGGGGTTTTTTTATTTTGCATGTAAATGAAACGATTTGTCCTCCTTCTCTTCACCTTTTTTCCTATCCTAGCACATGCAGAGGGACAGGCTTACGTGTTCACACCCAATATAGTTGAGGCCTATCATCATATTATGGCACTTCGTTTTGATAAGGGTTTGGCTTTGCTCGAAAGTGAAAAGAAGCTCAACCCAAGCTCACCGGCATTGGCCTTTGTGTCCGACTACCACTATTTTCTAAAATCGTTCATCAATGAAGATGTGAAAAAATTTGAGGAGGAGATAAGTGAATTTAATAAACGACTCGACCTGCTCAAAAAAGGTGACAAATCATCTCCCTACTATGACTACTGTCAGGCAGAACTATTGGTACATCAGGCCGCTTTGCGCTTCAAGTTCCGTGATTATGTCAGGGGCGCTAACAATGTCCGCGATGCCTATAAATTGATTGAGACAAACATTAAAAAATTCCCCAATTTCAAGCCGCACTACAAATCAATGGGAATGTTGGAGGTATTGGTAGGAACTGTTCCTCCTAAATTTTCTTGGGTAACAGACCTATTGGGCATGCAAGGAGATATCAATGCCGGTATGAAGAAGATTGATGACTTCCGTCAGGCGCCCTTTATCAATCCGGAAACCGAGATGCTAAAGGAAGAAGCACTCTTCATGTACAGCTTCTTGCAATTGCATATTGTCAAGGAAAAGGAGGAAGCTTGGAAAGATATTGAAGCGGCAACACGTGATTACAAGACGAACCTGCTGCATTGCTATGCCCGAGCATCTGTTGGCTTGCATTGCAAAAAAACGGATGAGGTAATTTATACCTTAAACAACCGTCCCAGGGGAAAAGAGTATGCTCGCTTCCATTTTTTAGAATACATGCTCGGAACCGCCTATCTCTTTAAGCAGGATAGTTTGGCAGCCATTCACCTAAAAACATTTGTCACCTTTTTCAAAGGCGAAAACTACATCAAGGAAGCCTACCAAAAATTGGCTTGGAACAGCCTATGCAATGGAGATGAGAACAAATATTTGATTTATATGGGACTCGTAAAGCGCTACGGGAAAGACAATGTAGACGAAGACAAACAGGCACTTCGTGAAGCTGAAAGCGGAGAAATTCCAGAACCACGCATCTTACGTTCTCGCTTATTATTTGACGGTGGCTATTATGAGAAGGCCTTGTCCATATTGCTTCCCCTTGAAAGTGAAAAATGGAAATCACGACGAGATGCAGTAGAATACACATACCGTTTAGGCAGAGTATACCACGAGAAAAAGGATGAAAGCAAGGCCCTTGTTTATTATGTCAAAACTGTAGATCAAGGAAAAAATGACCCCTGGTATTTTGCGGCCAATTCGAGCTTAAACATGGGCTATATCTATGAAGGCAGAGGAGAAAAAGCACTCGCTAGGCAATACTATACTCAAGCCATGAATCTTCCAAACGACGAGTATAAAACGAGCATCAATCAAAAGGCCAAGGCTGGATTGGAGCGGTTGAAATAAGCCAATATTATTCCTTCCAAAGCCATGGATATAACACATATCCCAATACGCTCACCATTAAATAGAAGACAAACATCACAAGTAGATCATCATACAATAAGGAGATTTCCAAGCCATCAACTGCTGTTTTGCTGGCCTTTACTGCGATAAGCAAAAGAGGAATGAGCAATGGAATACTGAGTACAGGCATAATCAAATGACCGTTTCCTGTTTTGGAGGATATGGCTGAAACCATGGTTAAGACGGAGGAAAAAGATGCACTCCCAAGAATGACGGCAAGAATGAACCAGCCAAGGTGTTCGGCTTGTTGTCCGAGTAAAACACTATAAGCCCCAAAAACAATCATGGAAATGATTACCATGAGCACCGAGTTATAGAGAATTTTAGCCACGAGCAAACTGGCCGGGTGAACCAATTGATGGAGGTAGAGCATTTTGCCCTTACTCTCTTGCAAGAAACTCTTAGCAATGGCACTAACTGCAGAAAAAATGAGGATTACCCAGTATAAAGCATTCTATGCTGGCTTGTCTAAATTATGCATGGAAAGGTAGACCACATAGGTAGCAGCGACGGCATAGAGCAGGATTCCTTGCACCGAAAAACGCTGCCTCCATTCCTGTTTTAGCTCTTTCATGAATAACCATCGAACCTGAACCCACTTCATGCCATCATTTTTTATTAATTTCGAGCGCCCAATTTTTAGCAAAACTATGTTATATCAACTGGAAAAACTGAACAAGGAGGAAAAAGAGCTGATACTCAACGCCCCTGCCTACATTACAATTTTAATTGCTGGTGCTGATGACGATATCTCCGACACCGAAATAAAACGTTCCTTAGAATTGGTTCATATCAAAACTTATTCTGAATCAATCGATGTTCGCGATCTTTATGAAAAAATTGACGCGAATTTCGAATCACGCCTGAATGACCTCATTCATGCACTACCTACAACACTTGCTGAAAGAGAAACAGCTGTGATTGAAGCACTAACTAAGCTTAATGCGATTTTCAATAAGATGGATGCGCGGGTGAGTCATAGATATTACCTTAGTCTACTCGACTTCTCGGCTTTTATCGCGCGCGCCGCTGGTGGTATATTTGGAATAGAACGTGTTTCCTTCCGTGAAGAGAAATTCGTTAAACTACCGATGATTAAAGACCCGAATCCAGCAGCATGAAAAAACTTCTCATAGCCAACCGCGGTGAAATTGCCTTGCGCGTGATGCGCACAGCAAAAGAAATGGGCATTAAAACGGTTGCCGTGTATTCGGAAGCCGATCGCCAAGCCAAACATGTTCGATTTGCAGATGAGGCCGTATTATTGGGTCCTCCTCCATCCAATCAATCGTATTTGCTGGGCGATAAAATTCTTGAAATCTGCAAAGATCTCGGAGTTGATGCCATTCATCCCGGCTATGGGTTTTTATCAGAAAATGCTGGTTTTGCCAGGCAGGTGAAAGCCGCAGGAATCACTTTCGTAGGACCAAGTCCTGAAGCCATGGAAGTGATGGGTTCAAAACTTGGCGCCAAGGAAGCCGTAAAAGCTTATGGTGTGCCCATGGTTCCAGGACTCGATCATGCCATTTCAGATATTGAAGAAGCCAAAAGAGTTTCCCTAGAAGTAGGCTACCCAATCCTTATCAAAGCCTCTGCTGGGGGTGGTGGAAAAGGTATGCGTGTAGTGAATGACCCGTCTGAATTTGAAGAACAAATGAAGCTGGCCGTTTCTGAGGCAACCGCCTCATTTGGTGATGGGGCTGTTTTCATTGAAAAATATGTAGGATCTCCGCGTCATATTGAAATTCAGGTATTAGGTGATAATACCGGCAATATCGTCTACCTCTTCGAGCGTGAATGCTCCATTCAACGCCGCCACCAGAAACTGGTTGAAGAAGCTCCTTCTGCAATCCTCACTCCTGCCATGCGCAAGGAAATGGGTGAAGCAGCGGTAAACGTTGCCAAAGCATGTAACTATACGGGTGCTGGAACGGTTGAATTCTTGGTCGATGAAACCATGAATTTCTATTTCTTGGAGATGAATACCCGCCTGCAAGTAGAACATCCCGTAACAGAAATGATTACTGGACTCGACCTAGTGCGCGAGCAAATTCGTATTGCCGATGGCGAACCTTTAGGCTATAACCAAGAAGACCTGGCTATTAACGGGCACTCGATTGAACTCCGCATTTGTGCCGAAGACCCTTCGAATAACTTCCTCCCAGAAGTTGGAACCCTCGAAACATACCGCGCACCAATGGGAACCGGTATTCGTGTGGATGATGGCTTTGAAGAAGGCATGGAAATCCCTATCTATTACGATAATATGATCGCCAAACTTATCGTTCACGCGGCCGACAGAGAAACGGCCATCGAGCGTATGAAGCGCGCCATCTCCGAATTTGAAATTAGCGGAATCACAACTACGCTAGAATTTGGCGAATGGGTCATGAACCACCCCTTATTCCAAAGCGGGGATTTCGATACCAAGTTTATCGACAAACAGTTCAACGCCGACTCCTTGAAGAAGGAAGATGAAGGGGAAGCCATTGCTGCCGCCTTAGCTGCTGCACTCTTCTACCAAGATAACAGGCCTGCAACAACCCAGGCTGCTCAAGGTGAAGGTGAAAGCAATTGGCGCAGAAACAGAACCAACCTGCGCTAAGGTGTTTTCTGAATAAACGTCGAATCACTCAAACTTATTAAAAAGGCCTTTAAGGCCTTTTTTTGCTTCTCATCAACAAGCGAATAATCCTGACTTTTAAGAATTGGGTCTGCCAATGGGTTTGTTCGATGGTCACGAAAATAATGGCTAAACACCTCTTCTAAGCGCTCAAAACGACCATCGTGCATATAGGGTCCCGTGAAGACCAAATTGCGTAAGGACACCGTCTTGAATTTACCGATATCCACCGAATCGTTTGTGATGCGGTAGCGTCCAAAATGGGTCAATTCATGACTCCGGTCATCCATAAGCGAATCAATTCCATTGGCATGATAGGAAACATCAGTAAATAACCCTGCTGTATGGCAGGATGCACAATACTGCTGATATACTTTTTCTCCTGCTAATGTCTCGCCTTCAAGTGCTTTTCCTCGAGCTTTGTATTGATCATAGGGAGAATTAAAACTTAGCAAAGTTCTTTCATATTGAGCGAGGGCCCGGGCAATACGTTGAGTCGTGATGGTATCACTGCCCCAAACTTCTTTGAATAATGACGGATATACAGCATCTTCTTGAAGCTTTTGAACCAGCTCGAATAAATCCATCCCCATTTCATCAGGATGTGTGAGCGGACCAAAAACTTGAGCTTCTAAATTCTTGGACCCACCATCCCAAAAAAACCCATCATACCAAGCCAGATTAAACAATGCCGGTGAGTGACGAATCAATACCTCGCCGCTTACCCCAACCCGTGTTAAAGATACCCCATCACTAAAAGCCTTGTTGGTATGATGACAGGTAGCACAGGAAACGGTATTTGACGAGGAAAGCTTCGGGTCGAAGAATAGCTTCTTACCTAAGGCCACACCTTGCACTGTAGCCAGATTATGCGGAGGCTGTGGAACTTCACCAACAGGCGTTGCCGGAAAGGCATAGGGAGCATTGGCCTTTTCGTAGCCACAGCTCCCTAGCATTCCAAGCAGAATAATCCAAGCAATTCGCACGCTTAGCTATGCTTACTTCTTCATAAAATGATGCAACTCAAACGCGCCTGCATAATTGCCTGCGGCTTTTGCTGTTTGATCTGCTGGCCCTACTTTAAGAATTGGGTTTGCTTTCAAATCCATCGCATGTGGATCACTAAATATGTTCAATGCACGGTAGGCAATATGCGTTTCATATTCTGCTCCAGATTCAAAATTCATGGCAACAGGCAAATCCAAGGTGAGGGTTTTATAATTTGCATCCATTCCAATATGATACATATAAGGAACATAAGCCATAGAATCTGAATTATAATAGCTGCCTTCATTCTTCATAAAGATATAGCCTGTATTCCAGTTCCAACTCATCCCAAGAGTCGCATCTAGTTCGCCAATTATTGAGTCTAGGCTGCTGTTTTGATTTGGCGCTACACCAATACTAAACCGAATAGATTTGTATTTTCCTGTAGGCACTGTTATTTCAAAGTCTTCACGCAATTTATTGGAAGTCTTTTCAATCAAGCGGTAACTATTTTCCTCTTTCCAGGAGCTTCCGTCTTCCCTCACAAACTCAATATTCGACACCCAATAGCGGATAAAGTCAAAATTCACTGAGTCGCCTTTGGAGGTAGTATATACCTTTCCCAATTGAATCGCCACCTCATCCATATCCACAGACTCCATTTCCACGTGAACCTTACTACTTGTTGAAGGAGTATCTACTGGTTTATTATCCTCGTCTTTTTTACATGAGGCAATCGACAGCACCACCAGTGCCATAACGATGATTATATTTTGTTTTTTCATGTTGTATCTAATTGAAAATAAGAGTTTAGTTAATTGTATTTTTTAGTTAATTAAGATTTAGAAAAAAATTGAAATGCTTTTGTCAACAGTTCTCCTGCATGATTACTGGCTTTTACTATTAGGGTTAATTCCATGCCTGCAGGTGCCTTATTGATCCATTCTTCTTGTAAAGTAATTTCCGAAAAATGGGTATGTCCCTCCTTGTAAAAATACTGAACCTGATCCGAACCAAGAATCTCCACCGTATATTCATGTAGACTCAAGGCATCACTAATTTTCAGCACCAAGGTTGTATCGCAGTCAACCGGTATTTTTGATTGATTGACGGGCATGATCAACTCGATGGATAAATCACTTTTTACCGGCGTAGGAGCTTGCCCTGTTTCTTCCTTACTGCAAGCACTCAAAAGGGTAAAGCTTACAAGCACTAGGATAATCTGTTTCATAAAAATTTTGGGTAATAAGAAAGTTGAAATTGTAATGATTGATGGATTTTCACCCGGCCCTCAGCCATCTTTCCGTGTACCGGTAAAAAGGCCAATGCTGCCACTGCAAATTGATTTTTCCGCCATTGTACAGACGCCTTTAGTTGACCCAATCCGTAGCCACTGAACGGAAGCTTCAAATTGTTTTGGTAATCACTCGATGCATGTTCGAACATATACCCCAAGGAAGCATACCATTGGTGCATTTTTTTGGTTTCAAAAAGACGACCTGCCTCGGCAAATACTTGCGTTCTGTCGCCCCAAGCCAAATTATCGGGCCCCATTCCATTTAAACGGTACATCATGCCAATACGGTAAATCCAATGCATGCTTGAACCTTGCATATTGATACGGAAAATATGATCAATACTTCCAGAACCCGGCAGCATATAGCGGCTTGTTTGTTCTGAAATATCGGCATGGCTAAATCGACCAGTAGGTAGTTCAATATCATACTCGGTCATGATGGTCCAGGATTTCAATACGCCCAGTGAATCACCTGAGAAATAGCGCGCAATGCCCAATTGTGCATCTGCGAGTCCCTGGCTTTGTGTATGGATTGCTCCATCTTGCTTGCTTACAAATTGAACAGGAACCTGCAACACAGCCTGCCACTTTGGATGAAAGCTGTAGCGTGCATTGGCGGAAACAACCTGAAAATATTCCTGGCTTTTGCGCTCAATCCCCGCCTGCCCTTGAAGGATGCTTGGTAGGTGTTGAGAACTAAAATGCAGGTATTGATAACCCAGACTAAACTGGCTTTGCCGGTTTAAGGTACCAGGAAAACTGGCCATCGACGAGGCACAACCGCATACGTCGCAAGCTTGTGTTGGCAATACCCATACAAAGGCAGCCAGCACGAAAAATATTTTTTTCATGGAAAATTTTTAAGCTTAAAAATGGATAAAATCCGATAATTAGGCTTAAGCACAAGGCGGGTGAGCACATTGACGAACGAATTTTTTCGTCTTGAGTGCGATGCACGGCGCATAAGAAGAGGCGATCTCTACCCCTTCAACTTCAACCAATGCATTCTTATCAAAGGCAATGATGTAGGGTGCCAATTGGCCTTCGAAAGCAAGTTCGAGGTTGGCGTCATCTTCTGCCTGTTGTTTGATGGATTCGGTAAGGTGACAATGCCCTTGACAGCTATTCACAGCCTCATCTTTCTGAATACAAAGTTCCTTTATGATATAGGCTTTATTCAGTGCGAAAGACACCGTCGCCTTGATGCCACCGAGCGATAGCATCAATAATTGAAAGGTGAGAATTACGGCGACTAGCTTCTTCACAACGCAAAGGTAAATATCCGTTTTCAAAAAACTAAATTTGTCGCATGAATTATACGGTCAGTCAAGTTCGTCAGGGTGGACGCTTTTTATCGATAGTTGCGGAGTTTGAAGTGAACGGTCGCCAAGAAATGGAAATTCGGATCGCATCATGGAGACCAGGGCGATACGAGATTGGCAATTTCGCGAAGAATATCCGCAAACTTGAGGTGTATAGTCAGGATGGAGAAGCCTTATCCTTCCAAAAAACAAACAAGGACAATTGGCTGGTATACTGTGCTGGAAAACTGAGAATTCGTGTGATCTACGAATATTTCGCCGCGACACTCGATGCCGGTTCTACCTTTTGCAGCAATGAGCTAGTCTATATCAACCCACTAAACTGCTTGGTTTATGATCCGGCGGCGGAGCACGAAGAATGCGAAATTAACCTGAAGGTTCCGGAACAATTCCAGATTGCCACGAGCATGAACATTCGAGGACAGCGCTTGATTGCTGCCAATTACGAAGAAATGGCCGACTCACCGATTCTGGCATCTCCTGATATGGAGCATCATCAGTTTGAGCAGGGTGAATGCACGTTCCATGTCTGGATTCAAGGGCGCCATACCCTCGATGTGCCACGCTTTTTGAAAGAAGCCAAGGCCTATACCCAAGAACAACTCATTGTTTTTGGAGACATGGAAAGCACTGAATACCATTATCTATTCTTCTTCTTACCTACCCGATTCCACCACGGCGTTGAGCACGCTGCCTCCACCGTCATTGTTATGGGACCTGGAGAAGAGTTTAATACCGAAGAGCGTCACCACGAATTCTTAGCCATCAGCTCCCATGAAATGTTTCACTATTGGAATGTTAAACGCATTCGTCCGGTAGAAATGTGGCCCTACGATTATACCCAAGAAAATTACAGCCGTCTGGGCTACGTTTACGAAGGAATCACAACCTACTATGGGGATTATATGCTCCTGCGCTCAGGAGTGCTCAATTTCGACGAATACCGCAATCAATTCAATGCCGACTTGCAGAAACATTTCGATAATGAAGGACGCTATAATTATTCGGTGGCTGAATCTTCTTTCGACACATGGCTTGATGGCTATACCGCTGGGGTTCCTGGAAGAAAAGTAAGCATCTATACAGAAGGAAGCCTGGCTGCTTTTATGCTCGATTTGGAAATCCGCTATGCAACGGGAAATGAGAAGTCGTTGGACACCGTGATGCGCAGTTTGTATCAAGACGTCTATAAACAAGGGAAAGGGTATTCAGAAGCGAGTCTGCAAAAATTGATTGAAGACATTGCCGGCAAATCATTCGAGTTCTTCTTCCGCGATTTCTATTCAGGAAAAGGCAAAGTTGAAGAGTTTCTGCCTGAAAGTCTGTGGTCGATTGGATGTGAAATTGAAACAGGCGAGGCAGAGAATATCCACGAAGCGCGTTATGGCTTTAAATTGAGCCGCGGCAGCAAAGTGATTGTGACTTCAATTTTGGAAGACTCCCCAGCAGAACAGGCTGGATTGAGCCTAAACGACGAGGTGCTGCTGATTAATAATACTCCCGCCAGCCAAGGAACAGACTGGAATCAATTGTTCAGCTTAGGAAGTACCATGTATGTATGGAACAGCATCGAAGGCAGCAAGGAGGTGGATTTTATCCCGAATGGCGAGAGTTATTACCAGCGTTATACCATGAAAAAGATGGACCAAGCCAGCCAAGAGCAAAAAGACTTCTTCGAAATGTGGAGTGGTCAAAAGTGGTGAGCCCCCAATTTACTTTTCTCGGATGCAAACCATATTAAACTGCTTTATTTTGTCCAAGGCCTGAAGGGTCCATGGGTCATTTGAATAGTTCCTGTAAAGGGCTACAGCGCGATTTTCCTCCTTTTCAGTACTTGTCCAATAGGCATTCGCATATAATTTCATATGGTTGGAACTCGTCATTGCCAATTGTTGCATTTCTTCGGAAGCGGGTAGGTACCAATCCGAGTAGCCAGCATATACCAGCGTTTCGCAATATTTGGCGGCTCCATCCGCATTTTGCATAGCAATTTGTTGCGTATTTGACTTTCCATCAGAGACGCTATTTGCTCCGATTAGTGAATTTTGAGTTGACCAAGCCTGAATCAAATTTATTGCTGAATCGAAAACCATCACTTCCTTATTGAGGAATTCCAATTTAGCAGTAAAATAGGCCGTTGTGGTGAAACTGATTTCATTGCTATAGATGGCTCCCATATTTCCATAGATAACGGCGCGAACATAATAGGTTGTATTCGGAACTAAGTTCGTCCAGGCCCAAGATGCAGAGCGCATAAGGGGGAATTTTCCATGAGCATCCATTTTCGATTGACCTGGGTTTGGCTGGGTATCGATACAAAACCCAAGAGAATCATAACCTGTTAACCCGGTGAGGGTTGCGCTGGTCTTTACGTAGGCGGAGTGGGGAGAATCCACATTCGATTCTAATTCTAAGGCAATACTTGGCTTTTCAACATCGGAAATGTCTTTTTGCTTTTTGCATGAAAAAGTGAGACAAAGACCAAGTAAACATAGCAGGGAGTTACGTAGCATACAATATGGGTTTAATGACCTAACGTGCCATTTTTGTATATCGTATATCTAGCTTGAAGGGGAGGAAACTATGGCCTATGGATTAAGTACGCGATGAAGCGCGTATCGAACTAGAGCTGATTTACCTCCGAAACTTCTTCTGCATTTCAAAAACATGGCCTTCGTAATCAGGCATGGATTCTTCTACGACGAGCGGCATGGTTTTCATATCGATAAATTGAATCGATACCGAAAAATAAGTACGCGATGAATCGCGTACCTACACGCTATTCTTTTTTAACCAGCGATTAGGGTTTTCCTGAATGTAATAATTGGCAATTTCCTCTTCTGCGATGGTTTTAATCCTTCTCTCGTAATAATTTTTTTGCCAAGAAAAGTCAGGATTCAATTTTCGGATTTCAAATGTACACCGCCCTTTTAACCAACGAATTACCCTCCCTAAACCTTTATGAAACATGGGGTTATCTTTTCTTGCAAAACCACCATTAACATTTTCAGGCAGCTCAGTTTTCATGGACATCACCGCTATCAAAGCATGAATATGATCTGGCATTATTACATAATTACACAGATACACATTCGAGAACTGATTTGATAGTTCTATTAGAGTTCGTTCAACATGCAAACCTGATTCGGTTAAGCAATAGCCTTCTTCAGAAATAAGTGCTAGGCAACGTAGGTTTGCTTCAACATTAATTGTGACAAAATATTTACCTGAGCTGTTGTAATCCCAACTAGAATTCCTGCGACTAACGGACCTTTTAAAAATTGGATTATTCCATTTCATACCCAAAGTTTGGATAGAATTAAACCCTAATCAAGGCCCAAACCCTCATTTGACCTAAATCAAACAAAACGTTTACAAAATATTGACAATAGAGTAGGTACGCGATTCATCGCGTACTTAGGGGAGGAAGAAAGCTAGGCCAAACTAATTTCCTGCAGGGCAGTAGCCGATGAATCGCGTACCTACGGATTTACCTCCGAAACTTCTTCTGCATTTCAAAAACACGGCCTTCGTATTGGGGTAAAGATTCTTCCACAACGAGGGGCATGAATTTCTCCAGCACTTCTTTTTGGTAATGGGCGGGGCGCATGGTTTTCATATCGATATACTGGAAATTCGACCACATCAGACTTTTTAGTTTTTTGTGATTCTCATCCCAGATGCCAAATTCCACGATATTCTCGGTTTCGGTTTGATGGATGATGGCGGAGCTGATCCATACCCATTCATTGGCCTTAACCGGTCGCAGGTATTGAATACGATGTTCTTTCACTACCCAAGCAAAACCCGTCTCTTCCATCCATGCCGGTATGCTAAAATCAAGTTCTTCGCGAAGATGATCTTCCCGTGCATTCATGAAATAATCGAAATAGCGCGCATTGTTTAAGTGACCAAAAGGATCGCAATCGGCAAAGCGTATCTGTATCTTCTTGGTGATAAATCCCGGATGTGACATTGCCTAAGTAGCTTGTATTTTACGAATGATTTTGGAAGTAGAATAACCCTCCAAAAAGTCGATAGTAAGTATTTCACCACCCCAAGATTTCACTTCGTGGTAACCCACAATTTCTTCTGGTTTATAATCAGCGCCTTTCACCAAAACATCGGGTCTCACCTTTTTGATAAGGTTGAGCGGTGTAGAATCATTAAAGAGCACCACGGCATTAACAAATTCCAAAGAGGCCATCACATACATACGTGAACTTTCATCCTGTACCGGACGGCTCGGTCCTTTTATGGCTTGTACCGAAGCATCAGAATTTACAGCGACCAAGAGTTTCGATCCCAATTTAGAGGCCTTGAATAAATAGTCGATATGACCTTTATGCATGATATCGAAACACCCATTGGTAAAGACAATCTTATCGTGTTGGTCACTCCACTTTTCGAGCAGACTATTTAACTTTTCGTTCGTGGTTATTATCTTCCGGGTGAAATCTTCTTCCATTTTCATTTCGTCAGGGCTTTACGCTGTAAAATGAGCATTGCGGCCAAGCTAATCAAGCCAAATACGATAAACATCAGCATCTGAGAAGCATGTGCAATGGTAGCATAAGTTAATCCATCCTCAGGATTTATTCCATACAAGGTCAATGCAATGGGTACAAAATAATGGAAGGTGCCGATACCTCCCGGCGACGGCAATACCACAGCTAAAGTACTGGTTACTAAAACAGTTAAGCCTGCTGCGGCACCTAAATCCGAAGTTTGGGGAATGCAATAAAAGCAGAAGAAAACCATCAAGTAGTACATGAGCCATATCACTACGCTATGGATTGCAAAAGCAACAGGCTTTTTGATATGACGCAAACCAATTACTCCAGCGACAAAACTGTCGAATAGGTCGTTAACACGCTTAAAGAATGTGATATGATTAAAGCGTTTTCTATAGATGAGAAAAAGAATCCCAAATATTCCAAACACTCCCAAGAGAATGAAGAGCCATAGTTTACTTCCAGATTCAGCCCCATCAGGTCCATTGCTGCTCGCGGTGAAAAATTCGGTGATAATATCATACTGCAGCACCAAGGCCAAAAAGATGACCAAGAACATGCAGATTAAGTCCATCACCCGTTCTGCAACCACCGACCCGATAACTGTTCCGATGGGCATTTTTTCCGATTTACTCAAGATTGCAGCACGGGTAAGTTCACCTCCACGAGGAATCACAAAGTTCACCAGGTAACTGATCATCACTCCATGAAAACTATGAGAAAGTTTCGCCTTATACCCGAGAGGTTCAACAATGATTAACCATCTGGCTGCACGGCTATAATTGCTTATCATACCCGCAACAATGGCCAAGCCTACCCACCTGAGATCTGCACTTTTTACTTCTCCCCAAAGTTTCCCTAGGTCAATTTTACCAAAGGCGAGGTAGATAAAACCTGCTCCAATTAAGATGAAAATAAGATAGCGAAGAACCTTTTTCATGGGCTAATTAATGAACACGGTTATTTTCATCTGGGAATGCCATCCATGGCTTGAAGGTCTTTGCTTCTTCAAAATCCATATGCGCGTAGGCAATGATGATGATGATATCCCCTAAGGCTGTTAAACGAGCTGCCGGTCCATTCAAGCAGATTTCTCCACTGCCCTTCCGGCCTTTGATCACATAGGTTTCGAAACGTTGACCATTATTGATATTAACAATTTGGACCTTCTCGTTTTCAATAATATTCGCGGCATTCATCAACGCTTCGTCGATGGTGATGCTGCCTACATAATGAAGTTCCGTTTGAGTTACCTTAACTCGGTGAATCTTCGATTTGACTACTTCAATAACCATAAATGCGCCGCAAATGTAAGCATATTCGGGTGAAGCAAAACACCTGCCATTTACTCATCCATACCCAACACCAAAAGGTCACACGAGGTGACCTTGGAGCAAATGCCGAAATTTGGTGTGCTCAGTGCTGACTTGCAATGCTCTCTTTCAAGCACGTAACATGAATGCAGCCCTCAACATTTGGATAGGTTATGGCCATTTGCAAATAACAATCAGCTATTTCCACATATCCAATGGTCACCCAAGTTCCTGCTGGAAGCTCATTGATGCGCTCACGAAAAGAACCTTGAACAGAATAAACCACGTTATCAACCATCAGATAATGCTCACTGCTTGGATCTCCATTTGGGGTATAGGTAACGGCAGTCACCTGTGCTCTTGTAGCACATTCTTCATCGTTCGATTCTTTCAGGCACGTTGCATCCACGCAGCCAACCACGTTCGGGTTAGTGATTACTGCAGGTAAAATACAGTCTTGTGTTACGTTGAATGTTCCGTGAATCTTGGTTCCGAAGGCCATTCTCTGAATTTGATCCGCATAGATGCCCCTAACAGCATATACCTGTCCATCAATCTTTAGGTGGCGACCACCAAATGCTGGAATTACAGTGGCCGTACTAACAGACACTACTTCAGCTTCCTGATTGCATGGATTTGGATCGGTTGTGGTATGACCAATTTTTAGACAACCAAGATCTCCAATTTTTTTAGGAACTGCCCAGAAGCCGTTATTGATATTGCTATTGCCATCATCATAATCCTCTACAGCGCAAAGGCCAAACTTAACATAGCTTCCCACTTCGTAATTGGCAAACTCTCCGGTCATGTCTTTGCGGATATGATAAAAGGTACCATCGTCGCCTTGAATACCGATGGTGCCCATTCTCTCATGGGGAACAATACATCCAAAAGGTTCTTCAGCGATAAAGCCTAGCTTGTCGCAAACCACATTCTTACAGGGTTCACAGGGGTCTTTTTGGCAACTTTGTACCAAGGTCATGGTGCCGATGCCGAGCATGAGCAGCCATAGAAATGATTTCTTTTTTAATTTCATGGTAATGAGTATTTATAGGTGTTTAATAAGGCATTTGCCATTGAAGTTTGAGGCCATGTTGGTTGGCGCCCATTTGTCCTCCTGGTGGCGTATAGTTTGCCGACCAAGGACTAAATTGATAGATCAAAGCCAATTGACTCCGTTTTATTCTCAGCGCATAGCCCAAGCCGAATTGCGGTCTGAGATGATGCTTTACTGCAAACTGACGTGTAACCGTGCTTGGTTGTAAATCTTGAGCATCCATCCAATCGCCCGAAGTTTTCAAGATATAACTATAGGTCGCCCCAATTTCAGCAAGTGGTCCGCTTCCATAATGTAGGCGATACCGAAGCATTAGGGGAACACTCAGGCGCTGCGTGGTAATTTTCACATCATAGCGATAATTGGTACTTTGTAATCGAGGATTTGAGACCCAAGTCTGGTTTGTATTTCCAAAAGAGTTGTTTGCGTAGTCATAGTAGGCGTAATCATAGGTCCCATCAATGGTGCTTTGCTCGTATTGAAGTCCTCCATATAATGCAAAATGACGGCTCAATGAGAACTCGGTGCCAATTCCAAAACTCAGGCTCTTCTCCATCAACTTACTTTTATTGATGATGCTCCCATAGTTCGGCTCCAAATTCTCAGGGTCTTGGATATTAAAACGCATTTCACCGGTATAGGCCATAAACTGCGCATAGAACCCGCTGAATCGACGCCGAGCAAATTGCTGATCAGAATCGAAAGACATTGGACTCGCGTTAAAGTCTTTTGGGGAGAGGCTATCCAATCTGAAATCCATTTTAACAATACGGATTACCCCCACAGGAATGGTATCACTAATCTTCTTCGTCTTGGTAGAATCCTGAGCACTAAGCACCATTTGATCGTTTGTATTTTTAACAAAACCTTGAGGTTTAGTGATGATAGGCCCACTCTTGTTATCACTTGGCAAGGCTTCATTTTTCTCCTCAATTGCGTTTGTTACATGTGGCTCGTTAATCCCTGTTGTCTCCCTATCTATTGGAGCGCTTGTATTTGTTTCATCGAGAGGTTTTGCTGCATCATTTTGCACTGCAAGTTCAGAAGAAGTATGGGGAGAGTTCAGGGTATAATAGCCAACGCTTGCTCCAACAACGAGGAGTGCAGCCGCGGCAAATGGCCACAGGAACCGAAAGCGCCTTTTTTTCTTCTTCGCTTTGTGCAATCCTTGCCATCCCCCCATCGGAATGGCCGACTCGTGGTCTTGCAAGCTATCTTGCAACCAGCTATCAAATCCATCCTTTTTCATTGCTTCCATAATTTTTTTAGTAATCGGCGCGCCTTAAATAATTGGGTCCTTGAGCTTACTGAGCTGATGCCAAGTTGTTCAGCAATTTCATCATGGCTTAATCCTTCAAATACATAAAGGTTCAATACCATGCGGTAGCCATTTGGTAGTTCTTGAATCAGAGCGATTAAGGTTTCTGGATTTGCCTCATCCTCCTCTTCCCATTCTTCATCAGGCAGATCTGGAAACTCTTCTGCCAGTTCTTCCCATTTGGTTTTGGCCTTCAGGGAATTGATGGCTTGGTTAATCACCACGCGTTTTACCCAAATTCCCAAGGCACTTTGTCCTTTATAAGTCCCAATCTTATCAAAAACCCGAAGGAAGCCATCATGTAAGAGGTCGAGAGCTTCTTCCTTTCCCGCCGCATACCGTCTGCAGATGCTGAGAATTTTGGGTGCATGGGCGCGGTAAAGCGTATCCATCGCCAAACGATCTCCACGGGCAACTTCCTTGGCGAGCCGTATGTCCTCGTCTAAAGATTGTTCCTGGTGCATGGAATATGTAAGCGGATTATTCATCGGTTTTCACCCTACTAGACAAGATAGACGCTTTATGTTGCCTGAGCGTTGGCTATTTTTTTAAAAGAAGCACAGGGCAAAGGGCGCAGGGCGCAGAGCACAGGGCGCAGAGCACAGGGCGCAGAGCACAGGGCTCAGGGCAAAATTAATTTAAATCACAATTTTGCGCAGGGAACGTAAGCGTTCGGTCTGGAAGACCAGAACGCGTTCCAATCAATTCCAGCGGGCGCAGCAAATCAAAAATCACAATTCACAAATCATAAATGAGAAATGGGTCACTTTGGAAATCAAAAGGGTAGGTCGTACTTTTGCGGAAGTTTTAAAACATTCTCCTCAAAAACAAAAAGATGAAAGTAGGAATTAACGGTTTTGGCCGCATTGGCCGTTTAGTTTTCAGAGCAGCAATCAACAACCCAAATGTTGAGATTGTAGGGATCAATGACCTTATTGACGTAGACTACATGGCTTACATGCTCCAGTATGATTCAACTCACGGTCGTTTCGACGGCACCGTAGATGTAAAAGACGGAATGCTTGTGGTAAACGGAAAAACTATCCGTGTAACGGCTGAAAGAGACCCGGCTAACTTGCGTTGGAATGAAATCGGCGCGGAGTATGTGGTTGAATCTACCGGCCTGTTCTTGACCCAAGAAACGGCTCAAAAACATATCGAAGCAGGTGCGAAAAAAGTTATTATGTCTGCACCAGCAAAAGACGATACCCCTACTTTCGTAATGGGAGTAAACCAAGAGAAATTGACCGCTGATATGAATATCGTGTCAAACGCATCTTGTACCACCAACTGTTTGGCTCCTATCGCTAAAGTATTGAACGATAACTTCGGAATATCTGAAGGTTTAATGACTACCGTTCACGCGGTAACTGCAACGCAAAAAACAGTTGACGGACCTTCAGCGAAAGACTGGAGAGGCGGACGTGGTGCTTACCAAAACATCATCCCATCATCAACTGGAGCTGCAAAAGCAGTAGGTTTGGTAATTCCTGAATTGAAAGGAAAATTAACTGGAATGTCTTTCCGCGTTCCTACTCCAAACGTTTCTGTGGTTGACTTGACTTGCCGCCTTGAAAAAGGAGCATCTTACGATACCATCAAAGCCGCCATGAAAACCGCTTCTGAAACAACCATGAAAGGCATTTTGGGTTATACCGAAGACCAAGTGGTTTCAAATGATTTCTTGGGCGATTCACGCACCTCTATCTTCGATGCAGGCGCGGGTATCTCTTTGAACGACAATTTTGTTAAAGTTGTTTCTTGGTATGATAACGAGTGGGGTTATTCTAATAAACTCGTTGACTTGATGGTGCACATGAGCACAATCTAATAAAGAACAACATACATTATTCAAGATCCCGTTCGAATTCGAGCGGGGTTTTTTGTTTTACATCCGTAAGTTTGCTTGGTTCATTATTGATTTTCAAATGTTGACTAGAGCACTATCCTTTCTTTTCTTCCTTTCTGCACTTTCTCAGCTATTTGCTCAGACACCAGAGTTGATCTATGATTTCAATCAAACAAAATACAATCAAAGACCAGTTAACTTTAAATGGCTTGATTCCAGTAGCTTTACTTTTGAGGCCAATACACAACGGCACGGTAAGAGTTTATGGATCTCTGATGGAACAATAATCGGCACCAAACAGTTCCATGATTTCGACACCCTCAACAAAGCATTGACCTATACAGTTTGTGAGTTAACACAAAATACGCTTGTTTATAGCGAGTATTTTAGCGCATATCAACTTCGAATTTTTAATAAAAACAGTCAACACTTCACTCCCATAAACTCTGAGTTCGGGAATGGATTTGAAAAGGTCGTTAACTACTTCACTAAGTACAACAACGCTGCTTACTTTGCAGGAAAACAACCTGGTCACCTCTATTATGACTTATGGAAATTGAACGACGGAGATAGCGTTGCTAAGGTGATTATGTTCGGCGATTCTCTCCAAATCGTTTATCCATTAGCCGTCTATCCAAGTGTAAATGGCATCCTTTTCGTGCATTCAACTAATGCCTATGGAAAAGAGTTATGGAAAGTTGATAATAGTCCTAAAGGAGCTAGCCTCTTAAAAGACGTTACTTCAGGGCCAAGCTCGGGTGTATCAAATACTGTTAGTTCTGAAAATGGACATGTCTTGTTTTTAAAAACAGGAACCAGCGATTGGTGGAAGTCCGACGGAACAGATACCGGCACAAAAGCTATTACTGCTTTTAATAATACCCCGTATGGATTTATCCAAAAACAAGATAGTCTCTATATTTTTCTGACAGAAGCGAACACATCGAGGCTTCTATCCATGAATCTCGCAAGCATGCAACTGGACACCTTGTATACCATTCAACTGGCAAGTGGTGATTATGGTATTGGACCCATCAATAAATGGAGTGAATCTAGATTTATTGCCTACCTCAAAAACAATCAAACGTTTTATCTCGATGCGGCTGACAGCCTGCCTATCCCATTTCAGCTCCCATTGTATGACTCTACCTTAGAATCTGAAATGTTTGTTGATTGCGGTCACCGAGTTATTTACCTCCGTTTCAGCTTTTTTCAAGATGGGTTTCAAGTATTTTTAAATAATAAAGGAAACTGGACTGATATCAGCGGGCAGTTTGAAGCTAAGCCACAGCAAGTTTACGTGCACAATGGCCGTTATTACTTTACACTCCCTGTTGACGGAAAAGAGATTTTATTTGCTGAAAAGCTGCAGTCTAATGCCTTTGAAATAGAACGAATCAGTGAATTGTTAGACGAAACAGAATCTTCGAACCATCGCATAACCAATTTTAACAATCACCTCTACTTGAGTGTTGGGCACGGTGAGAACTATAAATTACTTCAGTTGGATGGGGTTAAAAAACCTCGTGAGATTGCTGAATACTCGAATACGACTTATTTATATTATTTCGATTCTACTCTCGCTTTTAACATTTCAAGCATATCGGTTGATTCTGCAAGAGCCGTTGAATTTATACCAGATGGTAGTCGAGAGGCAAGAACGTATAATTTCTCTTCATTCTCCTTTTACTCAAGTATATATAAAGTCGGACAACGCTATTTCTTCACAGTCGGAAATGGCAAGGTCAATAATGAATTGTGGTGTTTTGATACAACAAACGGGTTTAACGTCTATCACAAAGGATATCGGAGTACTATACTTGGGGTATTTCAAGGAAAACTGTATTACCAAATTGAATTAAATTCTTCAAGTGCACCAGACCCAGTATTCGTGGTCGACAATATTAATTATTCAAAGCGCGAGTTTATTTTTCAAACCAACGGTAAACGACAAGATGAACTTTATAATTTCTACCCTCTCGATTCCCAATTCTATTTCACCCTTGACGATTCCGCATATGGTCGCGAACTTTGGGTTTCTGATGGCACTGCGCAAGGAACTAGAATGGTGATTAATATCTTCCCTGGTATGGGAAAATCTAATCCCAATGATTTTAATCATTTCGGAGATTCTTTGTACTTCACTGCGAGCCACCAGCGAGGTTCTTTTCTCTATGCACTGAACATGCGAAATCTTAATGTTCGCCTAATTTCAGACACAAGTGACGTTTGGAACAATAGCCTCTCTAATTCAATCTTAGGGCTATGGGATTCAACCATTGTATTAAGCTTTTCACGAGGCAACAAATACTTTCAAGTAGTTATGTACCATATAGGTACGGGTGAATTCAATTTTCTTTCCGATTCGCTTGCAAGCATCGGCCGTACTCTTGAGTGTCGTACAAAGTTTCGGCCAATACCAAATTCGGTAGATGGCAACTTATTGTTTGTAGCAGAAGACCCTATTCATGGCAGAGAGTTATGGAAAACAAACGGAACCAAAACCGGTACATATATGGTCGCTGATATATTTCCTGGTCCAGACGACGGATCACCATATTTCCAAGCGCTAAAGAATGATACCTTGTATTTTGTAGCAATCAATCCAGACTATGGTGCTGAATTATGGCGCTACCACGCAGGATGTCTCTATGCCAATTTTAAAGCAGAGAATACCTGCAGTAACGAGATTACAGATCTTAAATCTGAGGTACTAAGCTATGGACAAGATTCTATTGGAATTACTTGGATTATTAATTCGAAAGATACCCTAATAGCAGATTCAATTAGCTATTCCTTCCTTACATCTGGAAGTCACTTAATTCAAATGGAAGCTGCAAACCAAAACTGTTCTAAATTAAGAATAGACAGTCTTTTTATTGCAGACCGTACTTTTGCAACACTCAATTTAAACTCCGATAGCCAATGCTTTGAGGGCAATCGGTTTATTGGCCAGGTTTCCGATGCAAATCCGAAAAAAACGTTCAATTGGCAATGGGGTGATTTTTCAACTAGTCTTGGAAATCAAAGTGAACATAAATTTTACACTGTCGGAAATTATGATCTTATAATCATTGGTTCTGAACAGAATGCGTGTTTTGATACAATAATTAAAAAACTGAGAATTCACCCCAATCCACCGAATCCGACTATAATTGGCCCGTTATATTCCGAACAAGCTATTGACACCCTTTACAGCACTTATTATCCAAACACGTCTTATGAATGGAGCAGCGACGCGGGTCAGCTTACAAAAACATTAAATGATAGTTCTGCCATTTTTAAGTGGGACTACCCCACCGGCTTTGCCACGGTTCGCTTGACCTTTGAAAACCAATTCGGCTGTCTTTCAAAACAATCGAGCCACATTATTCAGCGCAAGCAACTGCGATCCTTGACCAATCAGGGGGAAAGTTCCCTGCTCCTCTACCCTAACCCAACAAAAGACCTCATTAGCCTCCAAGCACTAAACCAAATCATCCAGTCAGTGAAGATCTTCGACATGAGCGGAAAACTATTGATGGAGAATGTCGCGAGTTCAAATCAGTCCGAAATGAGCATAAGTCTGAATAGCTTATTAGCAGGAATTTATATGGTGCAAGTTCAGGTTAACGGAGAAGTCTTTAACCGCATCATTTCGAAGCAGTAAACCGCGTGGGCATGGACATCCACCGTCGCTGAATAAGCTGCCAAGCATAACGCATGGGGCATGGGG
>Ga0100380_10000621_pt1 | contig 39432 bp, 39 predicted proteins | sample CryGeymeta201504_FD_80417 | JGI IMG/M metagenome (GOLD analysis project Ga0100380, IMG submission 80417) | Groundwater microbial communities from Crystal Geyser aquifers in Utah, USA - Crystal Geyser metaG 2015-04 | ecosystem: Environmental > Aquatic > Deep subsurface > Groundwater | place... | reverse complement strand
TTCCGGCGAACCCTGCGCAACCCCTTCCACCTTCGATTCTTTCAGCATTCTCCAGCTCCTTTTTCAGACACGATTTAACCCCAAATTCGTGTCCAGAAAAATCGGGGGCGGCTCACGCTGAAAGACGCCGAATCATTCCCACTCGATCGTCGCGGGTGGCTTGCCGGAGATGTCGTAGACGATGCGGTTGATGCCGCGCACTTCGTTGATGATGCGGTTGGAGATGCGGGCGAGCAGCGCGTGCGGCAGCTCCGCCCAGTGCGCGGTCATGAAGTCCTGGGTCTGCACCGCGCGCAACGCGACCACGTGTTCGTAGGTGCGCGCATCGCCCATCACGCCGACCGAGCGCACCGGAAGGAAGACCGCGAAGGCCTGCGAGACGCGCTCGTACCAGTCCGCGGCGCGCAGCTCGTCGATGAAGATCGCGTCCGCGCGGCGCAGCAGTTCTGCATATTCGGCCCGGACCTCCCCCAGGATGCGAACGCCCAGCCCCGGCCCGGGAAACGGATGGCGGTAGACCATGTCATGCGGCAGACCGAGCGCGACCCCGAGTTCCCGCACCTCGTCCTTGAACAGCTCGCGCAGCGGCTCCAGAAGCTGGAGCCTGAGCGTCTCGGGCAGTCCGCCGACGTTGTGATGGGACTTGATCGCGTGTGCCTTGCCGGTCTTGGCGCCCGCGGATTCGATGACATCCGGATAGATCGTGCCCTGTGCAAGCCAGCGCGCCTGCGGCAACCTGGCCGCCTCGCGCTGGAACGCCTCGACGAACTCGCGGCCGATGATGCGCCGCTTCTGCTCCGGATCGGTCACGCCGGCGAGCGCGCCGAGGAAGCGCGCCGCACAATCCGCCTGGATCACGCGCACGCCGAGGTTACGCGCGAACGCTTCCATGACCTGCTCGGCCTCGTTCAGGCGCAGCAGCCCGTTGTCGACGAACACGCAGGTGAGCTGGTCGCCGATCGCGCGATGGATGAGCGCTGCCGCCACCGACGAATCCACGCCGCCGGAAAGACCGAGGATCACTTCCTCGTCGCCGACCTGCCCGCGGATGCGCTCGATCGCCTCCGGGATATGGTCTGGCATGTTCCAGTCATGGCCGCAGCCGCAGATCTCATGCACGAAGCGCGAGAGGATCTGCCGGCCCTTGAGGGTGTGCGTGACCTCGGGGTGAAACTGGAGGCCGTAATAGCGGCGCGACTCGTCGGCGATGCCCGCGATCGGCGTCGCCGCATTGCTCGCGATGACCTTGAAACCCGGCGGCAGGCGGGTGACGCTGTCGCCGTGGCTCATCCAGACATCGAGCAGCCCGTGGCCCGCCTCGTCGACGCGATCCTCGATACCCGCGAGCAACGCCGAATGGCCGCGCGCGCGCAGCTCGGCATGGCCGAATTCGCGCACCCTCGCCGTCTCGACCTCGCCGCCGAGCTGGGCCGCCATCGTCTGCATCCCATAGCAGACGCCCAGCACGGGCACGCCGAGCGCGAAGACGCACGCCGGTGCGCGTGGGGTCTCGTCCTCGTGTACTGAAGCCGGACCTCCGGATAGGATGATGCCGGCGGGACTGAAGGCACGGATCGACGCCTCGTCCAGGTCGAAGGGATGCAGTTCGCAATACACCTGCTGCTCCCGCACCCGGCGGGCGATGAGCTGGGTGTACTGCGATCCGAAGTCGAGGATCAGGATTTTCCGGTGCATGGGATCGCCGGTGACGAAGGGTGCGAGGCTTCCGCCGGGGGCGGCCGCTCATTCGACCCGGTAGTTGGGCGCTTCCTTGACGATCTGGACGTCATGGACGTGGGATTCGCGCACGCCCGCGTTGGTGATCGGGACGAACTCGGCGTTGCGGTGGATCTCCTCGATCGAGGCGCAGCCCAGATAGCCCATGCTCGAACGCAGCCCGCCCATGAGCTGGTTGATGACATTGACCGCCGGTCCCTTGTACGGCACCCGGCCCTCGACGCCCTCGGGAACCAGCTTGTCCGAGCTCAGGTCGGAATCCTGGAAATAGCGGTCGGCGGCCCCCTGCTGCATCGCGCCCAGGCTGCCCATGCCCCGGTAGGACTTGTAGGAGCGCCCCTGGTAGAGCTCGATTTCGCCGGGCGCCTCGTCGGTTCCCGCGAACAGCCCGCCCAGCATCACCACGTGGGCACCGGCCGCGATCGCCTTGGCGAGATCGCCGGAATAGCGGATGCCGCCGTCGGCGATGATCGGAACGTCGGTCGAGGACAGCGCGGTGGCCACGTTGTCGATCGCGCTCATCTGCGGAACGCCCACGCCGGCCACAATCCGCGTGGTGCAGATCGATCCCGGTCCGATGCCGACCTTGACCCCGTCGGCCCCGTGATCCACCAGCGCGGTGGCCGCGGCGGCCGTCGCGATGTTGCCGCCGATCACATCGACCTGCGGAAAATGGCTCTTGATCCAGGCCACGCGGTCGAGCACGCTCTGGGCGTGGCCGTGGGCAGTATCGACCACGAGCACGTCGGCGCCGGCTTCCACCAGCGCCTCGATGCGTTCCTCGGTGCCGGCCCCGACGCCGACGGCCGCGCCGACCCGCAGCCGGCCCAACCCGTCCTTGCACGCCAGCGGATGCTCGTGGGATTTCAGGATGTCCTTGACCGTGACCAGTCCGCGCAGCTCGAAGTCCCGGCCGATCACCAGCACGCGCTCGATGCGGTGCTTGTGCATCAGCGCCTTCGCCTCTTCCGTGCTGGCACCCTCGCGCACCGTCACCAGCCGCTCGCGTGGCGTCATGATCGCCGACACCGGCTGGTCGAGGTTGGTCTCGAAGCGCAGGTCCCGGTTGGTGACGATGCCGACGACCTTGTCGCCATCGAGCACCGGCAATCCCGAAATCTTGTGGTGCCGCGTGAGCGCCGCCACCTCGCGCACGCTCATGCCGGGCGGAACCGTGATCGGATCCTTCAGCACGCCGGCCTCGAAGCGTTTGACCCGGGCCACTTCTGCGGCCTGCTTCTTCGGCGAGAGATTCTTGTGGATGATGCCGATGCCGCCTTCCTGGGCGAGCGCGATCGCGAGCGTCGACTCCGTCACCGTGTCCATGGCCGCGGACACCACGGGAATGTTGAGACGGATGCGCCGGGTCAGGTGCGTCTGCAGCGACGCTTCGCGCGGAAGGATCGATGAGTGGGCGGGCACGAGCAGGACATCGTCGAAAGTCAGCGCCGGATGGAGCACTCGCATGACTATGATCCTTTCTGCGAAATTCGTATTATACGGGGCCCGCCAAATCGAGGAAACCGCCATGCGTCTCGCCACCGCCCTTCTGCTCGCCCTGCTCGCCCAGACCGCTCTGGCCGCAGACATCTACAGCTGGCGCGACAAGGACGGCCGCGTCCATTACTCGGACGTGCCGCCGCCTGCCCCGGTCCAGCCCCGCTCCATCGGGAGTGCCGGGCCCGCGCCCGCTCCGGCCGCTGCGGCGCCCGCCCGTCCGGCCAATCAGGAGCTCGAGTTCCGCAAGCGGCGCGCACAGGCCGCCGAAGCGGAGGCGAAGCTCGCCAAGGAGAAAGCAGACGCCGAAAACGCCCGCGCCCAGTGCGACCAGGCGCGCGGCCAGCTCGCGACGCTCGAGTCGGGCCGGCGCATCGCACAATACAACAGCGCCGGAGAGCTGGAAGTGCTCGACGATGCCCAGCGCGCCGCGAACATCGAGCGGGCGCGCGCGGCGGTCGCCTCGTGGTGCAGGTAGCGCCCTACTGCGCGCCGCGGACCGGCTTGCGCGGCGGCTTGCCTTGTTCGGCACGCTTGCGCCGCGCCTGCTTGGGATCGGCGATCAGGGGACGGTAGATCTCTACACGATCATGGTCCGCAAGGACGGCGTCCGCGGCGGCAAGCTTGCCGTAGATGCCGATCCGGTTGCGATCCAGGTCGATCTCCGGATAGCGGTCGAGCAGCCCGGACGCGACGATTGCCTGCCCGGCGGTGCTGCCTGCCATCACGCTCAGTCGGACGATCTCCTGCTTCTCGGGCAGGGCATAGACGACCTCGACCGAAATCGATTCCGTCATCCTCAAAGTCCGAGCCGGTTGGCGCGCTCGACGAAGGAATCCATCAGCGTGTTCGCGATGTGGCCGAACACGGGCCCGAGCGCGCGTTCGAGCACCTTGTTCGAGAATGCCCAGCTCAGGCTGAACTCGATCTTGCAGGCGGTCTCGCCCAGAGGTGTGAAGTGCCAGCTCCCGAGCAGGTGGTGGAAGGGGCCGTCGACCAGCCGGATGCGCATGTGCCGCGGCGGTTCCTTGTCGTTCTCGGTCGAGAACTGCGTCCGGATCCCGCGGTAGCTCACGTGCAGCGTCGCCGCGGTGATCGCCTCGGTACGCTGAATCAGGCGGGTCGAGATGCACCACGGCAGGAACAGCGGATAGTCCTCGACGCGATCCACCAGCTCGAACATCCGCTCCGCCGGGTGTTCGATCAGGACCAGCTTCTGTACCGCTGCCATCTTGCGGAATGTCGTTAGAATATCGAAATTGTAACGCGGCCCGCCCGATGACCCTCGTCGACAACAGGAAGGCGCTGCACGACTACTTCATCGAGGAGCGCTTCGAGGCCGGCCTCGTGCTCGAAGGCTGGGAAGTCAAGTCGGTGCGCGCCGGCCGCGCCCAGATCAAGGAAGCCTACATCCTGGTGCGCAATGCCGAACTGTACCTCATCGGCGCCCATATCAGCCCGCTCCCGGCCGCCTCCACCCACGTCAGCCCCGATCCGACCCGCACCCGCAAGCTGCTGATGCATGCCGATCAGATCCGCAGCCTGATCGGCAAGGTCGAGCGCGCGGGCTACGCATTGGTGCCCCTGGACCTGCATTACACCAAGGGCCGCATCAAGCTCACGATCGGACTCGCAAAGGGCAAGAAGCAATATGACAAGCGCGAAGCCGACAAGGACCGCGACTGGCAAAGGCAGAAGCAGCGGCTGATGCGAAAGACGATGGCGCGACGGTGACACATCGCCCCGTTGCGCGGGGTCATCGAGAATTGCGCAAATTTCTGACATGCCCCTCACCACCGAGTTCGTGCGTATCGTCGAGCGAATCGCGGCAGCACTGCCCGTGCCCCGGCTGCGCGCCCTGCTGCTGCCCCCGCCGCGAGAGCCGGAAACGCGGGACGCGGAATTCTGCGCGATCGAGCTCGAGGACGAATCGTTCGGCTTCAGCTACGTCTGGCTGGGGGACACCCTCGCCGGCCTGCGCGAAGCCGCGCCGGGCCCGTCGCCGCTCGCGGGCAGACCGGCAGAGGAAGTCGCGCGCTGGATTCTAGATCGCGACCCGGCGCGCCGTGCGCTCGGCTTCGCCGCGCTCAACGCCCTCTCCCAGAGCCTGTTCCGGCGCGCGGGTTACGCACCGCCTGCCGCGGCCGACTCGATCGGGTTGCTGCTGCCGTGCGCCGCCGATCACATCGGCATGGTCGGCCTGTTCCCGCCGCTCATCGATCGCATCCTCGCGAGCGGCGCGCGGCTCACGGTCATCGAGCTGCGGCCCGAACTGGCCGGCGATCACGGCCGCTACCGCGTCAGCCTCGATCCCGCCGAGCTCGCCCCCTGCAACAAGGTGCTCTCGACCAGCACGGTGCTGCTCAACGACACGCTCGACGCGGTGCTCGACGCCTGCCGCAACGCCACCTTCCTGTCGATCATCGGGCCGACCGCCGGTTGCGTGCCCGACCCCCTGTTCGCACGCGGCGCGGACGCGATCGGCGGCACCTGCGTCGCCGATCCCGCCGGATTCCGCGCAGCGATGCGCCGCGGGGAGCCCTGGGGTGCGTGCGCGAGCAAGTACTGCATCCGGCCGGCGGATTATCCCGGTCTCGACGCGCTCATCGAACGCGCCCGCTGAGCTTCAGGCGCCGGAGCCTCCTAGCCGCAGCCAGGTCTCGAGCACGGTATCCGGGTTGAGCGAGATGCTCTGGATACCCTGTTCCATCAGCCACTGGGCGAGATCGAGGTGGTCCGAAGGCCCCTGCCCGCAGATGCCGACGTATTTCCCGAGGCGATTGCAGCTCGAGATCGCCATCGCGAGCAGGCGCTTCACCGCAGGGTCGCGTTCGTCGAACGCCTCGGCCACCAGGCCGGAATCGCGGTCGAGTCCGAGCGTGAGCTGGGTGAGATCGTTCGATCCGATCGAAAAGCCGTCGAAATGCTCCAGGAACTCCTCGGCCAGCAAGGCATTGCTCGGGATCTCGCACATCATGATCAGGCGCAATCCGTTCCGGCCCCGTTCCAGGCCGTTCTCGGCGAGCAGATCGACGACCGCTCTTGCCTCGCCGACCGTGCGCACGAACGGCACCATGATCTCGGCATTGACCAGCCCGATCTCGTCGCGCACCTTCTTCATCGCGCGGCACTCCAGCTCGAAGCAGTCGCGGAACGCCGGCGCGACATAGCGCGAAGCACCGCGGAATCCGAGCATCGGGTTCTCCTCCTCCGGCTCGTAGATCTCGCCCCCGAGCAGCTTGCGGTACTCGTTCGACTTGAAGTCCGACAGCCGCACGATCACCGGTTTGGGCCAGAACGCCGCCGCGATCGTCGCAACCCCCTCCGCGAGCTTCTCCACGAAGAAGGTGGTCGGATCGGCGTAGCCGCGCGCCCGGCGCAGGATCTCCTCGCGCAGGCTGTCCTTGACCTTGTCGATCTCCAGAATCGCCTTCGGGTGAATGCCGATGGTGTTGTTGATGACGAATTCGAGGCGCGCCAGGCCGACGCCGGCGTTGGGGATGCTCTGGAATTCGAAGGCAAGTTCCGGATTGCCGACGTTCATCATGATCTTGAGCGGCAGCTCGGGCAGCTTGCCGGAATCCTGGCGATTGACCTCGAATTCGAGCTCGCCGCGATAGACGTAGCCGGTGTCGCCTTCGGCGCACGAGACCGTGACCGGCTCGCCCTCGGCGATCAGCTCGGTGGCGTCGCCGCAGCCGACCACCGCCGGTATGCCCAGTTCGCGGGCGATGATCGCCGCATGGCAGGTGCGCCCCCCCCGATTGGTGACGATCGCGGCCGCGCGCTTCATCACCGGCTCCCAGTTCGGATCGGTCATGTCGGTGACGAGGATGTCACCGGCATGGACCTTGTCCATCTCGCGGGCGGAGGCGACCACCCGCGCCGGCCCCACGCCGATCTTCTGCCCGATCGCGCGCCCGGAGGCGAGCACCTTGCCGTGCTGCTTGAGCCGGTAGCGCTCGACCGCGTCGTGATGCGCGGCCGCCTTCACCGTTTCGGGACGCGCCTGGAGAATGAAGAGCTTGCCATCGACGCCGTCCTTGCCCCACTCGATGTCCATCGGGCGCTGGTAGTGGTCCTCGATCGCCACCGCATAGCGGGCAAGCTCCAGCACGTCGGCATCCGAGAGCGCGAACCGGTTGCGCTCGGCTTCGGGCACCTCCACGGTCTCGGTCGAGTGCCCCGCCTTGCGCGAATCGGTGAATACCATCTTGATCATCTTGGAGCCCATGTTGCGCCGGATCACCGCAGGACGGCCCTGGGCGAGCATGGGCTTATGCACATAGAATTCGTCCGGATTGACCGCGCCCTGCACCACGGTCTCGCCGAGCCCGAACGACGCGGTGATGAACACGACGTCGCGGAACCCCGACTCGGTATCGAGCGTGAACATCACCCCTGAGGAACCCCGGTCCGAGCGAACCATCCGCTGCACGCCCGCCGAAAGGGCGACGTCGGCATGGCGGAAGCCCTTGTGCACGCGGTAGGCGATCGCCCGGTCGTTGTAGAGCGACGCGAACACCTCCTTCACCGCCTCCAGCACATTATCGAGCCCGTGGATGTTGAGGAAGGTTTCCTGCTGGCCGGCGAACGAGGCGTCGGGCAGATCCTCCGCCGTCGCCGAGGAGCGCACCGCGAACGAGGCGCCGTCGGCTCCGCTCGCGGCGAGGCGCCGGTAGTGCTCTTCGATCTCGCCCCGAAGCCGCTCGGGAAAACGCTGTGCGAGGATCCAGCCGCGGATCCGCTCGCCGGTTTGCGCGAGCGCCAGGACATCCTCGACATCCAGGGCGTCGAGGGTATCGCGGATGCGCTGCGCCAGTCCGCCCGCCTCGAGGAAGTCCCGGAACGCGTGTGCGGTGGTCGCAAATCCGCCGGGCACCTGGATGCCCAGATGCGAGAGCTGGCCGATCATTTCCCCGAGCGAGGCGTTCTTTCCGCCGACCTGTTCGATGTCGCCGATACCGAGATCCTCGAAGCCGATGACGTAGCGGTCCATGACGGTTGATCCGTGATTGAAGGACGGTTGGAAAGCCACTATTGTATCGACTTCCTTCCCCCCCGCATCGTTGAATACGACATGGCCGCAGCCCACTCGCGCACCGTCTTCTACGTCTCCGACGGCACCGGCATCACCGCGGAAATGCTCGGCCACAGCCTGATCGCGCAATTCGAATCGATCCGCTTCCGCCAGGTGCGCATCCCGTTCGTCAATTCGCCCGCGAAGGCGCGCGATTGCCTCAGGCAGTTCAAGGCCGCGCACGAAACCGACGGCGCACGCCCGATCGTGATGACCACGGTCATCTCCGACAAGATCCTCGAGATCCTGCGTCCGGCCGACACCCTGTTCTTCGATCTGTTCGAGCACTTCCTCGGGCCGCTCGAGGCCGAGCTCGGGGCCGCCTCGACCCACAGCGTCGGCCGCGGCCACGGGATCACCAGCACCAGCGACTACATGCGGCGCATCGACGCGGTCAACTTCGCGCTCGCGCACGACGACGGGGTTTCCGACGAAGACCTCGCCAACGCCGACGTGATTCTGGTCGGAGTCTCGCGCAGCGGAAAGACGCCCACCAGCCTGTACCTCGCGATGCAGTTCGGCATCAAGGTCGCCAACTATCCGCTCATCCCCGAGGACTTCGAACGCATGGCCCTGCCCCAGGCGCTCAAGCGCTTCCGCCACAAGCTGTTCGGCCTGACCATCGGGATCGAGCGCCTGCACCAGATCCGCAGCGAACGGCGCCGCGGCAGCCGTTACGCATCGATCGAGAACTGCCGCTACGAGATCGAGGAGGCGCTGCGCCTGATGCGCCGCGAGGGCATCCATGCGCTCGACTCGACGCGCAAGTCGATCGAAGAGATCGCCGCGACCATCCTCCAGGACGCGCACCTGGAGCGGTCCACCTTCTGAGGCTCGCGCGGCTAGCGGGAGCGCTGGCGGTGCTGCTCGAACAGGCAGACGGCGGCGGCCGCGGCGACGTTGAGCGACTCGACCCCGTTTGCCATGGGAATGAACATTCGCTCGTGCGCGGCGGCGAGCAGCGCGGGCGAGATGCCGCAACCCTCGGCCCCGAAGATCCAGGCGGTCTCGCCGGTGAGATCGCAGGCGAACAGCGACCTGCCCTCTGCCGCGGCGGTCGCGAGGATGCGCCCCGGATAGGCGGCGAGCAGCGCCGGAACGTCGGCGTTCTCGATCACCGGCAGCACGAAGTGCGCCCCCATGCCCGCGCGCAGGACCCGCGGCGACCAGGCTTGCGCGCAGCCGGCCGCGAGCACGGCCGTGTCGACACCGGCCGCAGCGGCGCAGCGCAGGATCGCACCGGCGTTTCCCGGATCCTGGATGCCGTCGAGCACGACGCAGGTGCCCCGCAACGCGGCCGGCGCCCCTCGGGGGATGGACACCCGCGCGAGGATTCCGCTCGCCGTCTCCACCGGACTCACCTCCGCGAGGAGGGCATCGCTCAGCACGACGACGGCATGATTCACGCGTGCCGCGAGGCGCGCGATCTCGGGCTTTTCCAAGGCGCCCTCGCCCACGGCGACGAGTTCTGGAACGCCGCCGCTCGCGAGCCAGGATTCGATCAGGTGCACACCGTCGAGGATCGTCTGCCCCGTCCGTCGCCGTTCGCGCCCCGAATGCGCAAGCGCCTTCAGGGCGCCGAACGTCGGGTTCTTGCGCGAGGAGATCCGCTTCAGCGTTCGCATGAAAGCCGGCCCCGGTCGAGAACCGCCCTCACCGGAGCGAAGCTGCGCCGGTGCTGCTCGCAGGCCCCGTACTCCCGCAGCGCCGCCACATGCGCCGGCGTCGGATATCCCTTGTGGCGGTCGAAGCCATAGCGCGGGTGGAGTGCGTGCAGGCGCACCATCTCGGCATCCCGGTCGGTCTTGGCGAGGATGGATGCGGCGGCGATCTGCGCGATGCTCGCATCGCCGCGCACGACCGCCTGCGCAGGACAGGGCAGCAGCGGACAGTGCAGGCCATCCACCAGCGCCCGTTCAGGGCGAATGCCGAGGGCATGGAACGCGCGCTGCATGGCGAGCAAGCTCGCCTGAAGGATGTTAAGTGCATCGATCTCCGCGACGCTGGCACTGGCTACGGCCCAGGTGAGCGCGCGCTCCCGGATCTCGCGCGCGAGACGGTTGCGCCGTAACACGCCGATCGTCTTCGAGTCCGCGAGCCCTTCGATCGGGCGCTTCGGATCGAGGACGACGGCGGCCGCGAACACGGGCCCGGCGAGGGGGCCGCGGCCGGCCTCGTCGAGCCCGCAGATCAGCCCGGCCGGCGTCGCGATCGCGTTCATTTGGACCGGCCTCCGATGCACGAAAGGATGGTGTGTGCCGCGTGTTGCGCGCTGTCGCGGCGCAGTTCGCCGTGGATGCGATCGAAGAGCCGGGCCAGCCGCGTGCAGCTCACGCGGTCGCTCACCCAGTTGCCGAGCGCCTGCGCGAGGTTCTCGGGAACGGCCTGATCCTGGATGAACTCGGGCACGACGAAGCGCCCGGCGAGGATGTTCGGCAGGCCGAACCAGGGCTGGTAGGCCATCCTGCGCATCAGCCGGTAGGACCACGGCGTGGTGCGATAGACGATGACCATCGGCTTGCCGAGCAGCGCCGCCTCCAGCGTCGCGGTTCCGCTGGCCACCAGCGCGCCGTCGCAGGCGGCCAGGGCGTCCTGTGCGTGCCCGAACAGCAGTTTCAGCGGCAGGTCCCGGGCATCGCGGCGCCAGAGTTCCAGCTCAAACCGGCTGCGCGTCTCGCGGCTCACGAGCGGAACCAGAAAGCGCGCGCCGGGGAAGTCGCGCGCGAGCAACCGAGCGGTGTCGATGAAGATCGCCGCCATCCGGTCGACCTCGGCCTGGCGGCTGCCCGGCAGCAGCGCGAACACCGCCGCGTCGCCGGTGAGCCCCAAGCGCTTTCTCACCGCTGCCGTGTCGACGTGCGGCGCGATCGAATCGGCGAGCGGATGGCCCACGTAGGTCACCTGAACGCCGCTTGCCGCATAAAACGCGGGTTCGAACGGGAACAGCGCGAGCAGGTGGGTGACCGAGCGCGCGATGCGGCGAACGCGACCCGCGCGCCAGGCCCACACCGAGGGGCTGACGTAATGGATCGCAGGGATGCCGTTGCGCTTGAGCCGGCGCTCGATGCCGAGATTGAAGTCCGGCGCATCGACACCGACGAAGGCATCCGGCGGATCGCGCAGCAGCCTCGTCGCCAGCGCGCGCCTGATCGCCGAGATCTCGCGGACATGGCGCAGCGCGTCGGCATAACCATGCACGGCGAGCTTCTCGGCCGGAACCCAGACATCGAGACCGGCCGCCGCCATCATCGGCCCGCCGATTCCGCAGAACGCGGCATCCGGACGCAGTGCTCGCAGCGCCCGGATGAGGTGCGAGCCCAGCAGATCCCCGGAGGCTTCTCCGGCGACCATCGCGATGCGGACCGGCGCGCCTATCGCACGATCCCCCGCCCCGGAACGGAAAGGAAGTCGACCAGCAACCCGAGCGCCGGCTCGGTGCGGGCGGCCTCCGCGATCTGCGCGCGCGCCTCCTCGATGCTCGCCCTGGAGCGGTACAGCACGCGGTAGGCGCGCCTGAGCGCGGCGATCGTCTCGGGCGCGAAGCCGCGCCGCTTCAGCCCCTCGACGTTGATGCCGTAGGGTTTGGCGGTATTTCCCATCGCCATGACATAGGGCGGCAGATCCTTCAGCAAAACGCTGGCGATCCCGGTGATGCTGTGTGCGCCCAACCGCGCGAACTGGTGCACGAGGGTGAAGCCGCCGAGGATCGCCCAGTCGCCGACCCGGACGTGGCCGGCCAGGCTCGCGTTGTTGGCGAAAATCGTGTGGTCGCCCACCTGGCAATCGTGGGCGACATGGACGTAGGCCATGATCCAGTTGTCGCTGCCCAGCCGGGTGACACCGGCGTCCTGTGCCGTGCCGACATTGAAGGTGCAGAACTCGCGGATCGTGTTGCGATCGCCGATCTCCAGGCGCGTGGGCTCTCCCGCATACTTCATGTCCTGGGGCGCCTCGCCGATCGAGCAGAACTGGTAGATGCGGTTCGCGCGCCCGATGCGGGTGCGGCCGGTCACGATCGCGTGCGGCCCGATCCAGGTGTCGTCGCCGATCTCGACCCCGGGGCCGAGGATCGAATAGGCCCCTACGCTGACACGCTCGCCGAGCTTCGCACCGGGGTCGATGAGGGCCGTGGGGTGGATCATCGCACCGCGCGTTTGGCGCACATCAGGTCGGCTTCCGCCGCCACGGCGTCATCGACGCGGGCCTCCGCCCGGTACTTCCAGATCCCCCGCACCTGGCGCGCGATGCTCACGTGCAGGTGGAGCTGGTCGCCGGGCATCACCGGCTTCTTGAAGCGCGCGTTGTCGATTCCCACGAAGTAGAACACCGAGTCGTCGTCGGGCCGCTCCCCCGTGGTCACGAACGAGAGAATGCCGGCCGCCTGCGCCAGCGCCTCCATGATCAGCACGCCCGGCATCACCGGATGATGCGGGAAGTGGCCGGCGAAGAACGGCTCGTTGATGCTGACGTTCTTGACGGCGTGGATGCGCGCACCGGCCTCCAGGCTCAGCACGCGATCGACCAGCAGCATCGGGAAGCGGTGCGGCAGATGTTCCAGAATCGCCTTGATGTCCATCGAAGTCACGATTTTCCCTCCAGGCGTGCCAGCGTCCGTTCCAGGGCGCGTATTCTATCCGCCATCTCGTCCAGGCTGCGCAGGCGGGAAAAACTGCGGCGCCATCTCGTGTGTTCCAGGAACGGGACACTGCCCGTGTATTCTCCGGGGGCGCCGACCGACTTCCCGATCAGGGTGCCGGCGGAAATGATCACGTCGTCGGCGATGCTCAGGTGGCCGAGGATCATGGCGGCGCCGCCGATCATGCAGCGCCTGCCGATGCGCGCGCTGCCCGCGATGCCCACGCAGCCTGCGATTGCCGTTCGATCGCCGATGTGCACGTTGTGGCCGATCTGCACCTGGTTGTCGATCTTGACCCCGTCGCCGATTACCGTGTCGTCGATCGCGCCGCGGTCGATCGTCGTTCCCGCGCCGATCTCCACGTCGTCGCCCACGAGTACGCGCCCGGTCTGGGGGATCTTCAGCCACGAGCCGTCCTCTTCGCGCGCGAAGCCGAACCCGTCGGAACCGACGACCGCCCCGGCATGCACGATCGCGCGCGCGCCGATCCGGCACCCCGGATAGATCACGACGTTGGAATGGAGCGTCGAGTCCTCACCGATCCGGCATCCGGCACCCACGACCGCGCCCGGATGAAGGCGCACGCGCTCGCCGAGTTCCGCGCCGGGGCCGACATGGCATCCCGCGCCGATCGATGCGCTCGCCGGCACCTGCGCCTCGACGCTGGCGCCGGGATGCACGCCCGGCGCGGCAGCCTCGGGCGGGTTGAGCAGGCGGGCCACCCGTGCGAAATACAGATAGGGATTCGCGGCGAGGATGCGGTTTCCGGTCCACGCGTGCCTGAACTCCGGAGCGAGGATCAGCGCATCCGCGCGAGTGCCGGAGAGCCGCGCACGGTATTTCGCGTTGGCGAGAAACGAGATCTCGCCGGCAGCGGCCGACTCCAGCGTGGCGACCCGGAAGACCCGGCAGTTTCCATCGCCGACGAGTTCGCCGCCGAGCCGCGCGACGAGTTCGGCCAGCGAAACGCCGCCCGAAGCCATCGAGCGCTACTTCGCCGGCGGTTCGGCCAGCGCCTTGATGACCTTCTCGGTGACGTCGATGCGCGGACTGAAGTAGACCGCATCCTGGAAGATGATGTCGTACTTCTCCGCCTCGGCGATCTGCCGGATCACCTTGTTCGCCCGCTCCAGCACGGCCGCGAGTTCCTCGTTCCGGCGCTGATTGAGGTCCTCGCGCACCACGCGCTGCTTGCGCTGGAAGTCGCGATTCAGGTCGGCGAACTCGCGCTCCTTCTTCGCGCGCTCGCTTTCCGCCATGGTCATGCCGTTCTTGTCGAGATTCTCACGCATCGTCTGGAGCTGCTTTCCCAGCCGCTGCAACTCCTGGTCGCGTTTCTCGAATTCCTTCTCGAGCTTCTTCTGGGCGCGCACCGCCGGCTCCGACTCACGGAAGATCCGCTCGGTATTCACGAAACCGATCCTGACCTGAGCTGCCGCGGGAGCCGCGGCCGCGAACAGCGCCACGACCGCCAGCAGCACAATCGAACCTTTCCATCCTCTATTCATCATTCCACCACAGGTTCAAAAGGTCGTGCCTAGCTGGAACTGGAAGCGTTGCACCCGGTCGCCCTCCTTCTCGTTGATCGGCTGGGCAATGCTCAGCTTGAGCGGCCCGACCGGCGAACTCCACGCCAGCGACAGGCCCGCGGCGTAGCGCAGGTCGCCGAAGCTCGCCTTCTGGCCCTGAGCCCACACCTGCCCCGCGTCGACGAACGCCCCAAGCCGCAGCGAGCGGTCCTTGCCGGATCCCGGAAACGGAAACAGGAATTCGCCGTTCAGCACGACCTTCCGGTTGCCCCCGAGCGCATCCTCCGAAATCCCGCCTCCGGCCAGCACGTCGCGCGGCCCCAGCGATGCCGTGTCGAAGCCGCGCACCGACCCGATGCCTCCGGCAAAATAGTTCTTGAAGAACGGGAGCGGCTTGCCATTGTATCCGTTGCCGATGCCAACTTCGCCATTCAGCATCAGGGCGTAGTCGCGACCGATCGGGAAGAAGCGCTGATGCTGATACGAGGCGCGATAGAAGCGCAGCTCTCCGCCCGGCAGGGACAGTTCCCCGGACAGGCGCTGGAGACTCCCGCTGGTCGGATAGATCAGGCTGTCGCGCTTGTCGCGCGACCATCCTGCGGTCGAGAGCAGCGTAGTCGTCGAGCCACCGAAGGTGCCGACGAAATCCTTGTAGCGCTGCGGGCTGTCGTCGAACACCTTGATCGTGGTGCGATCGGCCGACAGGCCGACGTTGACGAAGTCGTCGTCGCTCACCGGAAGGCCGAGCCGGATCCCGCCGCCGTCGGAGGAGGTGTTGAAACGCCCCACGGTCAGACTGGTCGGATCGACGTTGCGGTGGTAGATGTCATAGCCCAGCGCGACGCCGTCGAGCGTGTAGTACGGTTCGGTGAAGGAAAGCGAATACACCTGATTGATCTTGCCGCCACTGAGCTGCGCGGTCAGCGATTTCCCGGTGCCGAAGATGTTGTTCTGCGAGACCGATCCCGAGAGTACCAGCTTCTCCGAGCTGGACAGTCCGGCTCCCAGCATCAGGTTTCCGGTCGCCTTCTCCTTGACGGCGACGTTCAGATCCACCTGGTCGGTCGTCTGCGGAACCGGCGGCGTCTCGACCGTCACCTCGTCGAAATAGCCGAGCCGATCGATGCGCGTGCGCGACTTGTTGATCAGCGCGCCGTCATACCAGGCCCCTTCCATCTGGCGCATCTCGCGGCGGATCACCTCGTCGCGCGTACGCGAGTTTCCGGCGACATTCACCCGCCGCACATAGACCCGGCGGCCCGGATCCAGCAGGATGGTGAAGGCGACCTGACGTTTCTCCTTGTCGATCTCGGGCTGCGCGTTGACGTTCGCGAAGGCGTAGCCGTCGTTGCCGAGCCGTTCGCTGATCGCCTTGGTGGTCTCGGTGAGTGTGCGGCGCGAGAAGACATCGCCCGGCTTCATCTTCACCAGCGCCTTCAACTCGTCTTCGGCAAGCAGCAGCTCGCCGCCCAGACGCACCGAGGAGACCGTGTATTTCTCGCCCTCCGTCACGTTGATGGTGATGTAGATGTCGCGCTTGTCGGGCGTGATCGAGACCTGGGTGGAATCGATGTTGAACTCGAGGTAACCGCGGTCGAGATAGTGGGAACGCAGACTCTCCAGGTCCCCGGAGAGCTTCTGCCGCGAATACTGGTCGTTCTTCGTGTACCAGGTCAGCCAGCCGGGCGTCGTGAGGCTAAACAGCCCGAGCAGGTCCTTCTCCTTGAACGCCCTTGCGCCGACGATGTTGATTTCCCGGATCTTCGCGACCTCGCCCTCGTCGACCGTGAAGTTGAGCGAAACCCGGTTGCGCTCCAGCGGGGTCACCGTGGTCGTGACATTCACCGCATAACGGCCGCGGCTGAGATACTGGCGCTTGAGCTCCTGTTCCGCCTTGTCGAGGAGCGACCGGTCGAAGATGCGGGCCTCCGCCAGCCCGACCTCCTTCAACCCCTTCTTCAGCGCATCCTTGTCGAACTCCTTCACGCCGACGAAATCGATCTGGGCGATCGCCGGCCGCTCCGCCACAATGACGACCAGCACACCGCCTTCGATCTCGATGCGCACATCCTTGAAAAAGCCGGTCGCGAACAGAGCCTTGATTGCCTGCGCGGCCTTCTCGTCGTTCATCGTCTCGCCCACCCGCACCGGCAGGTAGTTGAAGACGGTTCCGGCTTCGGTGCGCTGGATACCCTCGACGCGGATGTCCTTGACGACGAACGGTTCGAACGCCGCCGCGCCGGGCGCGATCAGTGCGAAGAGGAGCGCCGCACTCAGCTTTCTTCTCATTCTTCTAGCCGGAGACGAGGCGGTTGATGTCGTTATAGAACGCGAAAACCATCAGCATGAGGAGAAAGGCGAGTCCGACCTGCTGTCCGATCTCCATCGCCCGCTCGGAGACCGGACCGCCCTTGATCAGCTCGACGATATAATACATCAGGTGTCCGCCGTCCAAGATCGGAATCGGCAGCAGGTTGAGCACACCCAGGCTGATGCTGATCAGCGCCAGGAACTTGAGGTAGCTGTCCAGCCCCAGGCGGGCGGAGCGTCCGGCATAGTCGGCGATGGTCACCGGCCCGCTCAGGTTCTTCCACGAAACTTCCCCGGTCACCATCCTGCCCAGCACCGAAACGCTGAAGGCGATCGTATCCCAGGTCTGCCGGGTCGCTCTTCCGAGCGCGCGCACGGGATCGTAGGCGACGACGGTGGTGAGTTCCGGATGGCGTGTCGCGTCCTCGCGCACCGTGATGCCGATGCGTCCGATCCGCCGCCCGCCCTCCTCGACCTCCTCGACCTTCACCGGCAGGCGCAGCGACGCGTCCCCCCGATCGAGGCTCACCTCGAGTGTGCGGCCGCCGGCCGGCCGAATCGTCGCCACCAGATCGGCCCAGGACTCGATGCGCTTGCCGTCGATCTGCACGATGCGGTCGCCTGGGCGCAGGCCGGCACGCGCAGCGCTCCCGCCCTCGGCCACCTTCCCGACCACCGCCGGCAGGCGCGGACGATAGAGTCGAAAACCGAGGCGCTGGAGCGGATCGGCCTCGAGGTCGTCGCCGGCCGCAGAGGACACATCGAGCCGGCGCAACGAATGCTCCCCGGCGGCATCGGCCACCTCGATGGCTGCGGGTCCGTGCTTCAGGCTGCGCCGCAGCAGCTCCCAGCGAAACTCCTGCCAGGTCGCGACCGCAGTGTCGTCTACCCCCACGGCGACCTCGCCCTCCCGGAATCCGGCCTTCGCCGCCGGCGACCCGACCACCGGGGTGCCGAGCACCGGCCGCATCTCTTCGATGCCGTGGACATAAAGCGCCCAATAGCAGAGCACTGCCAGCAGAAAGTTCGCCACCGGCCCGGCGGCGACGATCAGCATCCGCTTCCAGACACTCTGCCGATTGAAGGCGCGGTGGGCTTCCGCGGGGGCCACCGGCGCTTCGCGCTCGTCCAGCATCTTCACGTATCCACCGAGCGGAACGAGTGCGATCGCCCATTCGGTACGGTCCGGGCCGAACGGCCGCATCCAGAGTGGCCGACCGAAGCCGACGGAAAAGCGAAGGATCCTGACCCCGCATGCGCGCGCGACCAGATAGTGTCCGAACTCATGGACGACGACCAGCAGCCCGAGCGCGATGAGGAACGGGACGATGTAGTGCAAAAGGTTCACCTGCCGCCCCCGACGAAGGCCCTCGCGAGTTCACGCGCCTCGCCGTCGGCGGCGAAGATCTCCTCGATCGTGTCCGCCGGGCCGCGACCGCTGCGCTCCATCACCGCGGCGATCACGCGGGGGATCCGGTCGAAGGCCAGCCGGCCCTCCAGGAACGCAGCGACCGCCACTTCGTTCGCTGCATTCAGACTCGCCGGCGCGCTTCCCCCCTCGCGCAGTGCTTCGTAGGCGAGCGGCAGGCAGGGAAAACGCCCGGGGTCGGGCCGCTCGAAGGTCAGCCGGGCCACCGCGCACAGGTCGAGCGGCGCAACGCCCGCCTCGATGCGATCGGGATAAGCCAGGGCGTGGGCGATCGGGGTGCGCATGTCGGGGTTGCCCAACTGGGCGATGACCGAGCCATCGACATACTCCACCAGCGAATGCACCACGCTCTGCGGATGGATGACCACGTCGATGCATTCCGGAGCCGCGTTGAATAGCCAGTGGGCCTCGATCACCTCGAGACCCTTGTTCATCATCGTCGCCGAATCCACCGAAATCTTGCGCCCCATCACCCAGTTGGGGTGAGCGCAGGCCTGATCGGGCGTGACGTCGCGGAGGCGGTCCGGCGGGGTGTCCCGGAACGGGCCGCCGGAGGCGGTCAGAATGATCCGGCGCACGCCCTGTTTCGAGAAATCACCTGAATAATCATACGGAAGTGACTGATATACAGCATTATGTTCGCTATCGATCGGAAGCAGGACCGCGCCGGATCGACGCACCTCGGCCATGAACAGGGCGCCGGCCATCACCAGCGATTCCTTGTTCGCGAGCAAGACCGTCTTGCCCGCTCGTGCCGCAGCCAGGGTCGCACGCAACCCGGCGGCGCCCACGATCGCAGCCATCACGGTATCGACCTCGGGCCGGCTGGCGATCGCCTCCAGCGAGGCTTCACCGCTGAGGACCTCGACCGGACAGCCTGCGGCGCGCAGCCGTGAATCCAGCAGCGCCGCGCCATCGGCGTCGGGAACCGCGGCCCAGCGGGGCCGGAAGGCGAGGCACTGTTCGAAGAGCCGTTCAATCTGCCGGTTCGCGCTCAGTCCGAGCACCTCGAAGCGCTCCGGATGGCGGCTGACCACATCGAGGGTATTGACCCCGATGGAGCCAGTCGCGCCGAGTATGGTGAGCCCCTTGCGGGCGTTCATTTGGCGATCCAGATCGCGGCCAGCCCGGCGAAAGGCAGCGTCGCCACGAGGCTGTCGATGCGGTCGAGCAAGCCACCGTGCCCCGGCAGCAGATGGCTGCTGTCCTTGACCCCGGCCTGCCGCTTGAGCAACGATTCGAACAGATCGCCGGCGATCCCGACCGCGGTCACCGGAATCAGGCCCAGCACGAACCACGGCGCCAGACCGGGAGCGATCGAACTCTCGGGCAGAGCGGCAAGAACCGCCAGCCCCGCGACCAGCACGGCTGCGATCGCGCCCCACGCCCCTTCCCAGGTCTTGCCCGGACTGATGAGGGGCGCGAGTTTTCTCCGGCCGAACGCGCGGCCGGAAAAATAGGCGGCGGTGTCCGCGACCCAGACGATGGCCATGGCAGCAACCAGCAGCCACGGACCGAGCGCGCGAAGCTGAACGAGCGCACATGCACTGGGCAGCAGCACAAGCCATCCGATCAGCGCGGCCGGAGCGCCGCCGCGCAACGGCCATTTCCTGATCAGCCACCAGGGCACGACGATCAGCCAGAACGCGACCGCCAGCGTGTAGATCGCGATCAGAAGCGTCACCCACGGCCCGCCTGCTTGCGCAGCCGCGCCGCAGAACCATGCGGCGACCCCGGTCGCGATGACGTACGGAGTACGACCGGCGCTCGCGGCGCCCGCCAGGGCGCTCCATTCCCAGGCCGCCACCGCAGTCAGCAGGCCGATCACGATCCGCCATGCGTGCGCAGGAAGGCCGAACACGGCAACCAGGAATCCCGCCAGAAGGACGAGCGCGGTCGCGACCCGCGCGCCGAGCATCTACGGTACCGCTTTCTCGGCGACCGCACGAGGCTCGGGAGCATCGACCCGTTTCGTTTCCCGCGCGCCGCGCAGCTGCTCGCTGGTGCGACCGAAACGGCGCTCGCGCAGCCGGTACGACTCGATGGCTCGATCGAGCGCGGCCGCGTCGAACTCCGGCCACAAGGTATCGGTGAAGTACAGCTCGGCATAGGCAAGCTGCCAGAGCAGGAAATTGCTGATGCGCTGCTCGCCGCCGGTACGGATGAACAGATCGGGCTCGGGAACGTCGGTAAGCGCCAGATGCGGGGCGAGATCGTCCTCCGAGAATCCGCTGCGCCTTTCGGGATGAGCGGCCAGCATGCGCTCGATCGCCCGCAGGATGTCCCAGCGCCCGCCGTAATTGGCGGCGACCGTGAGCGTCAGTCTGCGGTTCGCCGCGGTCACCGTCTCGGCGCGGCGAATCAGCTCGATGAGACGCGGCTCGAAGGCCTCGATGTCGCCGATCGCGCGAAATCGGATCCTGCTTTCGTGCAGCCGGCTGATCTCCTGCTCCAGCGAATTCACGAAGAGCTGCATCAGGAAGGAGACTTCCTCGGGCGGCCGCCGCCAGTTCTCCGAGGAGAATGCGAACAGGGTGAGGTGGGAGATGCCGCGTTCGATGCAGGCACTGATGACCGCGCGCACCGCCTCCACGCCCCGCTTGTGTCCGGCCACCCGCGGCAGGAAACGCCTGCGGGCCCAGCGGCCGTTGCCATCCATGATGATCGCAACATGTCGCGGCATGTCCGAGACCTCCGGGATTCCCTTGGTCGAGCTCACGTAGTGCGTCATCGCTCCCTCCGGGTACGGGCGTCGTGCGCTGCCTATACGGCCATCAGGTCGGCTTCTTTAGCGGCGAGGATGCCGTCGATCTCCGCGATATTGCGATCGGTCAGTTTCTGGATTTCCTCCACCGCCCGCCTTTCGTCATCCTCCGAAATGGTCTTGTTCTTCACCGCCTCCTTGAGGGCGTGATTGGCGTCCCGGCGCAGGTTGCGCACCGCGACGCGCACCGCTTCCGCTTCCTTGTGCACGACCTTGATCAGGTCCCTGCGGCGCTCCTCGGTCAGGGCGGGCATCGGCACGCGCACGGTCTCTCCGAACGTCGATGGATTCAAGCCGAGATCGCTGTCGCGGATGGCCTTCTCGACCACCGGCAGCATCTTCTTGTCCCAGGGCGTCACGCCGATCGTGCGCGCATCCAGCAGACTCACGCCCGCCACCTGCGGGATCGGCATCTGCGAGCCATAGTAATCGACCGTGATGTGATCGAGCAGTCCGGTGTGCGCGCGCCCGGTCCGCACCTTGGCGAACTCGTGCTTGAGCGTCTCGATCGACTTGTGCATCTTCTGTTCCGTGCCGGCCTTCAGTTCCGCGATCATGCCCAGCCTCCGCAGCAGTCAAGAGAGGTCACGGCGGGACGGCGACCCGTCCCGAATCCGCAAACACCTAGCAATGTACCAGCGTACCCTCGTCCTGTCCCAGGACGACGCGCTTGAACGCCCCCGGCTTGAAGATGCTGAACACGTTGATCGGCAGCTTCCGGTCCCGGCAAAGCGCGAGCGCCGTGGCATCCATCACCTTCAGGTTCTTTCCGATCGCCTCGTCGAAGGAAACCCTGGCATAGCGCCGTGCCCGCGGGTCCTTCATGGGGTCCGCCGTATACACGCCATCGACCTTGGTCGCCTTCAGCACGATCTCTGCGCCGATCTCGGCGCCACGGAGCGCGGCCGCGGTATCGGTGGTGAAGAAGGGATTCCCGGTTCCGGCCCCGAACACGACGATCTTGCCCTCTTCGAGGTAGCGGACCGCCTTGCCGCGGATGTAGGGCTCGCACACCTGCTCGATGTTGAGCGCCGACTGCACCCGGCACGAGAGCCCCGAGCGCCGCATCTCGTCCTGGAGCGCGAGTGCGTTCATCACCGTCGCCAGCATGCCCATGTAATCCGCGGCGACACGATCCATGCCGGCGGCGCCGGCGGCCACGCCACGGAAGATGTTGCCGCCCCCGATCACCACCGCGATCTCGACACCCAGGGCGGCCACGCCGGCGATCTCGGCGACGATCGCCTGAAGCATGGCGCGGTTGATCCCATAGGCGTCATCGCCCATGAGTGCCTCGCCGGAGAGCTTGAGCAGCACCCGGCGGAAAGCCGGCACTTCGGCCATGCTAGCCGCGACCCGCTCCGGCGGCGGCTGCGACCTCTGCGGCGAAGTCCGACTTCTTTCTTTCGATCCCTTCGCCGACCACGTAGAGCGTGAAGGCGGCGACCGAAGCACCACGCGAGGCGAGCAGTTGCCCGACGCTCAGTTTGTCGTCCTTCACGAATGCCTGGCCGAGCAGGGTGGACTCCTTCAGGAACTTCTGCACCGAGCCTTCGACCATCTTCTCGACGATGTTGGCGGGTTTGCCCGATTCCGCCGCCTTTTGCGACGCGATCGAACGCTCGCGTTCCACCACACCGGCCGGCACCTGTTCGCGCGACAGCGCGAGCGGCCTGGATGCCGCGACGTGCATCGCGATGTCCCGCCCAAGCGTCTCGTCGCCTCCGACCAGATCGACCAGCACGCCGATCTTCGCGCCGCCATGAACGTACTGGGCGATCGCGCCGCGCGCCTCGAGGAGGGAGAAACGCCGGATCGACAGGTTCTCGCCGATCCTGCCGATCATCGCCTTTCGAACGTCCTCGACACTGCCTGCGGCGAGCGGCAGGGCGGCCAGCGCCTCGACGCTCTCCGGCCGCTTCGTCGCGACCAGTTCCGCCAGCGATTTCGCGAACGAAACGAACTCCGGGTTCCTGGCGACGAAGTCGGTCTCGCAATTCACCTCGACGATCGCCGCCAGCCTGCGATCGGGCGAAACGTGGGTGCCGACGACTCCTTCCGCGGTCACCCGGCTCGCCGCCTTGGCCGCCTTGTTGCCGAGCTTGACCCGCAGGATTTCCTCGGCGCGGACAATCTCGCCACCGGCCTCGACCAGCGCCTTCTTGCATTCCATCATCGGCGCGTCGGTACGCTCGCGCAGTTCCTTCACCAATGCTGCGGTAATTTCCGCCATTGCCGCTCCTGAACGTTTGATCGGTCCCGCACCTGCGCCTCAGAGGTCGGCGCCGGGCTTCTGTTCCTCATCAACCTCGACGAACTCGTCGCTCGCGGCCTCGGCGATCTCCTGAACGACCTGCGAGCGGCCTTCGAGGATGGCATCGGCCGCACCGCGCGCATACAGCCGGATCGCGCGGCTCGAGTCGTCGTTGCCCGGAATGACGTAGGCGATGCCTTGCGGCGAGTGATTGGTATCGACCACTCCGACGATCGGAATTCCGAGCTTCTTCGCCTCGGTGACCGCGATCTTGTGGTAGCCCACATCGATGACGAACAGCGCGTCGGGCAGCCCGTTCATGTCCTTGATGCCGCCCAGGCTCTTCTGCAGCTTCGCCAGATCCCTCTGAAGCTGCAGGGCTTCCTTCTTCGACATCCGCTCGAACGATCCGTCGCCAGCCATCTGCTCCATGTCCTTGAGCCGCTTGATCGACAGTTTGACGGTCTTGAAATTGGTCAGCATGCCGCCGAGCCAGCGTTCATCGACCCAGGGCATGCCGCAGCGCTGCGCTTCCTCGCGGATGGTCTCGCGCGACTGCCGCTTGGTGCCGACGAACAGGACCACCCCCTTGTTCGACGACATCCGGCGCACGTACTGCATCGCCTCCTGGTACTTCACCAGGGTCTTTTCGAGGTTGATGATGTGGATCTTGTTCCGGTAGCCGAAGATATAGGGCGCCATCTTCGGGTTCCAGAATCGGGTCTGGTGGCCGAAATGCACGCCGGCCTCCAGCATTTGACGCATGGTCATTGCAGTCATGATCGCTCCGGAAAGGGTTGTTCATCCGCCCGGCGAGCCGCCGGCTTCCATCGATCGAAGCCGCACCCGTTCCATGCCGGACGTGCAGATTTTGCCCGCCGATCGGGCAAGCGCGGCATTATAACGGTTTCGGGGGTGGCCCCTCAAGCAAAGGCGGTCTCCGCGCACCGGCCCCCGGGCGGGCGGTGAAATTGCGCCGCGGGTTGCCTTCCGATACCCTTCGTCCTTTTCCGGCCGCGCAACCATGAGCATCACCATCAAGACCGCCAAGGAGATCGAGAAGATGCGCGTCGCCGGGCGCCTGACCGGCGAAGTGCTCGACTACATCGAACCGTACGTCCTGCCGGGCGTGACGACCGCCGAACTCGACCGGCTGTGCCACGACTACATGGTCGACGTTCAGGGCACCATTCCGGCTCCACTGCACTACGCGCCTCCCGGCTACCCGCCCTACCCGAAGTCGATCTGCGCCTCGATCAACCACCAGGTCTGCCACGGCGTCCCGAACGAGCGCGCGCTCAGGAAGGGCGACATCGTCAATCTCGACATCACGGTCATCAAGGACGACTACCACGGCGACAGCAGCCGCATGTTCATCGTCGGGGCCAAGACCTCGATTCTGGCCAGACGCCTGTGCGCGGTGAGCTATGAGTGCATGTGGCACGGGATCGCCGCGGTCGGCCCGCACAGAAGGCTGGGTGACATCGGCCACGCCATCCAGCGCCACGCGGAAGGCAACGGATTCTCGGTGGTTCGCGAGTTCTGCGGCCATGGAATCGGGCTCGGGTTTCATGAGGAACCCCAGGTGCTGCATTACGGCGAGCCCGGCACGGGCATCGAACTGCTCCCCGGAATGACCTTCACCATCGAGCCGATGATCAACGCCGGCCGCGCGGCCGTCTCCGAACTGGGCGACGGATGGACGATCGTGACCAGGGATCGCAGCCTCTCCGCGCAGTGGGAGCACACCGTGCTGGTCACCGAGCGCGGCTACGAGGTCCTGACGCTTTCGGCCGGCGCGCCACCGGCCCCGCCCTTCATCGTCTGAACGCTCCGGGCGGTGGCCGGACGGCGCGGGTGCGATGGAATGATGCAGGAGGCGGACCTGCGCGCGCTCGTGGCCGGAATCCGGGTCCGTCTCACCGGGGCGCAGGAACGGCTGCAGCGGGAGTACGAAACCTGCCCGCGCGCGGCGGCCCTGCTGCGCGGCCGCGCGCGGGAGGTCGACGGCATCCTGCGCGAGGTCTGGAGGCAGTGCGCCCTGCCCTCCGAAGCCTGCCTGGTCGCAGTGGGCGGCTACGGCCGCGCCGAGCTCTTTCCCGATTCGGATGTCGACCTGCTCGTGCTCGTCCCAGACGCGCTGGATGCGGCGGTCTCCGCGAGCGTCGAGCGGCTGGTCGGACTCGCCTGGGACGTCGGGCTCGAGATCGGCCATGCGGTGCGCACGCTCGATGAATGCGTCGAGGCCGCGCGGCGCGACATCACGGTCCAGACGAATCTGCTCGAGGCGCGCAGGCTCGCCGGCAGCCCGCGGCTCTATGCCACGTTCTGCCAGCGGCTCGCGCAGGTGCTCGATGTTCCTGCCTTCTTCCGCGCCAAGCGGCTCGAGCAGGAGGAGCGCTACTCGCGCTTCGACGATACGCCCTACAGCCTGGAACCGAATTGCAAGGAGAGCCCGGGCGGGCTGCGCGACCTGCAGGTCATCCTGTGGGTCGCGCGCGCCGCGCGGCTCGGCCGAAGCTGGACCGAACTCGCCCGCGCCGGCCTGTTCACCCGCCGCGAGGCACTGCATCTGAAGCGCGCGGAGGAGTTCCTGCGGCATGTCCGCATCCGCCTGCACCACATCGCCGGGCGCCGCGAAGACCGGATCGTCTTCGACCACCAGGAGGCCCTGGCGCGCGCCTTCGCCATCGCGCCGACGGCGGTGCGGCGCGCCAGCGAGATCTTCATGCAGCGCTATTACCGCAATGCGAAGCTGGTGACGCAGCTCAACACCATCCTGATGCAGAACCTCGCCGCACGACTGCTGGAGGGGCCCGCAGCGGCCGCGTTCGCGATCAACGAACGCTTCCGCATGCAGCACGAACTGCTCGACGTTTGTGACGAGGCGCTCTTCGAACGCAGCCCCGGTGCGATCCTGGAAGCATTCCTCCTGCTCGAGCAGCACTCCGAGCTCAAGGGCATGACCGCGCGCAGCCTGCGCGCGCTGTGGCGCTCGCGCAGCCGGATCGATGCCCGCTTCAGGCGCGATCCCGCCAATCGCACGCTCTTCCTCCGGCTGCTGCAGGAACGGCGGGGGATCACCCACGAGTTCCGGCGGATGAACCAGTGGGGCATCCTCGGACGCTACCTGCCGGCGTTCGGGAAGATCGTCGGACAAATGCAGCACGACCTGTTCCACGTCTACACCGTCGACCAGCACATCCTCCAGGTGCTGCGCAACCTGCGCCGGTTCACCCTTGCGGAGCATGCCCACGAATACCCGCTGTGCAGCCGCCTGATGACCGGTCTCGACAAGCCCTGGATCCTCTATGTCGCCGCACTCTTTCACGACATCGCCAAGGGTCGCGGCGGAGACCATTCCGTCCTGGGAAGCCGCGACGCGCGCAGGTTCTGCCGCAACCATGACATCGCGCGCGAGGACACCGAATCGGTCTGCTTCCTGGTCGAGAACCATCTCGTGCTGTCGTCCGTCGCGCAGAAGCAGGACCTGAGCGACCCGGCGGTGATCCGCGCATTCGCCGAGCGGGTCGGTGACGAGACGCGGCTCACCGCGCTCTACCTGCTCACGCACGCGGACATCCGCGGCACCAGTCCGAAGGTCTGGAACAACTGGAAGGCCCGCCTGATCGAGGACCTCTTTCAGGCTACGCTCGGCCTTCTGCGCGGAGGCGCCGCGGCTGTGGGAGCCGGGCTCGCCGAGCGCCAGGAGGCGGCCAGGGCACTGCTGCGCTTCCATGGGCTGCGACCGGGGGTTGAAGCGGCGCTGTGGGAGCAGTTCGACACGGTCTATTTCATGCGCCACGACGCGGCTGACATCGCCTGGCACACCCGCCTGCTCTACTACCGGCCGGACGCGCCGGAGCCGGTGGTGAAGGCGCGACTGAACCGGATCGGCCAGGGTCTCGAAGTGGTGATCTACGCGCGCGACGAACCGGAACTGTTCGTGCGCCTGTGCGGGTATTTCGCGCACCTCGGCTACAGCATCGTCGACGCCCGCATCCACACCACGAGAAACGGTTACGCGCTCGACAGCTTCGTGCTGTTCGATCCGTCGGCCCGCTTGGGCGACCGCGACGCGATCAGTCTGATCGAGCACGACCTCGCGCAGCGGCTCGAATCGCACGCCGCGCCCGACCGGCCAGCACCGGTGCGCCTGTCGCGGCAGGTCAGGCACTTCCCGATCAGCCCCGAGGTTTCCATCCGTCCCGACGAGAAGGGCCGGTGCTACCTGATGTCGGTGAGCGCAGCCGACCGGCCCGGACTGCTCCTGAGCATCGCGCAGGTGCTCGCCCGCCGTCACATCGGCGTGCACACCGCCAAGATCGCGACCCTGGGGGAGCGGGTCGAGGACGTCTTCCTGATCAGCGGCGCGGAACTCGACGAAAAGTCCGCGCTGCTCAGGCTGGAGCAGGAACTGCTCGCGGCGCTCGCCGGTGCCTGAAGCCGCCTTTCACTGGTCTCGGCGCTGCTGGGGAGTGCCGACGAAGACGTTTTCGACCAGCGGCCGGGCATCGACCTGCGGAACGTGGCAGGTCGTGCATAGGTAGCGCTCCATCGACACCGCCACTCCGCCCGGGAGCAGATGCGCATCACCGATCTTCGGCGATTTTTTCTTCTTGTAGACATCCAGTCCGTGGCAGGTCAGGCACTGGTTCTCCTCGAGCGAAATCTCGTCGAAGTTGGTCGTGGCATGCGGGATGAGCGGAGGCTGCCCGGTGAAGGTGCGCGGGATCGGCTTCTGCCTTCCAGGCCTCTTGCCCACATATTCCTTCTTGTTCGGCACCTGATCGACGGTCGCCGCATCCGCGCCGCGCAGGGTCTGCGTGGCGGCGAGCTGCTGGGGCACCGTCGCCCCGCTCGAACACGCGGCGAGTGCCGCGGCAAGAACAATCGTCACGGACCGTTTCATGACATCCTCCTTCACGTCGTCGAAAGTTGAAATGCTCTAGGACTTCCCCGCCGGCACCACGCCGGCGACCACCTCGGGCGCCGGCTTCTGGCGCTCGCCCCGCCCGAGACCGAAAGCGAAGACCTGTTTGGAGCACACGTCGATGCAGCGGCCGCAATTGGTGCAGTTCGCCGCCAGGATCACCGGCGAGGCGCCCCCGACCGCCTTCAGCGCCGGGCGGATCACCTGCGGTTCGGGACACACCTCGAAGCAGTCCATGCAGTCGTTGCACTGGCTGCGCTGCACGGCACTCACCCGCAGCGGGCTCACGTGTCCCAGCAGGCCGTAGAAGGCGCCGACCGGGCACAGGTGCCCGCACCAGCCGTTCTTCATGACGAACAGATCGAGCAGGAACACCGCGAGCACCACCGCCCACGCCGCGCCGACGCCGAAGATCAGGCCGCGGTGGAGCATGGACACCGGGTTGACGAGCTCCCAGGCGATGGTTCCGGTGACGCCCGCAAGCACCAGCGTCATGGCGAGGATCCAGTAGCGGGCCCGGCGCGAGATCTGCGCGCCGCCCTTGATGCCGAGCCGGGTACGCAGCCATGCGGCGGCATCCGTGACCATGTTCAACGGGCACACCCACGAGCAATACACCCTTCCGCTCACCAGCAGATAGAACGCGAGCACGATGCCCGCTCCGGTCAGGGCTCGCGTCGCCGGGATCCGTTGCGCGGCGAGCGACTGCAACAGCACGTAGGGATCGGTGAGCGGCAGGAAATTCAGCGTGTAGCTGAAGTTCAGGTTGCCCTTGACGATCCACAGGCCGACCCACGGACCGAGCAGGAACAGGGTCAGGATTCCGAGCTGCGAGACGCGGCGCGCGAGCAGCCACTTGTGGGCAGCCAGCCATCCGCGCGCGGCTGCGGCGTCGGTTCCCGGCATGCGGCTCACAGCCGGTCTCCCTGGAGGGCGTGCGGCACGAAGGGCTTGCCCAGCGGCGCGGAAGACGGCGCGTCGGGAGGCAGCGGCGCCTCAGGCATGCGTTTCGGCAGTTCGATGATCCCCTGCTCTTCGATGAGCGACTTGCCCGCCTTTTCCTTTTCCACCCAGCCCAGCCGGTAGTGCCTGCCGAGTTCGCCCTTGGCCATCTGCACCGGGAACACCTTGATCGCCGCGACTTCGAGCGGGCAGCCCCGCTCGCACTTGCCGCAGCCGGTGCACTTGTCCGAATGCACGGTCGGGATGAACAGGGTGTGCCTGCCGGTACGCTCATTCACCTGCGGTTCGAGCGTGATCGCCTTGTCGATCAGCGGGCAGACGCGGTAGTACACGTCGCAGCGAAGGCCGAGGTAGTTGAGGCAGGTCTCGTGATCGACCAGCACCGCGAGCCCCATCCTGGCATTGTTGATGTCGGTGAGCTTCTGATCGAGCGCCCCGGTCGGACAGGCCTTGACGCAGGGGATGTCCTCGCACATCTCGCAGGCCAGTCGCCGCGCGACGAAGAACGGCGTTCCCGTGGCGACCGGCTCCTCGGGCTTCGCCAGCTCGAGGATCTTGTACGGACAGTCGCGCACGCACAGGCCGCAGCGGATGCAGGCGCCGAGAAAATCCTTCTCGGCACCCGCCCCCGGCGGGCGGATCGCCGCCGGCGGCAGCGCCCTGGCCTGTCTCGCGTAAAGGCCGAGGCCGAGACCGAGCAGGGCGACGCCGCAGGCCGTCCTCGCCGCATCGACGAGGAACCGTCGACGAGCGACGTCTGCTTTGACTTCGGATTCGGCGGCCACCGCTGAGCCCTTTCCCGAGCTGCGCTCCTCAGGCCTTCACCACCTTGACCGCACACTTCTTGTAATCGGTCTCCTTCGAGAGCGGGCAGGTGGCGTCGAGCGTAAGTTTGTTGACCAGCCGGTGTTCATCGAAGAACGGCACGAAGACCAGGCCCAGCGGCGGCTTGTTGCGGCCGCGGGTGTCGACCCGCAACCGGATCTCGCCGCGGCGCGAGACGACCTTGACCACGTCGCCGCGCTGCAGGCCGCGTTTCTTCGCGTCCTCGGGGTGCATGAACACCACCGCATCGGGGAAGGCCTTGTAGAGCTCGGGCACGCGCCGCGTCATGGTGCCGCTGTGCCAGTGCTCGAGCACGCGCCCGGTGGCAAGCCAGAGATCGTATTCCTTGTCGGGCACCTCCGCCGGCGGCTGATAGGGCAGCGCGAAGATCACCGCCTTGCCGTCGGGCTTGCCGTAGAAGCGAACACCCTCGCCCTTCTTCACATAGGGGTCATAGCCCTCGCGGAAGCGCCACAGCGTCTCCTTGCCCTCGATCACCGGCCAGCGCAGCCCGCGCGTCTTGTGGTAGAGATCGAAGTCGGCGAGATCGTGGGCATGACCGCGGCCGAACTGCGCGTACTCCTCGAACAGTCCTTTCTGGACGTAGTAGCCGAAGTGCTCCGCCTCGCTGTTGGGATGCCCTTTCTGCACATCGGACAGTGGGTACCGGTTGACCTGGCCATTGGCATACAGTACGTCGTACAGTGTCTTGCCCCTGTACTCAGGCATCTTGGCGACCAGTTCGGCAGGCCAGACCTCCTCGACCTTGAAGCGCTTCGAGAACTCCACGAGCTGCCAGAGGTCGGACGTCGCTTCACCCGGTGCCTTGACCTGCTGGCGCCAGAACTGGGTACGCCGCTCCGCGTTTCCATAGGCGCCTTCCTTCTCCATCCACATCGCGGTCGGCAGGATCAGGTCCGCCGCCATTGCAGTGACCGTCGGGTAGGGGTCGGAAACGACGACGAAGTTGGCCGGGTTGCGATAGCCGGGATAGGTTTCCCCGTTCATGTTGGCCGCGGTCTGCATGTTGTTGTTGCACATGACCCAGTAGAAGTTCAGCTTGCCGTCCTTGAGCATGCGGTTCTGCAGGACGGCGTGATAACCGGGCTTGTCGGGGATCGTGCCGGGCGGCAGCTTCCAGTGCTTCTCGGCGATCTCGCGGTGCTTCGGGTTCATCACCACCATGTCGGCGGGCAGCCGGTGGGCGAAGGTGCCGACCTCGCGCGCCGTGCCGCAGGCCGAGGGCTGGCCGGTGAGCGAGAACGGGCCGTTGCCCGGCTCGGAGATCTTGCCGGTCAGCAGGTGCACGTTGTAGATCATGTTGTTCACCCAGCTTCCGCGCGAATGCTGGTTGAACCCCATCGTCCAGTAGGAACACACCTTGGTCTTCGGATCGGCGTAGGTCCTGGCCAGGGCCTCGAGCTTGTCCTTGGGTACGCCCGAGATCTCCGAGGCCTTCTCGACGGTGTACTCCGAGACGAACTGCTTGAACTCCTCGAGGCTGATCGGGCTCGCCTTGTTCGGATTGCCCTTGGGCTTGCCGTCCGGCCCCGGATAGCCGTTGTTGCCGGCGGCCTGTTCGAGCGGATGCGTGGGCCGCAGCCCGTAGCCGATGTCGGTCACGCCCTTGGCGAAGTTCACGTGTTTCGCCACGAACTCCTGGTTGACCGCATTGTTCTGGATGATGTAGTTGCAGATGTAATTGAGGATCGCCAGGTCCGACTGGGGCTTGAAGATGAGCGTGCTGTCGGCCAGCTCGCAGGACCGGTTGGTGAACGTGGCCAGAGTGAAGATCCGGACGTGCTTGGCGGTGAGCCGGCGGTTGGTCAGTCGCGACCACAGGATGGGGTGCATCTCGGCCATGTTCGAGCCCCACAGCACGAACGCGTCGGCCTTCTCCAAATCGTCGTAGCAGCCCATCGGCTCGTCGATGCCGAAGGTGCGCATGAACCCGACCACGGCGGAGGCCATGCAGTGGCGTGCGTTCGGATCGAGATTGTTCGAGCGGAAACCTGCCTTGAGCAGCTTGGCGGCGGCGTAGCCTTCCCAGATCGTCCATTGCCCGGAACCGAACATGCCGACCGCGGTCGGCCCCTTGGCCTTGAGGGTGGCCTTGCACTTTTCCTCCATGATGTCGAAGGCCTGCTTCCACGAGATCGGCTGGAACTCGCCGTTCTTGTCGAATTTCCCGTTCTTCATGCGCAGCAGCGGCTGCGTCAGGCGGTCCTTGCCGTACTGGATCTTGGCGAGGAAATAGCCCTTGATGCAGTTCAGGCCGCGGTTGACCGGAGCATCGGGGTCGCCCTGGGTCGCGACCACCCGCCCGTCCTTGACTCCGACCAGCTCGCCGCAACCGGTGCCACAGTAGCGGCATACCCCCTTGTCCCAGACGATGCCCTCCTTGTCCTGGGCGAGCGCCGAGCCTGCGGGCAGCGCGATTCCGGCCGCCGTCGCCGCCGCAGCCGCCGCATTCGCCTTGATGAAGTCACGCCGATTCATTTCCATGATTCGCCTCCGCTGTTTCGAACCCATCATCGCAATAGGTGTAGACGAGCCCCACCGCCATCACCCCGGCCATCGCCTGGAGCATCGTGATCGAATCCACCACCCGATAACCCTCGCCATCCTCGAGCGTCACGACGAAGCGCCCATTCCCGTCTTCGCCATGCACCTCGAGGCCCGGAACTTCCTCCAGCGCACCACGCACCGCACCCCGCTGCCCCGGAGCCGCGCTCACCACCAGGCTCGAAATCTCCATCAGGCCGCCTCCCGCCGCCGTTCGGCAGCCGTGACCGCCTGCACCGGACAGACCGGGACACAGGCGCCGCAGCCCGTGCATGCGAACCAATCGACGGCCGGAAACCCGATGCCGGCCGGGCCCGGCCTGAAGGAGATGGCATCCGCCTCGCAGGCATCACCGCAGCCGCGGCACACGACTGCCCGGCTCGCCAGGCACCGGGTCGCGCAGATGACCGCGCGCAGATTCCACGCCGGCGCAGCCTCGATCCACCTCAATGCGCCGGTCGCACAGATGCGCACACAGGCTGCGCAGAAAGTGCACCCGCCGTGCGTGAAATCGACTTCGGGGTAGCCCCCCGCGCCACGAACCAGGATGCCGGCCGGGCAGGAGGACGAACACTCGCCGCAGCGGGTGCAGCGGCCGATGAACTCACGCTCGGCGAGCGCCCAGGGCGGCCGCGGCCGCCTTGCGCGCCCGCGCATGAACTCCGCTCTGGTTACCCCCATGGCTGCCTTGCCCCGCCCGGACACCCGCTGCGAGGATACGCGCAGGCCACGCGCACCTTCTTGACCTAACTCAACTTTTCCGACGCCGCCGCGTCATTGCCTTCCGGCCGCGTCGCCACCTTCCGGGAAGAGCGCATCGACGAACCCGAAGCGGGACAGGTCGCGCATGCGCATCGGATAGAGGATGCCGTCGAGATGGTCGCACTCGTGCTGCACCACGCGGGCATGAAAACCCTCGGCCTCGCGCCCGAAGGCGCGGCCGGCCTCGTCGAAGCCGCGGTAGCGGATCCGCCGCAGCCGCGGTACCCAGCCGCGCAGCCCGGGCACCGAAAGGCAGCCCTCCCATCCACCTTCCTCCTCGCCGCCGAGCGCCTCGATCGACGGGTTGATCAACACCGTGAGCGGGATCGGTTCGGCCTGTGGATAGCGCGCATTGTGCTCGAAGCCGAACACGACCAGCCGCAGGTCGACGCCGATCTGCGGCGCCGCGAGCCCCGCGCCGTCTTGCGCATGCATCGTGTCGAAGAGATCGTCGAGCAGCTCGCGCAGCGCTGCCGATGCGAAATCGGCGACCGGCCGCGACCTGCGCAGCAAGCGCGGATCCCCCATCCTGAGCACGGGCCGGATCATCCCTGAAACCCGAAACCCGAAACCCGAAACGTCATCACGCGAGGAATGAGCCGCCAGCTTTCGCGGATCACGCGCAGAACCGCTCGACGATCCGTTTCACGCGTCCGACCGCCTGCTGCAGCACCTGCTCGATCGGCGCGAACTGCACGCCACTGCGGCTCTCGCCGCGCCCCGCGGCGGCATTCGCGACCACCGCGATCGCGGCGTAGGGCATCCCGAGTTCGCGCGCGAGCGCCGCCTCCGGCATCCCGGTCATGCCGACGACATCGGCGCCGTCGCGTTCCAGCCGGTCGATCTCGGCGGCGGTCTCGAGCCGCGGCCCCTGGGTCGCCGCGTAGACCGCGCCGTCGACGATCGGCTCGCCGGCCTGCGCGGCCGCGGCGAGGATGGCCGCGCGCAGCAGCGGATCGTAGGGCTCGGTGAAGTCGATATGAACGACCGGAACGTCGATCGTATCGTGGAAGGTGCTCATGCGCCCCCAGGTGTAGTCGATGAGCTGGTGCGGCACGGCAAGGGTGCCCGGCCCGAGGTCGGCGCGGATGCCTCCCACCGAGGCCACCGACACGACCTGGCTCGCGCGCAGCTCGCGCAGCGCCCAGATGTTGGCGCGGTAATTCACCTGGTGGGGCGGGATGGTGTGGCCGTAGCCGTGGCGCGCCAGGAAGACGACTTCGCGGTTCGCGATCCGGCCGATCAGCAGCGATCCCGACGGATCGCCATAGGGCGTGCGCACCACGCGCCGCCCGGTGACCTCCAGGTTCGTCAGCCGCGTCAGACCACTGCCGCCGATGATCGCGAGCATCGTGCCGCTCATCCGGGGCGCGATTCGCCCACCGCATAGATCGCGGGCAGGTTGCGCCACGCCCCGCGCACGTCCATGCCGAAGCCGAACACGTAGCGGTCGGGCACCCGCAAGCCCACGAAATCCGCGCTCACCGGCTTGCGATGCCCGAGATCCTTGTCGACCAGCACCGCGGCGAGACATGCGCGCGCTCCCAGCTCGAGAACCTTGTCCTTGATCGCCGCCAGCGTCACGCCCTCGTCGAGAATGTCATCGACGAGCAGCACGACGCGGTCGCGCACGGGGCTGCGCGGGGTGGCGATCCAGCGCAGCGTGCCGCCCGAAGTGGTTCCCGTGTAGCGCGTGACATGCACATAGTCGAAATCGAGCGGAAAGCGCAGCCGCGGCAGCAGATGGCCGGTGAACACGACCGCACCGCCCATCACCGAGAGCACCAGCGGTTCGAGCCGGCCCAGCTCGGCGGTGATCCGGGCGGCGACGCAATCGAGCGCCTCCTCGACCGCCGCCTGCGGCCAGATCAGCTCGGCGCCGTTCAGGATGCTCCAGGCTTCTTCGGCGTTCATCGGCCGGGTCGCAGCGAAGCGAGGTAGCGATTGAACTCGGCGCCGATCTCCGGATGCTTGCGCGCCAGCGCGACCGTGGCCTGGAGATAGCCCAGCTTGGATCCGCAGTCGTAGCGCGTGCCGTGGAAGCGGTAGGCGAGCACCGCCTCCTCGGCGAGCAGCGCCGAGATCGCGTCGGTGAGCTGGATCTCGCCTCCGGCCCCGGCGCGCGCAGCGCGAAGATGCGCGAAGATGCGCGGGGTCAGGATGTAGCGCCCGATCACCGCCAGCGTGCTTGGCGCGCGCTCCGGCGAAGGCTTCTCGACGATCGCATTCACGCGCTGGACATCCCCGCTCTCTGCCTCGGTGCTCACGATGCCGTAGCGGGATGTCTCCTCGCGCGGCACTTCCTGGACCCCGAGCACCGAGCACTGGAACTCGTCGAACACCTCGGTCATCTGCCGCGCCACGCCCCGCTCCGCATCCACCAGATCGTCGGCGAGCACGACCGCGAACGGCTCGTCGTTCAGGACCGGAGCAGCGCACAGCACCGCATGCCCGAGCCCGAGCTGCTCGGGCTGGCGGATGTAGATGCAGTTGATGTCCTTCGGGATCGTCTCCTGCACCACCCGCAGCAGGTCGTCCTTGCCGCGCGAACGCAGCTCCGCCTCGATCTCGTAGGCCTTGTCGAAATGGTCCTCGATCGCCCGCTTGGTGCGGCCGGTGATGAACACCATGTCGGTGATGCCGGCCGCCGCTGCCTCTTCCACCGCGTACTGGATGAGCGGTTTGTCCACCACCGGCAGCATCTCCTTGGGGCTCGCCTTGGTCGCCGGCAGGAAGCGGCTGCCCAGTCCCGCGACCGGAAACACCGCCTTGGTCACCTTCTTCTTCATCTTCCCTCCCTATTCCGAAAGCATGTGCCGGAGCGCATCCTCGTCGATCACGCGCACGCCGAGGCTGCGCGCGCGATCGAGCTTGGCCCCCGGATCCTTCCCGGCGACGACGAAATCGGTCTTGCCCGACACGCTCGTGCTCACCTTTCCGCCGGCCGCCTCGATCAGCGCCTTCGCCTCCTCCCTCGTCATCCCCGGCAGCGTTCCGGTCAGCACGAACACCTTGCCGCTCGCGGCCGAGCCTGCGGCAAAGAGCTCGGCTGCGCCCGCGCCCTCGTCGCGCACGCCGGAGCGCCGCAGGCGCTCGATCACCTCGCGATTGTGCGCCTCCGCGAAAAAGCGTGCGATGCTCTCCGCCACCACCGGCCCGACATCGGGCACCTGCTCCAGCTCGTTCGTCCCGGCCGCCATCAGCCGCGCGAGGCTACCGAAGTGCCGTGCCAGATCCTTCGCGGTGGCCTCGCCCACGTTGCGGATGCCGAGCGCGAAGACCAGCCGCGCCAGGCTCGCGTGCTTCGAGCGCTCGAGGGCCTCGACGATGTTGCGCGCCGACTTGTCACCCATGCGCTCCAGTACGGCGAGCGCCGCACCATCGAGGCCGTAGAGGCCGGCGACGCTGTCGACCAACCCCCGCTCGACGAGCTGGTCGACCAGCTTCTCGCCCAGGCCGGCGATGTCCATGGCGCGGCGCGAGGCGAAATGCAGGATGGCCTGCTTGCGCTGCGCCGGACAGTACAGCCCGCCGGTGCAGCGCGCCACCGCCTCGCCCGGCAGGCGCATGACGCCGCTGCCGCAGACCGGACAGCGCTGCGGCATGACGAACTCCCGTTCACGGCCGGTGCGCCGATCCGCGACCGCCGCGACCACCTCGGGGATCACGTCTCCGGCGCGGCGCACGATCACGATGTCGCCGATGCGGATGTCCTTGCGCCGGACCTCGTCCTCGTTGTGCAGGGTCGCGCTCGACACCGTCACGCCGCCGACGAACACCGGCTTCAGGCGCGCGACCGGCGTCAGCGCCCCGGTGCGGCCGACCTGCACCTCGATCGCCAGCACTTCGGTCATTTCTTCCTGCGCCGGGTACTTGTGGGCGGCGGCCCAGCGCGGCGCACGCGAGACGAAGCCCAGGCGCGCCTGATCGGCGAGCGAATCGACCTTGTAGACCACGCCGTCGATGTCGTAGGGCAGCCGGTCGCGCTTCTCGCCGATCTCCCGGTAGTAGCGCAGCAACCCATCCGCGCCGCGAACGACGCGCCTCTCGGGCGCGGTGGGCAATCCCAACGCGGCGATCCGGTCGAGAGTCGCCGAATGCGTGGAAAGCGAGAGCGCCTCGGGGTTGGCCACCGCATAGGCGAAGAAGCGCAGCGGCCGTCGCGCCGTGACGCGCGGATCGAGCTGGCGCAGACTGCCCGCGGCCGCATTGCGCGGGTTGACCGGCTCCTTCTCGCCGGCCGCCGCCTGCGCGGCGCGGAAGCGCTCGAAGTCCGCCCGGCACAGGACGACCTCACCGCGTACCTCCAGCTCCTGCGGAATCCCATCTCCCGACAGCCGCAGCGGAATGGAGCGCACGGTACGCAGGTTGGCGGTGACATCCTCGCCGGTCTCGCCGTCGCCCCGCGTGGCGCCGAGGACGAAGCGACCCTCCCGGTACGTGAGGCTCACCGCAAGGCCATCGAGCTTGGGCTCCGCGGCGTATGCGATTCCCTCCGCCGCGAGCGCCTCGCGGCATTGCCGGTCGAAGCTCTCCGCGTCGAGATTGCGGATGGAGAGCATCGGTACCCGGTGCCTGACTTCCGCGAGCTCCGTTGCCGGCTTCGCGCCGACCCGCTGCGTTGGCGAGTCCGGACTCACCAGTTCCGGGTGGGCGGCTTCGAGTTCCTCCAGCTCGCGGAACAGGCGGTCGTACTCGGCGTCGGGAACGCTCGGCCGATCCAGCACGTAATAGGCATGATTGTGCCGCTCGATCTCCGCACGCAGCGCGCGGATGCGCTCGGCCGGCAGCCGCACCATGGGATCAGGAGAACAGCCTGCGCGCGCTCTCGCTTCCGGGCTCGATTCCGTGCGCGCGCATCTGCGCCTGGAAGTTCGCGATCTCGCGTCGGATGAACTCGAGGGAGCGCTCGTTCAATTCCTGCCGCTTGTCGTCGACCAGGCTGGCGCCGAGAACGCCGGCGAGCTTGCGCGCGGTCTCCAGCATCGCATCGAAGCACGCGATGCCGTCGGCCACGCGCGGAACGTCGAGGCTGAAGCTCACCCCCTGGGTGAGCATCGTCTTCATCGCGTCCGCCGCGAACGGGGCAGGATCGAGATTCCCCATCGTGTAGCGCGTCTCGCCCTGCTCGTCGGGCGCATGGAACAGGCCGTCCCCGCGCAGGACCATTCCCGCCGCTTCCGCGAGTCCCCTGAGCTTGCTGCCATGGATGCCCTCGGCATCACGGCGCACGACATTCAGCGCGATCTTCACGTCGACCGCGGCGCACAGACGGTCGAGCGCCGCCGCCTGGCCGGCGAGCTGCGAGAACTCCGGCAGCCGGGGCACGCCGAGATAACGATCCGCCAGCGCCGTCACCCGCGCGCGCAACGACTCCAGCTCGGCCTCGGTCACCGGCCCGCTGCGGTCCGCGAGCTGGAGGATGCCTGCGAAGGAACGGCATTCCCGCTCGCCGAGCTCCTCCAGCGGCACCCAGGCGGCAAGCGCTCCGTCCAGGCCGTACCAGCGCATCCGCCGCCGGAGCGCGCCCAGCGCCTCGGCCAGCGCGCGGGCGAATTCGTCGGCCCGCTGTGGTTCCGCGGGTGTCAGCCCGACCACGCATTCGATGCACGGATCGAACGCAGGCACATCCGGCAACGGCGGCGGCGTCGCCGGCTCCCCCGCGTCCGGCGCCGCCTCGGCCGCAGGCATCGTCGGCTCGACGCGGGCGGCTTCCGGCGGCTGCGTCCCGAGCAGGACATCGGCATGCTCGCCTTCGAATGCGCGCTCCGCCTCCCGCCGGAACTTGCGCTCCTGCCAGCGGTTGTAGGCGATCACGCCCGCCACCGCCGCCGCGCCGAGCGCGGCGAGCGCGACCTGGAGCTCACTCAGCGCCATCAGACCGGCTCCTCACGCCGCCGCCTCCTTTCCCCACATCGATGTTCCACCACCGCGCTGTCGGCGGCTCGGCGGCGCTCGCGGACGGTCGCATCCCCGCTGCGCGGGGCCCCTGCTCCCTGCTCACGCCGCCGCCTCCTTTCCCCGCATCGATGTTGGACCACCGCGCTGTCGGCGGCTCGGCGGCGCTCGCGGACGCTACGCCCCCGTTCGCTTCGCTCACGGGGCCCCCTCCGCTGCTCACGCCGCCGCCTCCTTTTCCCAAATCGAT
>Ga0100380_10000620_pt1 | contig 39508 bp, 24 predicted proteins | sample CryGeymeta201504_FD_80417 | JGI IMG/M metagenome (GOLD analysis project Ga0100380, IMG submission 80417) | Groundwater microbial communities from Crystal Geyser aquifers in Utah, USA - Crystal Geyser metaG 2015-04 | ecosystem: Environmental > Aquatic > Deep subsurface > Groundwater | place... | reverse complement strand
TGTGTATCAGGGATACCAAAGCAAATTTGAGCAGTGGTAGGTTTACACGTAGGTTTATGTACTAGGGCTACGTACCTGGTACTGCTCGAAAAGTGACTTGGGTCCCTTTTTACATATAATACTACAGTACCTGGTAACCTGCAGAATGGGGGCTTATATGTGGTCAATGGCCTGTGAATGTCAGCCGTATTTATTTAACAAACAAAGTCTTATTACCACTGGTATGAGTGTAGGTACCGTACCACCAATAATATGACCGAAGTGAATCCTTTTCACAAGGTGCAGAAATAGTGAATGTCTTTTCGAGGAGGCCCAACGACCAATACTGTACCACTGGGAATCACGAATTACCAGTTACTACTAGTAGCTAGACTACTACCAGGTACAATTAAGTAAAAAGTCGTCGATCATGCTACTAGGTATTCTTGCGAATACGAATATTGGTACCAGGTACGGTGCTGGTAACGACGATTCGTGCTGACAAGAGTTCTCATTTCCATGTTCGCTGCAGGTTAATATTATTTCTTCCGAACATTACTATCAATGTTTAATACTTACCATACTATTTTCATGTTCATTGTGCCAGCGTAAAACCGAAATCATCCGCAATCACGATTTACAGCATTTTAGATAATAAATGCAATATCCAATGGTAGCATCAATGCGACCCAGTACAGAGTCGCCCCTGCCTCGATTATCAACCATGAGCTCTTCAAAGAAAAAGAATTCGCCACGGATAAAACAAGATAATGATGACGCCTTGCAAAGATTCTTTTTTCAGTTGTCTTCATCAAGCGGCGATCTGGATAAGATCTGTTCATCTCATCCATTCTGTAGTTCCAACGAGAGAACACAGCCCATCATAAAAAAACGATCGCCAGCATCAGACCCCTGCTCCCTTTCCAACTTGGCCTTACTTTCCGATCACCCAAGACGTCATAAAAAACTACCAGTAATTTTTGAGGAGGATGCACCCGATCTAAATCGGTGGGTTAGCGCGGGGAGATATACTAAAGCGGGTCCAAAGCTTCCTAAACGACAAAGTTCATTCGAAAACGAAAGAAAGCTACCAGCGTCTGTGAATCATTCTGGTTGTCGCGCGGAAGATTCCAAAACGAGGCTCAATCCTCCGAAGCGCCAAACCTCACTGGACCGCAGCATCGCAGTCAATAAATCAAACTAAAATAATTCAGTTCACGCGATCATGAGTGCTACTGTACAATGCAATACAGATAAAACCTAGTCGCACAGCGGACATGGATATCTTCATATTTGCCCTTCCAGAAATCGCCCCATTCCAACAACTACAACAACTACAGTGTTATTATTATTATTTTGGTCCAGGTCAAAAAATTCTCGACCCATTTTGACCGGTGGTCAAAACTTGACAAAAATAACACGTCTTATTTGACACACAAATTACATTTGGACGCACATTATAACGAAGAAAAATTCCACACACACCTGAAATAAATAATTGTAGACCACAAAAAATAAAATGTACTGAAAACTGAAACTGATAAGATCAGTCAAGGAAGTACTTCATCCCTGCTAAACATAGTACGTTTATGTTTTGCCTCTTCTCAACATGAACAATGATAATAGAGGCTTTGGCCGTCCATCACAAGGTAGAGGCCGAAGCCGTGCCTGGAAAAAGAACCATAACAGCAGCAACAACTGCTCCAGCCAACCCATTCAAAAGAAGATTCTAGTACTTCATGGAAGTCGTCAGACAGGAGAACTATTGTTGGGTCGTTTAGAAAAGTTACAAAAACGATTGTGGAGAGAATTCCGAATTCAATTGGTGGCACCCGATGGGCCCTTCGAACATCCCGACGATGCAAACATGCGACAATGGTGGAATCGTCACGACAATTCCTACGAAGGACTGGAATTGAGTATGAATGTGTTGCAAGATTTGTGGAATCAACAAGGCAACATTGTGGGCCTATTGGGATTTTCTCAGGGAGCACGGTTGGCCCATTTGATGGCCATTTATCATCATCGATATCAACACCAATCCAATCAGCCCTTTGCAGGACTCCAATTTGTCATTTTGGTAGCGGGATACGATGCGCCCCTCCCTGATAATTGGAATAACATCATAGCTCAATCCGCCATACCAACCAAGGTAGCGTCGTCTCTACTAGCCATATCTAGCTTGCATTGCTGGGGTCTCAAGGATGCTCTCGTTCCACCGGAAGAAAGTGAAAAGGTTATGGCAAGTTATGTCGACCCCATGAATCACACACACGAAGGCGGCCATCATGTACCCATGAAGGCTCCTAATGTCCAAGCTTATGTTGATTTTATTCAGCAAGTAATACGACAAGCATCAAACAGAATAGAATGGTCTGACAAAGTAGATAGTGGTGCCAAAACGCATGCTGTCACTGCGGATTCCTCCAAGACGCAAAATCTGGTACCTGTGGAAGGGAAATTTCCCAACGAAGAAGCTGCTTTGGCTCAAAAAGATGAAGTAGAAGCACTGACCGCCATCTACCCTGACGAAATCACCATGCATTCCTCTACAGCTTTCGATGAGGAAACGGGTGAAACTGCATATCGTCATCCGATTTCGTATACCATTGTTTTACACCCGGAAGACGACAACGACAGCAAGTATTGGCCACCCCATCCTCTGGCGTTACATGTCGTGTACCCTCACGATTATCCGGTCGATGGTGGTGTCCCACTTTTAAGTTTACGACACGAAAATAATGTTATGGAATTTCCCAGCGAGAAGGTAAGTGCTTTATTGCAGGTCGTCCAGCAAACTGCTCAAGACGAACAGGGAATGCCTTGTATCTTGTCTTGTGTCTATGCAGCGCGGGAGTTTATGGATTCGGGACGCATCATGGATGCTACTTTGAATGATGTACGTCATACTGGAAGCGCTATTACTACGGCGAATGCCGAAGTAGACGTAGGAGATCAACCCTTCGCTGGGAGTGAAAGCGCCGAGGCATCTGTTCTACCCCGACAAGTCTCTGCGAAACGCATTCACGAATGCAACATGCAAGGCTTGGCCATTGCAGAACGTTTATTGGGTCGGGCGGCAAAAGCCGTAGAGGGAACTTCTACTGCTTTTGTGACGACCACAACAACCACAGGTGAAGGAGCTGAAACCAGTGCAGCAGTGCCTTCTGGCAAAGGCGGGTCATGGATGTACACTATCGGACTGGTTGGGAAACCAAGTGCTGGAAAGAGCACCTTTTTCAATACAGCAACAGCCTTTGCACGGCAACGCGACGACAATGAAAATGTTTTAGGAGGAGCCACCATGGCGCCGCATCCTTTTACTACCATCGATCCGAATATTGGATTCTGTCTAGTGCCAGCTCCCGCAGGATCTTGCCCAGAAGAAGAATTGGATCAATTGCAAACATCGGTGGTCACGATTGGATGTAGTCATGGTCGGGATTCCCTTGGACGGCGACTTCTTCCTGTGCTACTCAAAGATGTGGCAGGACTCGTACCTGGAGCTTATAAGGGGCGTGGAAGAGGGAACAAGTTTCTCAACGATTTGACTGATGCCGATGTATTGGTACATGTTGTGGACGCAAGTGGGACCGCCGATGCCGAGGGAAATGCAGTTGGAGGTGGTTATGACGATGATGCTAACAACGGTGGCGGGAATGCTTCATCGCAACCACTGGATGATTTGGCGTGGATTCGGAACGGTACGGTTGTAAACTTGTAGCCATTGATTATCTTGTCGATATCTTCGTCGTACTCTCGCCCTGACCGTCGCTTTCTTCTTGCAGAACTTATTGAATGGGTCTTTACGAATGTAACCTGCAAGTGGGACACGATCAAGCGCAAAGGAAGAACCAAGGTATGGGGGTGCTTCTTGTTGATTCATCATCGAGGACCTATTATACTTTGATCACTCACTTGTCATGTTTGTGCGATTTGTACAGTTATTAGGAATGTTCAGTGGATACGGGCAAACGAATGCCACTATTTGGGATGTCGTACTGGCTGTAGAAAAGTTCATGGAAGACCATGAGCATCGTGATCGTGCTCTTGACCATCTTGAAGAGTGGGATGCGGGAGGTACGTGTGTTCTGTTGGTTGTGTCATTGCTTGTCGCTGATGTACTAATAATACTATTGTCCAATTTTATCTGTCAGACGTTCATCGACTTGTTAGTGCGTTTCTCGGTGCAAGATTTCCCATGGCTCTAGCATTAAATAAATACGACATGCCATCGAGCACAAAACACGTGCAGGCTATACAGGAAGCTCTTCCTTTGCACGGGGCCCATGTGGGCATCCCTTTATCAGCTCTAAGCGAAATGAATTTCATGCGACACCATCTGCTCCAATCACTTCAATCTTTATCTTCTTCGGTTGATGTGGCAAAAGACAAAGAGAAGGACCAACAGGAACGGCAAGTTCCTCTTGGCACTTGGCAATGTCTTCAATCTTCCGTCATGCTCAGGCAACCAGTGTTGGTGTTTCCGGTAGCTGACATGACAACATACGAACCACTTCCGGGTCTAATAAAGTACGCAACCGGCGATCAGTCGCTTCCAAGTCCAGGTATGATTGCTTGTCTGGAAGCTTCCGGTGGCAGTGCCCCCACACTCTGGAATTTCGCCCAAAACATTTACGTTGCGAGCAGTAGTAGTGACAACAAAGCCATCAAAAAGCAGCAAGCTGCTCTCCGTGATTGCTTGTTGATGAAGCCAGGTTCCACTGTGGAGGATGTTTTTGTCGCCTTGAAAAATCGGGGTGCACTATCTGGAGAATTTGTCCGCGCCGAGGCTGCGGGCAGCATTGGAGAAAAAGGCAAATTGATAAGCAAGACGGCTACGGTAAACCGCAACTGTCGCATTCTCAAAATCATGACAACCAAGCGGAGTCCGTGGCAACCAACGTATAATATCAGCAAAAAATAGTTATGATATGACTTGATTTCAAAGACAATGATCCTTTTCATTTTCATTTTGAACAGCAAAACCCATTGGGTTAGTGTCTCTCCAATTGAATTCAATGGAATCTCAACAGTAGTAGCGTCTACGTAGTAGCTACTAGTAGTATACTACCAGGTACTGTAGTAGAATAGTAGCTCTAGTAGTAGTAGTATTCTCTACTACTACTAGCTAGTAGTAGGAATAGCAGCTTTATCATCAGAAGCAGTCCCGACCTATCATCGGCCTCAAAAAAATCTCATTCACGAGCACGACTCAACGAACTCACCTTACGATCAGTCATTTCCATGCATATCCTTCAACAAGCGAAACCGTAACACAGCCAAAATCAACAGCATCCATTCAATGGCACGCAAACAACTCAAGACTCTACTACGAGGAAAATGAACTCTTCTCAAGCAGTTGCAGCGAGCCCAATAAGCTCCGGCAGTATTGGAGATCACAGTCACCGTAGTCAACGGAGCCACCACAGTAGACTCGATGAACAAAATTACGATACTTCAAATTTATCGCAGAATGACGAGAGTCTCAACCATCAGTTGCTTCCTACGGAAATCAACAACATTCCCAGCCTGACCTGTGCCTTTTTGGCTTCTCTCACCACTGGTGGAACTACGTATGCCTTTGGCCTCTACGGTGCCGCTCTCAAATCTCAATTACACTTGACACAGAGTCAATTGGATACGATTGGGTCGGCTACTTTTTGTGCTGGACTCTTTAGTTGGATTCCCGGCATGATTGTTGATACATTTGGAACCAAAGTGGGCCTCGTAGCGGGAGGTATCCAGGGTGCTGTCTCGCTGAGCTTGTATTGGTGCGTGGCCACTCAACTATGGCCACTGGAGCGTTTCCTACTGGTGCCCACGCTCTCCTTTTTGGGGGTCTTGATCTTTTTGAGTTGTGCATTGATTACCGGCAGTGTCTTTAAAATCATTGTCAGTACCTGTGGCCCGGGCAGTAAAGGAACAGCGGTTGGCGCTGCCAAGGGTTATGTTGGACTGGGTGCAGGTGTATACGCCTGCATGTTTAACTCCCTTCGCGACAAAGGACAATCTGACTTGGACTTTTTACCGATGGCAGCCTTTTTCTTTTTGGCCTGTGTCACCGTGCCATCCTTTATTCTCATGCCCTCTCACAAAAAGGTGCAAGAAACACTCGTTTTTCATGATGAGTCAACACCTCTGCATTTTAGATCACTCTATTGCTCTTTAGTTGTCATGGCTACATTAATAATTGTCAACTCACTTCGAGAACTATACGATGATGATGAAGCAAAAGAAAAGGATCCGACCTCGGGTGGTCCCAATATACCTATGGCTCTGTTTTTAACGACCGTCTGGGTCGGTCCTATATTTTGTTTGCAGTTACTACCCAAAAAATCCACCCTGGAACCGCCACCACCACAATCAGAAGAGGAGGAGGGGGAAAATTTACTGAACGACCAAGGAACGGTGGAAATCATTGGAGACAGTGCCGGTGAAATTAGTCTTCAGCGCTTGATGCGCAAATCCCATTCATCAATAAACTCGAGCGAACGAAACGCTTCTAGAGGACTGGTAGTGACAGCTGCAAATGACAGTGAGGTCCCCAGCTTTTTGCGTATCCCTGACGGAACCCCAGAAGATTTTCACGACAATCACCCTAATTTGAGCCTGGATCATCAAGTCGCAGAAATAGAGAATCAGGAAGACGAGGAGGACAAAAATTTATGGCAGATGTTACAGACACCTACCGCATTGTTAATGCTCTTCACAGCCACTATTCTTGTGGGAGGAGGAATTGTCGAGACCAATAACATGGGCCAAATGGTAGAAGCATTGAACTTCCCCGTCGATACAACCTCGGCAAGCCTTGCTTTCTTCAGTGTGGCGCAATCAGCTGGTCGGGTTGTGACGGGCGCTCTCTCGGAAAGTGCTCTGAATTGGCCCACAAAGAGGTTTTGCATCGAGGAAGGAGTTCCGCGAACCTTTTTTATGGTACTGGCAGCAATTGTAGGGTTCCTCGCGCATTTACTGTTATCGGGTGCCACTACGAAAGGAATCTTCGTGGTGGGTGCTGCCTTGGCTGGTTTTGCCTTCGGAATGGTATGGCCACTGCTGGTGTTGATTGTGGGAGAAGTGTTTGGAACCAAAAATGTGGGAGCAAACTACATGTTTTACGATGGATTCACCAGTGCCGCTGGTAGCGTGCTACTGGCAAAATTTGTGGCACAAGAAGTGTATGAACAGCACATTGATACCAAAGACGACCCAAACAACACAACATGCATAGGTCCCGGTTGTTTTAGCATGACGCATGCGGTTGTGGCAATACTTTCATTTCTCTGCATATTTACAAGCCTTTGCTTGGTATTTAGTACAAGGCGTATCTACAACAAACCAAACCTTCATAAGGAGCATTAATGGTTTGCGTAATAAAAAATGCTGTGGAAATTCTCCTCTCTTGAGGTATACTATAAGGAGAAGCTAGCTGCTGCATAGTAGTAGTTCACGTGCGAAAAAAGACAACAATATTTGTCCTAGTAGTCTTAGATTCTGCAGTTCTGAATACTAGCTTTATTGCGTTAGCAAGCAAATATATATCGAAGCCAAGAATTCACTCCAAGCCGGATCGCAGGTACTCTTCAACGGGATTTTCAGAATCCTTCAACCAATGCTGGCGCTCATCGTGTTCTTTTTTGACCTTGCTTTTCGTTTTCTCAACGCTGTGCTTCAGGACGGATTCTACGTTTTTGGTCGCGTCCTTTTCAGCCTGTTTCGTGCCTTGAAAAATTAATCCAACTTCTTCGTCTACTGCGTGTAGTACGGCATGCTCAGCGGATCCAATGGCGTGCAATACTTTGTGATCCGCGTGTTCGTCATACTTCGGCTTTGGCCAACTGTACGGGTAGGGGTGATCTTCAAAGGGCAGCTTCGTCGCATCTGCATGATCGTCCACAACTTGTCTGGCCTTTTTGCTGCTTCGTGCAATCGCTGCTTGAGCCTTTTCCTTGACATCTTGATCCTTGCCTTGTTTTGGAAAAAGTGTTCGCACCTCATCTTCTACCGCTTTGTGAAGCTTTTGTTCCATTCGTTCTATCGAATGCAGAATAATTCCATGGTGCCTCTCCCTCTCTTGATCCTTTCGGGAAGTTGCACTGAATTTAAAGACAAGTTGGTTAATAAGAAGCACACTATCGCTGTCTGCAAAGTAAATATTGCAGGGTACCAATTACGTTGGAGCTCGCCCTTGAAACTGGACACACAGTATGTACTTACCCAGCGCGAAGAATGCCAAATACGGAATGCCTGTCAAAGGCGATGCCATTGCAGCTGGCCGCGAGTAAAGCGAGATAAACCACCTTCATTGTGAGTTTGAGCATCATTGTTAAGGCTTGTGGACTGAGTTGTTTCTTGGGTTTTCTGGATATTGTCTTCGTAAAGATCGCTTTCGCAAAGGCTAAAACTTGGAAGCACCTCTCTTTTTTTGACAGGAGTTGTCAAAATCGTGAAAAAAAAAGAGTGACGTTCGAAGCATTAGGGCTGGGAATAAGATTCAATATTATTATGTTCCAAAATTATGCTCTAGTCTGCTACTACTGGCTAGCAGCAATAACTACCTGGTACTAGAGACTAGCTACTGGTAGTAGAAATAAGTGTTGCACTCGGTGAATGTTGAGTTGCAGCTACGAAAAGGAAGTCAGGCATTTCAACATAGCGCACCGCTTCAGAAAAAATGCAATGAAGCAGCGACGCTGAGAGATGTCATTGGCGCTAGAATCGTTGTAAGGATTGCTGCCTGAGTCGACCGACCACAGCTCCCAGTGGTATGAGCTGATGATGAAACAATGGCCGCCTGGTTGCTTGGGCTCTCGAGTAGCACACTTATTCGCGCCGGGTCAAAATTCAAAGGTCACAAAATTGATGTTTCCTCTGTTTCTTCTTACAGTACTAAGAATCTTCCAGGTACTACTACTAGCAAGTAGTAGTAGTCGTCTAGTAGTAGCTACGGTAGTAGAGACTCGTAGTCTACTACTCCTACATCACGAGCAACACTCAACGCATCCTGAATACTCACGCAAAGTGCCTTGAAATCACAAGGTTTCAAGCGAACCGCAAAGTAAATCTAGCTTATTTATTTATGATCCCTTTTAAGATACAGCTGTATTATTATGATGAAGTTGACTGCTCTTTCTTGTTTCGTGCTCTTTTTCCTGGATCCAAGTTACTCTGCAATAAATGAAAGAGAATATCCGCCAATGGCCTTTTCTTTTGATCCAACACCTTATCCACGTCTACAACAACAACGGCGAAGATTGCGTAGACACAATAATAATCGGGAAGGGACAGCATTTCGGTTACCTAACCGTGTAAAGCCGCCAAGACGACATGGATCCAGCAGTAGCAAAGCAGATGATGATTATTCCTATGCCATCGATCTACAAGCTGACAATAATCTGCAACAACAAAAATGGTCTAGTAGAAGCGGAAAGAGTGACTTAACTGATTTCTATGCCACCAGCACAGAGATGTTTGGCGATGAGCTGCAATCAATATCCTACGAGTCCAACATTACAATCGAGGAAGTATCCTCTAGCGGCGGAGGCTCGAATTCCAAAGAAACGTCCACGTCCAGCAAGCGTAAACGAAGATCCAAAGCTTTCAGCAGTAAGAGCAGTAAAGGGAGAAGTGATGCAAAGAAGGGAAGCGGGAAAAAGGGGAATACGCAAAGTGAAAAAAGTTATTTCTACAGTGGTGGTGCCAAATCGAACCAGAAGTCAAACAATGAAGCGACCGGAGTAAGCAAGAGCAAAAAAGCGAAATCCAATTCAAACCTGTCGGGGGAAGTCGGGACCACGGCAACTAAGAGTACGAAATCAAAATCTAATTCGAAATCGCATTCTTCATTCAAGACGAGATCTTTTGCCGACGATGAAAAATTGACCTCCTTCCCGACATTTGAAAGTACTCTTTCTGGTGCGCCAGCAAGTGTTCCTACGATTGTATTTGGAAGCCAAACTTTGGTGCCCTCGTCTTCTTCCAACTTGAATGATGAACAGGAGCAACAACAGTTAGAAGTAGAGTCTGTCACATCTACTGATAGTGACGTAAATGAACAACTATCACGTACAGAACAACCGACGAGCAGTCCAGCACAGGCAGGGAGTCAAGCCCCGCCGGCTGTTGGCGGAACACTATCAGACGAAGCGCCTGTACCAACAGCCGAATTAATCACTAGCACAAAAAGTGCACCAACAGTTCAACCCACTACTAGTAGTACTGAGGTCCGAACAGGGAGCGTAGCCCCGTCTTCACCTCTTCTGATGCAGGAGAATGCGGCAAGAAATTCATACACTGCAACGAAGGAAGGATCTGACATTGTTGTCATTGCAATAGTGATATCTTTTGTTGGTGTGCTAGCAACCACAGTATGGATTGTCATCTTTGGAAAGAATGCCAGCATGGACAAAATAATAGAGATCATTTGGTCTGGGAAGGGAGCCGACCGCAGTCTGCTACAGGAGACGAACAGGTTGTTACAGGATAGGAGCAGGGCGAGTACGCCTCGTTCCGATGGTCTGCAATAAAAAGATTATATCATCGTTTTACTAGTGTTTGAACATGACAAGAATGATTTTTCCATTATTTTCACTTTTCACTGGCAAACATTTAAGGTCAATAATTCCAAAAAAAATAAATTAGCACCATTCCACCCCGAGGAAATGATACAGTGCTTCTTGCTTGTATCGAAGTATTTCTCTGGCAACCGCGTCTTCTGGAACTTCCAAATCGGCCAGGTGATCTGTTGCGACGGTCAAATCATAAAAATCCAGCAATTTGTCTACTTGATGCTCGGTCCCTGGGGTGTACGCTGGATACTTGACATTTCTGGGCAGCGTCTTAATTTGGCAAAAACGTTCTGGAAACCAAAGGCCCTTGTCTTTGGGGTAAACGACCTTGGCTTCGCCGATGGTGTCGCTGGAGAGAGTGCTCTCAAGAATAGGTAGGGCCGCAATGGGATCGGTATCATGTTTGACTTTGGTTCGATTCGTGTTGCGAACCGATTCCTGTAGTAACGTCTGTCCAATTTCATTGATCTGGTAGGTTACCGTCTGCACTTGTTGCTCCACAGCTTGCTGATGTTTCTCTAGGCTGCCTTGAAAATTTTCCAGCAAATTCATTGTCCTGACTTGACTCGTGTCGTCCATCAACATATTTTCATTCATGGATGACGATGATGGTGCTATTGATTCAATGCTATTACTGTAGTTGGAAACACTTTGCGCTACCGTCGCCTCCAATTGCACCCGCTGTTGGTGCAACTGTTCCTCAAGTTTCTGTTGTAAGCTCTCAGCAATGTTGTGCTGCAGTTGCTGCTGCAAATTTCCAACCCAATCCGGCAAGGTCTTACATCCGGCATTTTCGGCAAGCAAATCGTACTCTCGTTTCTTGGCCGCCAAGACCTCCTCCATTGAAGCCAAACCAGCCGTCTGTAGAACACGTCGAGTCTTGTACTGTTTTTCTGCATTGTCAACATCGTCCAAGGAGAGTTGTGATCCTTTTCGAACCAGAGGAGCGCTGTATTCGGCCGTACCTGAAGCTAGTGCTGACAACGGTGGATGATCCATTGAGTACACCTTTGGAACGACCAAAGCAGATTCATAAGCATTACTACTATCCAGTATTTCTTCTGTCATCTTATCTCTTGATGCATCTAGCAAATAGAGACACGATCATGCAGTAAAAAAGATATTGCTCAATTGAATCCAAATGATTCGCAAAATGGTCTGCCACTTTAAAAACTTATGTGCAGTGCAAGAAAACAAAAAGTTGGGATATTTCGATTCGTTATTATGACTTTTATGACCGCAACCATGCATGTCTTCAAAATACTCGTAGATTCTCCCGAAGAAATCTTGCCTGCGAAAAACCGTTCAACAATACACTTAGACGCATAATTCTTCTATTTAATTTTATTTTGGGTATTCGTTCCCTTCGAAATTTAGAATACCGTACCCTTCTTCTGCTCGACCATGGTGGGGGAACAAAAAGATATAAGAGAATCAAATTAGACTGTCCAGTTTTTTTTAAAGAAACCAGAGAACCAAGTTAACTCGATTCTGTGTGTTCAAAGCGAAGCCAATCAAAGCTCCTTAGACCATCGTTGACCTGCCGTTGTCAATAAAAGAATTGTACTAAGTAATGGATAACACAATACATTGCGAGGTTGCTCTGGCGAATCCTCACGCAGAAGTCCAGCGGTTGCAAACTCGTCATCAACGGGCCAATTTTGTATCTATTGAATCTTATTTAGCGTGGCTATCGGATGAAGAAATCAATTATATAATAAAGGCAGTGGCGGACCTTCCTGAACTCCAAACGTTTCGGATCAGCTTTTCCTTCCAGAAGTTTCGACAGCTGCCGGTGCTGCCCATTCCAGGTCATGCCTTGGTGTCCATACTTGAGTCAAAATTACTGGAAACGCTGACGCTGGACGAAGCTACCTTTAAATTTCCAGATTTCAACGATGTTTATCGGTTGGCATCTGCCCTTGAGCAAGCTCCCAGGTTAAAGATAGTCACACTCTTCAACTTTTTTCCTTTGGAACCTGCCAGCAATACAAATAGTACAACCACCAGAAGCAGCAGCAGTGTTGATTCCCCTACAGCCAATGTCTTGGCCCGAGCCTTGTGCCATCTACCATCTTTGCAAGAACTGAATCTTATTTTTACCCGGGATGGGCCCGCGTGGATATGTGCCCTCCTCCGGCAGTCTTGTTCCTCCCATTCGATGCAGCGGCTGAGGATCAATGTCCCCGATGGAAGCTTTCTAGGCCAACCAATCCAGTGCCTCTGCCAATCTCTTCAGACAAATTCTGTTCTGCAAGAACTGAGTATTCGGTGTCCGCTGGATGAAAATGGAGGCAATGCGGTGGCCCGGGCACTGAACAGTCCTCTGAATCGCCTGGAACAAGTTTACATACAACTGAAGCACTACGATTTTGCCATTCCCATCGCCGAAGCACTTCACACCAATCGTTGCTTAAAATCATTTGAATTACGGGTCTGGACTGGAGGAGATAGGGCACCATTGTTGCACGCCTGCGAAAGGATGGTGCTTCATAACCCGGTCCTGCAAGAACTAGTAATTGACAATGGACGGTTAGGTTTGACTGCTTTGATTGATTTTTATTTGTTATTGAATCTTCAAGATCGGCGGCAGTTACTGGAATGCGGCGACAAGTTGTCTCCTAAAGCATGGATTGACTCTCTCGGGCGACAGCTCTCGAATGTCAGTGGGTTGTTCTACACTTTGTCACTCAATCCTACCCTCTGCGGTCAATCCTCCCAGACATCAACCGACATGGATGTTGACTATGAAGATTGTCGTAAGCGGCAGCGACGACTATGTTAGGATGGAATTGGAAGGAAATGTATGAAGCCAACATTAAAGTAGTGTACTTTAACTACATGACCAACCAGACACTCGTGTATTGTTCATTTTTCTTGGTTTAAATGCAGATTGCGATGAAGATGCCAAAACTACATCGCCAAAGGGATAGTTGGAAAATGTCGAAGTGTAAATGATCTCTTCTTGCTGCTCTTGCTCTATCTGTTTGTGTCTTTTCGCGCGGCTTCTGCGAAGCCTTCTGCGAGAGGCTTTACAATGTTCATTTTCGCTACTGCTTACTGAATCAGCAGCGTCAATAATGCAGGGCGGGCTTGTCAAGACACTGATAGAGTCATTACCAAAGTAAGAGTGGCTGTCACTCTCGTCCAATGCATCATAGCAGGTGGCCTGGGCGGAGCAGGAGATTGAAATCTGGGATTCTTTTGATAAATGTGCGCAGTCAATCTTGCCATCGTTTTCAATAGTACCTGATGCGAAAATTTTCACACGACAGAGGATAGACACTTTGGCCATGTTGTTGATACGGAGATGTCTAGATGTTTTAATAGGTTCTTGAGTCGTGAGTTTATGAGATCTCTAGCTAGAGTTCAGCAATTCTCGGATTAATGCTTTTATTACCCAGCCAAACAGCCAAACTCATAGTCTATCTAGTGGTAGACTAGCTGGCATGTTGCAAGTTACCAGGTGTGGAACATCAATCCCGCAAAGAAACGGGATTGACTGCTCATGAATACCACGTCACTGTGCTTCTCTTGTACAGTACCTCTAACTACTAGTAGTAGAGTCACAGCAACCATCCCATCCGCGCGACTTTTTTCGTAATGTTCGCTGCAGGAAATATCATATTCCAAAAGTTTAGACAAATGAAGGCAAGGACGTTTTCATGCTACTTCGTTGCATTATGTGGCTGCTTTGTTGACGAGATGTTTCTCGCGTTTGCTTTGTGAAACGCAATGCTGCTGACAGCCGAATCAAAAAGTGCTAGTGCGTGGAGACGATGGAGAGAACATTCTTAAATTATTTTAGAAAAGAAATTTTGCAGGCGTCAGGTTGGTGACTAGAAAAAGGAAATTGGTTCGTGCCTGCTGATGAAGGAATGCTTTAAGTCATCATCTGGCTTCGGTTGTAGGAGTCTACGCAATATGCCGACATCATTCTAAATTCTGGTTTTCTAAACCTCCCTTTTTTTTCAAGCATTTATTGGTTTGAACGGAAATGCCGAGAGGCACCCGGGCACCGCTCTTTGCCAGGAAACACTACGATAGTGGTACGAAGAAACAAGCCAGTCATCACCATACTGTAGATCGATTGGAATTCTACCTGCTAGTAGCTACCAGTAGTAGTAGCAGGTACTACTACCAGGTACTACTAGTAGTAGTAGCAATCAATCAAGAACAAGTAGTAGTAGTTGCCTTCAATACCAAAATAAATAACCCAAGAAGGATTGAGCACGGCCTACCACGTTGCTGGCATTAAATACGTTGCGAAAGATGCTATCCGCAGCTGCATCAACAACATCATTATTTAGCATACTGCGCCTAACCTGGCATGTCAAAGGTGATTTCTAACGTTATTCTTTTTATTTGATCATTATGTATGCGTTCTATTGTAACAGTTGTTGTGGTAGTGGTAGCGGTAGTGTGGTGGAAACGGAAACATCCCTTTCGTGAGTGATGTTTCTCGGTAGCAGACTGACACGTTTGACTGGTTGCGGTGAATTTCAGATACTACTAGCTAGCTGTATCGGCAAAAAACAAATGGGATGAATCAATTCATCCCTTTCTATTGCTTTTTCATGCTTCCTTCCTCTTTACTTTTTTCCACTTTTCGACAAGCAGTTGGAAAGGTACATTTCAGCAGTTCGACAAATACTATCATCGGCATTGGTTGCTTCACATTCCTTCCAGATAGCTTCAACATCATCACAATTATCCATTCTGCTTCCCTTAATCATGGCATAAACCATGGGACTGTGTGCGAATCGTGTCGTTTTGTGAGATTTGGCAAAGAAAGAGAGTCTATCAGTACCAGTTGGTCTGTTAATGGTGGGACTATCGGTGGATCTGTCCGTAATGTGTTGCATTGGCGTATTATTATTATTGTTGTTGTTGGTGGTGGTCGTCGTCGTCGAAATTTTTTTTGCTTGCAATGTTCTTTCGTGAAGTTCTGTTTATGATTTTATTCTGATTTGGTTTTTATGACCAAAAGCGAAGAGTCACGATCAAACTTGAGAATAGAGAAGGTTTCTAAAAAATATTCCAATCATTCAACACCACCAAAACGAAAATTGGTGTCACGTTCAATGCACGACTGAGTCAATGTAGTGTACATGTGAAAAGGTTAAGGATATTGGACAATTTAAAGACTCCAGAATAATTTTTACGGTGTCTACTCGAATGAAGAAAAAATAATAATAATAATTCAAATCCAAACGAAAGAATAACTACAGTTAATATCAATCAAAGAGGCGAATGAAAAATTTAATACGATCTGTTACAGGCTCGCATCCGTTGCTGACATGTCTGGTGCTTTTGGTCGTGCTCCGACCTGCGATTGGTCTGGCCAAGTCAATAATACCATCATCATCGGCATCATTTTCCATCCAGAAGATCCAAACCATATGGGATGAACACGGAATTGCTTCTCTCGTATCGGTGGGAGAGAGCTCAATGTACATAGCGGGATCCAAGCGGGGACAATTGCGCATGTTTGACTTCGATGGTGGAAGCCTGAAACATATCGGTAAAATTCTGAACGAGGAGTCTTCGTCTGGTGTCAATCCTAAGAAATCCACAGTTCCCTATCCCATCTACTCTCTGCTTCATCACTGTCACAATGACAGACAGTATATTTTTGCTGGTAGTGGTGATCGTTACATCAATGTCTGGTTTTCAACAAGAATTAGTGACACCGCTGTGGCTAGTTGGAGTTTACAACAACGATTAGGACCACACACTGGATGGGTGAAAGCTTTGGCCATGGATACGACCACGCATCAATTGTACAGCATTGGTTGTAACTGTATTGAAACTTGGACATTGGATTCCACCATTGACAATTCATTGCATTGGAAACATCATCAAAAGACACGATCCGTTGAATCCAGTCCAGATCAAGGTTCGACGTTGTCCAGTGATTTGTTGTGTCTTGGTATTTGGAATACCAACAAACGACGACCGACAATACTAGTAACAGGTGGTGTCGATGGTCGCTTCCATATTTGGGATTCGATTTCTCCAAATCCCTTGCGATCCACCACGACTGTGCACAATGGACGAGTCAGTGCCTTGGAAATTGTGCCCTTTGCAGATGCTAACGATGACGATGGCAAAAGTGGCACCCCCCACAACGCATCAGAATCATGTTTGATCGTGTCTGTAGGTTACGATGGTATGCTCCAATGTCGAAGGCTGAATGTATTGTTCGAAACAAGATGCAATGAAGAAGCAACTATTCAAGCATTGGATCTATTCAAAATAGGGTGTGTTTTGGTAGGGAACGACGATGAAAACGAAGGACCAACCAATCGGTTGACTGCTATGGAATGCACTAGAGTCAGTGCTAATCTAGTTCGCGTTTGCTTGGGAAGTACCTCAGGAACATTGTATCGCATGAGCATCTCAACAACAAATGATTGGAAGTCTGCCTGTTTGACGAACAGCGATACAGAGCCTATGTGCGTTGTCGGACAGGGAAAGCCCATGATATACGCCATTGCCACCATCTCATCTTCTGCTGATGATACAATGGCTATTGTAGGTCATTCGCAAGGGCTGTCGACTGTCAACTGTCAATTGGGTGACCTGTGAGATTTGTAAAGGCTAGTAGCTATCCCTGTAGCAAACTAGAGACATTGCTAAATCTGCAAGACTTCCTCGAGTACCAGTCAATATAGGACTGGTTTGCATCACAGAAGAGAAAGTCAAGGTAAGCAAGATCCAATAGAGAAAATCTTGCGAGCATTTTCATTAGCCAGCAACACTATTATTGGCAGGTCTGGCACAGTCAAACTGATGTTTCAAGCTAGCAAGTAGCCAGCGATTTTCCCGTCACAAGCATTGTTTGTTCGTTTTACTGCCTCACCGTTCTCAATAGCCCAACGTTATTATAACTCTTCCAGCCCATCATTGACACCTTCGCCAACACCAAATAATCCAGCCTTGACTAGCATGTTCTTGAGCTTGCCGCTTTCGTGCCATTTTCTGGTTTCAGCTTCGCCTCCAACCCACGCGCCTTCCAGAAAAATGCTAGGGAAGCTCTTTTTCCCAGTCATTTCCTTCAATGCAGTCCGAATTTTGTTGGCTTTGCTTGTACCGAGCTTGCTGACATTGATAATATTGACCTCTGGATGGTCCCATGATAGCCCTTCCAAGGCCAAGGTTTCCAGGAGTTGTTGGCATTGTGGACATCGTGGTTTTGAAAATATCACGAGCGAGTGCTCGTGAACTACTTGGTGGAGACATTCCACTTGAGAAAGGTCACAAGTAATGGCTGGCATGTCGCGGTGTTGCTGCTGATCATGCTCGTCTTGTAAATTTCGATGCTCGCCGGTGACAGCGGCTCGGTCACTACCTCGCACTCTCAAGCGTTGATGTTGTGTGGCGGTGGTTGCTTTGTTCTGAAGTGGAATTTGTTGTTGTGGTTGCTCGACAATATTCCTCAAATCATTGGATGTAGCATAGCTCTGTGTCCGAAGCCATCGTTCGGCATCCATCGCCGCTTGAGCTCCCTCGGCTGCAGCTGTGATGGCCTGCCGATACATTTGATCCGTAGCTTCTCCTGCTACAAATATTCCCGATACAGTTGTCGCTTGTGAGTAGGTATTGCGCTGATTTTGATCGATCATAACGTATCCATTAGAATCCAGCTGCAGCTCCACAGGTCCACCAATACCTTTCAGCCACATTGTATTTGGCTTGGAGCCAATCATGACGAAGATTCCATCGCAATGTACATTTTGTTCTTCATCGGTTTTGGTGTTTTTCAGTAGGACGCCTGTCAACGTAGATTCTGACTGGTTATCCTTCCCACGAATAACATTGAGTTCCTTGACCACAAAGGGCGTGACCACCATAATATTGTCCGTATTGTGCAGCAGCTCCACGTTCCGTTGATGTGATGCACGGAATTCTAATCTCCGGTGGACTACTATAACTCGCTTCGCGTACCGGGCGAGCATCAGAGCAGCATCCACGGCAGCGTCTCCGCCTCCAACCACGAGCACTATTTGATCAACGTAGGAATTCCCATCACAAACAGCACAACTGTGGATGGATTTCCCCCACAGCTCGTCCTCGAGAGGCCTTAGACCCAACCGTTGCCCCATAGCACCCATGGCCAGAATAACCGAGCGACTGCGAACGTTCAATGGCCGCGATTCGTTGTTATTGTTATTGCGTTGGGCATCAATATCAATTTGAAACGTACCAGGAACTTCTGGCGTCGATGGCAGTCTCTTCAGATGACTAGCCAAGAGACCAGCCTGTGCAAAATTGGCTCCTGCGTTCATGGCTTTTCGCTTGGCGTGTCTTAACCAGGCCGAACCTCCAAACTCATCGTCATCTTCTACTAGTAAATTATCTTCTTTTGAATGCACTGGGTGATCTGTTGTGTTTTCTCCATCTTCCAGACTGCCAAAGCCTGGAAAGTTGTCCAGATAAATCGCTTCCGAGAGAGACGATCCAGCGTCACTGCCGAGTACCAATACATACAGCCCGGCACGTGCAGCAAATAATGCAGCAGTCAACCCAGCTGGACCACTTCCCAGGATGACAACATCATAGACGGAAGGTGTACCACGACCGCCACCATGATGAACACCATCCACTACTATGACTGATGGTGCTGTGGTAGCTGTAGCAATCACTCCTTGTGGTACACACAAGGAGCAGCTGCAGTAGAGACAAACAAAGCCGATCCAGCTAAGAACGCCCTGATATTTCATCTTGCTGTTGACAGTGAGTGTCTTTTCCAGCGGCGATGACTATCTGTCGATCAAACGAGATCTCATATTTTATACTAGTCCAGACGTACTGATTTTTTGTAGTGTTGTTTTTGTTGAGTTATCAACAAACGAAAATAAAGCAGCAATGAAGAATCTTTTCCGACGACGCGCATTTATTCTTTCTGTCATGAGTGATCAACAGGGTTGACGGAGCGAACTGCCCGCAACAGGCCAAAAGCAATTCTAGCTACTAGCTAGAGCTTGCTAGCTAGTCGCTGGATCGAGCCGAACACACTTACTTTTTAATGTGGCTCTAGCGGCCGATAGCAACCTCAGTATGCTGGCATAATGAGCAAGAGCTTCCCCAACAACAACAAAACACAGGCTTCGGCAATTTGAATCTTGTTATGTTTGAAGCAATCACCTTTCTTGTGTCACATTAACACTATCGCACATTGTACCTTTTTGCATTTTTGCTGAAAAAACAACCAACAAACACGTGTAGCAAGTCAGAGCAGCGTCACTCAGGATCCAACAAAAGAAGGAAGCAGATGAATTCTGTGCCGTGCCAATCATTTAATTCTAAATACGAGCAATCAAACCAAGCGCTGCCCGCATTGAAAAGCAAAGGCACAACATATCCACCACAACAATAAGATAAAAACTGTTTTACGAATTCATAAGTCACATCTCCCGTTAAAAGCAAGCAATAGATCGTCCTCGTTTCCTCCAAGAAAAATAATGAGGTGCCGTCATCAGAGTGCATCATTGTCGGCAGCTTCCAAACCAGCTCTCCAAAATTCCTCTTGCTGTCGTATTATTATTATTACTCGCAGCTTATCGTTCATTTGGACCATGACTATGTTGCTGGCATCATTAACTCATAACGGAGGACACGCATGGATGGTCAACAGTGTCACCAAGGCAATCAAATCCACTTCTACGACATCGTCATTGCGCTATCATACCAAAGCAGCTCTTCAATACCGGTGCGGAGGCAGTGACAACACTTTGGGCAAGTTAAGTGGTCTGTTACGAGCTAGACAGCAGCGGCCTCGGGTACCCTTTTGGACCAGTGCTGCGGTTTCTTCTTCATTGGCTTCAACTACTACTTCGACGTGCTTGTTTCAATCTACAGCGGCCGTTCCTGATGCAGAAACGATTATTTCCAGCAGTTCTTCGACTGCAACAGTCCCCAGTGCATCGGGCACTACTCGAATAGTGGCCAATAATTTCAAGTTTGTCAAGCCCGATCCTGATCAACGACAATACAGGTGGATCAAGCTGGCGAATAATTTGGAGGTCTTGTTGGTCAGTACCACAGACACGACCACGTCCAGCGACGAGGATGACGCCGACGGTGGCGATCTTTCGCACGTAGAGGCGGCAGCGGTCCATGTTCAAGCGGGACACTTTGATGATACCATTCCGGGTGTAAGTTGAACTGCAGGACGTATGTGGAACTCGTTTGTATTTTATTTTTTTCCACGATATGAACACACTCACCCCTTCCTTCAAATATTGTAAAGGACAGCTCGCCCACTTTCATGAACACATGCTATTTCTCGGGACCAAAAAATATCCCTCAGAAAATGAATATGAAACATTTCTCAGTAAATATGGTGGCTTTAGCAATGCCTACACAGATATGGAAGATACAAATTATTACTTTTCCCTGACGTCCACCTCGAGTGCGAATACCGCAAACGACAAAGATGCCTTTATTGAAACGTCCAAAGGATTGGAAGGAGCCCTCGATCGATTGGCCCAATTTTTTATTGCCCCCACCTTTGCAGAGGACATGGTAGATCGAGAGTGCAAGGCTATTGATTCTGAATGGCGTAACGGCCGGACCAATGACGCTTGGAGAAACTATCAAGTTTTGAAGGCGTCTGCAAATCCCAATCATCCCTTTTCTAATTTTGGATGCGGGAACTTGGAAACGCTGACAATGGGGAACACTACGTCTCCTCGACCGGCACTTCTCGACTTTTGGAAAACATATTATCAAACTTACAATCTGCGATTGGCGGTGGTGGGACATGCGTCGCTGGATGCTTTGCAAACGTCCGTAGAAAAGACGTTTGGAGAATTACCTTTTTCCGAAGGCAAGAATCGAAGAATACCCGACAAGCCACTGACAGAACAGACGTTTCCTTATGAACACGCACAATACCAGTCAGGACTCAAGGCGTTTGGTCCGGATCAACTGAGCAAGTACATGCAACTTATTCCGGTCATGGAATCAAGGCAATTGAAATTGCAGTTTGCCGCTCCGCCGGTGGACGATCCCGTGGCGAGTAAGACACGACCTCACCGTCTCGTTTCGCACTTGTTAGGACATGAATCGCCAGGGTCGCTGCACTCCCTCTTGAATGACTTGGGGTACATCCAAGGACTGTCATCCGGGGCGAGCATTACCACCACAGATTTTTCTTTGTTCGCCTTGTCGATGTCGTTGACACCGAAGGGAATGGCCAACAGAGACCACGTGCTAGACTTGGCCTTTCAATGGATCTCCCTCATCAAAAGGGCCATGACAGACCCTGAAAATCTTTCGTTGATGCAAGGATATTACAATGAGCTCCGACAAATTTGCAAAAACAACTTCAAGTTCCGAGAAAATGGCGACCCAACCGATTTTTGCTCAACCGTTGCAGAGTTAATGTTTGATCCTGATGTGGAACCAGAACGCGTTCTGATCGGCAACAATGATCAGGGTGACTACGATCCAGTTGTCGCAGAGGCCTTTTTGGATCGCTTGAAGCCGTCGAATGCCCTCATCGTCGAAATCAATTCTGATTTGGCCAAAAAAGAGGATCCAGAGATTGGGTTTGAAGGCGAGTGGGAGACAGAACCTCTTTATGGGGCACAGTACCGGAGCAAAAAACTGACGCCGGCCCAGATTGAAGCCTGGGAAACGCCCATGACTATTGATTCACGACTCAAGCTTCCTAAGTTGAATGAATACCTGCCCACAGATTTTTCTTTGCGATGCGAGGCAGAAACTACCAATAGAGACCAGACCGGTGCTGTTTCGGACACGGAGCAAACAAAGCCACCCAAAATGATCATGGAACGTCCTGGGCTTCGCCTTTGGCACAAGATGGACAAGTACTGGAGAGTCCCAAAAGCTTTCATCCGATTCTCGCTCGTCTCCCCAATTCCTTACAGTTCCCCTCGAAGTATGACCTACAACCGTATTTACCAGCGAATGCTGAACGACGACCTCAAAAAGACAGTGTATGACGCCACTTTAGCTGGTTGCAACTATCAGTAAGTTTCCATATTTTTGCTCCGGGAACGCTGCAGCTCACAAGAAATCGATTCTAACTCTATCCTTCCCATTTCACCTTCCATTCCAAACTTCCTCCCGCTTAAAAAGAGTTTCCTGTACCCCAACAGGCATCCGAGTTTCTGTTCGAGGCTACAATGAAAAGCTATTGAACTTGCTTAATACGCTAACAACACGCATGCTGACTTTGATTGGAGAGATGAAACAAGGACCCGAGGCGTATCCCGCCTTGCACGAAAAGTTTGAAAAAGCCAAAGAGAGCTTGCTTCGAGAAACCAAAAACTACCGTCTCGATGCACCGTACGAAGTAGCCAGCTACAATTCGCGATTGCTGCTCGAAGAACGTGTGTGGTTCCTAGAGGACTATGTTCGTGAAATGGAGGGAGAATTTGCCGAACGCGATCCTCTCACCATGGAAGAGTGTGCTCAAGTAGCCGAGGAAGCGTTTACGGGTCGACACAAAGTCGAAGCCCTGTGTATGGGAAACATCAACGAGGAAGAAGCGAGAGAAGCTTGTCAGATTGTCGAAGACCACTTCTTCTCCCAAGAGATTAGTCGTCCTTTGTTGGAATCAGAGATTCCTAGATTCCGATCGATCCAGCTCCCTACACGAGAAGACGCGAAACACATTTTCGGGTCGGACGTTGTTGCAGAGGACGGAAATAGGTCGGTGCCTATAGTTTATCAGGAACTGGCGTACACTGAATCAGAGGAGAACAATGCCGTCGAATACATAATCCAGACCGGCAGCGAACTCCAATTGGAATATAATGGTCTTGCGATCTTGGAATTACTGTCGCACATCTCGTACAACAGTGCCTACAATCGACTTCGTACCATAGAGCAGCTCGGGTACATTGTCAGTACCTTTACCCGCAAGACTACTGGCGGTGGATGGGGCCTGTCGATTGTGGTCCAGAGCAGTGTGGCACCCCCGGAGGTGTTGGAGGAACGCATCGAGGCGTGGATAGTCGCCTTTCGAAAAGAGCTGGATGAAATTGATCCAGAGGCTTTGGCCATGGAAGCGGCGGCCATCGTGTCGCAGCTCAAGGAAAGAAATACGAAACTGTCACAAGAAGTGGGCACTTTTTGGGGCGAAATTGTGAACACGGAAACGTACAGCAACCAATTGAGGGAACCGTCTTTTGACCGTCTTGATCGATTGGCGGACGAGTTGGTGTTGGACGTGCCGAATGGCAAGTCGTCGTCCAATAATGAAAAGACTTTGAACGGCAACGACCGCATGACTCCCGAGGTACTGAAGCAGCGCGTGCTGGACTTTATGGACCATCACTTGGCGGCTGACTCGCCCTCACGTCGAGCCATGTCAGCACGTGTTTACAATCAAAAGAACAAGGATCAGTACGACGCGAATCTGGGTCGTCCTGGGATCTTGTCGAGCTTCGAGGATATTCGACATGTTAAACAGTTCCTGGCTTCTCAGCCATTGGCTCCGTACTGGCGATCAAGATAGACGTGGGCTGTAATCCTTTCATGGAATTTTCATTTAAAAAATTCCCAGGCTGCCTTTGTAAGCTAGGGTTGCGATTCCCGCAAGTTTCTAGAGTATTAGTAGTTTGTTTCATAAAGGGGAGCCACCTATTTCAAGCAGCTTTTACTAGTTGTAGTTTAAAATCTACTTGCAATTGGATAGTGGTGTCCTTTTAAACCAAGGGATGAATATCGTCGAGTGGCTCTTGATCAACGGAAACAAAAAACCTCGAATCTGTTTGATAACGACAGAAGTGGGGTACTTGTGGGCGTCGGATCAAGGGAAGATGAGAAAGTACCATCCGTATTCGAGGATCCACCATTTGCTCTCGTAAAAAATAAGATGATTACTACACCGACAATCAGGACAGCTGCTGCTAGCATGTGAAAGATCAATCGGCTTCGAGAGACGAGCTGTTGGCTTTCAACATCCTGTTCTTCATCAAGCCCTTCTTCGGTCGCAATGGCTATTTCCTCATCTGAATGTTCGTTATCAATATTTTCATGCCAGCTGAGGCTTTTCAGTCCTACCGTGTGTTCATGTAGGCAGTTGTACGTGGCGTCGTCCTCTGTGCCGTCTTGAAAATAATGATCTTCTTGGTCAAAAAAATCTGTAAGTTTGTGATGGCAAAGATTCGTTTGGACTTGGACGGGTCAGTAAGCACAGTAAACGCCTTCATAGTACCACGAACGGCAGCACTTACGATTCTTCATTGTTTTGTGTTGTATAGTGATACCCAAAAGATACTGATAGCGAATGATAACGGTAGGTATTGGAGCACTGTCCTCGTCTTGGCACATTGTACTGCGGGGGAGGAAATGGAACCAACGTTGCAGTTGGAGTAGAGCCAAGAAATCAATTATTATACTCCGCAGTCATTTTCGAACTTTTGCTTTTGCTGACGTAATCCACACTTACGATCAGCCGGTCCCAGTTGCTCACAATAAGATCGCACTGTCGTATGGGATTCAGATTCATAGCTACTCTTTTTCTTCCTGCGCTGCTAGCTAGAGTTTTCAGATGCGCTGCTACGGTAGTTTTCGATGAGATCGCATCGGTCATTCGGAAACGATTCAGCACACGTTCTGAGTAGTGTCCCTTAAATCATATAAGTTCCGAAAGTTGAAATAATAAGGCACCTGCCCACACATGGGAAACTTTTTACACCTCCAGAAAAAGCTCATCGTGTTAATAATTTCGATATTATCCTTTCTCCCTTCATCCTTTCTCAATATTATTATTTTTGCATATCCATAAAAACAGAAATAATAAAGAAAGAGTTGCTTTGAATTGACTCTATTTTTGAGGTCTTACAATAAATCTATTTTCGTCCATGCAATCCGTTTTTCACAAGAAAGCAGACCCCAGGAAAGGTAGCTTTGCCTCCCGAGACTTTATTACTCACCGAAAAATTGTTGATGATATTACTAAATTCTACTTGTTTGGTAACCGCCTTGGTGATGGAGGCTACGGAACAGTCTATGCCTGTACGAACAAAATCACGGGCATCGAACATGCCATTAAAGTCGTTCCCAAACAACCAAAAATTTGCCTTGAAAATCATGGCGAAAAGAAGGATACGAGTTACGATTCCTTCGTTACCAGGTTCATCAATGGTGACTCATTCCTTGGTCATATTGACAACGACAACGTCGAGAACAACATTGACAACGGCAACGATAACGACGTTCCGGTTGCCACCACTGATGCTGAAAACAGAGTCGATCTTCGAGAGTTTTGCATTGCAAAACAACTTGACCATCCCAGCGTCGTGCAAGTGTACGAGTGCCTCGAAGATGCCGACTATACTTACCTGGTCATGGAATTGATGAAGGGAGGAGATCTTGGCAGTGCCATTCAAACCAAACATGGCCTGAAGGAAGCTGCTTTAAGCGAAACGAATGCTGCCATTGTAATTCACAAGATTTTGTCGGCCATTAACTACAGTCACGCGACGTTGAACATTGCTCATCTCGATCTGAAGCTTGAAAACATCATGGTATGCGACGACGATTTCTTAATGGATATCAAAATTTGTGATTTTGGCTTGAGCTGTCCCATTGAATATGAAGTGGACGCCCAGACGGGTCCAAAGGTAAAACGAATGACGAATGTTGCTGGTAGCCCTTCGAACATTTCTCCACAGGTTTTGAATGGCCTTTACGACCCCATCAAGAGCGATGTTTGGAGTATCGGCGTTATCGCTTTTTGCCTGTTGGCGGGCGAATTGCCCTTTGATGGTTGCACCGTGTCCATCATGCAGAAGATAAAGCAGCATTCCGAAGCAACCATGTTTGGACAAAGACAGCCGTACTATCACGTTACTCAGAATTGGTCTGAAGATTGTAAGAACTTTATCAGGCAACTTTTGAGCTTTGACGAAGAAACCCGTCCCACGGCTGCTCAAGCCTTGCAGCACCCTTGGTTAGCGACAATCATGCAACAGAATAACACTGTCCTTGGTTTAATGGTACAGGAAAGAGATTCGCCGCAATCCTATGGTGTTCTTGTCAGCTCTTTGCTTGATGATTTCCTTAGTGCTGACAAAAGGGTCATTCCCTCCACCACAGAAGCTTGCCACTTGTGGAAAGAAGCAACCAAATGCTTGCTGGTGAAACATATCGGTGTGACCGGAGGAAGAAAAAAGTTGATAGACACTGTCTTTCGCGCCTGGGATATAGACCATACGGGCGTTCTGACCAAAGCCAAAATCATGGCTGGTCTAGACCGTTTTCAGGTCAAATTGTCGAAAAAGGCCAATGAGAAATTTGTGGATGCTATCTTGGTACATGCCCCATCTCTGATCATACGTGGTCAGAAAGTACTGAGTTATTCAGCGTTTGTTGAAGCGATTGTCGGGGAAGAGCTGCTTCAAGGCGATGAGCTACTCAAGCTGGCTTTTCGAATCTTTTGCAAAGGCGGCAACTACATAACACGTCGCACTCTGAAAGAAACTCTAGGAAATCACAGACCGGGTATTGATAGCCTTGTCGATCAGATGCTAGAAGACGCAGCTGATAATTTACCTGGACTTGTTTCTTATGCAGAGTTCAAGCGAATCGTCACGGGAGATCCATTGACATTGCCCTTGGTCCAACATAACAACTATTCGGAAATTGTCTTTGGCGACACCTCTGTTGACGAGGACATTGCAACTTTCTTTTTATCGGTGTTGACCTGTAAAGAAGACGAGAGTATTGAGAACACCAAACGATCCTACGGTGGCAGCTTTGATTTATTCGCGAAACGACCGAGAATCGCTATTTCGGACAGTGACGACGATTCCGCAAATAGCAGCAAGAGCGGCATCTCTGATTGTAATTCTTGTCTTGGAAGCTTTGCCGAACATTCTCTGGTATCCGATGAAGATCCGTACGAAAGCGTCTTTGACGATGGGATTCTCAAACCTTCCATGTCCAAACTGTTCTTTGTCTAGACATCTGCATCACTAGAATACATGACTGCATGTCAGTTAAAATAACATTTAGTCCTTTTGATATCATGACTTCCTACAGATAGTATCGTAATACTCCGAATAGTCATTGTTCGCTGCTCAGCAGCAGCCCTGGCCAGCAGGTTTCGTAGGCAACTTTAGCGGGACGTTCATTGTCGCCGCAAAATGAAGCGAAATCGAGACGCACATAGAACAGTTAGGTGATCAACAACACTACTGCCACCACCAGCCACCACCAACACGATGATTTGGAGGATATTCTCAAAGAAACTGATTCCTTTTCCTCTGGCATTTCATCGCAAGACTCTAACCAATCAAATGTCAAATTGCAACAACCAATGCTTCGTCGAAGCTGCCAAGAAGTTGACTGCATTGACAAAGGGTTCCAGGCGATATTTTCACACTGCATACTGGAACATCCTCTTCCGCGCAGTCGTCTGTGGAAGTGTTGCAAATTCGAACAGCAATGGAAGAGCTATCAGCGGTGAACCTAGTAGTACCAGGTATCAGGTACTAATGACTGGTACTACTAGTAGTACGGTAAGGCATCACCGAGCCCTCTCAAGCTACAGTACGACGACAATAATGTCGCGAATCCGACAAAGCAATGATGATGATGACGTAATCCTTCCGTCACTAATGCAATTGTGAATGGCTACGGGACTCTGCTAGCTAGTACTCGAGCAGATAGTACTCGAGCAGATAGCAGGAATAGTAAACTACTGAGGGTACTGCGTAGAGTACCACTGTAGTAGCCTACTAGAGTAGTACTAGTATACTAGTAGTAGTACTAGCAGTACTACTAGTACATCAGTAGTACAGTAGTACCACCAGTAGTGCTACTGGTACTCCTGCTATTGTTATTATTCATTTGTTAGATACCGTAGTACTCTCTACTCTACTACTTCAGTAGAGAGTAGGTCTACTAGTACTAGCTACGACCTCCTGGTAATAGTAGTACCCTGGTACGTAGACTGCTGCCTGTGCTACTATTTTATTAGTAGTACTACAGTAATACTTCGATGTATTCTTTACCTGGTAAATACTTGTGGACGAAGAACGACGACTACTCATCAGCAACAATTATTTACAACCAATCGCAAACGCAAAATCGGGAGCCAGTTCCAGACAAATTGGCAACTCTCTGAAGACGGCAAAGGGGAAATATAAAAAAATAACAGCATAGAACGCCAGTAGTAGTGGTGGACATCATAGCTACACTTCGATTATTATAGTACTAGTAGTAGTATTCAGAGTATCTTTATTTCATAATTTAAAAAGAAAGTGTTCAAAAAGCGGCCTAAAATAAATCACAACAGAACGAACGTCACGGAGAGAAACGATGGAAGAGAATGAAGGCAACGATAACCTACCGCGTGACCCACAACAACAACAACAGCAGCAGCAGCAGCAGCAGCGAGCGGCAGTAATTGCTGCGTTCAATGACGAACGCATGTTGAGCAGTCTCCGGGAACGCATCAACGTTCGGATGATCATCTCCGAAGAGGAAGGCCGCCATGCACTTGCCATTAAGGCAGCAATTCAAGCAGACTCCACGATTGAACCTTTGTCAGATTTTATGTTAGCCCAAGTTGCTCTGCTGGATGGCAATGATCTTGGTCAGGCAATGAAGCGGATTCGTCATCTCCAGATCTTTCGGCACGAGTATAAAATCAAGAATGACTTCAACCAAGCCAAAGAAGTTTCGCATCGATTTTTGAAGACTTATCCAGGTCATATGTTATCCATAGCCTACGATACCAATGTGGGGAATTACGTTGTGGTTTATGATCAAGCAAGATTGGATGCCAACAAATTAAAATCTGACCAGGACTGGGAACTTTTCTTCAATTATGGCTGGTATTTGTACCACGCCCTGTGTCCAGACATTCACGCCATACGGTAGGAACAATCATCGATTGCCACTCGTATTGTCGAATTTTGTCGTGAAAATGATGCGCGCCATTGAAACCTTACACGCAAGCCCCCCAATGTGTCTGTGATGTACGCGTTCCCAAAAACGGCAGACAGGGAGTCACTATTATTGCAGAATGTGAAGGATTGGATTGGAAGTTCTGCGATATTGGAACGATTCAGCGTATCTGGTCGGAAATGCTCGTTATGTTTCCGGTCCAATTCCGTGAGCTCAAATTCTTTCACAGCGGTGTTTTTGCCAACTTGACGGCGGCACTCATGAAAAAATTTACCCCCGAGCGCATTCACGGAAAAATCAATCTCGGATGTCAATTTGATGGACGATTGAACACCTACTATCGCATTCCTACCGACGAAGCAGCGGATAGTAGACTGCAGGCGGAACTGGAGACATACCTGATGCTGCGATTTGAGAATGAGAGAACTTTTAGGTTGGAATGATTAGCAGGGAGATGATGATTTTTATTTTGCAGACCAGGAGCTATACATTTGCTATAATATAGACTACAAGCTACAATAGCGGCATTGAGCGTCTTCCTACTCCGTAAAGGAGCAACGCGTTTCCAGATATTTGGCAGATCCGTCTCGCAGCCAGCCATCCAACTGTGCGACGTCCTTTAACTGAGCTCCACGTTCGCGCGGGACGACAAAGAATTGGCAGTCCACTTCATCGAGCGCAGTCATATCAGACCAAAGCTTCTCAAATTGCGCAGTAGGAAAGACATCCTCTTGCCCATTGCCCCAGCGCTTCTTGACTTCTTTCAATGCCACATAAGTCGGCAGCCGTTCAGAGAACCCGTGAACAGCATCCTTGACTTTGATAGAGTCAGAGAGATCAGGCCGTGTCATTCCGAACACATGAAGCAATTTGTCGATGTCGATCCATGTTGTCATGGAATTGTAGTAGATAAACTTAAACTCGTCCTCTTCTCGCGGCAAGGCCAATCCTTCCACAAGTCTCGTCTTTCCGTCAACCCGGGCAAGTCCTCCACCAACATCTTCGATCTTGCGAGGAATCACTTCAAAGCTCAGAGTCGAGTCGTTTGAGGCAAACAGACCTAGCAAGCCGGGGTCCACATCAGCCCCAACCGTATCGATATTTGAAAGCATCAAATACTTTAATTGAGGCCGATCGTTCAGCATTTTCTTCAATGTTCCGTTCATGAGGAGATTTGGAACTTCGTACCAGTGCCCAACAGGATGCAGACATTGAAGTGGAATATTGTCTCTGTAGTCAGAGGCGGGGCCACAGGATTCCACCCATCCCAAAAGGGCTTTTTGACCACTCTCGCGAACCTTTTGAGCTTGTTCGTCTAGTCGCGACTGCTGTTGCCAAGAGAACTTCAAGTCGTTTACAGTTGGTACCAGGCGGAGACCCATAGACTTCCCCTGCGAAATGTATAGTGGACCTTCGTAGCCGTGATTTTCCACACGACCCAAATACGTTTCCAAAGCCGCATTAGTCATGTGACTAGTTGTGACAACATGAGGTAGGATGCACCCTGCCAATTGTGAAATGCGTCGGCTTTTGGCGAGATGAATTTCCAAGAAAGACCGATGCCGTCCGTTGATTTTGCAAAATGGATGGATCGCTTTGACACAGCCAGCGCCGTTCGTCCAACGACTTCCGACTCCGGCGGCCAAAGTAACAACCCCTACCGTGCCCTTTTGTAATTCCTCCAGTCCTCGATCATAGATTTCGGGTGTGATTGCTTGGCTTGATACGATAACATCGTCAGGTAGAATATTCTCTAGAATCGTCTGCATCGGCAGACGATTGTGCTGTAGTCCGATGCGTCCATTTTTATAATTTTGCTGCACCTTAACATGATCTGTGAGGTCAAACTCTAGCTCTTTCAGGAGCTCATCTAGCCCTTGGTTTTCACCGGCATCCTCGTTGGATGCTTGAGTCGCAACTTCCCATGTGGGCAGAGCTGATTCGCTGCACCATTGTGCCTTGGTTCCGTATTCATTTATCTTAAAGTCGTAGACGACTGGGTTCATAGCAAAAGGTAATGCACTTTCCATCTCACGCTTTGTTGAAAGCATCAAATCCGTAAGCTCGTTCAGAGCTCGCGACTTGGCTTCTGGTTTGAACATAAAACCCATGCCACCACCGCTGGCTCCGCCGAGCATCCAAAAGCCTAGAAAATCTTCTCCAAATTGCTCTTTCGTTCGTGAAATAAGTGTTTCGGTGTACAAATTGGAAGCCCATGGGATTATCGTCTGCAGCGGTTCGAAAAAGTTGCGAGTTGTCAGTTTGGCAAGCTCCGGAATATCGCTAGTCTTGAATACTTTCAAAATGTCATCTAAAATATCCAGAGCGCTTTGCCTTGCCTCCCATTCTTCTGCTTCTCGGAGAAGGTACTTTTCTGTTACCATTTCAAGAATCGGTCCGACATTTTGAGCCATACCTCCATGTACCAGAACTAAGTGGTCTTGCAAGGCCTGAGCCAATTCGGCAGGAGCCTCAATGTCGTTCAATTGTCGATGATGCGGCAACAAACGTCCCCGGCTAACCCCATGCTCCGGGTGGCCAGGCTCTGCTGCGACACCTTGAATCAATTTGATGCCAGGCCACACACCTCCCGAATCTTGCCATCCACCTCCACTTCCACCTAACCATTCTCCTAGAATGGCTCGTGCCGCCACCAGGCGACGCTCTTCTTCCGAGAGGCATCCAGTCAATTGTTGTGTTTGTCCAGTGGCTCTCATTCCCAAAGAAATGATGCTGCTTAATAAATTGGTTGAGACTGCAAGTCGACTTCCTTTGGGAATATCATTGACACGTGTGGTCAGATGCAATCCTTTGTTCGGTCCAATCATGGTTTGAAAGAGTTCCGACAATGTTGCTCTTGAATGTTCCAATCCCAAGGGCACAATGCCCGAAGCAATGATACCGGCACGCAACAATCCCAGATAATCTTGACAAAAATCAAAGACTTGGGAAACATGTGTAAGAGTTACGGCACACTTCAAATCAACACTCGTTAACTTTAAAACGGGTTCGTCAATGATTTGTAAGAAGCAGTCGATCGGTGGTACGGGTTCATCGTGTCGTCCTCGCACTGCCAAATCGATCGATACATTCAAGACTCGAGCACCTTCGGGAAAATCCATGCCGAGAAAGAAAATATCTGACCAACCACAATGGCTGAAAGAGGGAGCGAGGAAGCGCATGTCGGTTGGTCGCAATTCGCAATGATAAAGTTAGAGCATAGTAGTAATAGTATTTACGAAGAGGCAAAGGTGTAATCTCAATTTGTGGACCTTACCTTAAATCCATTCGGACAGGTGTTTGTTCCTGAAGGACTTTATTGGGAGGCAAGATTACCTTCTTTGGGTGTTCATTTGCCAAATCGACTTGATACATCCACAAATTTCCAGGATAGTGCTTTACGCTCAACCGGACTTGATCCGCCAAGGTTTGAAATCCCAAATGATAGTAAGCTTTGGCAAGGGCACTCGAAATAGCTTGAGACGGTTGCGGTGTATGAATCAATAAAAATGCATCAATGGCTTTTTGAAAGTTTCGTTGTTGAAGGTACTGATATCCCTCAAAAGGAATTTCACCAGTAGGAGGTAAATGAGAAACCAAGTGATACCGATGAATAGCGTAGAGAAAAAAACATGATCTCACTTTTTCGTACAGGTTGGAAGACGATCGTCGAAAGGTATCCAGTGATTCACATTCTCTCAATAGAGTCGCCTTGTCTAGGTTGGAGCATAAATTAGCCAAGGAACGGTTTCGTACTTCTGGATCTTTGGATACGATTATATCCACTGTCGACAGGGAAGTCTTTGCAGCAGCATTGGGACATGGTACCATGGTGAATTGAGGCCTCAGTGCGCTGTGTTCTCGAGGTTTGTATTGTAGTAGTCTCTGTTTCAAGAAGGAAAGCAGCTTATTATTAGAGGTGCGCTTGTTTTTGTCGCTGGCGTTGGTCATCCATAAGGAATATGACTGCTCGGGTGGAATTTATTCTGGCGCTTTCGCGCTCTGTCATCTCGCAGAGCACAAGTCTACTACTACTATCTACTGGGAATTAGTAGAGTACAAGGTAGGCTACTACTAGCTAGCTAGCTAGTAGAGTAGTAGTACTCTACTACTCTAGTACTACTGTAGCTAGTACTCTACTACTCTAGTACTGTAGCTACTACTCCTAATAGTATTAGTACTCCTAGTGAATACGTGCTTGATTTTCTTAGCAATACCTGGTAGATACCATGCTAGCCAGCTAGCGCCTTGAGCCAAGTTCTAGGTTGTACTACTACTCAAGTACGAGTTCAGAAAAAGCTCGTCGACTTGCCGGCATTCATTGGAAGGCGCGCCAAGCCTGAGCATTGGGTATCTATCAATTCTATCTGAACGTTTTCATTGACTCGGAAGTTTGCGGAAGCCATTTATTCCCTCTTTACGTTTATTGGTTGACAACAGCAGACCTTGGGGGCCCCAAAAGGATCATATTTCTTTCAATGCCCCAATGAGCTGGGATACCCAGGATTTTTTGGGTTTCAATAGCTTATCCAACCAGTTGTAGAGATGTTTTAAGTGTTCAAGCCCAGGTGGAGGCATTCCGTCTTCGCACCATCTAAGACGAGTAATTTCCTTTCGCGTCACATCAACGCCAATAAATTTCATGTAATCGTCAAGAGAGCGGACCGTACCCATGGAATAGTCTTCGATAGATGATAAGATCTCTTTGGGAACCGCGTCTTTCGCTGCTTCTGGGAATCCCAACTGATGGTTGATTCGTGATACTACCAATTCCTCTAAGAGTTCATGAGCACTCGGGGCAATCAAATGATGCATGGATTCCCAAAATCGCGGTTCATTTTGTCGCTGATAATTGTGTCCAATGACAGCTTGCTGGGGAGAGAAAAAATCGTACCCGGATGTCCATAGCCGCGACGAGAGTATAATTTCTTCTCCAATAAAAATCCACGGTAAGAAGGGATCAAAGGGTACGTCCTTTAATATGGAGGATGGTGCTGCCAAGAATCCAGCACCGACCACGGGAGAAAATCGTGGAGTATCTACTTGCTGTATATCCCAATTCTTTGTTTGCAGTCCGATAATAGAAACCACAAAAGACGGAGCATTAGCAATAGACTCGTTATACTCCTACGAGAAACACAATACTGATAATTCGATCAGAGCACTTGTACATACCTTGCTGTATACCAGCCGTATTGTTTTGGGGCTGAACATGAGGTCACATATTCTCGCAGGAGGATCGGCTGCATTTGCATTCAAGTCAACAGTATGTGCTGGTGGATAGTGACTAAGTACCGGCTTTTCGGATGGAGCATTGGCCAAACCCTTCAGTGTTATAGCATCCCAATGCTCCGCAAATGTCATGTGAGCATCAATCTGTATGTACCATTCCTCTCCGTACCATAATTTGGAAGCAAAGTATCGTGCCATGTGCGGTCCTAAGCTCTCGGATTCATCGATCTGTAAGACCCGTACTTGTTGGTTCTCGCAGTACGGTTGGCCAATTGCACTGTTGCAAAATTTGGCATAACAATCGGGATCACCCGTCATTGAAAAACGAGAAGGCTTTCGCTCTGGGCCCATGAAACCGCTGTAGCAATTCTTTTGACAATTCTGTTGTACCAATCCTACGTGCAGCTTTTCCGGATGTTTCGCGTTTCGGTACGCTTCTTGGAGCGTATCGAAACAGAATCGATCTCGGTAGGTTGCCACACTCAAAAAGATACTACCGTCATGACGACGAGATGGCATGCGCTTCAAATATTCCTGATCCCAGGGGTGTAGTTGCTGTACAGTGAGATTGTGATAGACCTGCCATATATCTTCAACGGAGACTGTGGATGGATCATCTCGGTTTTTCATAATCGCGGCAAGATCTTCGTTGTGAAGTTGTGCAATCCAGGAAGTTAGGAAGGTAGTCACATCTTCTAGTGCCACTGGGCTCTTCGAATTGGCTGCTGTCTCTTCCGACATAATTCTCGCGAACATGGAACTTACTCCTGACATTCTGTTGTTGTGAGTTTCAGCACAAGCAATAGCAATTATGGCCACCAACCAAACAAGGAGAATGGCGCCCAACCAAACGATGAACAGGGTACCGTAGCGGCCATTTCTTTTACCTCTTCTTTGGCTGTCATAGGGTGTCATCTTGATTTTTGTGACCGTCCTTTCATTAATTTGTGGGTATGCTGCTGTAGATGAGACATTTTTCATTTTATGCATCCATCAGTTTTATCACCAGTGAGAAAAAACCTACAGTAGTACGGAGTAGTAATATTATTATTGTAAACTTCAAGTGGACGATGCGAAGCTACTGGAACAACAGTACGAATGTATGTAAACTCTAACTCTAAACATTTTACAAGTACAATACAGTCCTCCGCTTCTTACTACCAGGGTATGAATAACTAATGAAGATGTGCCGGAATAACAAATAATTGTCGACACGATAGTAGTGAACCATTCGAGTAACTCTCGTAGTAGCTTTTCGTGCGGTCACCCTGGGTTAAACTAGTGCAGCCCAGCCCACTTCCTCAAACTGTTTGATTGATACTCACGAAAGTCCTACACTGACCTTGCGATAGCCACAAAAGTTATATCCCGGAATCTGCAGAGCCGATGGTGATGCAAGATTGACGCTGCGTGTACTTTTCTTCATGGTATGGCCTTCCTTTGGCACTTCAAAATCCACAAAATCTCCCCGTTCTAAAATGTTTTCTTCAAAAATGTGCCACCCTGTCATTTTTGCCACACTTCCCTCGACACTCTTGTCCGACGCCATGCAAACGGTTGTCGAATTCATCCGGTCTTCCCACGTTGGTTCCAGCTCTAAATCATCTTCCTTGGCCTGATGACGAAACGTCAAACCATCAGTGGGGGACGAGTACACAAAAGCCGATGTAGTTACGACCTTTCCAATGCGTTGGAGTTGGTCTGAGGCACCAATGCTCTCCGGAGTAGGTGCTGCGTAGATATCAAACAGATGAGTACCCGCTGGAACATAGCGTGGAATATCATCTATAAAGGTATCAAAGGGAACCTCCTTTTCATTGTCACTGTTCGTGTAGTTGTTGCCATTGTCGTCGTTGCTACTGGCCCTGCTACTACTGCTGCTGCTGCTGCTGCTGTTGTTGTTCGCCAACACCAGGGCCGACCAATCGACTACAGGTAACAAACACAGAGCAAATGGAAACGTATGCTCGTTTGTATCTGCTTCGTCACCATTGACATTGTACTTACAAACTTCGGACAAGCCTAAACTTAGTGGATATTTGGAATATCGACTAAATCGTCGCAAAAATGGTATTCCCAAAGAGGGAATTTTTTCCGTTACGGCCGTACAGAGGGCATGTTCGAAAAAGTTGCGCGAGGCCTGTCCAATTTTGGATCCCATAAACAACATATTGCCCGATGGTTGGTGATTGTTACGAAACACTTTTAACGCCGCGGCTGGTAGTATTTGACTGGCAGCCAATTTCGGTCCAAAAGTTCTTCGGGCCACAATTTTGGCCCACGAACCACCACCGTGATCTACCGGTCGAAGTGCCGATGAGAGTCGTATCAGACCATATTCTACAGTCGTTCCAGGAGACAACAATCCCGTGTACGGACGAGCATTGGTATTATTAGTCGTGTCGTCACTAAAATCAAAAAATTCCAATCGAACTTGGGCTACTACACCATGAGGACACAACTGTTTGGTCTTGTTGTTGTTGTTGTTGTTGTTGTTGTTGGTCGCTGAAGTATGCAAATCGATCGTACTGTTCAAAATTTCGTGGTAATCGGCGATCAATACGTGGGCCGATACTTGATCGTAGGTTGGCCATGATCTTTGTTGTTGAATCGTTTCAATATTATTATTGCTCCTATCGTCGTCCGCATCGTCCTCAGCATCGTGTGCAAGTGTGTCGTTGTCGACGACGACGACGTCGTCAGTAGCGTTCACACCGATAACAGAATCTGTATCTGTATCGGAAGAAGGTCCATCGTGGAGACTACTGTAGGACTGAACTAGTCTGGGACAACGTCCTCGTGAGGAATCTGGTTGTTGTTGTTGTTGTTGTTGTTGATAATTCGTTAAGATATTTCTATTTTTTGTGCTGTCAACAGTGATCATATTATTATTGCTAGTATGTCCATTACGTTCGAGCAGGGTTTGCCAAAGGTTGGCCTGTTGCTCTTTGGGCGACAATAATGGTGGCGACGACAGTGATGATGATGATGATGATGACGACGACGACGAGAAAGAAGACGAGGAAGAAGGACATGTTCCCACTTGACCCGTGATGGGACATCGAGCCATCGGTTTTGTTGTCATGATATTATAGTGTGCTTTGTAAATTGATACGATTTTCTTGGTTGATCAGGAAAAGTATAATTATATACTCGAGTACGAGTACGTTATTTTTTTTGGTATCTGATATTATTATGATGCTAAAACTGATTGAAAGTGTTCATTCATGATTTATCCAAAAAGTTCTCTGGCAGTGTGTATTATCCACGTACTTTGTCTCTTGGTTGTGCTATTGAACATAATACGATACAATCGGCATGGTTGTTGCTCGAGCAGCATACGCTAGTGTGTTGAGTTGGTCTTATTATGATGATGATGATGAATATTGAAAGAGGGAAAATATGAATCTCGTCGAATACGAGCAAAGAGCATAAAAAAGCCTGGGCAGTTTTTCTTGCTTTCGAACCCTTGAATGCCTTAGCCCTAATTCGAGTCGGTAATAATGTTAAGGTTAAGGGTATAGAGACACGTAGACCCTACTACTAGAACTAATAGGTAGGAGTACCTGGTACTGTATCTGGTAGTAGGCAGGTCTAATAGAGTACTACTAGTAGTGTCGTTATACACAGCTTTGACGAATGCAGCAACACACCAGCGTGGGCACGGTACGGACTAGCTAGTAGCTTCTGTGGAAGGTTGCAATGTACAATAATGATAACATTTTGTTAGAGCAATTATCTTATAACTTAGTTTTGCAAACGGAACCTCTCTCGCCAGACGATGGTTTTTACGCGAAACCGACAACAACAACTTTCGTTTTTTGGTTCCACGATCGTGAAGAACCCAAGATCCAGCACGTTTTTCGGTCAGACAAATTCCACGTGACAACAAAAAATATACCGCATCTCATTTTCGTTCGTTTCATTCATCCATTTTCGATGAAACGATATTCATCATTCATTACAAACAACAGCACATTATTATTAATATTTCTACGTACGAAACAATGTTCTTTCCCATCATCTTGTGCTGCTCTTTTTGTTGCTCCAGCAACAACGACGGCAACGACGCTGTAACCACGGTATCAACAACGTATCGTAGCATGAGTTCTACCGATGAACCATTCGAACGAAAAGATTTGCCCTTGCCGTCAAAGGTTCGTCGACATTCATTGGTACATCGGTTTCAATACTTTCTCTATCGTCGTCGTATTGGTCGCAAAATGAAACAATTTGTCAAGGTATCCAAGGCTACTAACAAGAACAAAAAGGCGGAACAGTTGGTGGCTTTGGATCGTCACGATATTCATTACAAAGACAACGATGATCGTGTTTCCTCTACCCAACGATTTCGATTGCAACGCGAGATAGAGACGCTTGCTTTTGAGATCATGCCAGCCGTTTCCAGTAAGAATGTGCATATTGGACCCGTCGTTGTTGTTCCGGATCATGACGAGGACGAAGTGCAGCAACTACGCGATAGTCATTGGATTGGTCCGTACGTGATGGATCACGTCCTTGGACAGGGTGCATTCGGTACTGTCCATGCGGGACACACGTACGTTACCAACCGTACGGTTGCCATCAAGGTCATCGAAAAGGAACAACTCTTTTGTTCCTGGACGATGCAAAAGCGATTGAATGCTGAAATTGGACTCTTGCGGCATCATGGACATCATTCCAACATTATTTCCTTGTATGATGTCTGTCGAATAGTCCTAAAACTAACACAAAGACTAGGTAAAACTAGAAAGTCTTTTCAACTTTATTTCTTATGTATTGTGAGCTTATTAGCTATCCTAAACATGTATCTTTACAGGGTATGCTAT
>Ga0100380_10000615_pt1 | contig 39630 bp, 32 predicted proteins | sample CryGeymeta201504_FD_80417 | JGI IMG/M metagenome (GOLD analysis project Ga0100380, IMG submission 80417) | Groundwater microbial communities from Crystal Geyser aquifers in Utah, USA - Crystal Geyser metaG 2015-04 | ecosystem: Environmental > Aquatic > Deep subsurface > Groundwater | place... | reverse complement strand
TGCGCAAAACCAAATATACTCAAGGCAAATAGGCCAATTAGGGTGCGTTTTTTCATGACTCTCATTTGTCTTTCAATACTTTATAATCCAAATACAAACTATAACCTATTCCAACAGCGAAATTGTTTAGACTCAAGTCGTCATCTAAATAATAATAGGTATTCACCAATTCACTATTGGCATATCGTTGATCCGTTAATGTGATATTGGTCATGGAGTGGTAGTAATTAACATCCACAAAAAACTGTCCGTCGCCGAGTTTTACAAAAGCCCCTGCTCCGCCACAAAACCCCCAGTCGGTTGATCGTCTTCTTTCGAAGGAGCTCATATGCTCTAACTGATAAGAAGTGGCATCTGGCTTATAGGTCGCAAAAAAACTATTATCGGTATACAAGAGAAACCCTGCATAAGCACCCAACTGGACATAAGGACGAATCAGGGTTTTCATCTTTGGATAGTAACGCGCCATAATAGGAATATTCAAATAGGTTAGCGATTCATCCGCCTTGAGATTCCAATTACCAAAGGAGTAATCAATATTCACCCGTTTTGTGGTGGCCATCAACATGCCATGTAGCGCAAAGGATTGATTGAACTGATATGACGAGGAAACACCAAATTGGAAACCGCTTTTGCCGGTATAGGTTTTATTTTGATCAGCCACCATATAAACATCGCCAATCGACGGTAGCGTTAAATTCGCTCCTGCAGAAAGGGCCAAGCCAAAACTGAAACGAGGAATAATGGGAATGCTATTTAATAACTTCACCAACTCGCTGGGGTCATTGATGCGACTTGGCTTATATCTTGGGTTGAGCTCAAGCATTTTCCGAGCGGCCTCTCGTGCTTGCGAATTATTGTTTAATGCCAAATAGTTCATGGCCAAAAGACGTTGCGATTGCCATTGAATTTTCGGATCTGAATTATTTCCACAGCTAGATACCCGCTGAATAGATTCATTGAACTTTCCTTGATTATACAAGGAATTGGCTTCTTGAATTTGCGTAGCGCAATCTTGTGCCATGGCGCTTTGGCTGCATAATAGCATGCAGACAGATAAGGTCGCAAATGCAATTAAGGTTTCTCTTAAAAAGCGTTTCATCGGTAGGGTTTGCTCAAGGTTTAGATTCGACTTCAATATAATAAGATTAATTCATTTTGAGGGAATTATGTCGAAGTTTAGTGCTTGAGAGAGTAGTGAATTAAACTTTCAAAGTATAGGTGAGAAGATAGACTCATTCGAAGCAAAGAATTCTAAAATAAGTATTGATTAAGGCAACGATGAGATGGTTTTCTCATACTCCACATCTTCGCTGATTAGGGAGTTCCATTCTTCCAAGCTTAGGTTTCTTTTGACTTCAAGGAGAAGACGATCAATCATGATGTCAGCCTTCACTGGGTAGGTACGCACCGTTTTGTCTTTCCCGCAGGAGGCCAAGTATTTGGCATTCGGACTAAAAACCACATCCAATACCCATTGGTCATGCTCACTGAATACAATGGGAGGAATTTCTGTATTGCGGGTATCGTATAAACGCACCGTTCCATCCAAGCTGGAAGTGGCCATAAATGGCGAGTGTGGACTAAAACGTACATGAGTCAAGCCGGCTTTATGACCGCTCAGGGTATAGGATTTGAATACATTATCCAAATCATAAATCATACATTTACCATCTCCTGAGCCCGCAGCAATTTGTGTCGACTCTTTATTGATGCTCAAGCAGGTAATCCTTCCGGCATGCATGTCGTGGAACATTTTGAATTCAGTGTTCTCGTATATATTGGTCAGGTAAATCATTCCATCTTGACCGCCCATGGCTAAGGTGCCTTTTTCCTGGTTAAGGTCAATGGCATTCGGACGAGATGGGGCATCGATGGTGCGGGTTACTTTTTTGGTAGCGACATCAATCATGCGGATTTTATTATCGAGACAGGCCGTAATAATATTCGGACCATTCCATTCAATAGCAATAATATCGCTTGGATGAAGGTCTGTGATCAAGGCGACCGGCGTTGTCAAATCTTCTGGATTATAAATTTGAATGCTAAAATTATCACATGTAATCGCAATCTGACTTCCATTATCACTAAAAACGACATTGTCAAGGATCAATTCTGTTTGCCTAGAACGAAGGATTTGTGAAGGATTTGCCGATGGAGAAATCACCACTTTCCCATCGCTTCCAGCACTAGCTAAATCGCCTGTATTTGGATTGAAGCAGATGGATTTTACCGATTGGTCATGGTGACGATAGACATATTCATTTTTATCCTGATACATGCGGTAGGATGAAAAAAGCGCACTAAAAATTTCAGGGTCCATTTCACGGCCGCCGTACTGTTTATTAAAGGAATAGGCCTGGAGAGCCATTAAGGCTTTTTCTTCCTTACCATAGGTATTCTCATCTGCTAATTTGGATTTAATGGCAAGATTCTGGGCCAAGGCTAACATCCTTAAACGTTTCGCATTTTGAGCTACCTGAATATAAATATCCCGTAGACTATCAGAATAACGGCGTTCTAACTCTGCCGCAAATAGGGCGTTTTTTGCGTTTAAAGATTGTGTTTCTGCGGTAAGTCGAGCAGATTTCGCTTGTTCTGCATTTTCAATGGCTATGAGCTGTTGTTCTTCCGCTCTTTGTTTTTGTATTTGTGCCTTTTCTTCTTCTTCTTTTGCTTTCAAAACATTGGCTTCAGCCAGTATTCTTTGCTCATCGGCAATTGTAGTTTGCTGCTCGGCGAGTTTCTTTTGTTCCTCGGCTTTGGTCTTTTCTTCAATCGCCTGCTGGGCATTTGTGGCTGAATTATTCCGCTCGGTTAAGGCCCAAATGCTCAATGCACTGAGTGCCAAAAGAAAACCAACAAGTACCGCGTTCGTTATTTTTCTCCGCCGTACTTTTTCCGCCAGGGCAAAACGTTTTTCATTTTCGCTGGCTTCAATAAAGCGCATGGCCGAATCAAAGGTGTCATTGTATAAGGATGCCCAAGCGGCATTTGGATTAACCTTATTCCGCCAGTCTAATGCAATTTGCAAATCAGGATCTCTCCATAGGCCTGCTTTTTCTTGCTCAAACCAAAGGGCACTTTCCGTCACCCTTTGATAAAGCTGTGATGAGTCAACTTCTTCCTGAACCCAGTCGCTCAAGCGCTCCCAAACACGCATCAAGCTTTCATGCGAAATGTCTAGCATGCTATCTTTATTCAAGCTCACTCCACCAGGTGGCATGATAAATCCACGGCTCATCTTCCGGAAAACATTGGACACCTCAATTACCTCATCGACCTTTACATCAGCGATAGCGGCGACTAAGGAGACCGGCGAAGGGCGTCGGATACCTCTATTGTCTGGCCCTTTTACGGTAATGGTTTTGAACAAATGGGCAGCTATCTCTCTCTGTCTATCATTCTTTAAATCGGCATAGGCCTCTTCCGCGTGATTGGAAAGGGCTTTTTTTAATCCACCTGTTTTTTGAAAATGAGGAATATCGATAGGTTGATCCAATTGACCTTCATTTATCCAGACTTCCCAGGCACGCATCAGCGAGTGTTGAAGGATGGGCAGTTGATCAGGATTATTGCCAATCTCGTTCAAAAGTTCCTGCACTAAGCGAGGGGAAATTTTGCCATTGGCAACGTCAACCGGCCCAGTTAAACTCAATTGCAGTTCCTCCCGGTTCATGCGCGGAACCAGGAATTGTCCGTCATTGATCGCTTCGGGCAATCCCATGAATTGTTCACAGTCGCCCAAATAATCGGAGCGAAGTGTCATCATAATATAAATCGGAACATCTTTTTGTTGGGCCGCATTGAGCAGCAAGTCAACAAAATGTTCGGCTATTTCGAAAGCATCCGCTGTATCAAAAGTGGTGTTAAATCGGAATAATTCTTCAAATTGGTCGACGACGATTAGAAGCCGTCGGTTTTCGGAGGCATAAGGACGAGCTGCCTGAACTAGGCCTAAGGAATATTTCCGGAGTTTATCTAAAATAGTGACTTCCCGCGTTTCCTCATTTGCCTCGCCAATGGGTGGCAATTGCGAAAGGGCATGAGCCAGCTCGAGCACTGGGTCTTTACCTGGCCGCATTTTACAAATCAACCATTCTGTATCATTGTCTTTCTGCAAGGCGGGGAGAACTCCCGCTTTTACCAATGATGATTTTCCACTACCCGAATTACCGACTACTGAAACAAACCTGAATACGTCAATTTTACGCTTAATCTCTGCGATATGCCTTTCACGACCAAAAAATAGGTGCGTTTCATTTGATTCAAACGGACGTAAGCCGGGGAAAGGGTTTTTCAATTCAGGCATGGATAGATGTAAAATCTATATTCGTAGTAAAATTAGACTTATTTTTTCAGAAAATTGAGTTTTATGGGACTAATAGTTGGCCTTGTTATTTCGGTATTGGTTATTCTTCTTCTTGTATTCAAAATTGTGAACTGGAGTCGCAAGTCAAAAGAATTAAAAGAGAAAACCGATTTTGCATTGAGCGGCGATTCGATGATGAAAATCGTATACGAATCGAGTGGGGTTTTAGGCGTCCTAGCTGCAAATTTTAATACACTTATCGGAAGGTATCAGTCACTACGTAAGGATAGTGATGTTTTAAAAGTCGAAACTAAAGAAAAAGGTATACTTGACGAAAAGGTAAAATCATACGAAAGTTCATTTTCCAAGATGAATTTATTGACGGATATAGGGCGTAAAATTACGGCGAGCTTAAATGTGGATGAGATCTGCAAAACAGTACATCATTTTATTCGATCGAGTATGGATGTTGAAGAGCTTGAGTTGCTCTATTATTCTAATAATCGACCCATCTATATCGGAATTGACAAAGCCAATGAATTAAGCACCTATACTCAATTAGACCTTGTTTCGGGTAGCATGGTGATGACTTGGGCCATTGAAAATAAGAAAGAAGTTTTTTTGAATGATGCGCCTGAAGATTATTCTCAGTATGTATTCGAGCCCATCGTTTCATTTAAAGGAACCAAGCCCAATGCCTTGATCTGTATTCCATTGTTTCTTCATGGAAACCCAGTTGGTGCCATCGGGGTAACCAGTAAAAATAAAGGTGCCTTTAATGAATATCATCTCGAATTTCTTCGTACCCTGGCATCCTATCTGGCGGTAGCATTGGATAACTCGAATGTATATGGATTGCTTGAATTGGGAAAAAAGGTGATTGAAGAAGAAAAGGAAAAATCGGATAAACTGCTCCTTAATATTTTGCCTGCTGAAATCGCAGAGGAATTAAAGGAAAAAGGCAGTGCCGAAGCGCGTGATTTTGAAGATGTAAGCATTCTATTTACCGACTTCAAAGCATTTACTGAGATATCTGAAAAAATGTCGGCTGTTGAATTGGTCCGTGAGATTAACTTCTGTTTCGAACAATTCGACCTGATATGTGAAAAACATGGTGTTGAGAAAATTAAAACCATTGGCGACTCTTATATGGCAGCTGGGGGTATTCCTGTTCACTTTGAAGATTCGGTAAAAAACACGGTTTTGGCAGGCATCGACATGTGTCAGTTTATTGTGGATCAAAAGAAAAAGTACGATGCTTCAGGGAAGATGTTTTTTGAAATGCGCACAGGAATTCATACAGGTTCTGTAGTGGCAGGCATTGTTGGGGTAAAGAAATTTCAATACGATGTATGGGGTGATACCGTAAACACGGCTTCAAGAATAGAAAGTACAGGTGAAGTCGGGCAAGTGAATATTAGTCATACCACCTACCTTAGGATTCAGAATGAGCCCGAATTTAGTTTTGAACACCGCGGGAAGCTCAATGCCAAAGGAAAAGGAGAGATCGACATGTATTTTGCCCGAAGAAAGTAGAATATTTGCGGCCCATACGATTTGGAATAGGAACAAGCAGGAATTGGGTAAGTATTCGTTTGTGTCATAAAAGTAATTTAGGGAGTGAGGAATTTAGTTGCCCTTATCGTCGAATTCTCATTTCAAGAAATGCACTTCTTCTGCATATGGTCAAAGAGATATGGCCACTTATCAAAAGAAATTGATGAAGGGGATTCAGGTCATTTAGTTTCCCATAATAATAAACGAAAAATGAAGCCTAAGAATCCCGTTTTAACTGCAGTTTTAAATTTCTTTTTTATTGGCCTAGGCTATGTTTATTTAGGCAATAAACGTCTTTTGGGTATTGGAATGACCCTCGCTGGCTTTATGCTTACTTATGTTGAGCTGAGCATTAAAGATACCAATACGCAACTTTATTGGCTCATGTTTGCAGGCGTTTTTGTGCTGAATTCTTGTTTGGCGATTGATGGGTTTCAATCAGCCAAAAATCACCAAGGAACGGAAGCTTAACAGGAAATTATTTGGGTAGCGAATTTTGTGCTTGCTCAAGTGCCTTTTCAAGTTCAATTAAGCCGGGGTTTCGAGGAGAACGAAAACTTAGCAAATCCAGATGTTTTCTGGCTGAATCGCACTGTGAATGGATGTCTTCACAGGCATAGCAATGGGTGAGAATTATTCTGGCGGGAGCCGCAAAATCATCAGGCATTAATTCGGCTGCGTCATGATAAAAGAAGAGGGCGTTTCTCCAATGTCTTTTCTCAAGCCATTGATCACCAAAGGCCAAGGTTTCTTTATATTTTTTTTCCTTCACTAGCTGGGAACTATTTTCCTGCTCCTTAATATTCCCTAGAAAATTGGCTAGGAAACCAAAAGCGAATAAGGTGCAAATTATCGCTACAATAAGGGTAATACGCGCTTGCTTCTTACGTCTATTGATGAGAGTGATTTTTAAGGAACTCAATTCTTCTAGCGTTGCTTCTCGATACTTGAATTTACCTTTAATGAGGCCTTTTGAATTTTCGCGTTTGCCAAGGAGATGTTCCCTCCTGTCAAAGAAGCTTTTCTTCCTTCGCATCGCTGCATTTTCTTTTTGCCGGCGAAGCATGTCAAATACGGCTGAAGCTCCATTCATGCTGTAGCGAAAATACGAAATTCGATTAAGTCAAATTAACGCCAATAAGTGTTCCGATACCATAGGTGATTGCGGCGGCGGCGAGCCCGAATAGCACTTGACGCATTCCTGAATACCAAATATTTTTATTGGTGAATAGGGTAATGGCTGCTCCGATCATAAAAAGGCCAAGAGCACTGAGGGCAGTACTAATAAATATGGCCTTATTCCCTCCAAAGAAGAAATAGGGGATTACTGGGAGTATGGCGCCAATGGCAAACATCACAAAAGAACTGATGGCCGCTTCCATCGCTGAGCCTTTGAGGTCTTCTTGATCGATGCCCAATTCTTCCTTCACTAAAACATCGTGAGCTAAAACTTTGTCCTTCATAATCTCTGCTGCCATCTCCTTGGCTTGATCAGCAGGAATCCCTTTCGATTGATATATAAGTGCGAGCTCTCTTTCTTCACCTGCCGGATTATGCTCGAGCTCCTCCATTTCGATATCCATTTGATTCTCATATAGCTCTTGGGAGCTTTTTACCGAAATCCATTCGCCCAAGGCCATGGAGAGCGCGCCAGCAAGTAAGCCAGCCACCCCGGCGAGCAATACACTTTCTTGTGTGCTCATTGCTCCGGCTACTCCCATCACTAGGCTGAAATTTGAAACCAACCCATCATTTCCTCCTAATACTGCGGCTCTTAAAGCATTTCCTCCAACGGAACGGTGTTTTTTCTCGAAGCGGGCAACATTTTCACCTCCAACTTTGGGGTGGTGTTTGAGAATATTTTTAACAATGGTTACATGGGCCGTATCGGAAATAGATCGTGCAGTATTACTTTGCTTTCGGGCGTGTTGGACTGAAGATGAAAGGCTTTTTTCCGTGTCAAGTAAAATCCCAAGTATCAGATTATATCCAAAGGTCTTTCCTAAAAAACGAAGTACTCGTGCTCGTGTAGATGGACCTGGCAATTGACTGAGTGGCAATCCCTTACTTTCCATAAATGCGATGGCATGGCTATACTCAATTTCGCTCATTTGGGCAAAAACATCCGCCACACTGGGGTCATCTTCATTTTCTGCAAGCAATCCATACAGGAAGCTTGCATCAATCTCGGTTTGAATACTCTTTAGTTCACTCATGCTCCTTCGCTAAACAAAGATAAGCGCTAGCTCATGAATTGAAGGAATATCAATCTTTGGTATTCTCGCTTAAAATTTTCTTGAGCTTTTCTGCAGTTATCGGCTTGATGATATAATTACTCACATCTTCATAATACTTAACTTTCTGTGTATCGGCAGGGTCAATAGATGAGGTAATGATATAGATGGTGATTTTTTTCTCAATTGGTATTTGTGTGAATTCATCCAAAAATCCCCACCCATCTAAAATGGGCATATTGATATCGAGTAAGATGATATCAGGTATTTTTTCGCCAGCCTCAATCATGACTTTCAATTTGTCTAACGCTTCTCGGCCATTCGAATAAACTAAAAAATCCTCACAAAAATGGGCCATTTCCATGATGCGTTTGGCACCGAAAACGAAAATTGGGTCATCATCAATGATACAAGCTAGATCAATTTTCTCCATATGTTAATGTTATTGTAAAGGTAGTTCCCTTATTTGGTATGCTTGCCACGTGAATGGAGCCTCCCATTGCTTCAATTTGGTTTTTGGTGATGAATAGGCCTATTCCACGTGCATCTTTATTGCCGTGAAAGGTTTTATACATGCCGAATAGTTTATCGCCATGACGCTTTAAATCAATTCCAATTCCGTTGTCTTCAACAGTAATTTCTACATGGTTATCAACGTGTCTGGCATCTATACGTACAAATGATTTAACCTCATTTGAACGGTATTTTATTCCATTGCTAATTAGGTTGATAAGCATACTATCGACATAGGCCGCTAACCCTAAGATAGAAATGTTTTCATCTACTAGGTTCTGAATCTCCACCTTGGCATCGATTGCAGTCCCACTAATTTGACCAATGCAGGCGTCTATTGATTTTCGTAAATTAATCTGCAGTAAGTTTTCATCTACCGTTCCTCCAATTGCTACGACCTCATTCAGGTGAGTAATCGTATCGCGAAGCTGTGAGGAGGAAACTTGAAGCATCTGAAACATTTCCTCTTCGGTCCAGGTTGGATGTGTCTCAGCAATTAATTCGAGCATCATGTTAATATTCCCTGAATGAGAACGTAAATTATGGGATACTATGTGGGCATAGTTACGAAGCCGCTCATTTTGGTCATTTGAAATGGTTAACATGTAATTTAGTGCGAGTTCATCCTTTTTTCTTTCTGTGATGTCCTGAAATATGCCAAATATTTTAGATGGGTTTGAAGCACCTGTGTCTGAATCGCCGATAGCACGAACCCAAATGCCATTGCCTTTTGCGGTAACTAATTCTAATTCTAAATCGAACGGTTGGCCGGTTTCCACGCACTTGGTCACTGCCTTAGTAATGGCATCGCGGCTCAGGCCTTCTTTATAGAAGGAAATACCAGAAGCCAATTCGGGAATAAAATCATCCGGTACTTCATGTATCTGCTTGACCATTTTGCTCCAGATTACGGTATTATGAATCAGGTCCATTTCCCAAGTGCCTGTGCGGGCAATCTGATTTGTCTTATCTAGAATATTCTCAACCTGCAGTCGCTGACGAATATTCTCCTTTTGCGCAGTAATATTGGCTGTATTCATAATGATACCACCAATCTCTCCCTCCAAGGTATACCATGGCCGAACATCCCAGGAGAGCCACTGAGTGCTACCGTCTTCTCGCTTAAACTCGGCTTCATCCACGGCGCTTATTGCACCAGCTAAACAAGCACGGTGAATTTCTTTCCAGTCATCCCCAATCTCGGGGAAAACGGTATAGTGAGACACCCCTAAAATTTTTCTTCCTTCCAATCCATAATCGCTAATCCATCGCTGAGAAGCTGATAAATAGCGCATCTGGGTATCGAACATCGCAATTGCTGAAGGTGCTTGTTCAATAAAAATCTGCAGCCGTTCATTGCTTTTTTCGATAGCTAATTCTGCCTCTTTTTCTTTGGTTATGTCCCAATTGGTTCCCAACACGCGAATGGGCTTTCCTTCATCATTGTGGAATACTTTGGCCTTGGCTCTGATATGACGTATTTGTCCATCCGAACCAATAACCCGGAAACTCGTATTAAAATCCTTTTCCCCACTTAGTGCTTTTGCAAACTCTTGATTGGCAATCGGGAGGTCTTCTGGATGTAAGGATCTTTCCCAAGCTTCAAAATCTCCTGTAAAATCCTCCATCTTTAAATTGTACACATTGTACATGCTCTTTCCCCAGCTTAAATTATTGAGAAGCACATCATATTCCCAGAATCCAATTTGAAAGAACTCTACAGCCGTATTTAGCTTTTCGACATTTAGGTTAAGTTGGCTTTCTAATGCTTCATGAGCAGTTAGGTCTTGTAGATTTACAATAAGGTAGTTTTCTCCATCAAACATTGCCTGACTAACAAGCGTAGAAGCGTAAAATTCTTCTCCATTCTTACGAACGGCAACTTGTCGCGATTGAATATGATGGTTTGAAGTTTTAAATGCGTCTAAGAAGGCTTCAGTAGGCGAACGTACATCTATGCCAAAAAGCTGTGGAATTAAGGTGCTTATGGGTTTTTTCTCTAGCTCTCCTACTGAATAACCAAATTGTGTTAAGGCATTTTGATTTTGGTCTTGGATATTACCAGATAAATCAACCACAAACAATGAGGCGGCAATGGCTTCTAAAAAGGATTTACTTTTCTGTAGGTCTTTTTCGACCAACATTTTTGCCGAATCAACCTTGTTTATTGCGTTCGACATGCTCCGAACAAGCGCCAAGCATATCCATACAAAAACTACCCCGAAAAGGGCAATGCTGAACGCTGTATTAATGAACTTGTAATGGAGGATAAGGAGCTGTATTCCGCTCAATAAAATAATGAGTACAAGAATCCTGAAAAACAAGATTCGTGCTAGTCTGTCGCCTTTTTTCTTTCCCGTGAAAAGGCTAAAAAATCCAAATTCAGTCTGAATGAAACTTAAGGAAATGGAATAAAGTAAAAAGCTAAGCGAAGTATGAATGGCCATGCTTTCAAATACCGTTAATCGAGCGCTTGTAGGCACAAAAAGCAAATAGCTGAACACAGAGACTGAAGCAATCAATATTGTAATATGGAGGGTGATTTGAGCTGCAGCCTGTACTTTTTTCATCTTCTTAAAAGGCATACTTGCTAAGGGTAGAAAGCAAAGAATAAAACAAATGGCTGTTGCGGCAGACATCCGTCCAGGGTGGGATTTATCATCCTCTTGAATGAAGTCTGGGAAGAATAATTCATCAATTCCCAAGTTCTGACCTAAAATATGCTCAAACAAAGTGAGAAAAGAAATGATCAAGCCAATACCTATGAGCGTACCACCAATTGAGCGATTGATCTTTTTAGGGAATGAGAAGAAGAGTGAGCTTGCACCAAGAAGAACAAAGCATAATGCAGTATTGAACTTCATGCTGGGCATTCCCGGAATCAGCTGGGTAATGACTTCACTTCCCAAAAACCATCCGAAAAGCACAATCAAACCAACTCCAAGGGTCACAATAGAGCTGATGTATAAAAACTTAGGCTGCTTTGAACTCGCAATCATTTCTTCGGCAAAATAGCATAATTGACGACCTTTTCTTTTGAAAATTGCGCACATCATGCAGAAAATTGATGAAATGCTTTAAGGTTGAAGTGAAAAGGAGTAAGGAGAGGATGATGGATTGAGGGGTAATGTGATGAGGAGATTGGCAGGAGGATGGGGTGAGGAAGATTTTTTCAATTCGGTATTTAAAATGTCAATTCAATGACATTACTTAACACATAGCCTGCGCTTGAATTTTTCGCTTCTCTCAGCACGGCAGGACCATCAATAATCGTTTGACTTTCATCGAGCCAAGTTGTTGAATGAAATATCACAAGTAGCCTGAATTGGTAAGTTCCAGGATCAAGCACAGGAATCGGTAAATTTTTCAAGGAATACTTTTTATACGGATCAAGAGAAATGAATGGTTTTTCCTCGAGAGAATTATTCATAACAGAAAAGGCCATACCCTGGATAGGATTGAAATAGGTGAGTCCATCGGAAATGAGCATTAGGGAGTAATGTGCATCTAATTCTTGAGTTCTCATAAACTTAGACTTCAGAATAGGCTGAATCGTGCTGTCATTTATTTCTATGGACAACTCACAAGTTGGAATGATAAGCGTCTGTTTAGCAGGATTGATATCCTTGAGCCAGTAGGAACTGAGGGCTTGCTCATTCGTAGCGATATTTTGAGTGTTTGCGCTGATAATTGCATACAGTTCATTCTGGTAATCGAATTCAAAGCGACCGGGCCAAGACCAGCGGGTATGTAGCCCGATATTTGAAAGGTACCAAATATGTCGGTATTTACCCTCGGCGTGGGGTCGATAAATCCAGGGGTCAAACTCAATGCTTAGTTTCCACGTACCAATTGGTAGTCTTGGGAATTTTATCGTGTCATGCTGGTAGTTGGCCACCAGTCGGCAAGCAATCGTATCAAGGGTTGCATGCAATAATGGGACATTTTGCGCATGCTTGTCAATCAGGGAGTTCAAGTCCTTTTGAATTCCTTTAAGACTCTTTAATACGAGTTGCCTATTCTTTATTGAGTCGGGTTGGGCATGCACGGATGGAAGGACCAGTCCGAATTGGAAAAGAAAAAGTAGGTAAAACAAGCTGCTGCGTGGCATTTTAGTAAAACGGAATCTGCCAGCAATTGGATGCATAAAAGCGGTGGAAATGGATAAACATCTCGTTTTAACGGACCAAAGGGCCTTAGCGTGCATATGGTCGGTCGCTGATGCTGCCAAAATTCCCGGATAAGAAGTGATAATGGGCTGTGATACCGATCATGGCGGCATTGTCCGTGCAGTATTGGAAGTCGGGAATATAAGCTTGCCAGCCCTGACTGTTGGCCAATTCCTGTACACGAATTCGCAGGCGACTATTCGCAGATACCCCGCCAGCAATCCCAATATGCTTAATGCCTTGATCTAAGGCAGCACGTTTTAAGTTTTTTAGCAAATAGCCGACTATCGTTTCTTGAATGGAAGCACAAAGATCCGCCAGGTTTTCTTTTATAAATTGAGGGTTCTTCTTCTGCTCCGCCTGAACAAAATAAAGTATGCTCGTCTTCAGTCCGCTAAAACTGAAGTCATACCCTGGCATTTTTGACGTATTAAACTGAAAACGCGAAGCCTTACCTTCTTTGGCATACTGATCAATGAGCGGACCACCAGGATAGGGCAGGCCGAGTAATTTGGCACTTTTGTCAAATGCCTCCCCGGCAGCGTCATCTTGTGTTTTCCCAATAATTTCCATACTTGTTGCGTTATCCATACGAACAAGTTGAGTATGCCCTCCAGAAACGACCAAACATAAAAATGGAAATTGAGGTTTAGGGTCATCAATAAAATGTGCCATTACATGAGCATCCATATGGTTGACAGGCAAAAGTGGGATTTTACACGACAAGGCCAATCCTTTTGCAAACGAACTACCAACCAAAAGCGATCCCATCAGTCCCGGCCCTTGGGTATAGGCGATGGCATTCAAGTCTTCCATCCGCACTCCAGCTGCCTTCAGTGCCGCGTCAATCACGGGGACGATATGCTGTTGGTGTGCCCGGGAAGCAAGTTCTGGAACGACACCTCCGAACTTTTCATGAACAAGTTGTCCGGCAACTTCGTTCGACAATACCCGGCCGTCAATCAGCACCGCAGCCGATGTATCATCACAGCTCGATTCTATGGCAAGAAGTTTGACTTGACTGTTCATACTGCAAATTTCCTATTTTTGGCAAGAATCGGTGAGAAGAATTTTTAAAATAACATTAATCGGCCTCTTTTCTCTGTTTTTCCTCTTCTTATTGATGTTTTCTGTCTTGCTGAGTAATGCAGGACAAAAGAAAATCAGGGCAGAAATTGCCGAAAGACTGGGGAAAGAATGGAACACGAAGGTGAGCGTAGGCAAGATTGGGTGGAATCCCTTGGATGGCTTCACTGTGAAAGATGCTTTTATCCATGATCAACATGGCGATACCTTGTTTTTTATTGGGGATCTGCGCGCTAAACTTGGCTTGCTTGATCAAGACAATCATTTCGTTTACCTCAAAAAAGTAGTGCTCGACAATGTTCTGGTCAATTTTCGTCAATATGCAGGCGACGAGGCTCTCAATTATGAGTTTTTCTTCGATGCATTGAGTAGTGGCCCAAGTGATACCACCAAAGCACCGGTTATTTGGACCCTGCTCTTTGAAAAGGTCAAATTGCGGAATGCTTGTTTTCACATGCGTTTTGATAATGATACAGTTGAAGGACGTGCCTTTCGAGAGAACGATATGCGCTTCGAACATATCAATGCCGACTTGAGTGATTTCTATGTGGTCGACGACTCATTGAACTTTCATGTTAAGGATATGTCGCTTGCTGAGCAGAATAGTTTTCAAGTGCTGAAGATGAATGCACATGCTATTATTTATGCGCAAGGCATGCATTTCTCTGAATTGTTAATGGAAACGCCGAATAGTTCTTTAAGCAATTATTTTGCGATGGACTATGGACATTGGCGCGATTTCAATAATTTTTATGATGAAGTAAAAATGACGGCCCACCTCGAAAATAGCAAGGTGAGCTTTAAAGACATTAATCTTTTTAGTGATGTTCTTTTAGATTGGCAAGAAACCGTATATCTGGAAGGGGATGGCTCTGGTGTCTTGCGAAATCTGCGTGCAAAAAACTTGAGTCTGAAATTCGGGCAGATGTCTGAAATCAAAGGAACTCTCAGCATGAAAGGCCTCCCAAATATTGATGAAACATTCATCGAAGCAAAACTGGAAAAAGCTACGGGAACCCGAGATGAGCTAGCGAGCCTCGTTCCACTTGATGTATGGCCAGAAGAGCTGGCACGCTTGGGTAGAATCAATTTCGAAGGAAGGTTTACCGGTTTTATTTATGATTTTGTTGCCTATGGTGATTTCCAAACCGACCTCGGCTTTCTGCGATCTGATATCAATATGAAATTGAATGAGCCAGAGGAATATTCAGGCACCTTGGAAACTGTCGACTTTGATTTGGGTACGTTTTTAGACCTCAAAGATTTGGGGCGGGTTAGCTTCAACGGAAAAATAAAGGGAAAAAGTTTCGACCTGAGCACGATGGAAACTAAGGTCGAGGCCAAGGTTAGCAAAATCGGAATCTATCAATACCCCTACCAAAATTTAGCAGTGAATGGTTTGCTGAGAAATCAGTTTTTCGAAGGGAATTTGCAGGTGGATGACCCCAACCTTAAAATGAATTTCGACGGAAAGGTGAGTCTTTCAGGAGAGGTGCCGGTATTTGATTGTGTATCGAAGTTTTACCATGCTGATTTTGCTGCATTGAATTGGGCACCAGATTTTCCTGCTACAGGGTCGGGAGAAGTATATATGGACTTTCGAGGAACCGATCTCGACGATTTTGAAGGAAGTATTCGTTTGGCCAAGGTGGAAATTGAACGCGATTTACATGTGTATCCGATTGATAGCATGGTGTTGCTTGCAACTCATCAGCCGGGATATCGGAGTATTGCACTTCATGGCGATATACTGGATGCCACAATTGAAGGCGATTTTTCTCCTTCATTATTGGATAAAAGTTTTAATAATTATTTGGCGCAATTGCTTCCAAACACTTCGAGATTTGAGCGCGTTGAATTGGCTTCTCAAGATTTTACCTTCGGATTAACATTAAAACGTGGACGGCAATTGAGTGAATTGATCTATCCAGGTTCGTGGGTGAATCAAGGGAGCATCGCTGGCTTCTTTAACTCGAGCAATTCAAGCATGGCCTTAAAAGCACAGGTCGATGAAGTAAATTACGAAGGTTTCATGTTCCATCAAATTGGGGTGCAAGCAGATTCGTCCATTGGCGATGAAAAATTCGGACTTCAGGTCTATTGTGGGGAGATTACAAAGTCTGATTCTGCCTTGGCCCATGGAGTAAATTTCGATTTCCAAGTACTCAAAAACGACATGGCTTTCAAGGTTGAGGCCTTTAGCGATTTGTATTCCAGCGAGGTCAACTTGAATGGGAATATTCTTTTCAGTGACTCCAGCATTTTTAGTCATTTTAAGCCCTCGTATGTGCGAATCGATACGCTCACATGGGAAATTGCGGACCATTCACGCTTGGGTATTTTGTATGATAGTATCATGGTGGTCGATAGCTTTCAATTAACCACCCTTCGGCAATCGCTTACATGCACTGGAGCATTATATGGAGATGATCGTGATCGCTTGTTTCTAGATTTTGATCAATTTGATCTTGCGGTATTGAATCCCTTCATATTCACTAATGGCGAAGGGAGTTTGGAAGGAATAGCTCAGGGTAATATCAATATTCAATCTTTCAAAGGAAGTATGCCGCTGTTCACCTCAAACTTGCGTGTCAAAAATCTTGGAGTGAATGGCGATGTGATGGGGAACTTAGAGCTGAACGCGCGTGTACCCAAGGGTTATGAGCTGATAACAGTCCATGGCTTACTGAAAGATGGCCCAACCCAGCGTATTGCCTTGTCGGGGTTTGTAAACACAGCAAAAAATGACGGTAGCTATAACCTGAAATTGGAGATGGACACCACACCACTGCAACTCTTTGAACCATTCTTGGTGGACTTGGTTTCCGAGCTAAAGGGAACAGGAAAGGGAGTAGTTCAAATCAGCGGGCCTTTGAATAAGCCTGTTCTGAAGGGGAAAATTTATCTCGAAGAAGCCGGGATGAAGGTCGATTACCTCAATACAAGTTATACCTTCAATTCCGCGGTTAACATTAGCAGCACTCGAATAGACTTGGGGCGTTTTCAAGTGAAAGATGAGCGGAATAATACAGGATACTGTTCAGGCTTTATCGGCCATGATTTCTTCGATGATTTTACTTTGAATATCGAACTAAGTAACCTGAAGAATTTCCTTTGCCTGAATACCACACTAGAAGAGAATGAATATTATTATGGAACCGCCCTGATGTCGGGTTCTGCAAGATTCACCGGGACATTTGACGATTTGATTATCGATGTAAAAGGAAAGGCAGAGAAAGGCTCATCCTTTTTTGTACCTCTTGAAAATTATGGTGGCTCAAGCGAATTAGAATTTATTCGATTTGTCAATTTTGATGAGGTCAACACGTCACAGACCTATCAGGATTTGTCGGGTATTCAGATGAATTTCGACTTAGAGATAACGCCAAGTACAGAGATTCAGCTCATCTTCGATTCAAAATTGGGTGATATCATACGAGCACGAGGAAACTCACACTTGCTGATGCAGATCAATAGTAATGGAGACTTCAAAATGTATGGTGAATATGAGGTGGAAGAAGGGGATTATCTCTTCACTGCGGTGAACCTCATCAATAAAAAGTTTGAGATTGAAAAAGGAGGGAAAATCACTTGGAACGGCGACCCCATGCAAGCCAATATGAACCTCGAAGCGGTGTATCATACCAAGGCATCTGTAGAGAATTTGGTGATCGGTGTGGTACCGACTGACGATTTGCCTGCCTACCGGCAAAGAACTGACGTGGAAGCAGTTATGAAATTACGCGGACCTTTAACGGCCCCTGAAATTCGATTTGATTTCCGGCTACCTAATATGGCTAGCATCAGTACCTCAGGGGTGAATGTGAGTTCGCTGAATACCATCATCCGACGTATCGAATCTGATCAAGAGGAAATGACAAGACAGGTATTTAGTCTTCTGGTGGCCAATACCTTTATCCGTCCTGCGGTGAATCAGCAATATACCGGAGGAGGGGATATTCAGGCGGGCTTATTTTCTTCAAGTGTGGGTGATTTGCTCTCCAATCAAGTGAGCAATTGGCTAGGGCAAATGAACACGAACTGGAATTTCGGGGTGAATTATGTGATGGGCAATCAGCAATCCGACCTACTATTTAACGCAAGCAGGAAATTTCTCGATGATCGACTGGAGATTGAAGGCACCTTTGCCACCAACTCAAACTTTTACAATAATATAAGTGCCATGTACAGTATCACCCCAGATGGAAAATTGCGTGTCAGAGCGTTCAATCGCACAGGAACCATTCAAGGAGCAGATCAGAACAATCCAACAAGCACGAATTTGAACCGAAATATCAATACACAGGGTTTGGGTTTATACTACAGTCTTGAGTTCGATAACCTCGATAAAGACCGCCGCACAATTCGTAAAAAATTGAAGGAAGAGAAAAAAGCGTCAGAGAACCCTTAAGTTTTCTTAAAATTGTAAAAAGAAATAGTATGGAAGAGGTGAAAAAGATAAGCCCTTGGGCTACCGGACTAAAATGGGGTATTATTGGGGGTATTGTTAGCGTATTGATTGGCTATCTCATGTCTTTGAATGTTGATTGGACGAGCTTTGAAGCAATAGAAACTTCGCGTAATTCACCTGCCCAATACATCACCTATATCGTGCTTGCTGCCATGATTATGTTGGCCATGTTTGAGCATAGAAAGAAGGATTTGGGAGGAGTAATGAGTTATGGTCGCTCAATCGGTGTGGCCATGGTAGTTTCAATTGCTTCTGGAGTTTGCTCTGCTATCTATGTTTATGCATTTTTCGGCATCATGCACCCAGAATTTCAGCAAATGATAATTGATCAGGCTTTAAGTAAGATGCAGGATGTTCCCCCAGAGCAAGAAGAACAAGTAATTAGCATGATGAAGATGACTACAGGACCCGCTGCTATGGGAATATTTACTCTGCTAGGAAATATTTTACTTGGCTTAGTAATTGGGTTACTTGGTGGCTTGTTTGCTCAAAAGGCAGAACAATAAATCGTATTCCCGTTATTTGTGCATAGAATGGATTTATCCCTTGTAATCCCCTTATTAAACGAAGAAGAATCGTTACCTGAACTTTCTGCCTGGATTCACCGGGTGATGGAAGCGAATAACTACAGCTACGAAGTCATTTTTGTGGATGATGGTAGCACGGATAATTCCTGGAATGTTATCCTCAATATTCAAAAATCTAACCCGAATATTCATGGTATCCGCTTTCGTAGAAATTATGGAAAATCGGCGGCCTTAAATGAAGGATTTGCAGCAACTCATGGCGATATCATCATTACCATGGATGCGGACCTTCAAGATAGTCCAGATGAAATCCCAGAACTACGTCGGCGCATAATAGAGGAGGAATTAGACCTCATCTCAGGCTGGAAGGAAAAACGCTTCGACCCCATTACCAAAACAATTCCCACCAAGCTATTCAATTGGGCCACCAGAAAAATGAGCGGCATCTATCTCCATGATTTTAATTGTGGTTTAAAGGCCTACCGTTCTGAAGTGACTAAGAGTATCGAGGTTTATGGTGAAATGCACCGCTATATCCCTGTTATTGCCAAATGGGCTGGCTTCCACAAGATTGGAGAGCAGGTGGTGCAACATCAAGCGAGAAAATACGGAACAACCAAGTTTGGCTGGGACCGCTTCATCAATGGCTTTCTCGATTTATTGAGCATTTTCTTTGTCGGGAAATTTGGTAAAAAACCCATGCATTTCTTCGGGCTTTGGGGCACTTTGATGTTTGTGCTCGGTTTTTTCGCTTCGGCCTATATCGGCATCGGAAAGCTGGTTGATCTGGCGCAAGGGGAACCAACGATTAAGGTAACAGATAATCCATGGTTTTTTATCGCCTTAACTACCATGATTCTCGGAACTCAACTTTTCCTATCGGGCTTCATTGGTGAACTTATCGGAAGAAGTTCTTCAGATAGAAACCACTATTTAGTAAAGGAACGGGTTTAATTCACAAGCAGTCGGAGTTGGTCCTTTAACGATGGATCGAAGATTTCTTTACCAACTTTTGGGTTACGCAGGTCGACTTCGATGATACTGGTTTCATCAATTTTAGTGAATACCTTGTCTTGATCCATGTCTACCATGGTTTTTACAAGAATCATTTGCTGCTTAGGATAGTAAAAATATTCTGAGAATAGTTGACCGTCTGGAGTGATTTGAACCAAGCTGTCACCACTTAAATTGGAAATATAAAGCATTACAGGGTCGGCTGAATTGTATTTTCCGTCTTGATTGAAGTCCTCTCTCACCATGCGGTAAAAAATGCAAGGTCTTTCGAATTCGCGATGAATAGCAAAGGAGAGGATATGCAAGCTATCCGATAAAAGCGGCTTGGTGATTTTTGTTTCCAAGTTATAGAAAAGAATATTTCTTATATCACTGTCCTCCTCACTGGGATTATAATATTCCATGGATGCATTGTTGTCGTAAAGGTTGGCAGTCCTGGTCTTAAATGTCATCACATTGGAACTTCCTGTTCCATCACCAAAATCTCTTAGTTTCTCTTCAGGAGGTCTTTCATTAATTTGAGGCTGATAATAATTCACCCCAACGGGGAAAAGTAGCATTTCCGCATTTCCATAATCCATAGGGTTTCCTATGACCAGTGCAGGCACATGATTGCTTGTGTCTTCCTTTTTTGAAGTACAGGAATTAAAAGCAAAAACAGCAATAATCAATGCGGAGAAAATGGAATTAGTGCTAAGCATAAAAGAAGATACTATTTAATAATAAGTCTCAATTTTACTTGCTTTAGGGCTTTAACAGCACTTCCATCAGTCTCTCAAGCCCTAATTCCCTGGCACGATTTCGCTCGTGATAGAATCCCATGGTGATTTTTAAAAAATCGACCTCATCTTCATAAAAAACAAGCTCCATCGTAAGGTTGCCATAACGGCGATTAATGGGCAGCCCAAGTTTCATTTCCTCGAAAACATCAGGCTTCATATAGTGACGCTCAATTTTTTCATGCACCCCGCCGTCTAAAATATCCTTTCGTTTATCGGACATATAGTTGTAGTACCCTTCTTCCAAAATTCTTTCTTTCCAGAAATCCATCAAGTAGCGGTAATCATCGGTATCCCAATCATCCAAAGCATGGATGACGAAAATTGCATAGGTGGGTGTTTGAATAACATCGCAGTCGATACTGCGCCTGCCGAGTACAGATAGCTCGTACATTTCTCTGATTCGCCGAATAGCAGTATGCCTATCTGACCCTATTTTCCAAAGGTCGTAAGCGTAATCATAGGTCTCTGCGCGGATTAATTTTCTGGATGTTCGCATAGTTCATAGTTAAAGGCCAAACGAATTAATTTTCTATTTCGTATGTCTATCGCATGATTTTTAGCATTTTTTTAAAGTCTGTAGTAATAATAAAAATGCCAAAGCGTCGTTTACCTTCTTTCGTTTCCTCGTATTTACCCGCGTACTGTTTCCGTAAACTCCGTCATTATGAAAAATGTTTTTACCTTTTTTGCGCTGACTTCCACCTTAATAGGCGTCGGCGTTTTGCTTCAACCTCAACCGCTTGCCAATATACATGGAACAGTACATGCCGCAGAAACCAAAGTTTGGGTTGCTAAATTGGATCTATATGATAGTAGTCACCATTGGTTGCGCAGCACCCTCAGCGACAAGCAGGGGCGTTTTAATTTTGACTCGATTCAGGCGGGTAGTTATTTTATTACAGCGGCACACTCATCCTATCAAAACAAGGAAATTGCAGTTACGGTGATGGATGGAAAATCAATCGAGCTAAATATTGAAATGTCGGTCCACCCGAAGCGCGATGAGGTGACTACCAAAACGGAAGAATCAAAACGATTAAAGCGCAGAATACCCCCAGCTGCAAGAGGAGAGATGATGCTAATGGAAGAGGCAGAGGAAATGGCTAGCGACATGCCGGCACTGGCAGAAAAGGGATCTCCAACGCCGGTCGGACCCGGCACCTTAACAGCAGGAGAGATCAACGACTTCAGTAAATGGGTGCTTTGGGAAGACCTCACCCAAACCAAGTTTGAAAGCTTCCAAAAGCAGTGGGGCTTTTATTTGAAAAATCGCTATTCGGTACAAGTGACCTATGACAACGGAAACCCCGTTGTTGACGCGCCGGTTAAATTGTTATCTGACAAAAATGAGGTTGTCTTCATCGCGCGAACGGACAATACCGGCAAGGCTGAATTATGGGCCGATATGGTTCCAGATGTGAAAGATAAGATGGCCAGGAGGTATAAAGCGGTGGTTCGTCATCAAGAACAAGATATACCCTTTCCGAAACTCGATGCCTTTCCAACAGGCATCAATACCCTAAAAATTAAAGGTCCATGTTCGGTTTCCAATGTCTTAGATATCGCCTTCGTGGTAGATGCAACAGGTTCCATGGGAGATGAAATCAATTACCTAAAAACCGAATTGAAAGACGTTATAGAACGGGTACAACAAGAGAATCAATCCTTGCAAGTACGCACTGCTTCGGTTTTTTACCGCGACCATGGCGATCAATACCTCACGCATGAAAGTGATTTCACACCCACTATATCATCAACTCTCGACTTTATTCAAAATCAATATGCGGCTGGGGGAGGAGATTTTCCAGAGGCTGTTGATGAGGCACTCGACGCTACATTAAACCGACTATCATGGAGTTCGGAAGCCCGCGGCAGAATCTTGTTCCTTGTCCTGGATGCTCCTCCCCATCAAGCCGATTCGGTGGTGAAACGCATGCACCAACTCGTATATAAGGCTGCGGCCATGGGTGTTCGCATCATCCCAATAACTGGATCTGGAATCAATAAAGACGTCGAGTTTTTAATGCGTTCAATGGCCCTAGCTACGAACAGTACCTATGTTTTTCTCACCGACCATAGTGGGGTAGGAAACAAACATTTGGCTCCTTCCACCGATAATTTTGATGTGCAAAAATTGAATGACCTGATGGTGAACATCATCAACCGTTATGCAGGAACTGTCGAATGCGACCCCAAGTTTGATACGCCTGAGGCAGATAGCTCTCGAACAGAAATTCAGGTTCCAACAGACAGTACAGTACAGAATTATGAGCTTCTCGCATTGAATTGCTATCCTGTTCCAAGCACAGGGCCTATCACCTTTGAAGTGAGTCATGTAGGTGGTCAAATCTATGTGATGGATGCCAATGGGAAGGTGGTTTTACGGTTTGAAATGAAAGAACAATTGAAGTTCCAAACCAATGTACAGATGCTCGCTTCTGGCTATTATTTCATCCGTTATGAGCTGAAGGGTAAATGGGTAAGTCAAAAAATAGTGCTGGTCCATTCTTAGCCTTTGTTGCTGGAGACTGGCTATTTTAGGCACTTTTGTGGCGCTAGAATACTCGCGCAGTTTCCTTTAGCTTTGCAGCCAATTGCGAAGGAAGGAATGAAGATTACATTTTGTGGAGCAGCACGACAAGTAACCGGCAGTATGCACTTGCTGGAATTAGAAAGCGGATATAGGGTATTGGTTGATTGCGGACTCGACTATGAGCAACAACGTGAATTTCATCGCGGTGCCAAGGTGAATTTCCCTTTTATGCCGTCCAGCATCGATTTGGTTATCCTCACTCATGCCCACGTGGATCATTCTGGGAACTTGCCAACATTGGTCCGTCAGGGTTTTGAAGGGAAGATCCTTTGTACCCCTCCAACAGCGGAACTCACAAGCTTTCTATTGCTCGATTCCCTAAAGATTATGGAAATCGAAATGCGCAAGAAGGAAGCCAATCGCAAGAAAGGCAAGAAGGGAGCAAATCAAGGATCTATTTATGGATTCCGAGATCTGAATGAGGCGCTAGATCGTTTGGTTACCCTGCATTTTCATCAGGATTTTGTAGTGAATGAAAACCTCTCCATCCGATTCCAGGAAGCAGGTCATATTTTGGGTGCTGCATCTGCCAAGCTCACCATCATGGAAAAAGGTAAAAAGAGGGTCGTTGGATTTTCCGGTGATTTGGGAAATTATAGTTCCAAACTCATGAAAGACCCGTCACCTTTCGACGGCATAGATTACCTCATTACAGAAAGTACCTACGGAGGCCGCACCCATGCTGCCACTAGAACTCCGGAAGAAGAATTGATGTATTATATCGATGAAACCTGCGTAAAACAACCTGGCCGACTCGTAATTCCTGCATTTTCAGTTGGACGAACCCAAGCAATTATCTTTGCCTTGAACGAATTGTTTGTGCAAGGTAGATTGCCGGATATTAAGTTTTTTGTGGACAGTCCACTTGCCATTCGCACCACCGATACCTACTCGAAATACAGCGAGTACATGAACGAAGAATCGCAGGCTTTCATGCGTAAATATGGCGCCTTATTCGATTTCGAATACCTGCATTATATCGAAGACAAACGCGGCAGCGAACGCCTTGCCGACCACTATGAACCTTGTGTAATTATCTCTGCTGCAGGCATGGTAGAAGGAGGAAGGATCCAGGAACATGTGCGGAATAATATCCGCAACACCTTTTGTACTATCCTAATCGCTGGTTTCTGTGCAGACGGAACCCTGGGTCAGCGCTTATTGAGCGGACAAGATCATATCTATATCAATGGAAAGGAATTCCCCGTTTTCGCTAAAGTGGCAAAAACCGATGCCTTCAGCGCCCACCCCGACCATCAAGGACTAAAAACTTTTATCGAAGGAAGTGGAGGCAAAAACCTCAAAGGTATCTTCTTGGTCCATGGCGAAGAATCATCCATGCTCAGCCTCGAAAGCGACCTTCAACTCCACGGCTACGACAATGTTTTCGTTCCGGAGAAAGTGGAGCAATTCGAGATTCTCTGATTTGCAAAATGGGATTTGCAATTTAATTACCGTCACCTGAGCGTAGCCTAAGGGCGACGTTTGTCTCAAATATTTAGTCTAACCATCTGACTGTCTAACCATCTCACTATCTACCCCACTCATCGTCTTCATTTCACCGACAAGATATGACACTCTGTCAGTTTTTTCTTTCTTATCCCTTGTAGCCGATGTATTTTTGTGCTTCATATGGATTTGCAAGCGATAAAGCAGCGCTTCGAGATTGTAGGGAATTCTATCAAGCTGAATTTAGCTTTGGAAACAGCCCTCAAAGTAGCGCCAACAGATATAACAGTATTGATTAATGGAGAAAGTGGAGTGGGAAAAGAAGCCTTCTCTAAAATTATCCATTCGAGCAGCCCAAGGAAACATGGTCCTTTTATCGCCGTGAACTGCGGAGCGATACCAGAGGGAACCATCGACTCGGAATTATTCGGTCACGAAAAAGGTTCCTTTACGGGAGCATCAGATACCCGTAAAGGTTATTTTGAAACCGTGGGTGGTGGAACTATATTTTTGGATGAAGTGGGAGAGCTTCCTTTGGATACCCAAGCCCGACTTCTTCGCGTCTTAGAAACAGGAGAGTTCATTAAGGTGGGTTCTTCTAAGGTTCAAAAAACGGATGTGCGCGTAGTTGCCGCAACCAACCGCGATTTATTGGAGCGGGCTGCTCAGGGGAAATTCCGTGAGGACCTGTATTACCGCTTGTCTACCGTGCCAATTCGAGTTCCAGCACTCAAAGAACGGAAAGAAGATGTTTACCTTCTCTTTCGCAAGTTCGCTACCGTATATGCAGAGAAATACCATACGCTTCCAGTCGAACTGGATATCGAAGCACAGCAGGTCCTAGAAAACTACCGCTGGCCAGGAAATGTTCGACAACTCAAGAATATGGTCGAACAAATTTCTGTACTCGAAGGCGACAATAAACGTTTAAGAGCCCAAGATATCCTAAAATACATCCCGGAAGAAGGAAGTAGTTTACCAGCATTATCCAAAAAAGACGATAATGGATTTTCGGAACGCGACATCTTCTACAAGGTTTTATACGACTTGAGGAATGATATGGCCGACTTGAAGAAGGTCGTAATCAAACTCATTGAAAACGGCGGTGCGCAAGAGGATTTTATTGAAGATAATGAAGAACTATTGCAAAAGGTTCTTTCGTATAATGAGCAGGAACCGAATCATTCGTCGCATTCATCCAATGGAAATTCCGTGTCTAATCCCGTAATTGTTCGTCCGAATTCATCTTCCCATGAACATGATATCCATGAAGTGTATATCGAAGCACAGGAAGCACATGAAGAGGAGAACCTATCTTTGGAGGATAAGGAACGAGAAATGATCCGCAAGGCATTGGAGAAACACCGCGGTCGTCGCAAGAAGGCCGCTACAGAACTTGGGATTTCGGAACGGACCTTGTATCGGAAGATCAAACAATATGAACTCGAGGAAATCTGATGGGTAAAAAGCTGTTATTATTAATTCTCACTGTATTTTTAATGCAGTCCTCGTGTAAGATGAATTACAGTTTCACTGGCGCGCAAACGGGTACAGCTGAAACCGTAAGCGTGAAATATTTCACCAATATTGCCCCCTTGAATAATCCATCGGCTAGTCAGACTTTTACCGAAAAGCTGAAAGATAAATTTGTACGGGAAACGCCTTTGAAGCTTATTGATGATAATGGAGATATGATGCTGAGCGGGAAGATTATTGATTATAATGTTAGCCCTGTCGCCATTCAACAGAACGTAACAGCCGCTCAAAACCGATTAACCATTGCTATTCAGGTAAAGTTTGTCAATAAAACGGATAGCAAATATGATTTCGAAAAAACTTTCAGCAACTTTGAAGACTTCGACGCCACAAAGAGCTTAAGTGCCGTGGAGAATGATTTGGTGAATACTATTTGTGACAAGATTGTTCAAAACGTATTTAACGATGCCGTTATTAATTGGTAAAGATGGACGCAAGCTGGCTAATAGATCGATTAAAGAACCCCAATCTCCTTGAACGAGGGGATGAAAGGCATTTACGTGAGTTAATAGCAAGCTACCCTTACTTTTCTGCTCCTTACCTTTTGTTAGCTAAAAGCCTTAAAGACCAGAATCATCCCGCCTTCGATGATTTATTGCCTCTGATTTCCTTACAAGCCTTCGATCGGAAAAGGTTGTTTAAGTTGGTGCATGAAAATAAGCCCTTCGACTCGGCGAAAAGCCACGCAGTACCTCAGCCAAATAGCTCCGGCACAAGCGGTTATGATGAAGAGATCGAGGTTAAGGCTGAAGAAGAGATTGAGGCTAAAGTTGAAAATGATATTCCGGTCTCTGAGCCTGTCGAAGGGATAGAGGTTGAGCCCCTATCACTATCGGGGGAGCTTGAAAATGAAGTTCCGGTCTCTGAGCCTGTCGAAGAGATAGAGGTTGAGCCCCTATCACTATCGGTGGAGTTTGAAAATGATGTTCCGGTCTCTGAGCCAGTCGAAGGGATAGAGGTTGAGCCCCTATCACTATCGGGGGAGCTTGAAAATGATATTCAGGTCTCTGAGCCTGACGAAGAGATAGAGGTTGAGCCCCGGTCACTATCGGGGGAGCTTGAAAATGATGTTCCGGTCTCTGAGCCTATCGAAGAGATAGAGGTTGAGCCCCGATCACTATCGGCGGAGCTTGAAAATGATATTCCGGTCTCTGAGCCTGTCGAAGAGATAGAGGTTGAGCCCCTATCACTATCGGGGGAGCTTGAAAATGACGTTCCGGTCTCTGAGCCTGTCGAAGAGGAGGTGCCCCTTGAAGAACCGGTTTCCCGCTTTGCGGTGAATTTTGAGGAGGTCGAAAAAGCCGAAGAGTCGGAAGCGGAAGAACACGAAGAAATTCAGGAGATACCCTTTTTAACTAAGACTGAGCCCTTCGGCTACGCTACACCTGCGCTAAACAGCTCAGGCCCACGCGGTCAGGATGACGACACTGTTGCAGAAAATGCAGCTCCGGTCTCTGAGCCTGTCGAAGAACGGGAGGTTGATCTAATAATCGAAAGGCCCTCTTTAACCCGAGACCCAGAGTCCATTCCTCAAAAAAATGACTTTCTGCATTGGCTCGATAAATTAGCGCCGATAAGTGAGGAGAATGGGGCGTTTGAGTCTTTCGGCCACGCTACACCCGCGCTAAACAGCTCCGGCGCACACGGTCAGGATGATGAGATTGAAGTTAAGGCGGAAGCTGAGGTTGAACAGCCAGAACCTCTAACCCAAAACCCAGAACCCCTTAACGAGTCCATTCCAACGGAACAAATTGCATTAATCGATAAGTTTATAGAAACCAATCCGAGTGTGCAGCGTGTACAAGAAAAAATGTATGACCCTGCTGTCCAGGCTAAGGAAAGTGAGCGATTAGATGATACGCTTATGACCGAAACCATGGCCCGGATTCTAGTGAAACAAGAGAAATTTGAAAGGGCAATCGACGCATATAAGAAATTGCAGTTGAAATATCCGCAGAAAAGCGATTACTTTGCAGCCCTTATTGAGGAAATTAATAGAAAAAGAAGCTGATGTTTACATTAATAAGTATACCGATTGTTGTTGCTGCCGTCCTTTTGATCTTGGTAGTTTTGATTCAAAATCCGAAAGGTGGAGGTATTGCCTCAAACTTTTCTGCAGGAAATAATATCATGGGCGTGAAACGTACCACTGATTTTATTGAGAAATTGACATGGGGATTGGCCATAGGAATTATTGTTCTTACTTTGAGCTCTAATGCTTTCGTAGGCACGTCAACGTCTGAAGAGGCTCCTAAATCTATTATGCAAGAACAATATGAAGATGCTCCTGCAGCTCCTGTTCAAGGAAATCAAGTTCCTGGTGGACAAGAGCAAGTACCTGCAGGTCAAGAGCCAGCACCTGCAATAGGTGATGATTAAGGACAGTAAAAATTAGGCCCATTGGGCTTATTGCCAACTTGATTGGCAAAAAGAAGCAATATTTCGTTTACGGAGTATTGCTTTTTTTGTTGGGGCCGAGGCTGAAGTAGGAAACGCCAGCGGAATCTCCTTATCATTTGATTATACGCACCACTTTAATCTGAAAACCGCGGTTCAGAATAGCCAAATCGTTAATACAAAAAATAGCCCCCATTTCCATCGCTGAATGAAAACAGGGGCCGACTCGCGTATGAAACCAAACCAATTATCAACGCATTGTCTGATAGATATAATTTTTTATCTCTGTAGCATTTGTAAATTCTTTCGGTACAGGAACCAGAATTTGAATTCCTTCAATTGGGTTTAAATCTGAGGTGTTTTTTACGGCGATTTGGTTTCCTTCTAGTACAAGTAAAAGAACAGAGTTTGATCCATCTCTTACGGGAACAGTATAGTTTGCAGCAGAGTTGCCTAGGAATAATAATCCTTTGGATTTTGGCATGATGCAATAGGCGGCAATAATTGGCAATGGTTCTTTTTTAGTATCAGTGAAACGGCAAGCAATATTCTTATTCGCTCTAATTTTAGGGTTGTCACAGTTCCAGATTCCGAAGCCATCGACACTAAAAGTCCGGCTGATTTTTTCTACTGTTTTTCTTTGCTCTACAAGACGTTTTTGCATTTCCTCATATGCGATTTCTGCCTTTTTTTGAGCTTCTTGGGCTTCCATGATGAGGCGTTTTTCCTCGGCTTTTTTAGCCGCTAATTTTTGCTCGTAATCGGCAATTAGACTCGCGTATTGCTTTTGCGCCTTAGCGAAGTCCTCCTCTGCTATTACAGGAATTACAATTAATTCAATTTCTTGTCTTGGACTTCCTTTGCTGGCTACTTTTGTCAAAATCATCTTATAGCGACTTGCAGAGTGCCGTTTTAATTCGATGTTGTTCCAATCGACTTTGTAGAGCTCTTGCGTAAATACCTTGTCTTCCGGAGCCACCTCGAAAAGCATTTTTTCGAAGCTTGCAAGTTCTGGGAAGTCTTTAAAGTCTACTTCGAGGTTAAAGGTTGGGCGCGAAATAGTTGCCTTTTGTGGCGCTTTTGGTTTTTCGTTCTCAAGCTTGCTGATTTCTGATTTGATGGCAGTTACTCCATCATTAATAGGTGTTATGAAAGTTGGTGCAGGCCTTTCTTCTATTTTTCCATTATCGACGACGGGTTCTTGAACAGTCGTGTTCTCTTTTTTGCTCTGGGTACTGCCTTTAGGAAGCCAACCGTTTTCCTCATCTAATTGGTAGAGGTTATAAGCGCCCTTTACTTCATTTTTAAGCGTGATTTCCACTTTTTTTCCTGCAGCCATTTTAAGTTCTTTTCCACCTTGAAAGGCGCGAAGTTCGGTCATGCCAGCTGTTTCAAAATAGTAGCTTGTGCCGGCGGAATCGTAATGCATCGGAATTCCACTCAAGGCAATGTCAATCGGATCTATAAACTCACGGAAACGGTATTCAACTTTTCCGTTTACAGCTTGATTGTTTTCATCGACTACACAGGATCCAGGAATACGAATGATTGTTCCGCTTTCGAGTGAGATGATGCCACCTTTTTTAGCATCGAGGGTATGGCTGCTATATGCCATATCCCATTCTTTCACCGGAAGACGTACAAGAGGCGCTCGTACTATATCTTCAGAGTCCTCTTGCGTTCTGGGCATCGTCTCCGGAATATTTTGCTCTACCTGTCGTTGTATCGCTTCTTCTTTATTCGAAGGAAGTAGGGTCCAGGTAAGGATGGCTCCAATGATCAGGATGCTGGATCCTGCAATGTATAGCCAACTGTTAAACCCGCCATTTCCTTGGCCTCCCTTCGCTCCGCCACCTGAAGCTCCAGCGAGCACCGCATTAAAATCTTGCTTGCGGTTAATCTCTTCCGTGCTTAGCGGCTTTCTGTCTATGTTATGTTTCCCGTTCGTTCTCATTTCTATCTTTCTTAAGCTACCCTCGAGATGATCATTTTCATTTTGTCAAGCAGGCGATATAAGCGCACCTTGGCATTGTTCTCTGTGAGCTCCAGAATCTCCCCGATTTCCTTGAAACTTCTTTTTTCAAAAAAGCGCATTTCGATCAATGTTTGACTCTCTGGTTCGAGCTGATCCATCACCTCAATCAATTTATCTATATAGGGTTCATAACGGTCTTCATTCATTTCTTCCATCATCGCATCAACACCTGCACTTTCGATATTCAAGCAGCGGTTTTTGCTATTGCTGCGAAAATGTTGATTCAATTCATTGAGTGCGATTCGGTACAACCAAGAACTAAAAGGGAGTCCTCGATCTTCATATTTATTCAACTTTTCTAAGGCTTTGATAAAGGTCTGTTGTGTCAGGTCTTGGGCAAGATTTTGATCATCCAAGCGTTGGTAAACAAAGCGGAATATGGGTTCAAAATAGCGTCCGTAGAGAGGAGCGAAGGCTTGGGGATCGCGTCGTGCTGCTTCCAGCATGTGACGTTCCTCTTCCAGCTTTTCCTGGTCAACGTGATATTTTGAGTTCGTATTCATGGATTCTATTTTCAGAGTCTGTACCAAAGGCCTATTGTAAAAACGTTGTCAGTCGCCATTAATTCTTCTTTTTTTCCGAATGGGATGGAATATCCTAGATTAAATTGGAAATCGTGAACTATTCCATAAGGAATTTGAAAGCTAATATAAGGTTGAAAGCTATGCTTAACCTCACTCTTTGCAGCAAATTCGCCGCTCAGACCAAGGCTGAGAACTTCATACCCATGTGAGCTTAAAACATCAGCTTGAGCGTATATACGCATTTGAGCACCTTTTGATTGATGAATTCGACCAATTACGCCAACATGCGCATAATGCCATAATGTAATTCGTTCAATTCCCAATTCTCCATACCATCCGTTTTCATATCCTGTTCCAGTCATTATATAAGTATGTCTTCTTGGGCTCGGTGTAACTCGACACCCGCAGAAACAACGCCAGCTAAAACGGTTTATCGTATCCGGATTTTCACGCATTAACTTCTCAAAATCTGTTTTTTCTTTTGACTTCTTAACTTTTATGGTACCAGTTTGTCCGTATAGGAAGGTTCCAAAGAAAATGGTCGATATGAGCAGAAGGCGTTTCATCTTTTATGCTTTTCTACACCCATAATGCAAGAGGGAACAAAAAGATACAGAAGAAATGAAAGTTTTTTTTAACTGGCTGTATTTTAGGTGATAAAGTTTCCCTTGTCGTTCCGAAAGGTTCTCGGTTCAAGGTCACAGGAATCGATAATAGAAATGCCCCTAACCCGAAACCCGAAACCCGAAACCCTTCCCCTCAAGGTCCTAGCTGTCAGTTGGTTGAAGCCGATATTGTTGATAATGTGCTAATTAAAGCGAAAAAATAGGTAAGAATGCCTATATTTGCGGGGCTGATGCAGGGTATAGATGCGTTGATTTTCTTGGTCTACATGGCCGCGATGCTGGGGGTTGGGTTCTTTTACCACCGGAAAAACTCCGAGACGGACGACTATTATGTAGGCGGTCGGTCGATGGGAGCTTGGCATATTGGTTTATCGGTTGTGGCGACAGATGTTGGTGGAGGCTTCTCCATCGGCTTGGGTGGCTTAGGCTTCGCCATGGGACTATCTGGTTCCTGGATGCTTTTCACGGGACTGATTGGCGCTTGGATGGCGGCTGTTGTCTTAATTCCTCGTGTAAAAGGCAATCCCGCATTTGCAAAATTCCTCACATTTCCTGAACTTTTTCGTTACTTTTTTGGCAAGCGAGTAGGCCTAATTGCTGGCTTTATTTCGCTCATTGGCTATATAGGTTTTACGAGCTCACAGCTCCTTGCTGGAGCGAAACTAGCTGGGTCAACCTTTGATGCGATAAGTTTAAACCAAGCCTTGCTCATCATGGGCTTTGTGGCAGTTATCTATACGGTATTGGGTGGATTAAAGGCGGTCATCTATACCGATACCATACAATGGATTATCCTCATTGCTGGGCTAGCTGGCATTGCGATTCCAATGGCTTGGGTTTCAGTTGGCGGATGGGAAACAATACAAGCGACACTTCCCCCAGAAATGCTTCGTCTAGATAATGTTTCTTGGCAACAGATTTTATCATGGTCCTTCACCATCATCCCTATTTGGTTTGTTGGCATGACACTCTACCAAAGAATTTATGCCAGCAAGGATGTGAAAAGCGCAAAGAAGGCATGGTTTATTGCTGGACTCTTAGAATGGCCGCTTATGGCATTTATGGGGGTACTATTAGGAATGTTGGCGCGGGTGGCGGTTGAAACAGGACAAATGGAAGCGGCAGGTAGTTTAGTTGATCCTGAATTGGGATTGCCCTTATTGCTGAAGGCCATTCTCCCTGCTGGATTGATGGGGCTCGTTTTGGCCTCTTATTTTTCCGCGATACTTTCCACTGCAGATTCTTGCTTGATGGCGGCGTCTGGAAATCTAACAACGGATATTTTACATCGTTGGACTTCCAAGCTCCCTCTCAATAGACAATTAAAATACTCCCAATACTTTACCCTGATAATTGGGGTTGTGGCCCTTTTGATTGCAGCCGTCAGTACCGAGGTGCTCGATCTCATGCTGTATTCTTATGCCTTTATGGTATCAGGCCTCCTCGTTCCACTATTAGCAGGTCTCTATACCAAGAATAGAAACCCGTGGGCTGCAGGAATTACCATGTTGGGTGGCGGACTCAGTACCATAACACTCCAGGAAATGCTAAAGGCAGGGGTGATTCAAGAATTGCCTTTGCAGCTCGACGCAAATATTTTTGGGCTTGCAATAGCATCAATACTCTATCTTACATTATCAAATCTTCTACCAAATGACAGACTCTACCATGAAACAAGCTGATTCAATATCGTACAAAACACTCACGGCAGTGGACCAGGTTACCCAAACAGAAAAACTTAAGATAGCCAAGTTCTTGCATGCGCATTTAGAGCAGTATGGAGATCCTCAAAAAGACATACTGAAGTGTTTGGATTATGCCACAAGCTATTTCAATCACCAAGGCGGATTCATCATACTGGCTGAGGAAAATGGAGAAATACTGGGAACAGTGGTAATGAATCAGACCGGTATGGAGGGATATATTCCAGAGAATATCTTGGTATACATTGCGGTTCATAATGGCCATAGAGGTCGTGGAATTGGAAAAGGACTAATGACAAGAGCGATAGATTTTGCCAAAGGAGGTATTGCCCTGCATGTTGAGCCAGATAATCCTGCGCGCTTTTTGTACGAAAAACTCGGGTTTACGAGTAAGTATGTTGAAATGAGAAAAACCAAATAATGGCCTACCTAAACTTATACCGCGATGCACTTGCTCATAATTATCAGTTTCTGACGAAATTATTTGATCAGGATGATATGCATTGGGGCGTTGTATCGAAATTGCTATGCGGTAATCAAATTTATTTGCAGGAGCTATTGGATTTAGGCATTCGAGAAGTTCATGATTCGCGAGTGAGTAACCTTAAAACCATCAAGCAAATGAATGCAGAGGTGCAGACAGTCTATATCAAGCCTCCTGCGAAGCGTAGCATTCCAAGTATTGTGAAGTATGCGGATGTAAGCATGAACACAGAACTCAGCACACTCAAACTTCTATCGGACGAAGCGATTAGGCAAAAGAAAATCCATAAAGTAATTATTATGGTGGAGATGGGTGACCTCAGAGAAGGGGTAATGGGAGAACATCTGGTTCATTTCTACGAATCAGCATTTGAGCTTCCTGGCATTGAAATCATTGGATTGGGAACAAACCTCAATTGTCTCCATGGTGTGATGCCAAGTACCGATAAATTGATTCAGCTAAGTCTCTATAAACAAATTATTGAACTCACCTTTAAACGAGAAATTCCATGGATATCTGGAGGGACTAGTGTCACCATTCCACTCCTAATCAATAAACAACTGCCAAAGGAGGTCAATCATTTTAGAATTGGAGAGACCTTATATTTTGGTTCAGACCTATTTACAGGAGAGGTAATTCCAGGAATGCGGGATGATGTTTTGGAATTATTTACCGAAATCATTGAAATCACAGAGAAGCCAATGCTGCCAATTGGAGAAATGGCCGCTAACCCGCAGGGGGTTACACTGGATATTGACCCAGAACTCTACGGCAAAACATCTTCACGAGCCATCGTTGATATAGGATCATTGGATATTGATCCAAAATACTTGGTTTATGATGATAAGGATTTCGAAATCGTCGGGTCGAGCTCAGATATGCTGGTATTGGATCTTGGGGATAATGCAAAGAAGCGGAAAGTGGGAGACCTCATTCCATTCCGACTGAAATATATGGGTGCACTTGGATTACTGAATTCGTATTATATCAGCAAGGTGGTCAGCGAATCAAATGGAGAAAGCAAAGTGGTTGTTAAAGAAGCAAAACAATCAGCAAAGAGGTGAAGCAAACCAAAACCACAGCAACAAACCACCATTTTGAATGGAGCGTGTCTGCAAGTCCACGTTTTCTCTGATCACGGAATTCATGGTAGAAGGCTTCGGCCTGATTTAAATCATTGCGACCGAGCAAACTAGGCTGGGCAAGTTCTTTGCGCAGCGCCTGTTGAAAACGCAATAAGCCCGCAAATTCTTCATCTTGCATGCGAATGCGAAACAGCGCGAGCTCTTCTTGGCTCAGGGTTTCGTCTAGGTAGTTGTCTACCAATTCAAAGTCTTTATCCGTAATTTCCATCGACCGCTTTTCTGGCTAACTACTTACTTGATGCCTTTTGATTCAGATTTGCTGCTTGGAGCTTGTCATTTTTTCGTCCAATTTGTCAGTTTCTTAGCATAAAGCCTGCAATTTTTTCCTGATTTGGTACTTGGCACAACTCGTGACCCATACAAGCAAAGTCTATAAATACTATGGCAATGAATATTAAACCTTTGGCAGACAGAGTTCTAGTTGAACCTGCGCCAGCCGAATCAACAACAGCAAGCGGCATTATCATCCCTGACACCGCAAAAGAAAAACCTCAAAGAGGAACTGTAGTAGCGGTTGGAACTGGAAAAGTTGATGAACCAATGACCGTGAAAGAAGGCGATACCGTATTGTATGGGAAATACGCCGGAACCGAACTTCAAGTAGAGGGCAAAGATTATTTGATCATGAGAGAATCCGACATCTTTGCGATTCTTTAATTCTATTATCCAACTAGCATTTAATTAAGAACAAGAAATGGCAAAAAATATTCATTTTAATATTGAGGCACGCGACTCCATGAAAAAAGGAGTTGACGCATTAGCTAATGCAGTGAAGGTTACCCTCGGACCTAAAGGACGTAATGTCGTAATCGAGAAAAAATTTGGCGCACCACAAATTACCAAAGATGGGGTGTCTGTTGCCAAAGAAATTGAACTTTCTGACCCTGTTGAAAACATGGGTGCACAAATGGTAAAAGAGGTAGCTTCTAAAACTGCAGATCAGGCAGGTGATGGAACGACAACGGCTACTGTTTTGGCGCAGGCCATCATTACTGCTGGTTTGAAAAACGTGGCAGCAGGTGCAAATCCTATGGATTTGAAAAGAGGAATCGATAAAGCAGTTGCGGCTGTTGTGGCGAACCTTAAAACCCAATCAACTACTGTAGGCGACGATTTCAAAAAAATCGAGCAAGTGGCTGCTATTTCTGCGAACAACGACGAAGTAATCGGAAAACTGATTGCTGATGCGATGAAGAAAGTAGGAAAAGACGGTGTGATCACTGTGGAAGAAGCCAAAGGAACTGAAACCGAAGTAAAAACGGTGGAAGGAATGCAATTCGACCGCGGTTATCTTTCTCCATACTTTGTAACCAATACAGAGAAAATGGAAGCGGATCTTGAGAATCCATATATCCTTATCTACGACAAGAAAATTAGTAATATGAAAGAATTGCTTCCAATCTTGGAGCAATCAGTTCAATCTGGTCGTCCGCTGTTGATTATTGCTGAAGATATCGAAGGAGAAGCCTTGGCTACTCTGGTGGTAAACAAAATCAGGGGCTCCCTCAAAATTGCTGCTGTGAAAGCTCCAGGATTTGGCGACCGTAGAAAAGCCATGTTGGAAGATATCGCCATCCTTACTGGTGGAACAGTTATCAGCGAAGAGCGTGGATATAAACTTGAAAATGCAGACTTGAGCTTTTTGGGTCAAGCAGAGAAAGTGACCATCGACAAAGACAATAGCACCATCATCAATGGAGCTGGTAAAAAAGAAGATATCACCTCTCGTGTAAACCAAATCAAAGCGCAAATCGAAAGCACTACTTCGGATTACGATCGCGAAAAATTGCAAGAGCGTTTGGCGAAACTCAGTGGTGGAGTTGCTGTACTCTATATCGGTGCTGCTACTGAGGTTGAGATGAAAGAGAAGAAAGACCGCGTTGACGATGCCTTGCATGCAACACGTGCTGCAGTGGAAGAAGGAATCGTTGCCGGTGGTGGTACTGCCTATATCCGCGCAGTTGCTACTCTTGGCGACATGAAAGGTGTGAACGATGACGAAACAACCGGAATCGCTATCGTAAAACGTGCGATTGAAGAGCCATTGCGCCAAATCGTATTCAACGCTGGTGGTGAAGGTTCAGTTGTGGTGCAAAAAGTAAAAGAAGGAAAAGACGACTTCGGATACAATGCACGTACCGAGGTTTACGAAAACCTCATCGCTGCTGGTGTTATCGACCCAACTAAAGTAACCCGTGTAGCACTCGAGAATGCCGCATCTGTTGCGAGCATGCTCTTAACTACAGAGTGTACGATTGTTGAAGAAAAAGAAGACAAACCATCCATGCCAGCTATGCCAGGCGGCGGAATGGATATGGGATACTAGTTCTCAGCACGCCAATAATTTCTCGAAACCCCGAGCTCGAAAGAGTATCGGGGTTTTTAATTTGCACTTTTCGAGCTTTATTAAATTGGGCTCGTTCTTTGATATGCGAACATTATACATCTATCATTTTATGAAACATATTTCTGGAATATTATTCCTTGCTCTGCTCACTACAGCAGTATCGGTTCAGGCACAGTCGAACCGCTTTAAAAAACTAATTCATCCAAAGGCCCAGCTTATAGCGAATGGAAATACGGTATTTCAAGGCAAAAAAGCAGTGTACCCTGACTCTATCCAGCAGTATTCCTTTGATCCGTTTAGCCAGTCGTACAGCAGTATGCCAGGGTATACGAGTTTCCCAACCTACGATGCCAATGGAAATTTGACACAGGAGATTCGCTTATCTAACAATCCTCAAAACTCAAACAATAAATCAACCTACCAGTATGATGCGAATGGTGAGCTTAAAGAATACATCGGGTATGGATGGAATTCCCAAACCAAGACTTGGGAAAATCAGAACAAGATGGTCTACTATAAAAATGATAAAGGAGCAGATACCTTATCTGAAAGTTACCAGTATGATCCGCAATTGAATCAATGGGAATTGCAGTATGCTTCAGGTTATAGTATGACCTATGATAATGCCGACCGACTCACAGTAGCCATTGCCAAATCATATGATGCGCAGCAAGACGAATGGACGATTGAACAAAGAATTCGTTTCAATTACCAAGGAACAGATGCTGAGCCTTTTGAAGCATATGTTGATGAATTGGATAATCTAATGAATTGGCAAGAAGTGGTCTACGTAAACCAAATGCAATGGGGACTTGGTTTTAGTGGGAATCTAGAAGATTTTGAACCGACTGTTTACATGGTCCATGAGTGGGATGGAATGGATTGGGTTCAATCTGAATACGATAGTAGTGTGGTTATTCAAGGGAATATCGTAGCCAATTTTTACTCCTACTTCGACGATATGGAAGATAAATTCATTCTTGAAAATACATCTACCTACCAATTTGATGCACAGGGTGCACAAATTTATGCCTGTGATATAACATGGAGTAATGGACTTGCTGATACCAGCTCAATTGAAATTGATTCATTTACCTATGGAAGCAATGGCGAAATATTGGAGCATGTAAATTCGTATACTTCTTTTTGGGGCAGTCGCATGGAGTACAAGTACAAAGAAATCTACTTCTATGGAAATACAGGGTTAACAAGTAAATCAACACCGTCATTGAATGTGTATCCAAACCCAATTGCCTCACAGGGGGTTTTGTTTATTGATGCCAAGAACGAATTGAAGCAGGTACAACTTATTGCAGTGGATGGAAGAGTTGTCAAAGAATGGAAGAATGAATTGAATTCAGGGATTTCAATGGAAGGCCTTAATTCAGGTCTCTACTTTATCCGCGCATTGGATCAAACTGGAATGACATACTCAGGTCGTGTTCAAGTGAAATAAGTTCAAAAAGAGGTTTTATAGCCCCGATCTCTCAGGAGTTTCGGGGCTTTTTCATGAAACTACCGATACCGCTCAACTTTTAGCTTCGTTAACTTAACACGACTAATACTATACAGGTCTTTAGCAAGTTTGATGATATTTTGGTCGTCATCTCGAAGTCGTATCCACCTATTTTTGCCTTCGTATACAGGTGAGCTGCCCGCATAAGCCGTATAGTTGTATTCGTAATTGATATAGGAACCACTGCTATTCTGGGCTTTAATTTCTAAAAAATGCCAGGTGGGGTCTTGGCGCCAAAAGAACTTCACCCCATTTTGGACTGCCACAAATTGCCATTCATCGCTCATTCGAGCATGCGACTCACTTTGAGGGAACGCCAAGAGTAGGAACAGACTTAAAAGAAGGCTTCTATAAATGAACATCGGAACAGGAGGTGCTTCTTATCTCAAAGTAATTACTAATTATTGAAATAAAAAATAGTCATATCTTGAGATGGATAGGCATTCCTACTTGATTTTGTGTGCTTTAACTATCTTGCATCCATGCGTTCAGTAATTGGTCTCTTCTTTTTGTTTGCACTTTATGGATGGTCGAATGCTCAGTCATACCTGGGATTGTCACCATTCAATGATACGGTTTGTTGGGTGTCTGGATCACAAGGAACAGTGAT